>ENA-ORDC01002428-ORDC01002428.1-marine-metagenome-genome-assembly--contig:-NODE-2428-length-11237-cov-3.006541_pt1 | contig 11237 bp, 14 predicted proteins | sample MGYA00237783_ERZ508515 | MGnify/ENA primary metagenome ERZ508515 (study PRJEB26186, sample SAMN06268792) | marine metagenome | isolation source: Eden Landing Ponds, San Francisco, CA, USA | place...
CGGGCGGTCCCACCCACACCGACCGCATCGGCTTCCGCGAGGTCGACCTGGTCGTCGAACCCGACGAGGTCGGGACCGCCTTCTACTTCGAGGTCAACGGGACCGAGGTGTACGCCAAGGGGGCCAACACCATCCCGACCGCGCCGCTGTACGGCGACGTGACCGAGGAGCGCTACGACCACCTCCTGCGCAGCGCCGTCGACGCCAACATGAACACCCTGCGGGTGTGGGGCGGCGGCTACTACGAGTTCGACGCCTTCTACGAGAAGTGTGACGAACTCGGGCTGCTCGTCTGGCAGGACTTCATGTTCTCCTGCTCGCTGCACCCCGCCGACGACGCCTTCCTCGACACCGTCGAAGCGGAGGTCCGCTACCAGGTGCGCCGGCTGGCGAACCACCCCTCGATAGCGCTGTGGTGTGGAAACAACGAGAACGAGGAGGCCGCACAGAACTGGTTCGTCGACCACGACCACCACGACGACCACCTGCGAGATTACGAGAAGCTCTACGCGGAGACGGTCGCGCCCGCCTGCCGCGAGGAGGACCCCTCTCGGACGTACTGGCCGGGTTCACCTTCCAGCGGCCCCGACGAGATGGAGCCGTACGTCTTCGAGAGCGGCGACATCCACTACTGGGACGTCTGGCACCAGGGCCAACCGTTCGAGGACTACCTCACGACCGAGCCGCGGTTCGTCTCCGAGTTTGGCTACCAGTCGTTCCCCTCGCTGGACTCGCTGCGGACGGTCATGGACCCAGAGGACTTCAACCCCACTTCGCCGACGATGGAACACCACCAGCGCAACCCCGGCGGGAACACCACCATCCTCACGCGGATGGCCAGCTACTTCCGGATCCCCTTCGACTTCGGCGACTTCGTCTACGTCTCCCAGCTGCTGCAGGCCGAGGCGATGTCGACGGCCATCGAACACTGGCGCCGCCGCAAGCCCGAGACGATGGGCGCGCTGTACTGGCAGCTCAACGACCTCTGGCCGGTCGCCTCCTGGGCCTCCGTCGAGTACGACGGCAAGTGGAAGGCCCAGCAGTACGCCGCCCGCCGGCAGTTCGCGCCCGTGCTCGTCTCCTTCCACCCCGAGTTCGAGGGGAGCGAAGGCGTCGACAACGCCCAGGCCGGCGAGGACGGCGAGTGGCCCGACCCCGTCGTCCAGACGCTGTGGGTCACCAGCGACGAGACCGAGCCGCTCGACGGTTTGGTCGACCTGCAGGTGGTGACCTTCGAGGGTGAGGTCGTCCACGAGGAGGCCGTCCCGGTCGACCTCGAACCACAGGAGAGCGCCGAACTGGCGACGGTCGAGCGCGCGGATCTGAACGGGGCCGACCCGGGCGAGGTGATGGTCCGGGCGAGCTACGACGGCCCCGGCGAGTCCTACCCTGCAACGGCCTTCTTCGCCGATTACAAGGCGCTCGACCTGCCGGCGACCGACCTCTCGGTCGAGATAGACGGCGCCGAGGTGACCGTCACGGCGCCGGACGCGGCGCTGTTCGTCGAACTCGACCCCGGCACGCTCGCGGGGTCGTTCTCGGACGACTACGTCCATCTGGCCCCTGGCGAGCAGCGGACGGTCACCTTCGACTCCTACGAGGGTCTGCGGGACGCCGTCGTCGAAGCCCGCCTCGAAGACGACCTCTCGGTGCGGCACCTCCGGGAGACGTACTGAGAGCCGGTGACCCACCGCGGAACCGAGCGGCGACCCCCCCCCTCGGGAGCGCTCGCGTGTCCGAGACCGACACGCTAAGGTGGGGCGCCGTCGAAGCCGCGAGCATGGCCGACGACCACGACGACCACGAGCACGGACACGAGGAGCGGCCGGACTACGACCCCGCGAACAAGGACCTGCCTTCGGGTGAGCCGCCGCTGCGCGCCACGGCACCACAGAGCGACTACACGATGCGCGACGTCGGTGTCGGCGCCGCAGTGACCGTCGTCGGACTCCTGCTCACGTTCGGTGTCGCCGCCCTGCTGGTCTGAGCGTCGCCTCTTCGGAAGCGTTTCCCGCGCGCCGACGGTAGCCAGACCGTGACCGAGTTCGACCCCGAGAAGTTCGACGAGAAGTACGTCTACTACTTCGAGGAGCTGGAAACCGCCTACTCCGAGGCTTATCAGCGACTGCACGGCCGCTCCGACTCGACCGTTCTCAAAGCCGTCGACCGCCGCGTGTTAGACGAGAGCGAACCGGTCTACGAGGGCGACGGCGAGTTCGGCGTCGAACTCCCCGAAGACCCCTACGACCGCGTCGGCGACCTCGACGAAGAGACCTTCGAGGACGTGCTCGACGCCATGGTCGAAGGGATCGAGGAGGAACTGGCACGGATCTTCGAGTTCGAGGCCGACTCCGGCGACCGATAGCGCCCGGCCTCAGTCGGGGAGTTCGGCCGAGCAGTTGTTACAGAAGCGAAACTCCGGGTCGTTTTTTGCGCCACACTCCTCGCAGACGGCGTAGACCTCGCCGTCGTCGTAGGCGAAGTCGGAGTCGCCGGTTTCTGATTCCCCGGGCGGGGAGTAGTAGCCGAGCTCTTCGAGTTTCGTCTGGTCGGGAGCGCCCCCGCCGCGGATCATCTCCGCCCGCGACCAGAGAGCGGACTCGCCGCCGAACTTCCAGCTGACCGCTCGTCCGGCCACCATGAAGACGAGGCTCACGAGGACCATGGCCCCGTCTGCCGGCCCGATGTTCGACAGCGAGTACTCCGGCGGCGACAGGAAGACGCCGACGGCGACCACCAGAAACAGCAGCATGCCGAGGAAGTAACACAGCAGCCCCACGGCCTGCCAGACGAGCGTCCGCCGAAACGACTGTCGCATGTGCCACTGGTTCGCACTCGCCACCTATGAAACTGTATCTTCCCGTCCCGCGAGGGCGGGCAGCCGCGATCAGGGCGTGACCGGACCCAACTGGAACGGACTAGACCGGCCTGGATTGCGACGGTCGGGACCGACGACAGTCACAGGTCGAACCGGAGGACGTCACCGACCTCGACGCCGCGCTCGGACGTCCAGTCGTAGGTGACTTCGAGGACGTATTGGCCCTCGCCGGGATAGCGCTGGTCGTTACCGTCCTCGTTCGGACCGGGTTCGGACGCGTGATGGACGGTGTTTATCGTCCCGTCGCCGTCGGCGAAGACGATGTCGATGCCGAAGCTCATCCGCCGCATGACGTAGGTCAGGTCCGCCTGCGGGGAGTCGTAGACGAACAGCATCCCGCGGTCCGCCGGCAGCGATTCGGTGTCGCTCAGGCCGGTGTATCGCAGGTCGGCGGTGTCGGCTATCGCCGCGGTGACGGCGCCCAGCCGCTCGCCGTCTGGCGTCTCGACGACGACCTCGGTCGTGTCGTAGCCGGCGTGGAGCGGTGTCCCGGTCGGCGTCACGGCGTCGGTTCCCGTACCCGACCCGCCGGCTCCCGTTCCGTCCGTGCCGGTCGCGGCAGCTGTCCCGCCGTCCGCCGTTGATTCCGGCGATGGCGTCGTCGAAGACGCTCCCTCACCACCCGCACAGCCGGCGAAACCGGTAACACCAGCTGTGAGCGCCCCGAGCAGGCGCCGCCGCGTCACGCGGTCGTCCATAGTCGCGGTTCGGCGCCGGAACGGATAGACGTGACGGCGCGACCGCACGCGTCACCGTACTAGTCCGCTGGCTGCACAGAGCGGCGACGCACCGAGGGGGCGCGAGAATATCCGGCCGGCGAAACGGTTTCAGGCGATATCGCGGCTGGTGTCGATGCTGACCTGCTCGGCGAGTTCGAGCTTGATGATGTCGTTGGGCGCGCGGCCGCCCCGGAACTTGGGGATGGCCAGCCGATTTTCGACCTCGTCGGCGTCGGTCGTCGTCTCCAGTTGGAAGACCACGTCGGCGAAGTGCTCGGTGGTGTCCCGCAGCGGCGGCACCGACCGGCCGTTCAGACAGTGAACGATGCCCAGGCTCCCGGTGTTGACGATGTGGTTCTGGAGGTCGTTCATGAACGACCGGAACCGCGAGGGCGGCTCCTGGGCTTCGAGGACGTCCAGCGGGTCGACGATGAGATTCGACGTTTCCGGAAGCGCGCTGACAAGTTTCCCGGCGTTGTCTAGCGGAGCCTCCCCGGAGATGTGTCGGACGGTCGGGTCGCCGGTGTTTGCGGGGCTCTGCTCGATGCTAGCGGTGACCGACTGGGCGGTGCGGTCCAGAGAGAGATACAGCGTGCCGCGAGTGGCGGTGAGTTCGTAGAGAAATAGCTCCGCCTGGCTGGCCGGCTGGGCGCAGAGAGCGACGATGCTCCCCTCCGGGATGCCGCCCCCGAGCTTCCGGTCGAGGACGTCGATCCCAGTTTGTAGCCGGTTGACCATGTTGTGGACCGATAACGCGCCCACGCGATTAAATATTCCGCCTCGTATTTCCCCTCGAAAGACGGGCTGCAAGCCGTTCGTACGACGCACGTCCGCTCTCGCTGGCCAGAACCTCGTCTTCGACGTCCGGGACCGTCTCGAGGACGGGACAGTCGGCCCCGAGACGGTCGCCGCCCGCGGCCGTCGACCGGTCGCCGTCGACGCGCGTGACGACGGCACCCAGCAGTCGTGTTCCGAGCGAGTCGACCATCCGTGCGGTCCTGGCGGCGTCGTCGAGGCTCTCTCGGCCGGCCGTCGAGACGACGAGCGCGGCGTCGGCGGCCCTGAGCGGCGCGGCGACGCCCTGGCTCGCGCCCGCCGGACAGTCGACCACCACCGGCCTGGGGCGGCGAGCGAGCCGGGTCAGCGCCCGCTCGCCGGCCGCTGTTCGGGCTCGACCCGCAGGGAGTACGTCGACCCCCGGGTACGCGCCGCTGCGATGGACGACGCGAGCGATGTCGGCGCCGTCCTCGACGGCAGCGAGGCCGGGCTCGCGGTCGGTCTCGGCAAGCGCGTGGAGGTTGGGCATGTCGCAGTCGGCGTCGACGACCAGCGGTCGGTCACCGGTCTGAGCCAGCGCCCGGGCCAGGCCCAGCGCCGTCGTCGTCTTCCCGCAGCCACCCTTACCGCCGACGATAGCGAGCATGGCGACGGTGGCCCCGCGATCGGGTTTGAACCTTCGGACGAGGTCGGAGTGGGCCGGTCGTGGGGGCGCGGCGACTGACGGGAGCGTGGCCGGTGCCAGTTCCGGACGGGTTCGGGAGTTTCAAGAGCGTCGAGAGCGCGAGACTACCCAATGCGTCACGACCACGTTATCAGTGCGAAACAGCTCTCGCGGGCGGACATCGAGGAGGTGCTCGACCGCGCGGCGGAGATCGCCGACGACCCGGGCGCGGTCGCCGACCGCCACGACGAGGCCCTGCTCGGGACGCTCTTCTTCGAGCCGAGCACGCGGACGAAGATGAGCTTCACCGCGGCGATAAAGCGACTGGGCGGTGACGTCGTCGACATGGGCAGCGTCGAGTCCTCCAGCGTCAAGAAAGGCGAGAGCCTCGCCGACACGGTCCGGGTCGCCGAGGGGTACGCCGACGCCCTGGTCCTTCGCCACCCCAGTGAGGGGTCGGCCAAGATGGCCAGCGAGTTCGTCGACGTGCCGCTGATCAACGCCGGCGACGGCGCCGGTCAGCACCCGACACAGACGCTGCTAGACCTGTATACGGTGCGGGAGGCCGCCGGCCTGGACGACCTGACTATCGGTATCATGGGCGACCTGAAGTACGGCCGGACGGTCCACTCGCTGGCCCACGCGCTGACGAACTTCGAGACGCGCCAGCACTTCATCAGCCCCGAGAGCCTGCAGCTGCCCCGCTCGGTGCGCTACGACCTCCACGAGGAGGGCGCCTCTATCCGGGAACACACCGAGTTGGACGCCGTCCTCTCCGAACTGGACGTCCTGTATGTCACGCGCATCCAGCGCGAGCGGTTCCCCGACGAGAGCGAGTACCGCGAGGTCGCCGGCGAGTACCAGATCGACTCGGCGACGATCGAGGCCGCCAGCGACGACCTGACCGTGATGCATCCGCTCCCCCGCGTCGACGAGATCGCCCACGACATCGACGACACCGACCACGCCCAGTACTTCCAGCAGGCCCACAACGGCGTCCCGGTCAGGATGGCGCTGCTGGACCTCGTCCTCGGAGGTGACCGATGAGCGACCACCAACTCCGCGTCTCGAAGATCCGCGACGGCACCGTTATCGACCACATCGCCGCCGGCCAGGCGCTGAACGTCCTCGCGATCCTGGGCATCGACGCCCACAGCGGCGAGACGGTCAGCGTCGGCATGCGCGTCCCCAGCGACCGCCTCAGCACCAAGGACATCGTCAAGGTCGAGGGTCGCGAACTCAGCCAGGACGAGGTCGACGTCATCTCGCTGATCGCGCCCGCGGCGACGATCAACATCGTCCGCGAGTTCGACGTCGTCGAGAAACACCGCCTCGAACGCCCCGAGGCGGTCGTCGGCGTCCTCTCCTGCCCGAACCACAACTGCATCACCACCGAGGACGAGCCCGTCGACTCCCGGTTCGACGTGCTGGACGACGGCATCCGCTGTCAGTACTGCGAGACGATCATCCGCGAGGACATCGCCGACCACATCGACGTGGCCTGAGCGCCTGCGGGCCCGCGGACACCGGTTCCGCGCCACGGGGCGAGGACTGACGCGGTGTGGACTCCCACCGCGGGTCGGCCCGGTACCCCCGGCGTCCACCAGAAAAACTATACATCGCTGGGTCGTCGTTCCGATGATGTCAAAGAAAGCGATAGTAGTCGGACTCGCGCTCGTCGCAGCGGTGCTGGTCTACCGCTCGATCGGCGAGTAAGCGCGGTCGGAGTACAGCCACTCGACCACTTTTTCGAACCACTTACACCCGCCGACCCGTATCCAGAGGTATGTACGGCGTCGTCACGCGCAACGAGGAGGAACTCGACTGGGCGGAGTTCGGCGTCGCGTTCCACGAGGTCAAAGATGTCACCGGCCGCGCCTCGGAGCCGCTCCCGAACGGGGTCAACATGATATCCTGTTTCGCCGACAACAAGGCCGCGGCCGACAACCCGGACCTCGTCCCGGAGAGCGACGAGGGCGAGGCCGCCACCCGCGAGCGGCCGTACTTCGACTGGTCGTACGTCTGCCCGACGCACGAGCGCTACCGCGAGGGGCTGCTGGAGATCATCGAGGAGGCCGCGGGCGTCAGCGGTGACGTCCGCCTCGACGACGTTGGCTTCCCGCGCGAGGAGTACTGTCACTGCGACCGCTGCGAGCGGCGGTTCGCCGACAGCGACTACGAGGACTGGCAGGCCTGGCGAGCGTCGGTCATCACCGACTTCGTCGCCGAGGCGCGCGAGCGAGTGCCCGGCGACCTGTATCTGACGCTGTACCCCGACCCGTATCCGGGCCACGTCTCCGACCGCGCGGGGCTAGACGTCGACGCGCTCGAAGACCACGTCGACGAGTTCGTCGTCCCGCTGTACGACATGGCCTACTCGACGACCTACTGGCTGGAGATCCTCGCCAAGGGGTTCGTCGACGCCCTCGACGTTCCGTTTAGCATCGAGCTCTACGCGGTCGACGTCGACATCGACGACCTCGCCAAGGCCGCGGAGGTCGCCGAGGAGTACGCCGACGCCGTGCTGTTCGGCTACGACGCCAGCAACGCCCGCGCGACCGTCCGGCGGATGGACGCCGACGCTCGCGAGGGGAAGTCCTTCGGCCCCGGGTCGTAGCGTCCCTACTCCAGCTTCCGCTCGCGCCAGGCGACCAGTTGCTCGCGGTCGCGGGTGTTCTCCGGCAGGTCGGCGAACCATCGCGCCGCCGTTATCTCGCCGTCGGGGTCCTGTACCTCGGGCTCGACTGCCGGCGCTCGCCCCTCGTAGATGGGGAGGACGCCCCAGGTCTCGTGGCCGTCGCTCCTGAACCGCACCTCGCCGAGGATTCCCAACCCCTGGTAGTCGACGTCGACCCCGGCCTCCTCGTGGAGTTCGCGCCGGGCGCCCTCCCGGACGGTCTCGCCGTCGTCGACTTCGCCGCCGGGGAGTACCCACATGCCCAGCGACGGCTGTTTGACGAGCAGCAGTTCGCCAGACGGCCGGTAGGCGAGCGTGTGGGCGCCGTAGGGTAACCCCTGGGCCTCGATGCGGCCGGCGACGGTGCGAAACCGGGACCGGGAGACCGTCCTGGCGGTCGTAAACTCCAGATAGTCGTCGTGCTCGTCGGCGAAGCGGTGATACACCTGTTCGGCCCGCTGGCGCGCCTCGCTGGCGAGATACCAGAGGTTGTCGACGGCCGTCATAGCGCCGGCAGTCGACCGCTCCGGACTGGTCTCGGGCGGTCGGGCGGCGACGCAGCGCGTGGGGATATCATGCCACCCCATTCGCGAGACTGCGGCATAAGTCTTCGACCTCCGGCCCCAGCGGGCCGAACTGCCTCTCGGGAAGCGTCAGCCGCGCGTCTGACAGGGGTTTACCTGTGGGTTTCGCATACGATGGGCCAATGTCGGATCGTGATGTTGTTTACCGCACCGACCGGGGTGAGCGTCTGTGACTGCGGGCGACGCCGGGCGAGCACGGCTCGTGCTCGACCCGGGGGCGAACGCGGCGTCGGCAGGCGACCGTATCGACGCGCTCACCGCCGAACCGGCCAGTCTCCTGGCAGTGCTCTACCGAGACGACCTGGCGGCGGTGACCGAGGCCCTCGCCGCCCGCAGCGACCGCGTCGAGTCGGCCGCGGTCGTCGCCGTCGGCGCCGACGCCACCGACCACGAGGCTGTTCGATCCGTCCCGGACCCGACGGACCTCACCGGCGTCGGGATCGCGGTCGGCGAGTGGATCCGGACCAGAGAAGCGTCCGAGCGGCCGGTCGTCTACGTCGATTCGCTGTCGCCGGTCCTGCGCCGCGCCGGGGACGAGCGGGCGTTTCGGTTCCTGCACGCGCTGACCGGGCGATGCCGGACTGGGGGCGTCGACGCGGTCGCGTACGTCGACCCGACCGCCCACGACGAGCGGACGCTCGCGACGATACGACAGGTGTTCGACTGTCAGCGCCGCGCCGGCGCGGCCGAGTCGGCCGCCGGTGGGCGACCTGTCGCGACCGACGGCGGGGCGAACCGCAGCGAGTGAGCGCACGGCAGTCAGCGCGGCGCGGACGGCCGTAGCACGGATCAGTCCCTTTTTGTCCGGGCGTCGAGTACCGCCGCCCATGGCATTCGAAGAGGACGACAGCGTCATCCTCCGCGACGAGCACAGCGAGTACGACGGGCAAGAGGGCACGGTCACGCGGGTCGTCGAGACGATGTTCGGCGACGAGAACTACACCGTCTCCTTCGAGGACGGCCAGGAAGCCGGCGTCTCCGAGGACAACCTCGAAGCCGCCGAGGAGTAAGCCCGCCCGATGGCCGCCGTCCCGCTGCACTACGTCGACCTGCGCGCGTTCTGCTACGCCACCGAGGAGGAGCGACGCGTCGCCGCGGCGCTCCAGACGCTGCTCCCGGAGGACACCGAACTGGAGCGGGCGGAGTCGGAGGGCCACCACGGCGACCGCATCGTCGTCCTCTCGGCGCGCGTCGAGCGGGCCGACGAGATGCGTCACGTCCTCGACCGTCTCGCCGAACTCGACGACATCGATCAGGTGGTCGAGGAACTCGACGAGCGGGTCGACGACAACTGCGCCTTCTTCCTGACGCTCGACAAACAGGCGGCGTTCAACGGCGAAATCCGACGGGGCGACGGCATCACCTTCCGCTCGAAGGTCGAGGCCTACCCCGCCAAACGGGAGAAAGCCGTCGCGAACGCCCGCGACCTGTTCGAGGACCTGTGACTGGCCCGCCGAACTCTCGGAGCGCGCCGGACCGACTCCGACGATGAGCTACGAAGCGGTCCACGCCCGGCCGGACGGCGAGGCGACGGTCGCCCGCATGGTCGCGACCGCGGCCGAACACGGCTACGAGGGCGTCGTCGTCCGCAATCACGGCGGCGCGCTCGCCGACTACGACGCCGACGAACTCGCCGAGACCTACGGAGTCGACGTCGTTCCCGGCGTCGAAGTGCGCGCCGAGGATCCCTCCCGAGCCAGCGGCTTCGTCGGCAACCACCGCGAGACGAAGACGATAGTCGCCGTCCACGGCGGGACGAACGCGATCAATCGCTTCGCTGTCGAACAGCCCGCCGTCGACGTGCTCGCGCATCCGATGGCCGGCGACGGCGAGTTCAATCACGTCCTCGCGAAGGCGGCCGTCGAGAACGACGTCCGCGTCGAGTTCTCACTGCGGCGGGTACTCCGAGCCGACGGCGGCCGCCGCGTTCAGGCGCTGCGTGACCTCCGCAAGCTGCGCGAACTCGTCGAGACCTTCGACGTTCCCTACGTGGTCAGCGCCGACCCGCGGAGCCACCTCCAGGTCCGCGCGCCCCGCGAACTCGCCGCGGTCGGCGAGACGGTCGGGTTCGACGCCGACTCGATGGAGAAGGGACTGGCCGAGTGGGGCCGACTCGCCGAGCGAAACCGGCGACGGCGCGACGACTCGTTCGTCGAGCCCGGCGTCTCGCTGGGGCCGTACGACGACGCGGACGGCTCCGAGCGGGACGGCGCCGACGAACAGAACGGCGTCGACGGGTAGTCCGGCTCCGTGCGGTTCTTGACCGTCGCGGCCGGAACGGGAGACATGAAACGCAGCATCGACGAGCACGCGGCGCGGTTCGACGAGATGGCCGCCGAGTACGACGACTCCGACAGCGGGGAGTACCGGGCCTGCGCGTCGCTGGTCGTCGACCACGCCGCGCCCGGCGCCGACGACACCGTCCTCGACCTGGCGACCGGCACCGGCGCCATCGCGCTCCCGCTGGCCGAAGACGCGCGCCGAGTGATCGGCCGTGACATCAGCGAGGGAATGCTCGAACAGGCCCGCGAGAAGGCCGCCGAGCGAGGCGTGAGCGTCGAGTTCGGCGAAGGTCGCTTCCGCGAGCCGGCCGTTCCCGAAGACGCCGACATCGACATCGTGACGAGTAACTTCGCGATGCACCACCTCTCTGACGACGAGAAACGCGAGGCTATCGACGTGGTCGCCGGTCTCGAACCGCGGCGGTTCGTCCTCGGGGACGTGATGCTGTTCGGCGAGGCCGACCCCAGCGAACCGTTCTACAGCCCCGAGGTCGACGACCCGGCGACGGTCGGGACGCTCGCGGACGCGTTCACCGACGCGGGCTTCGCGCTGACGGCCGTCGAGCGAGTCCACGACCAGGTGGGCGTGCTCGTGGGCGAACGGGTCGGCGAGCGCGGCGATGAACGGGCGAGCAAGCAGGCGGGCGGAGCCGACG
>ENA-ORDC01002429-ORDC01002429.1-marine-metagenome-genome-assembly--contig:-NODE-2429-length-11235-cov-8.920057_pt1 | contig 11235 bp, 12 predicted proteins | sample MGYA00237783_ERZ508515 | MGnify/ENA primary metagenome ERZ508515 (study PRJEB26186, sample SAMN06268792) | marine metagenome | isolation source: Eden Landing Ponds, San Francisco, CA, USA | place...
TTTCGAGTGGGGCTGAAAGGGGCGACGTGCTCGTGAGCCGAACCGACGCAAGCACCTACTGGAGCGTGGTTCGAAAGGCGCCATCGGCGTCTTTCGTCATTGCCAGACTGCGTCTGGCAAGCAGCCAGAAATCTCTGATTTCTGGCCACATCACGAGAGAGCTCCGCTCTCTCGAACGACAGCAAGGTGCAGGCCACGAGCACGTCGGGGCTTTCGACGACTGCTGCACGGTGATGAGAACACCAGAAAGCCCCAGGTCGCTGGAGTCGAGCGACTCGCTGTGGTCCTCGCCTTGCGGCTGCGGTCCTTACATCGTCGGTCTTCCTCCAGCGACCTGCCCCTTTCAGTCCCGCCCACAGACAGCCACGCCCTCCCCAGCCGACTCGACTGCTCCCCGCGGTCGCAGTCTCGTCCCTCGCACGACATCGACTCACCACGGGGGTTCGTCAGCGCGCGCCTCCCCTCTCAAACATCAGATATTAGAAAACTCTGCCCGCCCGCTGGTCGCACTCCGGATACGATCACGGAGGTCCGCAGCCTCGCTCTCGGGCACGCGCACCTCGAAGTCAACAGCTTCCCCGTACGCCGCGTCGAACTCGATCTCTTCGCTCTCCAGAATCCCGCGAACGGTCCCACTGTCGTCGTACTGGGTCGTGATCGAGAAGCGCTCGTGGGGACGCTCGGTGACGACACCGGCGTCGTCGACGGCCTCTTTGACGGCCTGTGAGTACGAGCGGGCGAGTCCGCCCACCCCCAGATTCGTCCCGCCGTAGTAGCGCGTCACGACGGCGACGACATTCTCAATCTCGCGCTGGACGAGGACGTTCAGTGCGGGCTTGCCGGAGCTTCCCGAGGGCTCGCCGTCGTCGCTCTGATACTCCCGGAAGGGGTCGGCCCGGACGCGGTAGGCCGGCACGTTGTGGGTCGCGTCGGCGTACTCCTCGCGAATCTCCTCGACGAAGGCTTCGGCCTCTTCGACCGTCTCGGCGGGGGCGACGTGGCCGATGAATTCCGAGCCGCGGACCTCGAAGCGGGCTTGGCCGGGGCCGGCGACGGTGCGATACGACTCTGACACTGTCTGGGATTGGTGGACCGCGGCCAAACGGTTTGCGTTCACGTCGCGTCGTTCGCGCGGCTCACGGGTCACTTCTTCGAGGCCCTCACCTGGTTCGCGCCTCGCGCTCCCCGTTCGCTCGTTTCGAGGACTCCCTTCGGTCGTCCTCGCGCCCACCCCACACGCGCTTCTCGGGAATCACGACCGTACAGTCCTCGGTGAGTTCGAGCTGGCAGGAGAGCCGAGGATAGCCGAAGCGATCGGCCAGTCGGTCGTGCCAGTGCTCGGGTGGGGGATCCTCACTCGTGAAACGGACGCCACAGGTCGCACAGAGACCGCGCCCACCGCAGTTGAGCCGCCGGGCATACTGACTGTGCGGCGAGACACCGTGTTCGAGCAGCACGTCCCGGAGGATCGAGCCGCGTGCGGCCGCAAACTCGTGGGCCTGGCCAGTCGCCTCGACACGGACTTGCAGGGAGACGGCGTCGGTCATTACGCCAGTTCGATCTTGCGGACGAACTCCTTCGCCCGGATCTCGTTGATGAGCTCGCCCGGCAGCTCCTCGGCGGTGATGACATACAGTTTGGCTTCGTCGGAGAACTCGGGATCGTCGCTGATGACCTGCCGGATCGTGATGTCGTGGGCGGCGATCGCGCCCGTAACGGTGGCGACGATTCCCGAGGCTTCGGCGTCGTCGACCGTGACGGTCAGGACGGTGAGATCGAGGACGGGCGCGAGATCCATCAGGCTCGGGATCGCCGAGATGTTCTGGAAGATGCGCCGGAGTTCGGGATCGTCGAGAATCGCGTCGGTCGTGGCGTCGACCACCCGGCGGTCGACGTCGATCTCGCGGGCGATCCCGGTGTTGGGGATCTCGATCCCGCCCGAGACGACCCGGCCCTCGTCGTTGACGGAGAAACCGCGTTCGAGCAGCAGGCGGATCACCTGCTGCTGGCTCGGGCTGTCCGCGAATTTCTCCATGATTTCGTCGAACATACGCAAAGCCGCGTGAGCCAGCGCCCTGAGTCTTGCGCCACAACGCTCATTCAGACCCCGCTCCAAGCGTCGCGGCATGGAGTACACAACCCTCGGCAGCACGGGCATGTCCGTCAGCAAGATCTGTCTCGGTTGCATGAGCTTCGGCACCGGCGAGTCCTGGATGCTCGACGGTCCCGAGGCCGAGGAACTGATCGAACGCGCCATCGACCTCGGCGTGAACTTCTTCGATACAGCCAACGTCTACTCGAACGGCGAGAGCGAACGGATTCTCGGTGACGTCTTGAGCGAGTACGACCGGGACGAACAGGTCGTCGCCACCAAGGTTCGCTTTTCGTACGGCGACGCCCACCACAACGCCGAGGGCCTCTCCCGCAAGACCATCGAGCAGGAACTGGAACACTCCCTGGATCGGCTGGGCATGGACACTATCGACCTCTATCAGACCCACCGTGTCGACCCCGACACGCCGATCGAGACCACGCTCCGGGCGCTCAACGATGTCATCTCACGCGGGAAGGTCCGCCACGTCGGTACCTCCTCGATGTGGGCTCACCAGCTGGCCGAGCGTCTTCACACGGCGGAGCGTCTCGACCTCCCGCGATTCGAGACGATGCAGAACCACTACCACCCCGCCTATCGAGAGGACGAGCGTGATCTGTTGCCCATCTGCAAGAAGAACGACATGGGCGTCATCCCGTGGGGGCCGCTCGGGCAGGGCTTTCTGGCGCGGCCGTTCGAGGATCTGGAGGCGACCGAGCGCGGCGATCCCGAAAACTACCACAATCCCACTGCCAGCTACGTCGAGGGCGGCGGCGAGGAGATCAACGAACGCGTTCAGGAACTGGCCGCCGAGAAAGACGTCACGATGGCCCAGATCGCGCTCGCCTGGCAGTTCGAAACCGAGTACGTCACTGCACCCATCGTCGGCACGACGAGTATCGAACACCTCGAAGAGGCCGTCGAAGCCCTCGAAATCGATCTCACCGACTCCGAGATGGACTATCTCGAAGATCCCTACGAACCCCAAGAAGTGATGGCTATCGAGTAAGTCGTTGGAGCCGGCCCGCGTCTAACAATGGTCGCCGATCGGTGTCGCTCTACCCGATGTAAGGGGGTTCGAGTGAACGTTCGGTCGGAAATGAGCAACAACTCGCTACGATCTGGCGACTGTTGGTGTGTGACTCGCTACCAAACATACATAAACAATTATTATGGTACGGGTCGAACGTGGATTCGTATGGCGACACGCCAGCAATCCCAGACGAGGTATCACACGTGCACATGTGGTGAAGAGTTCGAGAGCACGGACGACCTCCTCGAACACGCCCGGGAATCGCACGGGATCGGCGTATACTGACGCTGGCGGTCCGATTTTTTTCGTGTGGTCGGCGCTCGTGAGTGGGCTCGCTATTCTGATGTTCTATCAAGAGTTGGCGCGCGCCTCCACAGAACCACTCCAGAGACGGGATCTATGTCGTTCGGAACGCCCGGTCGCCGGCGTCGCCCAGCCCGGGGACGATATATCCGTCGTCGTCGAGGTGGTCGTCGATGGCAACAGTGAGCACGTCCACGTCGGGGAACTGCTCGTCCAGGCGGACGACCCCTTCGGGTGCACTCACGGCCGAAAGAACCAGCGTTCGCGCGGGGTCGCCCATCTCCTTGACGTACTCCAGGACGGTGGCCATCGTCGAGCCGGTCGCGAGCATGGGGTCGGCGATGATGACGGTGTCTTCGGGCGTAATCTCGGGCAACTTCACGTAGTCGACTTCGATGTCGAACTCGCCGTCCTCGTCCATCCCACCCTCCTCGTCGCGGCTGGCGGAGATAACGCCCTGGCGCGCTCGCGGGAACGCTTTCAACAGCCCCTCGACGAACGGCGTCGCAGCCCGGAGGACGTTGATGATGACGACGTCGTCCATCCCGACGACGCGCTCGCCAGTGGTCTCGGTCAGCGGTGTCTGCACAGCCTCGTAGGCCGTCTCCATGACACCGTCGATGATCTCGTAGCCACAGATCCGGCCCAGTTTCACCAGGCCCTTGCGGAAGGCTACCTGTTCGGTCTCGACGCTGCGGAGGTCGGTCAGCGTGTGTCGAGCCAGTGCGTGTGTGAGGAGTTTGGCCTCCCCGCGATCCTCGATGGTCATACTCGCCAGTCCCGCCGGGACGGGCAAATAGCTGACGAGACGCCGCCGAACTGGCTCACTCAGTCCTCGTAGTCGATCCCCATCTCTGACAGGAGCGTCCGTGCCGCCCGAGCAGACGAGGGCGGCCCGCGGGCAGTCACCAGATCGCCGTCGACGGTGACGCTCGTGTCCTGATCGAGTTCGGCGTCCCACTCGGCACCGGCGGCTTTCACTTCGTCTTCGACCCAGTAGGGCAGTTTCCGGCCGTCGGGCATCCGGTCGTACTCGTCGACGATCCCCTCTTCCCACTCGTTGGGGAAGCCCGTGACCGAGCGCCCGGCGACCAGAAAGTCTCCCGAGGAGTCACGGGCAAGCGCGAGGATTCCGACGGCGTGACAGACGACCAGTGCTTTCCCGTGGTCGCCCTCGACGGCCTCGCGCAGGGCTGCGCGGGCGTGTCTGTCCTGATTGACGTCCCATTCGGTGCCGTGGCCGCCGGGGAAGACGACCGCGTCGAACTCGCCCGGATCGACCGCCGCCAGCGGTTCGGGATCGTTCAGCCGCTCGTCTGTCTCGTGGACCTCTTCCACCATCGCGGCGGTCTCCTCGTCGACCTCGTCGGGATCGACCGAGCGCTCGTCCAGCACTGCCGGACCGCCAGACGGTGTCGCGACCGTGACGTCGACGCCGGCGTCGTCGAGTGTCGTGAGTGGCTCGATACATTCCTCGCCCCAGTAGCCGTGTTCGCTGACGATGAACAGTGCGGATGGCATCGGTGGACATAGGGCCGCAATCCGGATATACTGTCGGCTTCGAGAGTGTGAAACAGGCGTTTGAGTCTTCTGGAGGCTTATGATGGCGGTCTGTCTACAGGGTCGTATGAGACGACGACGCTTCATCGCCGCGGTCGGTGCGAGTCTCGCGCTCGCAGGCTGTTCGACGGAGGGGTCAACACCCGAGACCGACGGCGATGTGACGCCCGCCCCACCACCGTCGATCGACGGCACGACGACTGAAGCCCCAGAGACCGATCCAGGACCCGGCTCCGACGATCGCGAGACGCCCGGAAGGGAGGATTTCCGTGCCGACGCCTTCGCGGTTGGCGAGCCTGCCGGTGAGATCAATCCGATGGGACTGACCATCGACAACGACGGGTCAGACGAGCGGACGGTCCACCTGGAGATTACCGACACGCAGGCACGATCTGTACTACTGAACGAGACGTTTGACGTCGATGGCGAAATTCGAGGGGAAATACGAGTTCCTTCGGACTACGAGATCAGGGTCGGCGTCCCCGCGGAGGGGATCCAGACCGTCGAGACGATCGACGAGGGACTGTTCGACACCTGCAACAACTACGGGACGACGATCTCGATCGGCCACGGCGGGAATTTCGAGACACAGACGCGCAGCACACTCGCAGAGTGTCGATCAGCACCGATCAGGTCGTTCGCAGTCGGCGAACGCGTCGGCGAGATCGGCCCCCTCGGCGTGGCGATCCGAAACGCGGGCGACACCGCGCGGGCGGTCAACCTGCGGATCACCGACACGGCGAGCGAGGAGATGCTGCTCGACGAATCGTACACGGTCGCCCCCGATTCGTCTGTGGAGGGTGAAATTCGTCTGCCCTCCGACTACGAAATCCGTGCGACCGTCCCCGAAGAAGGAACCGAGACCGTCGAGACGATCGACGAAGGGCTGTTCGACACGTGCAACAGCTACGGAACGACGATCACAGTCGGCCATGGTGGCGGACTCGACGCACAGACGGCCTCGACGCTCGTGCTCTGTGATACCGACGTGACAGTCACTGGCAGTCCCGAAAGAACCACCACGGACGGCGGAAACGCTTAACTCGGTTCGACTCCAACGACGTTTTCAAGATGGACGTTTCACGACGTCGCCGCGCCGAGCAGGCTACTCCACGATCGAATTACTATGTCTGAGATGGAAGAGAGCGTCTCCGGATTCAAGATCCAGGGCGGCTGGGCAGACACCGTCGAGCACGGCGAGCGAATCACACGAGCGCTGAAAGAGATCGCCGAATCGGACGATGTCGACGAGGACGCCCTCGACGAGTTCGACGAGTGGCGACCCAAGAGCCACGAACGCCTCGACGAGGATGTCAACGAGAAAACGGCCGAACAGGCCAGCGTGGAAGAGGGCAAAGGAGAGAAGAAGGGCAAAGAGCCCGACGAGGACCTCCAGAAAGCGGGTGAAAAGCTCGCCGAATCCTACGAGAAGCTCGACGAACCCGACGAGGCCGTCGACAAGTGGGGCGAGTCGATCGACTACGTCGCCCGCGCTGCGGACTCCGCGGGCCGCAAGGCCCTCCGGAAAGTCGAAGGCACGGTCTACAAGAACGTGATGACCCAGATCGCGCCCTACTACTTCGACAACGAACTCGTCAGTGCGAACCTCAAACGCGTCGACGGCGAGGACCCCGAGTACGTCTTCGAAGTCAACGTCAACGACGACGACCTGAAGATCAAAGTCTCGAACAAACTCGCCGACTACGAGCAGTCGGTCGACCGATGGCACATCGACACCGAAAAAGAGACCCACGTGCCCGAAGCAGCCGAAGGTGTCGAAGTACCCGAGCCGAACAACGGCGACGCGGATCCGACGAACAATTGACTGACCATACGGATCCACCACTGCACGGCTGCTGTCTTACCACTCGCTCCGTTCGACCCGATAGCTCTCACAGGCCGGGCAGACCTGTCGGCGGCGCTCGTATCGTTCTCCACAACTCTGACACTCGTAGTCCCCCACAGTGTCGTCCGCCCCCGTAAGCCGTCGACGAATTCCCCTGATGATTTCCATGTCTCCCCCCAGTTGGTTCAGTGTCCGGTGACAGATAAAAAAGTATGGCTACCAGCGAGTGGGTGTGCCAGATCAACGATCGACGATCCGTACGGTAACAACGAAGCCGGTAGGCTATTCACTCATCACACACAACGGTCGGGCAGATGGTCGAGGCGACGCTGCTGGCGACGCTGGGTATCGCGGCGCTGGCGAGTCTGTTCATGGCATGGGCGATCGGGGCTGGCTCTTCGGGATCGACGCCGTTCGCTCCGGCCGTCGGCGCGAACGCCATCTCAGTCATGCGGGCTGGCTTTCTCGTCGGCCTGCTCGGGTTCGCCGGCGCAGTCCTCCAGGGCGCGAACGTCTCGGAAGCGGTCGGCCAGGAGCTCATCGGCGGCGGCGTCACGCTCTCGCCAGTGGGCGCGACGCTCGCACTGCTGTTGGCGGCTGGTCTGGTAGCCATCGGCGTCTTCGCCGGCTATCCGATCGCCACCGCGTTCACTGTCACTGGTGCGGTCGTCGGCGTCGGCCTCGCTGCCGGCGGTGCCCCCGCCTGGGGCAAGTACCAGGAGATCGTCGCCCTCTGGGTCGCCGTCCCGTTTGTCGGCGGCGGGATCGCCTATGGCGTCGCCAGGACCCTTCGGGACGAACGGGTCCCCGAAACCGTCGCCGTTCCCGTGCTCGCTGGGCTGGTAGGGCTGTTGCTGGCGAACGTTCGGTTCGTCCTGCTGGGTGGACCCGGCGAGCAGGCCTCGATCGCCGCGGCGGTGGCCGAGTCAATCGGATTCGGGAGTATCGCCGGCCAGCTCGGCGTCTCGTTCGCCCTCGCAGCGCTCGTCGCGGGTGCGCTCTACTACGACCTTATCGGCGACCCAGCGGCGGGACAACGGCACTTCCTGCTCGTCCTCGGTGGATTGGTTGCCTTCTCGGCGGGCGGCAGCCAGGTCGGGCTCGCTATCGGCCCGCTTCTCCCGCTTCTGGGCCCGGATACGGGCGTCGAGGTCGCGCTCGAACTCGTGCTCGTGTTCGGCGGGGTCGGCCTTCTCGTGGGCTCGTGGACGGGCGCGCCACGGATGATCAAGGCGCTCGCACAGGACTACTCCTCGCTGGGACCGCGGCGCTCGATCGCTGCGCTCATCCCCAGCTTTGCGATTGCCCAGACAGCGGTCTTCCTCGGGATCCCCGTCTCGTTCAACGAGATCATCGTCAGCGCGATCATCGGCAGTGGCGCAGCCGCTGGCGACGGAGAAATCAGCGGTGAGAAGATGGGCAAGACAGTTCTGGCGTGGATCGCTTCGTTGGCGCTGGCACTTGGTCTCGGTTACGGACTATTCACTGGTTGGACGACGCTGTTCGGCTGACGGTCGGCGCTCCCGTCACTCCGCTGCAGTGTCCGCTTCTTCGGCGTCGAGCGGCTCCGAATCGTCGTCTTCCACCTCGAGGCGCTTGATTCGGGCTTTCATGATCCGCGTGTTTTCGACCTGCTCGACGCGTATTTCGAGCCCTTCGTACTCGATGATCTCACCCTCTTCGACGAGTCGACCGACGCGGTTGAAGATGAAGCCAGCGAGCGTCTCGAACTCCTCCCCTTCGGGGATGTCGATTCCCAGGGCCTCGTTGACCGCCTCGATGTTGACCTCGCCTTTCACGGAGGCGGTGTCGTCGTCGAGGAACTCGATCGGTTCCTCTTCGCCACCCTCCAGAATCTCGCCGACGATCTCCTCGGTGAGGTCTTCCATCGTCACCAGCCCCTCGGTCGTCCCGAACTCGTCGATGACGATCACCATGTGCATGCGGTTCTCGCGCATCTCCGCCAGCAGATCGTCGACGTTCTTGCTCTCGGGGACGTGCAGCGTCGGCTCGATCAGGTCGTCCAGTTCGAGGTCTTCGTTCTCGCCGTAGTTGAGATCCCGAACGAGGTCGCGGATGTGGACGACCCCGATGATGTTGTCCAGACTGCCCTCGTAGACTGGCAAGCGGGCGTGGCCGCTCTGGATACAGGTCTCGATAGCTTCGGCGATGTCGGCGTCTTTCGGGATCGCGGTCATGTCCAGCCGCGGCGTCATGACCTCCTTGGCGATGGTCTTGTTGAACCGAAGGGTGCGCTGGAGCATCTCGCGTTCTTCCTCGTCGAGGACGCCCTCGCGCTCTCCGGTCTTGATCATGTTCCGGATCTCGTCGCGGGTGACGTACGTGCTCTCGATGGCCGACCGGCCGCCGGTGATCTTGTTGACCACGCGGGTCAGATAGTCGAACAGGACGATCAGCGGCAGCAGCAGCCGCTCGGACCACTTCAGCGGGCGTGCGATCCGGAGCGCCCACGACTCGGTGTTCTCGACGGCGTAGGACTTGGGCGCGCTCTCGCCGAACAACAGGACGAGCGTGGTGATCCCGAACGTCGACGCCAGGACCGCCGTGCCCGGGTCGAAGTAGAGGCTCACGAGCGCCGTCGCGATCGACGACATCGCGATGTTGACGATGTTGTTCCCGACGAGGATCGTGATCAGGAGCCGGTGGGGGTTCGACTTGAGTTCGCTGACGATCTCCGCTCTGGGAACGTTGTCCTCGACCAGGGAGTCGATGCGGTGTTTCGCCAGCGAGAACATCGCGATCTCCGAGGAGGAGAAGAAGGCCGAAAACCCGATCAGCACGAGTATCGCGATCGCACCGGCGACAGTTACCGTCGCGTCGTTGATCGGAATCACCTGGAGGACCGAGGCCGAGTCGGCGAGACGCGTCGCTGCGAAGGACGGGTCGACACCGGCGACCCCCGATTCGGCGCCGAAACTCGTCTCGATCACGGTCCGGTCGTCGATTCCGCTCGGACGTCGGGCGGCGAGAGACGCGAGTGGCGGAGACAAACCCATATAACTACGTCACCTTGTCTGGCCCCGGAATTAAGAGTTACCCTCACTCGTCCCGGACGGAGCGATGACGACCGCGAAGCGCTCGGCGCGGACCGACACGTCCCTGAGGACGACCAGCGCCCCCGTCACCGCGCCGTCCTCGACGACCGGCGTCACGCGAAGCTCCGCCGGGAGCCGGGCGGGGACCGGGGCCGACTCCGGGTGGCGCATCGTCACCTCGACGCGGCGCTCGTCGACGCCGCCGTCGAGCACGGCCTCGACCGCGGCCTGGAACTCGGCCACTTCGCCCTCGACGAACCGCTCGACGATACCGTAGTCGGCGCCCAGTAGCTCCGCGCGGTTCGCGTCCGTCACCGTGCAGAAACGGTCGCTGACGAAGTAGATCTCGCCGTCGGTACCGATGGCGAAGACGGGCTCCCGCAGGTTCGACAGCACCGTCTCGCCGCCCATCGGGTTCGACACTGTGTCTCGATTACTGTGAGTGGCGACCAATAAGGTTCCGCCGCCGTGGGCCCGGGCGGCCCCGGTAGTCGGCCTCCGCCCACAGGTCCACCGCTCGCAGTTTCGTCCCCGTTCAACTCCCAACTACACGCGGGTTTATCGGCGGGAGAAAGCTTGAAACGGGAGCCGAGAGAGGGATCGGTATGGACTTCGAGGACATCGAACAGGTCGCGGTGCTGGGCGCCGGCAACATGGGCCACGGGATCGCCGAGGTGGCGGCCCTGGCCGGCTACGAGGTCGCGATGCGGGACATCAAACAGGAGTTCGTGGATAACGGCTACGAGCAGATCGAGTGGTCGTTGGGCAAGCTCGCGGAGAAAGACCGCATCGCCGACGAGGAAGCCGACGCGGCGCTCGACCGAGTGGAGCCGCTCGTCGACTTCGAGGCCGCCGTCTCCGACGCGGACGTAGTCATCGAGGCCGTCCCCGAGCGGATGGACGTCAAGAAGGAAGTCTACGGGGAGCTGGAGTCGTACGCACCTGACGAAGCGATCTTCGCGACGAACACATCCAGCCTCTCGGTGACCGAACTGTCGGAGGTGACCGAGCGGCCCGAGCAGTTCTGCGGGATGCACTTCTTCAATCCGCCCGTGCGGATGGACTTGGTCGAGGTCATCTCGGGCGCCCACACCGGCGAGGAGACGCTGGAAGCGATCGAGGGGCTCGCGGAGGCGTTCGACAAGACGCCGGTCCGGGTGCGCAAGGACTCGCCGGGCTTCCTCGTCAACAGGGTGCTGGTGCCGCTGATGAACGAGACCTGCTGGCTCGTCCACGACGACGAAGCGACCATCGCCGAGGTCGACTCGACGACGAAGTTCGACATGGGCCTGCCGATGGGGTCGTTCGAACTCTCCGACCAGGTCGGCAACGATGTGGGCCTCCA
>ENA-ORDC01002431-ORDC01002431.1-marine-metagenome-genome-assembly--contig:-NODE-2431-length-11232-cov-9.758404_pt1 | contig 11232 bp, 9 predicted proteins | sample MGYA00237783_ERZ508515 | MGnify/ENA primary metagenome ERZ508515 (study PRJEB26186, sample SAMN06268792) | marine metagenome | isolation source: Eden Landing Ponds, San Francisco, CA, USA | place...
TCGTTTTCGCGTTCGAGCCGGTCGACCTCGCCGGTCAGCGAGTGGCGCCGCTCCCTGGCGGCGTCGAGCTGGTCTTCCAGCGTGCGATTCACTTCGAGGAGTCGCTCGTAGTGGTCCCGGAGCGCCGCGAGCCGTTCCGAGGGCGACATCTCCGGGTCCAGGTCGAGCCTGGGACGGTCCGGTAGCGACGGACTACGGGACATGCGATTGTCGAACGTTACAAACGCAGTACAAAGTGCCTTTGGGTCACGACGCGTTCGACCGTTCGCCCGGGTGTCAGACGACCACCATGGTCAGGCGGGCGGCGGGCCGCCGACCCGCATGGAGGGGAGAGTCCGTTCGAAGGCGGTCGGCCCGTTCGGAGGTGGTCGACCTGCGCTCGGCGTCGGTGTTCCGTCCCGAGACGGTCGTTCGTGCCGGGACCGAACGGTGTTCTCTGCCCCGAACGGCGGCCTCGGCCGCCGGTACGGGCCGCGACGTGCAAAGAGAAGGCTTATCGGGCGGCCCCCCACACCCCACGGCATGGTCGAGTTCGAGGTACCGGAGATCGATTACGACCAGTACTCGAACCGCCAGCTGGCGGTCGTGCCACTGGTCGTGTTACTGGTCGCGATCGCGGTGCTCGCCGGGTCGTGGATGCTGACCGGGTCGCCCGTCGCCCTCGGGATCGAGTTCACCGGAGGGTCCCAGCTAACCGTCGAATCCTCCATGTCGACGGCCGAGATCGGGAGCACGTTCAGCCCCGAACCGGTCTCTATCCAGGGAGTCGGTGGAGAACCCAACCAGTACGTCCTCACGTTCGAACCCGGCTCCGGGAGCGTCACGAGCCTGGTCGACCAGGCCGAAGGGGCCGGCATGACGGTGCTCGGGAGTGGCGAGACGCCGGCGACGTTCGGGCAGGAGAGCCAGCGGATCGCGCTCATCGGCCTCGCAATCGCGTTCGTCGGGATGAGCCTGCTCGCGTTCGCCCTCTTCCGGACGTTCGTCCCCTCCATGGCCATCGTCATCTCCGCCTTCTCCGATATCATGATCCCCCTCGCCGTGTTGAGTCTCCTCCGTGTCAAACTCTCGCTGGGGACCGTCGCCGCCCTCCTGATGCTCATCGGGTATAGCGTCGACTCCGACATCCTGTTGAACAACCACATCCTCCGCCGGCGCGGCGACTTCTACGAGAGCACGTACGCCGCCATGCGGACCGGCGTCTCGATGACGCTCACGTCCATCGCCGCGATGACCGTCATGGCCGTCATGGCCTCGTTTTTCAACATCACGCTCATGGCCCAGATCGGGTTCGTGCTCGTGCTCGGGCTGTCGGTCGACCTCATGAACACCTACATGCTCAATCTGAGTCTGCTGCGCTGGTACAAGCTCGACGGGGTGAGTCAATGAACCTCCGCGAGAACTGGCGGGTCGTCCTGCTCTTGGTCTTCGTGGTCGGGAGCGGTATCATGCTGCTGGTTCCCGGAGCGCCACCCGGAACCGCCGGTGGCAGCGGGCCGACCAACCTGCAGTACGGGATCCAGCTCGACGGCGGGACGCAACTGCAGGCACCGCCAGTCGGGATCACCGCCGAAGAGGTGAACGTCTCCGCCGACAACGAGGCCGCACTCGCCAGCAACGTCTCCGACGCTCTCTCGGTCGACCCGATCGACGTCCGCGTCTCGGCGGATTCGAGCACCGTCGAGGTGTTCGTCGGGAACGTCTCACAGGAGCGACTCCGGAGCGTCCTCGAAGCGGCGGGATACCAGCCCTCGACGGTGCGGGACGGCGTCACCCAGCAGACCCGCCAGGAGATCGTCGACGTCGTCAGCGACAAACTCACACAGTCAGCCCTGGACAGCGGGAGTGTCTCGACGATCCGGTCGACGAGCGGACAGACGTTCGTCTCTATCACCGCGCCCGACAGGGACCTGGGCGAGTTGCAGTCGCTGCTGGACGAGCGCGGTGTCGTCCGCGTCTACGCGTTCTATCCCGCAGATAACGGCACCTACGTCCGCCAACAGGTACTCGAACAGGGCGACTTCGCGCGGATCAGTCCTGCCGAGAACCAGCAGGGACAACCGGTGGTCCCCGTCACCATCCGCGAGACCGTCGCCGAGCAATACCAGCAAGACATGGTCGAGTACGGCTTCGGTCAGCAGACTGTCTGTAACTACGACCGCGAGGAGCCCCAGAGCAGTCGCGGTCGCTGTCTGCTGGCGACGCTGAACGGCGAGGTCGTCTTCTCCGGCGGCGTCGAGCAGGGGCTGGCCGAACTGTACGCTTCCGGTGAGTTCGCCAAGAGCCCCACCTTCCAGATGCAGACGCGCAACATGTCCGAGGCGCGTGAACTGGAGATCAGCCTTCGCGCCGGTCGGTTGCCGGCACCGCTGAACTTCGAGGAGTCCCGGTCCACGCAGCTCGAACCCGCGCTCGCCCAGCAGTTCAAGCTCAACTCGCTCGTCGTCGGGATCATGGCGGTGTTCGCGGTCAGCGGGATGGTCTACCTGCGCTACCGGAATCCGCGGGTGGCCCTGCCGATGATCGTCACCGCGCTCTCCGAGGTGCTCATCCTGCTCGGGTTCGTCGCCGCGGTCCAGTACCCGCTGAACCTCTCACACATCGCCGGGTTCATCGCCGTCATCGGTACGGGGGTGGACGACCTGATCATCATCGCCGACGAGATCCTCCAGCAAGGGGAGGTCGCCACCGGCAGGGTCTTCCAGAACCGCTTCCGCAAGGCGTTCTGGGTGATCGGCGCCGCCGCCGCGACGACCATCCTCGCGATGAGTCCGCTGACGGTGCTGGGACTCGGGGACCTGAGTGGCTTCGCTATCGTCACCATCGTCGGTGTCCTCGTCGGTGTGCTCGTCACTCGCCCGGCCTACGGTGACATCCTCCGGAACCTCGTCCTCCGGCAGGAACAGCGCGAGAAGTGACGGTCTGACGTCGAGGATGCAAACCTGTTTTTTCGGTCTATGAACGGTAACGAAAGGGAATCGCGTTACCGCCGGTTTCAGGTGGCAGTGGTGTGGGGGAAATATGATCCCGAGGCCACACCATACCCATCAGCATGAGTTGAAAGCCCTCGACCCGCCCTCTCGCAGTGTCTCGAACCGCCACTCGTACTGTGCGCTGAAAGCCCTCGGCCCGCCCTCTCGCAGTGTCTCGAACCGCCACTCGTACTGTGCGCTGAAAGCCCTCGGCCCGCTCGCGGGTTCTGTGCGGGATATCCTCGTTCGCTTCGCTCACTCGAATAGGGCCCGCGCAGAACCCGCGACTTCCGGGAGAGCAAGCTCTCCCGACGTCCCGTTCGCTGCGCTCACGGGACCGCCCCTCGCCCTTTCAGTCCGCCAGGAGAACTGCTCTCCTGAGCCCTGGCTCACTCCGTTCGCCAGGACGCCAGGAATCCCGCACAGCACAGCAACCGCAGGCCACACACCTCCCCAACCGATTCGCTCACTCACTCCGTTCGCTCGCTCATCCCTCGCGCGGCGCCGTCTCGCCACAGGAGGCTCGACGGCGCGCGCCACCGCTCGTGGTAACTACACTCCTGAGAGTGAACGATAGGACGATGCGCAAGGAAGAGCCGACCAGCGAACAGTTAGTCCGCCTCAGAAGTCGTCCAGCGTCGTCGGTTTCGGCTCTGCGTGGCCACCGTCGGCCTTCGCGTCGCCCTCGTTTTCGGCCCGGCCGCCGTCCGGTTCGAACTCGCCCAGTGACGACTGTGTGGCGGCGGCAAGCGCGTCACGGCTCGTCTTCCAGGTGGCCCGCGCACACGGCGGGAGCGCCCCGTGTTCGGCGACGTAGGATTCGAGGAACTCCCGTGTCGTGGGGTCGCTCGGGTAGCCACTCCCCACCGCGCCGTACTCGGTCGCGAATCGGTCGACGTGGGCGTCGCGTTCGACCTTCGCGACGATACTCGCCGCGCCCACGACGGGATAGGTCTCGTCGGCGCCGTGCTCGCCGCGGACGTCCAGCGCCACGCCCGCGTCCAGTCCGTCTTCGACGTTCGCGACCCGGTCGGCGACCCCGTCTGCGACCCGGCGTTCGAACCTGACAGCGTTCGTATCGCCGGCGTCGACGTACCCCGAGAGGGCATCGCCGTCGGAGTCGGCGGTCGACTCGTCGGTCCCAGTCGACTCGTCAGTCCCGGTCGTCCCATCGCTCTCGGGCACTCGCGGCAGGCTATCGAGACTCCCGAGTGCCGCGGTCAGCGCCTCGGCGTGGGCGGCGACGGTCAGGGAGTTCATGTCCGTCTCGTCGTCGTCGATGCGTTCGACGGGGATCTCGGCGACGCCGACCGCGCTGGCGACCTCGCGGATCTCGGCGGCGAGTTCCTCGCGGCGCTCGGGGGCGATGTCCTTGGAGTCGCCCACGTCCTCGGGCAGCGCCGCGGGGTCGGTGACGACCGCCGCCGCGAACATCGACCCGAGGACCGGTCCCTTGCCGGCCTCGTCGACGCCGAACTCGCGCATACCCCCGGCTTCTGTGTGGGATCACATAAAAACTCGCGGTGGCGATGCCGTCCGTCTGACAGGCGTCGTCGCGCTGTCGGGCGGTTTTGCGCTATCGGCCGTTCGAGTCGTTCGCCTCGTCGGCGTCGTCGCCGTCCGGTGCGTCCGCAGTGTCACCCCCGTCGCCCGTCTCTCGAACGAACTCCTCGGTGAGGAACGGCTCGTCCTCGCCTTCCACGTCCACGACGTCCAGTGCCGTCACTTCCGCACCCACGCCGAGCAGTCCGGCAAGACTCGGTTCCGTGCGCCCTTCGTCGCTGGAGACGAGTTCCTTGACGTAGAGACCGCCCTCGCCGTGGAGTTCGACGGTCGCCGTCGTGTCGCTGTCCAACTCTCCTTCGATGTCGAAGACCTCCCGCGTGCGGACGATATCCGCCCGCCGGTGGTCGACGCGCTGGGGCGTGCGCTGTTCGACCGTCGCGCCCTGCAGTTCCTCGAGGGCGCTCCGGAAGGCTTCGTCGTCGACGGGGTCGTCGAACTGGACGGCCATCCGGTAGGTCTTCGAGGCGGCGAGTTCTTTGACGCGTTCGACCATCGCGTGGGTAGCGAGATGGAGGTCGAACACCTCGACTTTCCCCTCGGCGAACTCGTCGATCTCGGTTTCGAGCGCGTCGACGTCGACGTTGCGGACGCGGGGTTCGTCGACCTCGATCACGAACGGTCGACCGCCGTCGAGCATCCGCGCGTCGACGTCCTCGCGACCGGCGCCGTGGAAGGTGGCGCTCTCGCCGTCCATCGCCTCCAGGACGACCGGCGCGGAGAGTTGCTCGACGCTCTCGTCGTAGCGATAGCCCGACCCGTCACACCCGTCGCAGATCTCGCCGCGGATGAGACCTGTGCCCGAGCAGTCGTTACAGGGCCACTTCGTCTGGGGGATGTCGCGTTCGAGCTTGCGGTAGCGCCCGTAGACAAAGGCCGAGTCGACACGCGTCTCGACGGTGTCGTCGCCCAGGTTGAGGGTGACCTGCACGTCCGGGCGCTCGAAGTCAACCTCGGCGCCCGTCTCGGCCCCGAATCGCTTGCCGACCTCCCTGTTGAGTTCGGATTTCAGCGCCTCGCCGGCGTCGGGGTCGAGGCCGACGTCCTCGCGCAGGAGCCGGTCGTTCTCCTCGAACAGCGCCGGGACGCGCGTCCCGACCTGGAAGGTGTCGAAGGCGTACTCCTCGAGGTGGTAGGCGGCCCGTTCGGCCCACTCGGCGACTCGCTCCTCGGTGGAATGCCCCTCACAGACCCAGCAGGGTTCGTCGGGCGCGAGGTCGTCGACAGGGACGTCGTCGGCGAGTGCGACGGCCACCCGGAGGCCGCGGCCACGCTCGCGGTTGGTCAGTCCGAAACTCCGGTCGGCCACGAGACGGCCCAGACACGGGTCACAGAGCGGCCCCGTGTCGATGGCGGCCCGCGCCGTCGCCAGCACGTCGGCGTCGTCGGTCATTGCCCCGAGATGGGAGACGCCGGCGTAATTCGCTTTCGAAGCGGTCGAGCGAGGACTCGGCGACCGCTCGCCGAGAAACGGTGGGTCAGTCGCTGACCCGTTCACCGGGAAGCGGTGGGTCAGTCGTCGGCCCGGTCGCCGGGAAGCGGTGGGTCAGTTGCCGGGTCGGTCGCCGTCGACCCCGACAGGCGGTGTGTGATCGGGATTCGTCCCCGGAACGGCCGCGTCCTCACCGGTCATCGTGACCACGCGCTGGGGGAAGGGGATCTCGATTCCCTCGTCGGTGAAGGCGGCGTAGACACTCTTGAACAGCCGGTGACTCACCCGCCCCCGCAGGACGGCCTCGTTGACCCAGCAGAGCAGTTCCACGTCGACGGCGGAGTCGCCGAACCCACGGACCCGAACGCGGGGCGACGGGTCGTCGAGAACGAGTCGTTCGTCGTCGGCGACGTCCAGCAGGACGGCCTCGACGTGGTCGAGGTCACTTCCGTAGGCGACGCCGACGGGGATCCGCACCCGGCGTTCGCGCTGGGGTTCGGACTCGTTCGTGATAGTCGCCGTGTTGAGCACGGAGTTGGGGACCGTGACGAGCATGTCGTCTCGCGTCCGGATGACAGTCGAGCGGATGGAGATGTCTTCGACGCGCCCTCGTTCGCCGGACTCGAGGACGATGAAATCACCCACCGAGTACGTCCCGTCGGCGTAGAGCGCGATCGACCCGAAGAGGTTGGCGATGGTGTCCCGCGCCGCCAGGCCGATCACGATCCCGAGAATGCCCGCCGACGCGAGCAGGGGCGTGATGTCGACCCGCCAGTACGTGAGCACCAGGAAGGCACTCGCTCCCAGGAGGAGCGCGCTCCAGACGTTCTGGAAGATAGGGACGACGCGACTGTCGAACCGGGTGTCGCCGGTCAACTCGTCCGAGACACGTCGTCCCATCCGGGCCAGCGAGTACGCCCATACGACCGTGAGGGTCGTCAACAGCGACGCTTCGAGTGGGGCGTTGGGCTCTGCTCCCGGTTCGACGACCAGCAACTCGATGCCGAGGTAGGCACCGACGAGGACGACCGTCACGTACAGCGGCGGGTGGATACTCCCGAAGACGGCCTTGTCGACGTCGCCCGGGACCCGCCGGGTGACCCGCCGGATCAGGACGTCGCCACCGACCTGTATCATCCACGCGACCACGACCGAACAACCGACCACGAGCAGGAACCCCTGCCAGGACGGGAGCGAAAGCACCCACGCCCACAGGTCCGTCCACGCCGCTTCGACCGCCGCCCCTTGCATTCGAACCGGTACGACCCCGGACAACATATACTTTCTCTGATGGATGTGCGGGACGGTGGCGAGTGTCGTCACTCGGATGTCGTCACGCGGATGTCGCCACACGGACGAAGCGTCACCTCGTGACGGAAGGCATTTGGGCGGAGGGTGCGCCAGCGTGGGTATGGACGTGGACGCGCTGATTCTGTCGATACTCCTGGGAGTCGTCCAGGGCGTCCTGGAGTGGTTGCCGGTCTCCAGCGAGGGCGGGGTCGCGCTGGCGCTGGCGCTGACGACCGGCGAGTCCGGGGGGGTCTCGACGCGGTTCGCGCTCGTGCTCCACGCCGGGACGGCCGTCGCTGCGCTCTCGTATTACCGCGGGGAGGTTCTGGACCTCCTGGCCGACGCGCCCGACTGGCGACCTCGGACGGCCTTCGAGGCTGACCGGGCCGATCTCACCTTTTTCGGCCTCGCGACGCTGACCTCCGGCGTGGTCGGGATCGGCGTCTACCTGCTGTTCGAGGCACTGGTTTCGGAACTCGCGGGGGGTGCCTTCGTCGCGGCGGTCGGCGGGTTACTCGTCGGGACGGGGGTCGTCCAGCGAGTCGCCGAGACGCGCGGACTGGGCGAGAAAGAGTGGCCCGACGCCGTCGACGCGGTTCTCGTGGGCGCGATGCAGGGGCTGGCGCTGTTGCCCGGCGTCTCCCGGTCGGGCACGACCGTCAGCGCGCTCCTGTTGCGCGGTCACGAGGCCGAGGAGTCCCTGCGACTGTCCTTTCTGCTGTCGATCCCCGCGGCGCTGGGTGCGAGCCTGCTCGTCCTGCTCGAATCGGGGGTGCCCGCGGTGTCGCCGGCGGCGGCTGCCCTGGCGCTGGTGGTCAGCGCCGTCGTCGGCTACCTGACCGTCGGCGTGCTGGTCGCGCTGGTGCGCCGGGTCGCCTTCTGGGCGGTCTGTGTCGGGTTCGGGACGCTCGCGCTCGTCAGCGGCGGCGTGCTCGTTCTCGTCGACGCCGGCGTGGTGTGACGGGACACGCTGGTCTCGTCCTGCCCGCTTGGGGTTTAAGCCCGCGGAGTGACAACCCACCTCTCGATGAGCGGGGACGAGACGAAACTCGTGGACGCGACCGGAGACTACTGTCAGGTGGTCCAGGGGGGCGACCCGGTCGCCGAACCGCGCTGGCGCTCTGCACGTGTCGTCCTCACGGACCAGCGGCTCGTCCTCGGGGGGGCCGACGGCAACCGGTCGATCCCCCACGACCGTATCGAGTTGACCGACGTTCCCGAGAGCGTTCCCGGGGGGTTCGCGGCCGACGGCGCCACCGCGCTCCGGGTCGGCGAGCACGTCTTCCTCGTCGACGCCGACGTCGAGGACTTCGACAGGGAGTACTGCCGGGCGGCGCTCGACGCCGAGGTCATCCTCGTGAAACACCCGGCGGTCGTCGGCGGCGTCGTCCAGGACTCCGAGTGGTCGAAAGCCCGCTTTCGCTTCGCCGAGGACCGCGTCAAACTCGCGCTCCCCGGCGGTGAGTCGGCGTCCTTTGCCGTCGACGACGTCGGCACCATCGACACGTCGACTGGGACTGTGCTCGGCGAGCAGCGCCAGGTCGTCGAGGTCGAACACGCCGACGAACAGGAGCGAAGCGTCGAGACGCACTTCTCTGGAACGGCCGCCCACGGCCGGGCACTCGAACACCTCTTCTCGCGGGTCATCGAGGAGCGCCACAGCGAGGAGTACGAACTCACCGAGACCGAAAGCGAGGTCCTCATGGCGCTGTACTCGGGTGTCTCGCCGTTCGAGATGGCCGACTTCGTCGGACTGGACGTCGAGGAAGTCGAGGAGATATACGAGAAACTGCTGGAGATGGGTGCCGTCGACAAGGTGCGCGTGCGGACCGAAGTCTCGCTCAACGCCCACGGCCGAAATCTCGCGAGCGAGGCGATGAGCGAACAGTAGGCCTCTCCGGGCCGTCGTTGGTGAGCGCTTCGCATCGCCGTTTTCTCGTGCGATAATCGGGCCACAACCCCTAATGATGGGCGGGTCAAATCGCCCACAGTCAGGCAGTGTCATGAGCGATTCGGAGAAGAAAATCGCGGACGTTCGCGGGCAGTTCATGCAGGTCATGGAGTCGGGGCGCCGACTCGACGACGCGGACTGGCAGTCCTGTCGGGTCGTCCTGACCGACCAGCGACTGGTGCTGGTCGCCGACGCGAAACAGAGCGTCCCGATCGACGCGATCCAGGAGATCGGTGGCCGCTACGACGTCAACCAGCGGGCTGCACAGGTCGCCAGTTACCTCGCGCTCGACCTCGGCGACGACGTCGTCCTGGTCTCGGCGGCCGAACACGACGAGTTCGAGACCGACTTCTTCCACGCCTGCCTCGACGGGGAGATACTCCGGGTGAAACATCCTGCCGTCGAGGGCGGCGTCGTCCAGGACACGCAGTGGTCGAAAGCGCGGATCAAGGTCAGCGACGACGCCGTTCGCTTCGCGCTGGCCGAGGGCGACCTCGTCGTCGTCGACCGCGACGACATCGGCGAGGTCGAGATCGAAGAGCGAACCGAACTCGGCGCCGAGCGGACGGTGATCGAGGTCGAACACACCGAAGACGAGATCAGCGTCGAGACGTACGTCACCGGTGAGACCGACAACGTCTCCGTGCTCCGGCAGGTCCTGGAGGAGGGCGTCGAGCGAAACCGCGCGGATCTGGACCTGGGTCCGGTCGAGGAACAGGTCGTCATGGCGCTGCACTCGGGCGTCTCGCCGTTCGAGATCCCCGAGTTCGTCGACGCCGAAGTCGCGGAGATCGAGGAGATCTACGACCGCCTGATCGAACTCGACGTGATCGAGGTCGTCCGCGAGCGCACCGAAGTCGAGATGACCGCACAGGGCCGCTCGGTGGCCGGGCAGTCGATGGGCGACCAGTAGGGCCGGCGAGAGACGACTCGCGGGGAGCCCGCCAGTCGACAGTAAGGTGGGCTTTCCGAGAGGTTTGCGTCGCCCCGAAAGTCCTTAACGCGCCGTGACGACCTACGGGTATGAACGTCTCGACGGCAGTCGTCCTCGCTGCGGGCGAAGGGACCCGCCTGCGGCCACTGACGCACAACCGCCCGAAGCCGATGTTACCGGCGGCCAACCGCCCCATTCTGGAGTACGTCTTCGACGCACTGATCGAGGTCGTCGACCGCATCGTCGTCGTCGTCGGCTACAAGCGCGACCGCGTCCAGGGTCACTTCGGCCCGAGCTACCGCGGCGTCGACCTGGAGTACGTCCGTCAGGACAAACAGCTGGGCAGCGGGCACGCTCTCCTGCAGGCACGTGACATCGTCGACGAACCGACGCTCGTGCTCAACGGCGACCGCGTCATCGACACGCACATCGTCACCGACGTCGTCGACGCCTTCGAACGCGAGGGTGACCCGACGATGGCCGTCCTCGAACGGCCGGAGACCAGCCAGTACGGCGCCGTCTCGCTCCACGGCGAGGAGGTGGTCGAACTCGTCGAGAAACCCGACTCCGACCAGTACCGCCTCATCAACGCCGGCGTCTACGCCTTCGCGCCGTCGATATTCGAGGCGATCGCCGCGACCGACCGCGAGGCCGGGGAACTGGCGCTGACCGACACGCTCGTCGAGATCATCGCCGAGAACCGTATCCGCGGGGTGCGGACCGAGGGACTATGGGTCGACGCCACCTATCCCTGGGACCTGCTCGCGGTCGCCGAGGAAGTGCTCGCCCGGGGCCACGTCGCCGGCCACGAGCGCGCCGAAGGCGTCCACGTCGACCCTGACGCACTCGTCCACGATTCGGCCATCCTGCAGCCGCCGGTCGTCGTCGGCCCCGACTGCGAGGTGGGCGCTGGCGCGGTGCTCGGTCCGGACGTCGCGCTCGGACAGAACGTCACCGTCGCCGCGAACACGACGCTCCGGCGGTCGGTCGTCGACGCCGACAGTCGCATCGAAGCGGGGTCGACGCTCATCGACGCCGTCACCGGCCAGGACGTCTTCCTCGGCGCCGGTTCGACCGTCCCCGGCGGCCC
>ENA-ORDC01002432-ORDC01002432.1-marine-metagenome-genome-assembly--contig:-NODE-2432-length-11228-cov-2.855080_pt1 | contig 11228 bp, 11 predicted proteins | sample MGYA00237783_ERZ508515 | MGnify/ENA primary metagenome ERZ508515 (study PRJEB26186, sample SAMN06268792) | marine metagenome | isolation source: Eden Landing Ponds, San Francisco, CA, USA | place...
GAGGAGCTGGACGACCGCCGAGGCGAGCAACCCGACCGTCGCGTACAGCGACGCCTTCGAGCCTCGCTTCACGTCGCCGTGCAGGTAGTACTCGGTGGCGAAGACGGCGAGGGCCACGCCGACCACGATGCCCAGCGGCCCGGCGACGAAGAAACCGAGAACCCCAACCACAGCCGCGACGACGGCGCTCGTCGTGGATGCGCCTCCAAGTTTCGAGGAGACCGCGCCCGCGAACCAGTCAGCGAGAAACGCGCCGACGCCCAGAACGATCACGGCGCCGACGAAGACGGCCCCGGGCTCGCCGAAGTCGGTGCTCCACCAGTACAGGAGGACGCCGGCCACAGAGAGCAACGGACCCGGGAGCAAGGGCGTGACGGCTCCGACGATGCCGAGAACGACCAAGAGGAGGGCGAGGGCGACCCAGAGTGACGGCGTCACGACGAGTCGATACGGTCGTCCGGATCCTGAATGTGGCCCTTTCGATCGATCGACTGTACGGAAACGGGACTCCGACACCAGAGGACTCCTCAGTACCCGATCGTTTCGAGCGTCGCTGCCAGGGGCTCAAGATACGCGTCACCGAAGTGCCGAACGTGCGTCACCAGCGGGTAGAGTCGGTAGACGTGTTTTCGATCGGCGTAGCCCGAATCGACGCTGCCCACCTCGCGGTAGCGCTCGAAGAAGTCCTCGCCAGCCACCTCCGTCCACTCGGCGTAGGCGAGTTCGACCTCGGGATCGGCGTAGTAACACGCCGGGTCGAGGAACGCCTGGACTGACTCGCCGTCAGTGAGCAGATTCGCCGACCAGACGTCGCCGTGAATGAGCGACGGCGTGGGCTCGTGATCCAGCATCTCGGGGAGATCCGCGACGAGGTCGGCGATTCGCTCGGCGAGGGCGGGCTGCAGCACACCGTCCTCGCGGGCGCGCTTCGCCGCGTGCCCGAGCCGCTCGTCGCCGAAGAAGATCGCCCAGTCGTCAGTCCAGGGGTTGGGCTGACGGTACGCACCGGTTAGCGTGTCGAACGGGAAGCCAAACTGGTCGGCTTCGGTCGCGTGGAGCGCCGCGAGTCGCTCGGCCAGGTCGCGTTCGACGGCGGACGATACCGTCGAGTTGCCTTCCACGAACTCCAGTACAAGCACATCGGCGGTGACGTGGTAGACGTCGGGGACCAGGAGGCAGCCCTCCGAGCGCAGGTAGGTGAGCATCTTCGCTTCCGTCCGCAGGTCGATGTCGGCAGTCTTGACCACGACGCGTCTGCCGTCGGTGAGGTCGACCCGGTGCACGCTCCCGACTTCGCCGCCGTCCAGTTCGGACACGGCCCTTACCTGAGAACTGGCCCAGTCGGCGACGGCCCCAGCGGTCGCGTCGTTCATCGTCTCATGCTAGCAGGCAGCACGCATACCCGCTCGGAAGGAAGCGGCGTCTGCCAGTCGGAACCATCTGTACGCAATCCGCGTCTGGGTCGGCGGTTGCAGCACGCTGCCAGTTGCCACGAGAAACGGTCGGCCTCGGCACTCATAGGGCTCCTCATCGCCGGTTGCCGAGACCGGCTCGGGATCGGTGCCGTCGTCATCGGCCACGAGGACGTTCGAAACGCCACCTCAAGAACGCATCGCCAGCCGATCCGGTCGGAGTTCGATCCCCGGCCGGAGTCCACCGACCGATTGAGGTAGTCTGTTCCTGTGGGCCAAGCAGTCCGATGCGTGCACGAACGAGCGCAGTGGTACCACGGTACAGAATCGCCCGCGACGCTTATGATCGCTGACGGCGAACTACCGATACATTGTTCATCGGCCACGCACTGCTGGCGTTCGCCCTCGCGGTGCTGATCGCGGAGTGGCGAGGCTGGCCGACCCATCGCGCGTTCGCCATTGGGATTGCGACTGGGTTGTTCGCTGCGGTGCCCGACGCTGACATGCTCTGGGTACTCGTCGCCATCGAGCCGAGTGAGCTCTTCGTCGGCGCGCGCCTCCAGCCGGGCGAGTTCTGGGGCTCCGCTCACGGCATCCACCGCTCGATGACGCACTCGCTCGTCGCGGCGGCGGTCGCCGGGCCGGCGTTCGGTCTCTGGGCCCTCCAAGGACGGTCCGGCGCCGATCCGCTTGGGTGGCGCACCGACGGTGGACAGCCGAGTGAGGGGCTCGATCGTGGAACCGTCGCGAGCGTCACCGTCGCGCTGGTAGCACTGAGCGTGCTCGTCGCAGCATCGATCCTCGCGAGTGGCTTCGTCGGCGGGTTCGTGATGACCGCGTTCGTGCTCGGCGGTCTCGCGATCGCCACGGTCTCGCGAACGTATCTCGGACTCTCACCGCGTGAAATCGGTATCGCCGCCGTCGCTGGGATCGCCTCCCACCCGTGGGGCGATCTCGTGACCGGTGAACCGCCGGGACTGCTCTACCCATTCGACGTGCATCTGTTGACCGATCGGGTCGTCCTCAGCGGAGATCCGACGCTCCACCTGCTCGGTGCGTTCACGATCGAACTCGCCGCGGTGACGCTCGCTGCGATCGTTCTGGCAAGGGCAGCCGGTCTCGATCCGATCCGGCTCGTGGATCGACGAGCAGCAGCCGGAGCCTTCTACGGTGCCGGTGCAGTGGTGATGGTGCCGCCGACGCTGAATCTGTCCTACCACTTCGTGTTCTCGATCCTCACCGTCGGCGTCGTGTGTGGTGGCCTCCGACGCGCCCAGCGCCATCCGTACTCGCTGGCCAATCTCTACCACCGCTTCGTGGGCAATCCCGAGGCTGCGCTCCGGACCACGTTTACGGCGCTCGCGGGCATCGCGATCGCCCTCCTCAGCTACGCTGTGGTGTATCTCAGCCTCGGATAGGCACTGTCGCCGGAAGCCTCGCGCGCCACCAGGCAGTGAACAGCTCGATCGAGTGCTCAGATAGCGGACCCGAGGATCGAAGGTCCACTTACGCACAGCATTTTAACCCCGAGCCGCCAACCCCTGGCCATGTCGAGCGTCGGGTTGGACGATCTGCTGGACGAAGGGCGCCGAAACGCGGCCGCGTCGTGGCTACTCGTCGCGATCGCCGCAGCGACGTGGATCGGCGTCATCGTCACTGCCGGGGCGCTCTGGTCAGTGTTCGCACTCGTGATCGTCGTGCTCTCCGTGCTCCCGCCGATCGTCTACGGATCGCGGTACGTCATGCTCCCCTGGGAGGTGCTGGCGATGGCCTCGCTCCCACTCCTGGGACTGGCCGTCGGCGCACAACGGCTCTCGGGGCCGCTGTTCACCTACTTCGCGATCGCCGCAGTCGCGCTGGTGATCGTGGTCGAACTCGACTCGTTCACGTCGATCCGGATGTCACCGAGTTTCGCGATCCTGCTCGTGGTGGCCGCGACGATGGCTGCCGCCGCGGCGTGGGCGATGTTGCAGTGGTACGTCGCCGCGTTCCTCGATCGCACTTACGACATGACGAACGACGAACTCATGATCGAGTTCACGTACGCCTCACTCGCCGGGATCGGCGCGGGACTACTGTTCCGGACGTACTTCCGCCGGCGGGTCGTCGCCACCGACCGAATGCCCGACACGATCCGGGAGGATCTCCGCGAGGAGCTCGTGCCGACAACGTCTCAGCAGGAGGCCGACGATGCCTGATCTCGATCGCATTCTCCCCTCCACACGCCGGCAACAGCAGGCGACCAGAGTCATGGAGCTCTCGCTCGTTGGCCTGCTATTCGTCGGGCTCGAACGGGGTAATCCAGGCATCATCGTCAACACCGCAGTCGCGCTCGCCGTGTTCCAGCTTCCCGCCATTCTCGAGCGGGACTACGGCGTGCCGATGGACGCTCGGCTCACGCTGTGGCTCTCCGCGGCGGCGTTCCTCCACGCCGTCGGAACCGTCGGCGTTCCCGGCATGGGGTGGACCTTCTACAAGGGGCTCTGGTGGTGGGACCACCTGACGCACTCGCTCTCGGCGTCCGTCGTCGCCGCGGCCGGCTACACCACGGTCAGGGCGGTCGACATCCACTCGGAGGAAGTCTACGTGCCGCCGCGATTTGCAGGCGTGATTATCCTGATCTTCGTACTCGCTTTCGGCGTCCTCTGGGAACTACTGGAGTTCGGGATCGCGATCGCCGCCGAGGAGATCGGGACCGCAACGGTCCTGACCCAGTTCGGTATCGAGGACACGCTCAAGGACCTGACGTTCAACACGATCGGCGGACTCCTCGTCGCGATCTGGGGCGGCATCTACCTGACCGACGTATCGAGCGCGCTCAGCGAGAAGTTCGGTTCGGAGTAGGCCGGCGCAGCGGCCGGAACGCAGGTGGAACGCACCTGCCCAGCTTCGGGCGACCAGTTGGGAAAGAAATGTAGCGGACCCTGTTATCACCAGAGTGAACAAACGATTCGTCAATTCCTCTCGGCATGTGGAGGAGTACCAATCTATTTGCAGGTGGCCCCCTTACGCCTAGATCCTGCCCTCCATGTCGAACGGTCCGACCGACCCCTCACAGGACGAACTGCCGTCATCACCCCACAGCAGGAGTCGTCTCTCAGCGCGACGCGCGACCGTAGCGCTCGGCGGTCCCGTTCGCGCGATCGCCTTCTGGTGTGCCGCGATGTTACCATTCGTGTACGTACCGCTGTTGCTGTTCGGACTCGACACGCGGCGTCGAGCCGGTGCCTTTGCACTCCTGGTGCTGGCCCACGTCGTTACGCTCGTCGTGGGGCGTTCCCACGCCGCGGAGTAGGGACCGACCGCCGCCGAACCTCGCGCGTCGATCAGTCCGCCTCGCCCGTCTGTGCCCGGAGTTCGATGGCGTACTCGACGGCGTCGACAGCGGTCTCGCCGTACACGTAGCAGATCGGCTCCACGCCGAACGCACCGGCGTGATAGCACAGTCGCGGCACTGCGCCGCGTTGCTCGAACAGTTCGGTGAGTCGCTCGCGACGCTTCTCGTACTCCGGATCGAACTCGATGGGATCGACGCCGCGATCCCGGGCCGCCGCGAGCAGCGCTTCGTCGAGGGCCAGGTTGATGGCCCCGCGAACGCCGGGATCGACGCTCGAGGCGGCAAGAATGGCCGTCGCGACGTTCCGTGACGCGCCAAATTCGGGATTGGCGGGGACCTCGATCCGACCGCGCATCCGGATGAGACGGCCGGGAACGGCGGCAACGTCGGTGGGGTCGCTGGCGCCTGGCACCGCCGTCGCGACGTTCGTACCGACGTTGGGCACGAGGTCCGTCATCTCCGGCGTCGCGCCGAGCAATCGTGACGCCTGACGAACGGAGGCCAGGGCGTCGCGTTCGGCCTGCACGGCCTCGTCGGGACCCCGAACGCAGAGGTCACAGCCCAGCCCCTCGAGTTCGGGCATCGCTGCCTCGTGGAGCTCACAGATCGGACCGCGATCTTCGAACGCCCCGACGAGGTCGACCAGCGCTGCGAGGGCGTCGACCTCGTCCATTGTTCCCGCTGCGAAGCCGTCGGCGATCTCCTCGACCGTGGCCACCATCCGGGGATCCTCGGCGATGGGCGCAGCCACGTCGACCTGCCCATTGAGGTGATTCGACACTGCCGCCTGGGTGATACCGAGCCGGTCGGCGATCGACTGCTGCGTGAACCCCCGCTGGTCGAGCTCACGGGCGAGCATCGCCCGCGCCGTCGGGACGAACTGCTCGGCGACGATCTCCTCGGGGAGCCGGAGCGACATGGCAGCCGCTACGACACAAACCCTACTAAGCCCGTGGGATGTGGGACCGACGCTCGACACCGCGAAACCGGCCGCGCTACGAAGAGTGCAGGTCGGCCGGCGCTCAGTTCGCCACGGTGGCAGCGTCCCGTCGGCCCAGCGCGTTTCGAACTGCCGTGACGGCGACGCCAAGGGTCGCGAAGCCGAGAACGATCGCGAACACGACGACGGCAGCCGCAGTCGGCTCGGCGGCCGGTCCGTTCGACGCCAGTGTCTCCCACTCGCCACGGACGAAGTCACCCGCGATCACCGTCGTCACCCCGACGAGGACGATTCCGCCGACGGTCGCCCCGATCGAAGGGGTAACCGGGACCGCATCCGGATCGTGCAGGAGAGCGAGGACGACGACGAGCGCGAACGGCGTGCCGACGAGGCCGAAGGCCAGCGTGAGTGAGAGGAGCTGGAAGAAGGTGCCACCGAGGAACGGTCCGATCGCGCCGGCGGCGGCGAACGCGACGATCGCGAGTCGGAACCGATCGTCATCGACCGATCGCTCCCAGCCGAACTTGTCTGCGACGAGATACGGCGGCACGACGGTGTTCGCACCGAGGGTCGTCACCGCCGCGCCGGCGAGCCCCAGCAAGAACAGCGACTCCGCGCTGTCGCCGACGGCCGGGCCGAGCGCCTGGGCCGCACCCAGCGCCGAGCCACCCTGGCTCGGATCGAGGACGCTCGCGGCGACGACGAAGATCGCGAGGCTGTAGCACCCGAACGCGACGAGCATCGAGCCAAGGACGTCGATCCGAAGCAGCCCCCCGTCGTCGGCCGTCCACCTCCTTGCTCGCATCGTGTAGCTTTGCATCGTGATCAACGTGACGTGAACCGCACCGCCGAGGATGGCCGCTGCGAGCAGTGCCGCGTCCACGTCGGGAACGCTCGGGACCAGCCCGGCCGCTGCGGCGCCTGCGTCGACGGGGACCAGAAAGACGGAGGCGACGAACAGGAGAACGACGCCGGAGACGAGGAGCTTCGCGCCCCACTCGAGAATCGCATACCCACCGCCGGCGAGCGTCAGGGCGAACACAACAGCCCAGACGACGCCCCACAGTTCGGGGGAACCAGCGACGAGCGTCGAGGAGACCGCCGCGACCGTTTTCATGATGATCAGTTGCGCGAGCCCGGCGGCGAGGACCACGTCCGCGACGAGCAACCAGGCCCAGCCGCTGCCGAGGTGCTCTTCGACCACGCTCACGATACCCGCTTCAGTGTGGAGGCCGACGAGTCCTGCGAGATACTGTGCCAGCGCACCGAACCCCGCGGAGAGGACGACGACCCAGAGCAGCGTGTAGCCATAGCCCGCTCCGGCAGCGACGAGCGACGCCATCGTCGCCGGGCCGGCAGCGATCGCCCCCGCGATCCACGTCGGGCCGACGTGGGCCGCGATCCGGCGGAGTCGGCTCTGTGAATCCGCGCGTCCGGCCGTTTCAGACATACCCCCACTGTCGGGGGTTCGAAGAAAAGCGTTCAGATTCCACCCTGTCGCGGTACCTGCCGAATCGAACCGCGCTCAGACCACGTCGACCGCCCCGACCATCCCCATCGACTCGTGGGGGACGCAGACGTACCGATAGGTGCCCGTGGATTCGGGCGTGTACTCGAACGTCGCGTCGCCGCTCGCGGTCGCGCTGCCGGAGTCGAACGTTCCGTCCGTGGCGACGACGTTGTGGCGGCCGCCTGCGCCGGACCACTTCCACGTGATCGTCGTTCCAACGTCGACGCGGACGGCCGGGGGCGCGAACAACAGGCCGCCGTCGCCGGCACCGACGTCGATCGTCACCGAATCGCGTCCCGTCCAGTCGACGGTGCCTTCGAAGTTGCCCGTGTCGCCGAACCAGCCGTCGTAGTCGGGACCGTCCTCCAGATACTCCCAGTCGTCGCTCGTCGCACTCGGACCGCCCCCACCGATACAGCCGGCGAGTGCCGTTGCCACGGCGCCGCCGGTCGCCGCGAGCAGTGTGCGACGGTCGAGCGACGAACTCCCCTGCTCTGATGCGTCGGTGTCCATGTCGGTGTCGCCTCTGAAATTCGCTAGCCACGGTCGGCATAAAAGCCGTCCCGTCCGTTCCCGTGCGCCGAGAACGAGCGGAGGTCGCCGGCGCCCCGATCGCACCGAGGTGGTTCGGCGGGACGCGAACGCCGACGATCCGCCTACGACGACGCAGTCGGCGGACGGAATCCATTTCACCACCCGTGCCCTGGGATCCCGACGTGTTGCGCCTCGCAGTGGCGACGGACGCGGAAACGTACGAGCGACTCGGCGAGCCACTGGCAGATCGTGGAATCGAGGTCGTCCACCTCGAGACGACCGAGCGGACGATCCCGCTCACTGCTGGGGACGCGAGCGACGATGCGTTTCCTGCCGACCTCGACGTCGGGTACGTCTTTCCACCCCGTGACGTCGAGGGCGCGGTCGCCGATACGATGCTCGATATCCCGTGGCTCGTCGATCACGACGACGTCCAGACGTCCCGTAACAAGGCCGAGGTGCTCGCTCGCTGTGCCGCTGCCGGCCTGCCGGTAGCCGAGACCGAACTGGTCTCGAACCCGGTCGACGAGGCGGCGATCCGCGACGCCGTCGATCGCGTCGGACCGCCGGTCGTGATCAAGCCCACCTCCACGACGCGGGGCGTCGGCGTCGCGAAGGTCGGCGACGCGGACTCCGCACTCGGCGTCGCAGACTACCTCGACCTCGTCCACGACTTCGCCGCGACCGGCGACAAGTCATTTCTCGTGCAGTCGTTCGTCCCCGACGCCCGCGACGTTCGCGTGATGACCATCGACGGCGAGTACGTCGGCGCCGTCGAGCGACGCCGCGACGACGAGGGCTGGCGACACAACGTCCATCGCGGCGCGGAGGCGACGGGGATCCACCTGGCTCCGGAGCTCCGGGAGCTGGCCGAGAGCGTCGCGCAGCTACTCGACGTCGATCTCCTCGGCGTGGATCTGCTCGTCACCGACGACGTTGCCGTCGTCTCCGAGACCAATGCCCGGCCGACGGTCGACGACGCGAGCAAGTACGAACCCGACTTCTACGATCGGCTTGCGGCTGCGATCGAGCGGACGGCTGATGCGTAGTAGCGACCCGAGCGGGAAGCCCGAATGCGACGAACTGAGACGACTGCAGACGGTTACAGACTGATCGACGCGGAGTCGTCCGTCCGCTCGAACGTGACCTCGAGCACCCCGTTGTTGAAGGAGGCGTCCGCGGAGTGTTCGTCCACTGTGGCGGGGAGCGTGATCCGCTCCTGGAGGTGCCGCTGCTCGCTCTCGACGTCGAGCGTGAGGATTTCGCCGTCACAGCGGAGCGCGAGGTCGTCGCGCTCGACCCCGGGGAGGTCCGCGACGACCCGGACGAGCTCCTCTGTCTCGTGGACGTCCACGTGCGCGTCGGCGCCGAAGCCCGTCTCGTCGATCGTCGGGGCGTCGCCGTGCATGACGTCGTCCATCAGCCGCTCGATCTCTCGAAAGATGTCGTCGAAGGGATCGTCGCGGTCGTCGCGGCGCATGAGCGAGGGGTAGCACGCACCCGGCAAAAGCCTTCTGTCCCGTGCAATCGTGTCACACGAAGCGCCGGCCCGCGAGGGGCGCGCCACTGGAGGAGTACCACCCGCGGTTACCGTCGTGCGACCCACTTGTGGCTCGCGCTGGCGGACTGGCGGACTGCGCCACAGCGGGTGCACTTCCAGACGAACGCGCCGAGTTGCTCGTAGCCTTCGCCAAGGCCGTCGCCGTGTGGTTCGCCCCACTCAAGGCGACACTCGTTGCAGCGGTCGGGGTGTCGTCCACCCCCGGATGCGCGTTCGCTGAAGCCCGCCGCGGGATCGGACTCGATCGACTCCATGAGGACCCGCCGATCCATCTCGTCCATCGACGCGCGAATGCGTTCGAGGGTCGCCTTGATCGTCTCGATCTTCTCCTGGATCTCCTGGTAAGAGTCGTTGTCAGCGAGCTCGTCCTCACTCTTGCCGACCTGGAGGTTCGCCGCGTGGGTCGTGTACTCGAAGAAGGCGGAGACCGCCCGCTCGTACGTCGAGATGCGTGCGAGCTGGTGGGTCGCCTGACGAATGTCGCCCTTGTCCACGGGCGTGAACAGACAGACGTCGTACCCGGCGCCATCGAGCATCGGCGGCTGATCGTCCCCCTGGATCACGATGGCCCGGGCGAAGGGACTCCGGACGTGCACGAGTTCGAGAAGCTCTTGCTTCGAATCGTCGGAGACGCCGGCACCGAGGATCGCGACACCGACCGCTGTCGACGAGTGTTCACGCGCTTCGCTCGCGGATCGGGCCCGCCGGACTGGAAATCGGCCGTCGAGCCACTGCTCGAACCGCTTCGATCTGTTCGGACCGTCGGCGATCAGGACGGTTGGGGGTGTGATCTCCATCGACTGCCCGCTCCCGGACCGTCCGGCTGGCGCTCGGGCGCTACCGCCGTCCCGGGAGCTACTCATGTGAATAAACTGAAGCCAACTGTCCAAAAGGTTTCGGCGACGATTCTCACGCCGGATAACCACAAGCCTGCAGTAGGGACCCCAAAGCGGTGACGCCGCCACGGGAGCCCTGCTGAGGGTGCGATGAGCGGGGCAGGCGGCGCGTTGGCGCGCTTCAGTCGTCCGCTGTTCCAACGTCGCGGACTCGGCGGTCGACGGTAGCCGGTCGCTCCTCCAGACCGAGCGCGTCGTTTGTCAGCCGTCGGCTCCGTGGGCCGTCGGCCAGCCCTGTGATCGCTCGAATCGCGTCGACGTTCTCGGGGACGACGTCGGCTTCCTGGTGGATCGCCTGGAAACAGCAGAGTTCCCCGTCGCTGACGGCGATCGAGTCCGCCCAGACGCAGTTCTCCCAGACGTCACCGCGTGGACGCCCGGCGTCCTTCGCGACTTCCTTGAGCCCGCCACAGCTTTCGACGCCCAGGTCACCAGGGACCAGGAAGAGACGCGATTCGGCGGCGAGCCGGTCCCGGATCGCCGCGGGGGAGAGATCGCCGTCGAGGTCGTCCTCCAGCGTGATCGAGACGGCGTGGAGGTGCATTCGCGTCGCAGGAACTGTCACGCCCAGCGTGTCGATCGCGAGATCGGGGAGCACCGTTTGCACGTCGGGACCGTGGTGGGAGGGTACTTCGACGGGATCGGGAAGAATGTCGTCGATGGGGCCGCGGTCGGGCTGTGCCGGGTCGCCACCGCGCCGAACCAGGGTGACGCGCGCACGATCGATCCCCCACGTTTCGTCGATCGGGGTCAGAAGCCGTGCGAGACCGGTGGTGTTACAGGAGACGACACGGACCCGCTCGGCACCGACCGCGTCGGCGTAGTTCGCGCGTGCGGTGAAACTCGTCTCCGCCACGGAGGGGTCCTCCGCACCCTGGAAGATCGCGGGCGTGTCGTTCGCCGCGTACAGCGGGGCGTTCTGTTCGCCGACGCCGCCTGGCGTCGCGTCGACGACGACGTCGCTGGACGCCACGAGGTCCTCGACTGTCCCGGCAATGGGCACGCCGGCGTCGTCGAATCGATCGGTTCGATCGGCGG
>ENA-ORDC01002433-ORDC01002433.1-marine-metagenome-genome-assembly--contig:-NODE-2433-length-11224-cov-9.308334_pt1 | contig 11224 bp, 12 predicted proteins | sample MGYA00237783_ERZ508515 | MGnify/ENA primary metagenome ERZ508515 (study PRJEB26186, sample SAMN06268792) | marine metagenome | isolation source: Eden Landing Ponds, San Francisco, CA, USA | place...
AAGCCGTACTCTTCTTTCAGTAGCGATACGCAGACTGTGGTGTCGAGCCCGCCCGAGAAGGCGAGCGCGACGGTTCCGGAGTGTTCACCTGGCATTGTTGTTGATGTCGGGGTTCGGTTTTCCCGCCCAGAACCCGACGGTGGGCGGTAACAAGCGCATGAGACGAATCCGTCGTGGGAAGTAGTGTAGTAGGGCCTAGCGGCCCCGTCGTCGTCGCCGGATCTCGACGAGATCCGACTGCTTGTCGGAGAAAGAGGCAGACGCCCCGCTGGGAACCTCGCGAGCACCAGCCGAGTCGATCTGCGTCATGTATCCGTTGCTATTCCCAGAACAGTACTAATATCTTCCGAGACGACTGCGCCGTGTGGCGTGTTCCCGTGGATCAACAGAGAGTGGCTATCGGTTCGAGGTCACGGTACCGCGGTGTCCAGGGCTTCGATCGCTACCGGGTCCATGGCCGCTCCCGGGGCCGTGGTCGTTCGGCGGGCCGGTGTCACCCGGTGGCCCACCCATGCCAGGACCGTGTGTCCAGTTACCCGGCACACCGGCAGGTGGTCCGCCACGCGGGACATCAGGAATGCCGTGGCCGACCCCACGCCCGGCCATGCCGCGGGCGATCTGAGCCATCTCACCGCCATGGAGGTTACCGGCCTGCGAGCGCAGTCGTTCGATAGCCGAGACGTTCAGCCCGGTGGCGTTCCGAGCCTGCGGGGGAAGTGCCATCGCCGTGCGCTGGCTGTGGTTGAGCTGGCGTTCGACCTGCTGGATCTGGGCCGCCAGCGCGGTCATCCGCGCTCGGTAGGCCTGCCGGTTCATCGTGCCGTTCTCGGCCGCCATCGTGAGGTTCGTCCGGCGCTGCTGGAGGTCGGCCAGTCGCAATTCGAGGCGCTGGACGTGCGCCTCGACGACGGCCGCCTTGCTCTCGTTGCTCCGGGCGGCCGCGACCGCCTGTCCGAAGGCGCGCCCTTCGACCGCACCGTCGATCTCGGCGTCACTGACACCGACGACGCTGGCCATCTGGGCACCCGGCTGGACCGACTCGTTGGTCGCGTTCTCCTGGGCCGGTGGCGCAGTCTGTCCCGAAAACGATAGTGCTGCCGCAGGCGTGGCGAACAGCGCCACGACAGCAAGCACCAGCACCGCCCGTGATCTGGTGGAGACGTTCATCGTATCTCCTCCTTTGCCCCGCAATAACGTATATACCCTGTATCCTCACGGCCGATTAACCCCGATTAAGCCGCATTCGAGACGCCTTCCGTCGTGTAGTTGTCCCACTTCCGAGTTGTGAAACGACGATAGATTTATAACTCGCTTTCCTCGGGGTCGACGAGGACGTTCTCCCGGCCAAGTCGGAAGACGTCGACCTCGTCGTTCTCGCGCAGGGTCTTGACGACCTGACTGGTCTTGGCGTCGGTCCAGTCGAACTCGCTGGCCACCGCCTGTTGTTTGACACGGCCCCCTCGTTCGTCGAGCAGTCGGATGACGCGCTCCTCGTTGCTCAGCAGTTCCTCGTCCGGACCCGGCGTCACGGTGGCCGTCTCTGTGTCGGACTCCTCGACGCGTTTCTCGTCAGTCGGCGAGCCCTGGCCATCCGGGACGTCGAACAGGCCGCGGCTGACCACGAACCAGATCGCACCGACCATCCCGACCGCGAGGATTCCAGCGAACGCCAGCAACGCCACCGGGAACGACGATCCCGAGGACGCGGGGCTGGCAGTGACCTGTGGCCCCGCAGAGCCGAACTCGATGGGGCCGCGCCAGGTGACAGTCTGATCCCGGCGATCGTCCGGTTCGGGCGAGACGGCAGTCGCGTCGTAGCCCTCGGGCCAGGTGACGGTCAGCCGGGAGTTCGATTCGAGGAAGAAGCCCGCCAGTGCGTCGCCCATCCGGATCGTCTCGCCGTCGACAGCGGCGAAGTTCGTCCACCGGAAACGGTAGGTGACAGTCCCGTACTGCTGGACCGATTCGATGTTCGTCGCGACAGAGAGTCCGCGGATCGACATCTCACGGCCGGTGGTGTTCTCGGCGGTTCTGGCAGTGCGTTCCATCCGGTCGCGAAACGCCGACAGATACGCCGAGGTGTTGGCCGCGATATCGTCCTGAAGCGACTCGAAGGCGGCCGTCTCGTTGTCGCTCGTGAGCGCGACCCGATAGGACACCTCCCAGGTCGCGCTACCGTTCTCGGCGAGGTCGAGCCCGAGAACGACACTGTCGGGATCGACATCGGTCTGTGCGAACGTCGCCGAGCCGAGACCCGACTGCTGGTGGTCGTCTATCGCGACGGCGACGCCGCTGAGGGCGCTCACGAGGAGTATCGCGACCAGAGCGACGCGACCGGCGTCACCAGTCATCGCCGGAGCGTACGAGCGCCCCCCGGAAAGGCGTAGTGGCCCAGGAGAGCGCGCCAGCCACAACACCTTTAGTTCTGGGATGAGCACCGCCAAATATGGCCCTCGACGCAGAAGACGTCCTGAAGATCGTCCTCGTCCTGGTGGTGGTGTGGCTCGTCCTGGAGATCGTCGGCGAGGTTCTCGGCATTCTCGCCTGGATTCTCAGTCCAGTCCGGCCACTGCTGGGACTGATCGTCGCCATCGTGATCGTCCTCTGGCTCCTCGACCGGATCTGAGGACGGACCCTTTATTCGACGAGCGCGACTACACAGCCGCGTGTACAGTCTGAACGTCCCGCTACCGTCGCCTGTCACGCGGCTGGCGAGTCGGCTGGCCCGGGACCTCCCGCGAGCGCGGCCCCGGCCGCGCGGTGAGCACACGCTGGTCGTCAAACGACTCGGGGATGGCGACGGTGGCCGCCTCGCAACCGCCGTCGACGAACACCTTTCGAGGATTGCGCCGTTCGAACTCGAAATCGGCGAGGTCGACTCCTTCGAGACGGCGGCGACCGGCCGGAGTCCCGTGACCTACCTCCGCGTCGAGAGCAGCGAGTTGGGGCGGCTCCACCAACGACTCTGCGATCACTTCGATCCGGTCGACGGGATCGAAGGCGAGGACTACGTCCCACACGTCACGATCGCTCGGGGCGGCGATCTCGCGGCAGCGCGACGACTGACAGACCGTGAGATAGAGCCGATCCGCTGGACCGCCGAGGAGCTGGTCGTCTGGGATAGCGAGCGGAATCTGGCAGTGCGGCGCTTCTCGTTGCCGCGGTGAGCGATGCGATCGCCACCGACTGTCCTTCAGCGCTGGTCGGGTCCGCTCTGGGGCGTCGTGGCGTCGCCGAGCCCTTCGGGGACACGCGTCCGCGAGAGATCACCGCTCTCTTTGATGATGTTCAGTGCTGTCAACAGATCAGTGCGAGTGAGCAGGCCGACGAACTCCTCGCCGTCGTAGACCAGCAGACGGCCGATGTTGTTGCGCTGGAGGCGCTCCATGGCGTCCATCGCGCTGGCGGTCGGCTCGATCGTGTGGAGATCGGTCGTCATCACTTCCTCGACGCGGTAGGCCTCGCGTTCGACTTCGCGTACGGCCCGGGCGTCGTCCAGTGTCACGAGACCGACGATCTCGCCGTTTTGCTCGACCGGATAGCCGGTGTGGCGCTGTCTGAACATCTGCTCGATCAACTCCGCGACGGACATCTTCGCGTCGACAGTGTCGATCCGGTCGGACGGCGTCATGATATCCTGAACCTGGAAGCCCTCGAAGGCGGCTTTCATCATGGTCTGCTGGGCCTCGCCGGAGGCCCCGATGTAGATGAAGAAGGCGATCGCGACCATGAACAGGCCACCCGGCCCGAACAGGCCGAACAGCCCGAGTAAAATCGCGAACACCTTGCCGACCTCGGCAGCGATTTTCGTCGCCCGAGCGTAGCCGCGGCGGCGAGCCAGCAGCGCCCGGAGGACGCGACCCCCGTCCATCGGGAAGCCCGGAAGCATGTTGAAGATCGCCAGCGCGAGGTTCATCAGCGCGAGATACCCGAGGACGAACTTCGTGGCTGCGAGGGTGACGCCGCTGCCGCCGGGGACTGCCAGAAAGGCCCCGTAGGAGGCGACTGCGAGTGCGACGCTGACGAACGGGCCAGCGAGAGCGATGAACAGTTCGTGCTTCCAGTCTTCGGGCATCTCGTCGAGCTGTGCGATCCCGCCGAACAGCCACAGCGTGATCGAGGAGATGGGGTAGCCATAGCGGATCGCGACCAGTGAGTGACCCAGTTCGTGCAGGACGACGCCGACGAACAGCCCGACGGCTGCCGAGAAGCCGAGTACCCACCGGACCGCCCCGTCTTCCAGGGGGCCGACCGGAAGCCCTGCTCCCCAGACGTCGTTGAGAAGCTCGACGGTCTGGCCGACCTGTGCGCCAATGAGCCAGGCGAACAGCGGGAGGACGAGCAGGAACGTGAGATCGAGTTGAATCGGGATACCGAACGCGCTGCCGATCCGGAAGCGTGCCATGCTCGGGGATTGTCACGGGATCCTCTTAAGACCGTGTGTCCGGATCACCGACAAAGAAACGATACGATGGTTCAAAACAATTTTCGAGAGTATAACCGATCTATCCGACAATATCGGGACTTCCAATTCTCAAGGACGGTAATTTCATAGTGGAAGTTAAGTAGCCTACCTATCTACCACCTACTACTGGCCGTCGAACCGAGGCGGCCCGAAGTAACCGTGATGCCAATCGTTTCACACGGCGGCGACGATGACTGGTGCCCTACAGTGATTCACCAGCGGGCGGCTCGAAGCGATTGGCATCACACACAAATGTATGAAACGACATCCAGAACGCGATGAGAAGCAGGCCGCGCTAGACAGACGAACGTACTTGCAGATCGCAGGTGGGGCCGCAATCGTCGGTGGGATGGCTGGCTGTCTGGGAGGAGCCCGTGCTGAAGACGTTCGGTACGGATACGGCGGCGAGCGGTACGTGCTCGACTCGACGGATATCGAGTCGGACTCGCTCAATCTGACGGCCGAGAGCGAGCCAAACGACGCCTGCGCGAACGCGAATCCAGTCTCGACCGACACCGAGATCACTGGGTCGCTGGAGTCAGCCGGCGTCGACTGGTATTCGTTCGATCTCAGTGCCGACACGGCGTTCGAGGTCGTCTTCGACCGCGTCCCCGAGACCGGCGTCACCGGCGTCGTGGTCTACGGGCCAGACTGTGACTTCATGCAGTTGCGTCAGGTCGGGACCTCTCAGTCTGTCCGGCTCGCCGCGACCGCGAGCGAAGCTGGCACGTACTACGCCCAGGTCACGAATATCAACAGCGCGGACGGCGAGTACAGCGTCGCAATCGACACCGGATCGTACGACACGACGACGCCGACCCCCGAGGACGACTACGGCGAGGCCGGCTACGGTGAGGCCGGCTACGGAGGGACGGCGTAGCTGTCGAGTCGTTTTCGCACAGTCGCACATCGGTTTCCGAACCAGTGGCGTACCTCGTTCGGCATCGGTTCCGGCAGTCGATGTGTGAGTGAATAACAACCAACCGATCACGATACATACACAGACAGCATAGAGTACCCATGACAGACAACCATAGCTACAAGACACCTGCACAGGGGACACTCGACTGGCACGTCCCACTCAACGACAACTTCGCGGCGCTCGACACGGACATCGAGATTCGCGATACCGACGCGAACAAGGGGGAGTACGCTCCCAAACAGGGTGCGAAGTACCTGGCGACCGATACTGGTGATGTCTACCTCGGGGACGGCAGCGCCTGGCAGCAACTGGGTTCGTTCACGAACGTGACCGTGGGATCGACGGCTCCCTCGAATCCGTCAGCAGGCGATCTCTGGATCGATACGAGCTAGGATCATGGCCGAGTATTACCTTGCGCCGGACGGGTCCGACAGCGATCCAGGAACCAAGAGTCAGCCGTTCGGCTCCTTGCAGACTCTGCTGAGCACGCTCTCGGCAGGCGATATCGGGTACGCCCGTGGCGGGACCTACTACCCAGCGGGCTACGCCGACGGGTCCGCCCAGGAAGGGACGTCCTCCTCACCGATTCGACTGGAGGGCTATCCCGGCGAGGATCCGGTGTTCGACTTCAGCAACGATACCTACGGCGGATTCCGCCTGTGGAACTGTGCCTACTGGGAACTGCGCAACTTCACCGTCCGCAACGCGCCGAGCTACGGGGTCTACCTCTTTGGCGGCACACAACACTGTCTGCTGGAGGACCTCACGGTAATCGGATCGGGCGGCGATTCCGGCACTAGTGGGACCGGGATCAACCTCTACAATGCCCCCGATACGACCGTTCGAAACTGTCTCTCTCGGGATAACTACGATCCGTCCAGCGGTGGCGGTAACGCCGACGGTATCGGGGCCGAGTCCTCGCCACGCTGTGTGATCGAAGACTGCGTGAGCCACGGCAACTCAGACGACGGCTTCGACCTCTGGAGGGCAGAAGGCGAGACGATCCGCCGGTGTGTAGCCTACGACAACGGCTACGACCCTGACGGGAACGAAGCCGGCGACGGTAACGGCTTCAAACTCGGCGGCGGCTCGACCAGCGGCGGTCACCGCATCGAGCGCTGTGTCTCCTATCGAAACGCCGCTCGCGGGTTCCACTACAACGAGGCGGACATCCCGGTTGAACTGTTCAACTGTACGGCCTGGGACAACCCGACAAACTACTGGTTCGCCGAAGTCGAGCACGTACTTCGGAACAACATCTCCTATCAGGGAGCCGTCTCGATGGGGAGTGCAACCGACCACGCATCCAACTCATGGAATCTCGGGATCGACGACCCGTCCTTCGAGAGCACGGACCCCACGAGTTCGGACTTCCTCCGGCTCTCGCCGGACAGCCCCGCGATCGACGCCGGGACCGACGTTGGCCTCTCCTACGCCGGCGACGCCCCGGATCTCGGTGCCTACGAAACCGACGGCGGAAGCGACAGCGGGACGACGGCCAGCCCGACGCTGAAGGTGGCGACTACCGGGAGCGACGGAAGCGTCGGCTTCCAGACCGCGACGCTTCGACACTACGACGGCACCCAGTGGGTCGCCCCACCTGTATCCTACTACGACGGAAGTCAGTTCGTCACCGTCGCCGAAGGCGGTACGAGCGACAGTGACGGTGGCGGCTCGACGACCGACCCGAACCTGATCGAGAGCTTCGAGAGCGGCGATCTCTCGGCGTACAACGGCGACACCGGTGCCTTCGCCGTGACGACCGAGCAGACCACCGAGGGTTCGAACGCCCTCGGGAGCACAGCAGGACAGTCGTCGTGGCAGAGTATCCGCTCGACGAGCGGTCTGGAGACGTACGTCCCACACGGGTCGACGTTTCAGGTCGACATCTACCTCACCGACGGCAACGACTGTGCGATCATCCGCTTCGGCATCGCCGGCGCGGGCAACTGGATCGGTGCTGGATGGAACGGCAACAACGGCGGCCTCCAGATTTCCGAGGCCGTCTCCAGTAGCTGGTCCCAGCTCACGCTGGGGTCGATGGGCGCGGTCGCCGGCGAGTGGATGACGTTCGAGATCGGCTGGGGCGTCAGCGCCGACGACGCCGTCGACGTCACCGTCTTCGACGCCAGTGGGGCGGAGATCGGCTCGGCCAGCACGAGCGCCGACAGCAGCCACCAGGGTGACGACGGCGTCGGCTTCGAGTACACCCTCCAGTACGGCGGCACTGGTCCAGTGTACTTCGACAACATGCGCCTCATATAAACGGTTCTCTAATTTTATCTATGTTTCAAGACGTGTAGGAGGCGTATCTACGGATAGTTATATCTGAATCCACAATAAACTGACAACATATGTTACACCTCGGCGCTGTCGAAGCGGGCTCGGAATCACTTCAGCGACACCTCGAACAGGGTGGGCAAGGACAGCCACCACAGGGCGGACAGGGACAGCCACCACAGGGCGGGCAAAGGCAGCCACCACAGGGCGGACAAGGTGGGCGAGGACAGCCACCGCAGGGTGGCCCGCCGGGCGGCCCGGGTCAGTCTCCGGGAGGGCGGCCGCCGAGAGACGATTCGGGAATCAGTCGACGGGCCGTAGTCGCCGGTATCGGCGTCCTCGGTGTCGGTGGCGCTGGGGCGTGGATTCTTCTCTCAGACGACGAGGACGAGTCAACGGGGGATACTGGGAGCGTCCGAGAAACCCTTCGAAAACAGGCGCGGGCACTGGAAAACGACAATATCGAGGCGTACATGGAGACGATACACCCGGAATCACCGTTGTACGACTCGACACGCTCGGCGACCAGCCGACTCATGGAGCGCTACGACCTGGAGATTGAACTGACGATCAACTCGGTATCAATCGACAGCGACACGGCGACGGCGGACGTCACGCAGGTGACTCGTGCCGTCAACTCCGCGTCGTATCAACCGCGGCGGGCGGAGATGTCCCACGAACTCCGAACGGACGACGGAACCTGGAAAGTGTACGACTCGTCAATCCAGAGTCGAGAAGCGCTGTAGTGGAGTTCAACACGTAGAAATCAATCCGGACGAGGTCACGACTCTTCCTCGGGCACGTACCACAGCCAGTAGCCACCGTTGTCGTAGACCCGAGCGGCGGTCGAGTCGGCGTTCAGCCAGCGTAGCTCCGACTGCCTGTAGGGGATCAGTCCCTCGCGCTGGGCAGGGGTGAAGTACGAGTCGGTGTAAAAGACCTGGTCGAAGCGGTGGGTCGCGATGTAGGTTTCGTTGTACCGCGTGCCGACAGTACTGTTCACGGCATCGTAGCCGAACCCGCGCGGCAGACCGGGCTGGTAGTTCGGTGGCCAGAGGTTCGGGTCGACGCTACCACGGACGTACCACTCCATCTTGTGGCCAATCGAGTACGTCCGCACCGGGAGGTCTTGCTGTCCCTCGGTGAGGACGAACTCGCTGCCCTCGTACTCGGCGTCGGTCAGTTGCTCGTTGGGCCAGTAGGCGGCGTTCGCGCCCAGCACGGCCGCGACGACGAGTCCTGCACTGAGAATCGCCAGCCCCACGTTGCGTCGCCGGGGTCTCCACGTACTGATTCGGGCCAGCAACAGGGCATAGAGGAACACCGCCATCACGATCAGGTAGCGCGCGACTCTGATCGGTTCGAACTCGATGAGATACACGACCAGAAACGCGACTGCGAGCCCGAACCCGACGCCGAGTTCCGTGAGCAGTGGCCCGGGGCCTGCCAGGAGTACGTGACGCGACCGCCGGACGTACTCTGTCTGTGCGGTCGCCTCGAGTAGCGTCGATCGACCTCTTGCCGGTGCAGATGCCTCACGGCACACAGCACCCCTTTCCCGACCTATTTGTGCGAGCCTCGCGGACACCGGACAGATGCAGCCCGCCGATCCCGAGCCGCTGCCCGAGGGCTGGACCGACGGCACGGTCGAATCCAACGGCATCGAGATCCGCTACACGCGGACGAACGACGGCACGACGACGAAGCCGCCGTTCGTGATCTGCCACGGCGTCTTCGACGACGGCCCGTGCCGAACGCCGCTCGCGAGGGAACTCGCCGAGGAGTACGACGTCGTGCTGGTCGACGCCCGCGGCCACGGTCGCTCGGACGCGCCAGCCGAGGGGTACGCGATGGCGGACCGCGTCGCGGATCTCGTCGGCGTGATCGAGGCGCTCGACCTGGAGGATCCGATCCTCTTCGGCCACTCGATGGGCGGCGACACCGTCGCGGCGACGGCTGCCGCCCATCCCGAGTTGCCGCGAGCCGTCGTCATGGAGGATCCCGCGGGCATGCTCGCACACGAGGAGAGCCGTGAGGAGATGGCGGCGTGGGCCAGCGATCGGATCGAGTTCTGGCACGGTCACTCGAAGGCGGAACTGCTCGAGGCCGACGACGAGATCAGCGGGTACGTCGCGGACGGGCGGGCGGAGCTGGCGCGGCACCTCGCCGACGCCCGGCTCCGCGTGAGCCCGCATATCTCGGCAGTGTTTACGAACGGTTGGGTGGATACCGCCGAAACGTATCCCGGGATTCGGGTGCCGACGCTGATCCTCAAGGCCGACGGCGACGACGCTGAGCGGGAGCGCACGATCGAGCAGGCGGCCCACTTGCCCGACGGCGAACTGGTGCACGTCGAGGGCACCGGCCACACCGTGTTCCGGGACGATCGCACGGTCGCGACGCGGGAGCTGCGAGCGTTTCTGGACGGGCTCGAGGAGTGAGCCGTGGGGCAGCGGAGCGCCTCGCCCGATACCACTTTGAGGGAGCCCGTCGAACCCGCCGCTCATGCGCCCCGCAGTCGAGCACGACGACGTCACGGGATCGGGGGTCTACGTCGGCGGCAACGAGCTGCGCTACCTCCGGGCCGGCGAGGGCAACGGCGATCCCGTGCTCCTGCTCCACGGCGGGATCGTCGACGCTGCGCACCTCTCCTGGGGCTCCGCGATCGGCCCACTCGCCGCCGAGCACGAGGTGTACGCGCTCGACCTGCTGGGCTACGGCCTGAGCGACGCGCCGAAGGTACCGTACACCATGGACCGACACGTCGAGACCGTCGCCGGGTTCATGGACGTCGCCGGGCTCGACTCGGCCCACCTCGTCGGCACCTCGCTGGGCGGCGGGATCGCGATCCAGCTCGCGCTGGAACAGCCCGATCGGGTCGAGAAACTGGTCCCGGTGAGCGCGTTCGGGCTCGGGACGGAGCTGCCGAACGGCCGGCGGACCTGGCTGCTCACGCAGCTGGGGTTCCTGAATCGGATCGGGCTCTGGATCGCCTCGAAGAATCGGGGAATCGCAGCGTCGAGCCTCGAGGGCATCGTCAGCGACCCCGACGCGCTCCCCGATGAGCTCGTGGACGCGTTCTTCGCCGAGTTGCAGCGGCCCAAGGCCGGGAAGGCCTACCGGAGCTGGCGCGAGCAAGAGGTCGGCTACGGCGGCTGGAACACCTACTACTACACCCGGCTGGACGAGCTCGAATCGCCGGCGCTGTTCGTCCACGGCGGGAAGGACGACGTGTTCCCGGCGCGGTGGGCCGAACGCGCAGCAGGGATCGCGCCGGAGGGCGAGGTCGAGGTGTTCGAGGACGCCGCACACTGGCTCCCGCGGGACCGGCCGGATCGACTGGAGGAGCTGCTCACTGCGTATCTGCGGGAATAAGCCGTGTGGTGCTGAATTTCGATCGTCGTGAAGCAGTTCCGAACGAAAATTGACGCCGGCAGCGAACCGCTCGGAAGCCCCCTCCCGCTCGCGCGCCCTGATTCGCTGCGCTCCTCGCCTCGCTGTCGCTCGGCTGCGGTGCTTGCTTCGTCAGGCCACGCGACCGGTCGGCCCCTTCCGGA
>ENA-ORDC01002434-ORDC01002434.1-marine-metagenome-genome-assembly--contig:-NODE-2434-length-11218-cov-3.563235_pt1 | contig 11218 bp, 13 predicted proteins | sample MGYA00237783_ERZ508515 | MGnify/ENA primary metagenome ERZ508515 (study PRJEB26186, sample SAMN06268792) | marine metagenome | isolation source: Eden Landing Ponds, San Francisco, CA, USA | place...
AACACCTGGCCGACGCCGTGCTCGTGCTCGTCGACGCCAGCGGCCAGTGTGGCTACCCGCTGGAAGTGCAGCTGGCGCTGCGGGACGCACTCGTCGAGACGTTCGACGCACCGGTGCTGACGGTCGCCAACAAGGCCGACCTCTCGCGGGAGGTCGAGGCCGACGAGTACATGAGCGTCACGGAGGGCGAGAACGTCCAGGGCGTCCTCGACGCGGCGGTCGAGGCGGTCGGCTACGAGCCCGATATCCCCTACGACGGCTAAGAGCGGGTGTCCGACGGTTGAAACGGACTTTCGACGCGGAAAAGAGCGCGAAGCGGCGCTACTCGGCGTCGTAGACGACGGTGACGCTGGCGCTGACGGAGACGGGGCCGCTGTCGATCGAGGTGGAGCCGCCGGCGTCGGCGCTCATGGCGACGCCCTCGGCCCGGTAGGGCGTACCGCTGTACTCGGTGGTGGTGATGCGGTCGACGCCGACGACGGTCAGGTCCTCGGTCGCGGCGATCGTCGTCGCCTCGTTGCGGGCGGCGTCCATCGCCGCTTCGAGGGCGTCCTGGCGGAGCTGTTCGCGCCGGTCGGCCGAGAGCGTGAACTCGACGCCGCCGACCTCGTCGGCGCCGTTGGTCGCGGCGGCGTCGATCACTTCGCCGACGCTGTCGGTGTCGTTGACGGTGACCGAGAAGGCGTGGGTCGCGCGGTACTCCGGTTCGTCGCCCTCGCCGCCGCCGTAGCGGCGGTTCGTCGAGATGTCGTAGTAGGAGGTCTGTATCTGGCTGCTGTTGATCCCCAGGTCGGTGAGCGCCTCGCGCATGCTGCTGGCGTTGCTGGCCAGGTCCTGACGGACGGTCTCGATCTCGTCGCCGGTCGCGACGACGGCCAAACGGACGACCGCGCGGTCGGCCTGTGCCTGCACCTCGCCCGAAGTGCCGACGGTGATCGTGTCGCTCAACTCCCCCTGTTGCTGGGGCTGTGCCTGTGCGGGGCCGGCGTTTCCGGTGGCGAACGCGCCGGCGACGCCTGCCGTCGCCAGCAACGCCGCGACGACGACCGCTCCGGCGAGCGTGAGTCGTGAGTTCATGCGTCCGCCACATCGACTGGCTAGTAGAAAAGGACCAACGTTGGATCAAAAGCGCGTTTGAGAGACGGTGACAGGCGGTGACGGAGCGGGCTACGCCGAGTCGACGACGAGATACCGGACCTGCGTCTCGACTTCGCGACCGATCGCGGCCTCTATCTCGCGGTCGACGGCGTCGGCGACCCCGGGATGGTCGCGGTCCGCGACGCCGACGGTCACGGTGACCCCGACCGCCTCCCGGACGAGCAGGCCGCTGGAGCGGTTGACCTCGACTTCGAGCAGTCGCGCCGAGTCGGCGGAGTCCTCGATCGCGCCCTCGACGGCCGTCTGGATGCGGTCTTCGGTCGTCGCGCTGCGGTAGGAGTCGTAGGTGACCCCGCCCAGAAACGTCGACAGCATGACGATGGCGACCAGCAGGACCGCGACGCGGCGCAGCGTCGCGCCCCGGGCCTCGTCGAGGCGGAACCACCGGGTCGGCCGGTAGCCCATGTACCGCAGGACGACCAGCGCAGCGAGGTTGATCGACAGCAGGTTCACCATCACCAGCACGCCCGACCCGACCGAGACGGTCGGCAGCCCCCAGGCGATGCCGATGCCGACCGTCGCGGCCGGCGGGATGAGCGCGACGGCGATCATCACGCCGACCAGCGCCGAGGAGACGCCGGCGGTCAGCGACAGCGACCCCGCGATGCCGGCGCCGACCGCGACCACCAGCGAGAGGAAGTCGGGGTACAGCCGGCTCTGGACCTCCGGGATCGCCGTCACGTCGGTAAAGGGCGGGATGAGGTGGATCGTCTTGCCGAGCCAGGCGAAGACGGCCGCGCTGGCGACCGACAGCACGACGCCGACGGCCTGAAGCTTGACCCCCTGGGCGAACATCTCGTCGTCGACGACGACGGTGCCGACGGCGGCGGCCAGCGCCGGCCCGATCAGCGGCGCGATGACCATCGAGCCGACGACGACCGCCGGCGAGTCAAGCAGCAGTCCGGCCGTCGCGATGACGGCGCTGACGACCGTCAGCACCAGGTACATCGGCAGCGGCGGGATGAGGTCCTCGGCGGCACTGACCAGTTCCTCGCGGGCGATCCGCGAGCTGTCCTCCTCCTCGTCGAAGCGCTCGGAGAGCTGGGCGAACTCGTCGGAGACGATGGTGCGGGCGTCCATCACCACCGTATAGGTACTCTCGTCGATGCCGGCCTCCCGGAGGCTGTCGAGGATCGGCTCGACGCCGTTGGTCGGCAGCGGCACGTAGACGACCGCGGCGTACTCGCGGTTGCTCGTCTCGTCGGTCACGACGTAGTCGACCTCCTCCTCGTCGAGGGTTCTGGTGACCGCGTCGCGCTTGCCCGCCGGGATGGTGACCTGTACGAGGCGCACGTCCGGGCTGTCGGTCACCGCCGGCAAATACCCATCGCCACCGGCCCAGCCATCACCGGACCCGAACGACACGCTCAAACCCGCAGCGACGGATCTCCGGGTATGCGCGTCACGGTTTCGGTCGCCGGCGAGGACACCCACGAGGTCGAGGTCGACGAGACGGCCACCTACGGCGACCTGCTCGGCCCGCTGGAGTATGGCCCCCAGGAGGTGTCGATACTCGTCGACGGCCGGCCCGTCCCCGAAGACGCACCGGTCGAGACCGACCGCGTCGAAGTCCTCCGGCTCGTCAAAGGAGGGTAGCGTTCTTGAGCGGGGGGCGCCTACTCGGGAGCGATGAGTGACTCGCAGGGCGCGCCGTCGTTCGAGCTAGACAACGTCGGACCCGGACCGGACCCGTGTTCGCTGTCGGCGCTGGCCAACGGCAACGACTTCCTCGCCCTCTACCTGGTCCACGACGACGACTGCGGGGACTGCCGAACGAGCGTCAAGCGCGTCGGCGACCGCTACGCGGCCTTTCGCGCCCGCGACGCCGTCCCCGTTGCCCTCCTCCCCGAGTCCCGCGAGGCGACCGCCGAGTGGCTGCGGGCGTCGCTGCCGTACCCGTTGCTCGCCGACCCCGACGGAGCCACGGCCGAGGCCTACGGCCAGCGCATCCGGCTCGAAGCCGTCCGCGACTGGGCCAGTCTCTTCGGCCGGCTGCCCGATGCCGTCGTCGTCGACGTGCGCGACCACGAGCCCGAACTCGCCTGGGCCTACCGCGGCAAGTCGACGAAAGACCACCCCTCGACGCGCGACGTGCTCGACGCGATCGACGATATTCTCGACCGTGACTGACGCCGACGGCGACCCACTGGACCAGGTGGCGACGCCGGACGGCATCGCCGTCCGCGAGGCGACACCCGGGGAGGTCGCCGACGTGCTGGGCGTGCTCGACGCCGCCGCGCTGGCAACCGACCACGACCGCGTCCGCGAGAGCGTCGCGGCCGGCAGCACGCTCGTCGCCGTCCGCGACGGCCGAGACACCGACCCCCCCTCGGAGACGGTACTCGGCGCGCTCGTGCTCGTCGGTATCGACCGCGAAGACGACGGAGCGAGCGAAATCGACGCCGTCGCGGTCCGACGCGGCCGCCGCGCGCAGGGTATCGGGTCGGCACTGGTCGCCGCCGCGGCCGACCGCCGCGACCGCCTCGTCGCCGAGTTCGACGCCGGCGTGCGCCCGTTCTACGAGTCGCTGGAGTTCGATGTCGAACCGAGCGGACCGGCGGAGGGAACGGCACGGTTCCGGGGGCGGCTGTCACCGGCGGAAAAGTAGCGCAGCGGTGTCGGCGGCCGGCTCAGACGAGCGGCTCGACCAGCTCGCGACCGGCCGCGAGCAGTTCGTCGGCTCGCTCTTGGGAGCCGGCTTCGGCGTAGACGCGCAGCTTCGGCTCGGTGCCGCTGGGGCGCAGCAGCAGCCACGTCCCGTCGGCCAGGAACACCTTGAAGCCGTCCACCGTCGAGACGGACTCGACGTCGGCCCCGGCGACGGTGTCGGGCAGGGCGTCCTCCAGATCCGCGAGGACCGGTTCCTTGCGGTCGTCCGGGCAGTCGACGCTGACGCGGTCCTGGACGATGTCGCCGTGGCGCTCCAGCAGGGCGTCGACGCGGTCGTCGTAGGCGGTCTCGGCCTCGGCGGCGGCGGAAAGCAGCGCGATAGCGACGCCGTCCTTGTTGCGGAGGTGGGCGGTCAGGCCGAAGCCGCCGCTCTCCTCGCCGCCCATCAGGGCGTCGTGGTCGGCCATTGCGCCGGCGACCCATTTGAACCCGACCGCGGTTTCGTGGACCGCGGCGTCGTGGGCGTCGGCGACGCGGTCGACGATGCTGCTGGTCGAGACCGTCCGGACCACGTCGTCCGTCGACGGCGCCGACTCGGCGTCGAAGGCCACGTCACCCGACAGCAGGGCGTCGTAGGTCGCCGCGAAGAAGAGGTTCGGGTCCAGCACGCCGCGCTCGGGCGTGACGACGGTCACGCGGTCGGCATCGCCGTCGTTGGCGACGCCCAGGTCGGCGTCGGAGTCGGCGACCCGCTCGGCCAGCTCGCCGAGGCGCTCGGCGGAAGGCTCGGGGGAACCGCCGCCGAACTCGGGGTCGCGCTCGCAGCGCAGTCGCGTGATATCGGCGCCGGCCCGCTCCAGCAGGGCGTCGGTGACGCCGCGGCCGCTGCCGTGCATGGCGTCGTAGACGACCGACAGCCCCGACAGGTCGGCGTCGACGGCGTCGAGGACGTGCTCGGCGTAGGCCTCGACGAGGTCGGTTTCGGTGACGGTGCCCCACTCCTCGTCGGGCAGCGGGTCGGGCTCGGCCAGTCGGGATTCGACGGCGTCGGTCACGTCGGCGGTCGCCGGCGCGCCGCCCTCGGGGATGAACTTCACGCCGTTGTACTCGGGGGGGTTGTGCGAGGCCGTCACCATGAGCGCGCCCGCCAGGTCGCGGTCGCGGACCGTCCAGGCGACGACGGGCGTCGGGCAATCGCGCTCGGGGACGAGCACGTCGAAGCCGTTGGCCGCGAGCACGCGCGCCAGCTCCTCGGCGAACCCTCTGGAGGTCTCGCGGGCGTCGTAACCGACCGCCAGCGTCGCCCCCGCTCGCCCCTCCTCGCGGAGGTAGGTCGCGACCGCCTGTCCCACCACGCGAACGCGCTCGGTCGTGAACACGTCGAGCGTCGCCCGCCAGCCGTCAGTGCCAAACTCGATGGCCTCGCCGGTCATGCCCGATAGCACCGCCGCCGACCGGAAAAAGGTGTGTCTGTGTCGTGCTACCACTCCGTGGGTGCGGACGACAGCTGGGTCACCGGCGGGCGCCGTCGGCAACCAGCGCCGCGGGCAACGACACGGACGCGGGGACCCCACCCTCGGCGACGACCCGGTCTTTCCGTCGGCGCGTGTACTCCTTGAACTCGTACTCGCGGGACATCGCCGCCGATTTCGAGTCGAACCCCTCGACGTGGACCAGTTCGACGGGGGTCCGACCGCGGGTGTACTTGGCGCCCTCGCCGGCGTCGTGTTCGCGGACGCGGCGCTCGACGTCGGTGGTGTAGCCGGTGTAGAACGTGTCGTCCCGGCACCGCAGGACGTACACGAAGTGGTCGGGGTCCGGGGGCCGCGGGTCGGTCACGTGTCTGTGCGGGGACTACGCTTCGTGGGCGCGCTCTCTCGCGACTTCGGCGATGCCGGCGTTCGCGGAGCAGCTCGGACAGGCGTGGATCCCACCCGTTTCGTCCGCGAAGACGCGGGCGAACTGGTCCGAGACGTGCGCGCCACAGTGGTCACAAGTTGGCATTCGTGTCTGCCGGCTGTGCGCCGGTACCCGTCTCTTGACGTGCCCCGGATAAAACGAACATACCAACATGGTTTGGTACTCACTCCCAGGTAACCGCACAGCCGCGAAATTCCGGGACAGCGACGGTATATCGCCGGTTGCGTGTCCCGGGCCGTGGGTGGGGTTCGAGGCGGTGCGGTCGGGCGAGGTGGCCCCGCCGGGTGAGGCCATGCGGGCGGGCGATGCGGCCTCACGAGCGGGCCTCGTCGATCCGGCGGGCGATCAGACCGGCCTGCGCTCCCGCAGTAAAGCCGGCGTCGACGTTGACGACGCTGAGCGCGGTGCAGGACTGGAGCATCCCCGAGAGCGCGGCCTCGCCCGCGCCCCCGTGGCCGTAGCCCGTCGAGACGGGGAGCCCGACGATGGGGACGTCGACGAGGCCGGCGAGGACGGTCGGGAGCGCCCCCTCGCGGCCCGCGGCGACGACGAGCACGTCCTGGTCGCGCAGCGTCGGGAGCGCGTCGATCGAGCGGGCGAGCGACGCGACACCGACGTCGTCGACGCGCTCGACGGTCGCGCCCATCTCGCGGGCGATCGCGGCCGCCTCGCCCGCAGGGACGGCGTCGGACGTGCCCGCAGTAACGACGCCGATCGTCGCATCGAGTTCCGGCGGGTCGAACGCCGGCGTCCGGGCCACGAGGACGCCCGCTCGCTCGTCGCCAGTCCACTCAATCTCGGGATGGTCGCTCGTCACTCGGTCGCGGACGGCCCGCTCGGTGTCGTCGTCGGCTCGCGTCACGATAGCTCGCCCGGTGGTCTCGACCGACGTCGCGGCGAGGTCGGCCACCTCGGTCGGTGTCTTCCCGGTCGCGAGGACGGCCTCGGGGACGCCGCTGCGGGTCGTGCGCGCGGCGTCGAACCGGCCGGTCTCGCCCGTCGCGTAGCCCGCGAGTCGGGCTTCGGCCTCGGCGGGCGAGAGCTCCCCCGCCGCGACGGCCTCCAGTAGATCGCGCATACCCCCCGTCCGTGCTCGACGCACTTGGTCACTGGCGTTCCCGCCCGGGTCGCGCGCGTCTGCGACCGGTCGCGCTCCGAGACCTAGTCGTCGAGGCACCAGAGTCTCATCGCCGAGACGACACGATCGACCGCGCGCGAGGCGCACGCAAGCGCCGAAACCCGGCGGTTCGGCCCCTCTCCGGCGCGCATCGGGCCGAACGGACCCACAAGATACTTAAGCACAGGAATTTCGAGGCCACCGACCGGGCGAGAGCGGCGCTCAAACGGCCGTCAGTGGCGTCGAGAACGCGTGAGATGGGGAAAGCTTATAAAGTACCCATCTGAAGACGTATCCTGTATGGCAGACCTCATTGTCAAGAATTCGGTGAAGGAAGCGCTCGACGACATGAATGTCTCCCGCGACTTCTACGACGCTCTCGACGCGGAAGTCGAGGAGTTGCTCGACGACGCCGCGCGACGCGCGGAGTCCAACGACCGGAAGACGGTTCAGCCGCGCGACCTGTAAGTCGGTAACCCGACTCGATTTTTTGGGGAATGGCGTCACCGTCCGCGAGCCCCGGCTCTGTCGCTTGTGGCGACCCTACGGCTCGAAGACGGTGACGTCCGTCTCCGTGCCGACGTGAATTTCGTCGGCGGCGTCGACGAACAGGCCGTGCTCGACCACGCCGGGCAGGGCCGCGAGGTCGGCTGCCAGTCCCGCGGGGTCGGGGACCGCGCCGAAGTCGCAGTCCAGCACGAGGTTCCCGTTGTCGGTGACGACGGGCCCGCTCTTGCGCTCGGCCCGGCGGAGGTCGGGCTGGCCGCCCAGTCGCCGGACTGCGTCGGTGACCGGCGCGCGGGCGTCGGGGAGCACTTCGACTGGAACGGGGTGGTCGAGCACGTCGGCCTCCTTGGTCGGGTCGGCGACGACGAGCAGGCGGTCGGCGGCGGTGTCGACGATTTTCTCGCGGGCGTGGGCGCCGCCGCCGCCCTTGACGAGGTGCGGGCCGGCGAACTGGTCGGCGCCGTCGATGGCCAGGTCCACACTCCGTTCGTCCAGCGTCGTCAGTTCGATCCCCGTCTCGATGGCGAGTTCGCGCGCCTGGAACGAGGTGGGAACGCCCTCGATGTCGAGGCCCGCATCGACTGCCCGGCCCAGCGCCCGGATGGCGTGGGCGGCCGTCGAGCCGCTGCCGAGGCCGACGGTCATGCCGCCCTCGACCGCCTCGGCGGCGCTGTCGCCCGCGCGTCGCTTGGCCGCCTCGCGCTCGCTCTGGTTCATGTCGCCCCCATCGCCGCCCCGCGGCAAAACGCTACTGGGCCGCCTTTTTCAGTGTCGGGCTTCCCCGCTCGCGTCGCTCGTGGCTGCCACTGCTCCCTGTCGAGGTACCGAACCGCGAGCGCGTCCGGGCACAAGCCAGCGTCGACAGAGCGGGGTCAGCCGACCCAGCCGCCGGCCACGTCGTCGGTGACGCGCTCGCGCCACAGTTCGAAGATCGCTTCGCAGTCGGGCGCCTCGTCGATGTGGTCCACGAAGCCCGCACCGGGCGAGGCGAGGCGGTCGCCACAGAACGGACATCGGTCGGGGTCGCTCCAGGTACCTGTCGTTGCCATGTCGAAACCATCCAGCGAACACTCACTTCAACGTTTCCGGAAAACAACTAGGACGTGTACTACGTGTTAATATGCCATGAACGAGGTACTGGTGACTCCGTCGATGACTCCGCATACGATCCGGTCGATTGCCACGGTCTAACTGCCTCATCGGCCGGAGTCACGAATCCGGTTCCGACTTCACGTCGCTCGCGCTCAACCGTCACTCACTCCGTTTGTATGCCCGCGAACCCGCCGCTCCCCCGGTTTCGATTCGAACCGACCACTGATCTGTCCCGGTACGCAATCCTAATATTCTGGATTGAATATAATAGGTACGGTTAAGACGGTCGGACGGGTGAAATGACGTAATGGCAACGAAACACGGGACGAGCGTGGCGGTGTACGGCTGTCCGGACTGTGGCGGATCGATCGAGTTCGAGGCGGGGTCGTGGCAGTGCCCCGACTGCGCGTACGCGCCGCGACACGGCGCGGACTGATACGGATTGCTCGAACTGTTTACCACGACGAGCGCCCGCAGCGGGCGGTCGATGTGGAAACGACTTAGAGCAATCCGTATGAGAGTCCGCGGCGTCAACCGGGGGCGCGCAGACCGGGCGAACAGCTCGCGGTCGGCGCGCACGCTGGCCGCGAAACGGAGTTTTTTGGTGGTCACGGTCGACTCCCGAGTATGTTCGGAACCAGCGGCATCCGGGGACCGGTCGGCGAGGAGGTCACGGCTGAGCTGGCGCTCTCGCTCGGGCGCGCGCTCGGCGTCGACGCCGACAGGGTCGTCGTCGGCCGCGACGCCCGCGAGAGCGGTCGCCTGCTCGCCGACGCGCTGACCGCCGGCCTCCGCGAGTCCGGGACCGACGCCGTGGACCTGGGCTTCGCCGCGACGCCGACGGTCGCCCGGAGCGTCGCCCACGAGGGCGCCGACGCCGGCGCCGTCGTCACCGCCTCGCACAACCCGCCCGAGGACAACGGGATCAAGCTCTGGCAGCCCTCCGGCCAGGCGTTCGACAGCGCGCTCCAGGACACCATCTCCGCGCGCGTCCGTGAGGGGGCCACCGACCTCCAGCCGTGGGACGCTCTCGGCGAGCGCGACCGTCGCGACGCCACGGACCGCCCGACCGACGCCCACGAGCACCACCTCGCCGCACTCGTCGACGCCGTCGACCTCGAGGAGTCGCTCTCGGTCGTCGTCGACCTGGGCAACGGCGCCGGGGGGATCACGGTCGACGCCCTGCAGGAACTGGGCTGTCACGTCGAGACGCTGAACGCCCAGCCCGACGGCTCCTTTCCGGGACGGCCGAGCGAGCCGACCCCCGAGCACTGCGAGACGCTGGCGGCGACGGTCGCAGTGACTGACGCGGACGTGGGGATCGCCCACGACGGCGACGCCGACCGGATGCGCGCAGTCGCGGCCGACGGCACCTATCTCTCGGGCGATGTGACCCTCGCCTTGCTGGCGCGGGCGGCCGCGAGCGAGGGCGACAGCGTCGCCGCGCCGGTCGACACCAGCCTCGCGGTCGACGACCACCTCGCGGCCGGCGGCATCGACCTCGTGCGGACGAAAGTCGGCGACGTCTACGTGGCCGAGCGAGCCAGCGAGCCCGGCGTCGCCTTCGGCGGCGAGCCCAGCGGCGCGTGGATCTGGCCCGCGGAAACGCTCTGTCCCGACGGCCCGCTCGCGGCCTGCAAGATCGTCGCGCTCGCGAGCGAGCGACCGCTGGCCGACCGCCTCGCCGACATCGAGACCTACCCGATCCGCCGGGGGAGCGTCGAGACCGCACACAAGGGCCGTGTCATGGACCGCGTCCGCGAGCGGGTCACCGACGCATACGACGACGTGACGACGCTCGACGGCGTCCGCGTGAGTCTGGGCGACGCGTGGTTCCTCCTCCGGGCGAGCGGCACCCAGCCGATCGTTCGGATCACGGCGGAAGCCCGCGACGAGGAACGCACCGAGGCCGTCCTCGCGGAGGCGCGCGAGCACCTCGACGCGGCCATTGCAGCGGTCGAGGCGGACTGAGAGTCCGCCCTCGGGCGGCGACCCAGCAGTGGCTGGCGAGTTCGATCACAGGAGAGGCGTCCGGCGGTGGCGTGCTCCCCCAGGAGCCGGGCGTCGGTGCCTGACCCGCCGGGCCGTCTCCCCCCGAGAGTTCGTAGGCGATGCAGGGACCAGGGCGTTACCCGCGGCGAGTCGAGCGCGCTTCGCGGACGTCGGCGCCGTCGCGGATCTTGTCCTCGCACTGCGGACAGACCCGCGGCGACTCGACCCCGTTCGGCGTGAACACCCGTGCGTAATCCGCTGTGACGAAGGCGCCACAGTTCTGGCATTCCGGCATACGTCCGGATCCTTCGAGTACTATCCCTTAATGGTTGATGATTTGGTAGTAGCCCACACGACCCGACGAACGGGTTTTTCTCCCGCTCTCCGGACGGATCTGTCCGATCTGGCGGATGCGAGCCGCCGACACCGCCACCGTTCGAGAGCGGTACGGTTATTACCGGAGACGGCACAGAACCGACAACTCGAACCCATCGAGTCCTGGCTATGGTGAACCTCTCACTCCCCTCCCGCACGCGCGGTAACGTGATCCGACTCGCCGTGCTCGTCCTCGTGGTCGCGTTGTTGATCCCGACGGTCGTCTCGGCGTTTACTCACACGCCGGTCGGGATCCAGCCGGGAACGATCGAAGAGCGTCCCGACGGCAGGACGCTCATCTCCGCACAGGGATTCGAAGAGCGCACGGCCACCTCCTCGCAGAAGGTGACGCGCGTCGTCTCGGTGAGCCCCGGCGGCCTCCCGCAGTGGACCTTCCGGCGGTCGAGCGGCGTCCGATACTTCTACGACATCGACCCGCTGGCGAAC
>ENA-ORDC01002439-ORDC01002439.1-marine-metagenome-genome-assembly--contig:-NODE-2439-length-11207-cov-4.547080_pt1 | contig 11207 bp, 7 predicted proteins | sample MGYA00237783_ERZ508515 | MGnify/ENA primary metagenome ERZ508515 (study PRJEB26186, sample SAMN06268792) | marine metagenome | isolation source: Eden Landing Ponds, San Francisco, CA, USA | place...
TCTCACAACCCGTACCGATTATCGGCACGGTGGGCCGTTACCCCACCGTCTACCTAATCGGCCGCAGCCACATCCTACAGCGCCTGAGCGTTTCGGGGAGTCGGCATTCCAGCAGGACTCCCGTATGAACTATTAGCCTCAGTTTCCCGAGGTTATCGTTCTCTGTAGGGTAGTTTGGCCACGTGTTACTGAGCTTTTCGCCACGAGTGTGAACTCGTGCAACTAGCATGGCTAAATCGGACCCCAATAGCAATGACCTCCGGCAGGATCAACCGGAATGGGTCGCGACCATTTAAACCTGGTCGCGGGGTGTTGGCGGGTGAATGACAGCGGTATGCTGTCAAATCACCGTTCAAAGGTCCGAGTTCGCGTGACATCCGTTCGGATGTCACCGAACTACTAGGGCTAACATCAGATACCGTCTTGCGGCGTACCGCAGGGGCGGAATCCTCATTTCCTTCGGACCTGAATCGAAGCGGTTCGAAGGGATAAACCCTTCGAACCCCGTTCGGTTCAGGGCCGGTGCGGCAGGACGCGTTGAATCGCCCTGCAATCGCGGTGTGTCGTTCGCATTCATCCGAAATGCCTTGGACCACTTAAGGCCGTCGTATCGTGGCGACCCCCGGGAAGGTGTATCATCCCGGCGAGCGCCTGACGACCTTGGGGTCGGGGCGTTCGGTGGAAGCCGTCGGGGGGAGTACCCCCGTGCGCTTCTTCGCATTAGTCCGAATGGCACGGTTACATAAAAGGTCGTCGAACCGATGGCGCTTCGTCATGCGGTTTCATGGCGGGATTACTCATAAGATGATGACAGACTGTCGGCGAGAACGATGACTCTCGAAGAAACAGGTATCGCGCGACTGGAGGCCGGTCAGTCATCCCGCGCGTCGTACGTTCGGTCTGACCGGGTGTCGGTCGCGCAAGCAGACGCTGGCGGCGCTGTTTGAAAGGCGTATCGACTGCACCTGCTCTACGACCCGAATGGTGCTACGCGTGCGTACGCACGCCGAGAATAATGGCGCATGGCGCCGGTCGCGCTACTCGTCGAGGTGCTCGATACCCCTCTTTGAGACGTTCCCCTTGGTGATTTTTCCCTCCATCCAGCCGGGCTTGTCCTCGGGGGCACTGCTGTTCCACGCCCACGCGTCGAAGATGTGGACCTTGTCGGTCCCCTTCTCGCGGAGTCGAATCTCGACTGCGTCCGACTTCGCCTCGTCCTCGGACCCGGCGGGGTCGAGTCGTCGGGCCGCCTTGAGCGCCGCTTGTCTCGGCATACTGCCGGAAAACACACTCGTCTCTGTACCGTCCTCCTCTCGGAGCACGAAGTTTCGCTTACCGTCCTCGCGTACCATGATTTTCCACCTCTATGGCAATCAACCACATGGCACATGATAAATATATCGCCGGATTTCGACCGACGACGCCGTGTTGCTTATAAACTCGACCGCTTTGCCGGGGGGCCAACCCTCACCGAAGTAGCGACAATTTTCGCTGCGAGATGGTCCGGTTGCGGCGAAAATCACCACTCCACGGGCAGACGGAGACAACACTTATGTATCCCCTGCGGCGAACCAACGGATAGACCCCCAGATGGTCCGGAAAAAGAAGCTCAGTCCGAGTGGCGCCAAAGACGAGAACGGCGAGTACCACAACGTCCACGTCAACCTCCACGAAGACGAACTCGCGGTCGCCGGGATGGAGATCGGCGACGAGGTGTTCGTCCGCGTGCGGGACGGCAAAATCATCATCCAGAAAGCGGACCCAGACCAGGTCGAACACGACTTCTGAGCGCGTGATCCGTATCGTCTCGAACCAAGCCGCCGCCAGCGAGAGGCCCGACAGACAGCAATGAACCCCTACCGACTCGCCAAACCGCTCCTCTTTTCGTTCCCACCGGAGACCGCCCACCGGACCATCCACGGACTGCTCGCGACCGCTCGCGGCACCCCCGCCGAACCGCTCTTGGAACGGCGCTACCGCGTCGACGACTCCCGACTCGCCACGCGCGCGTTCGGCCTCGACTTCCCGAACCCGGTCGGCGTCGCGGCGGGCTTCGATAAAAACGCCGAGATACCCACGGTCCTCTCGGCGCTCGGCTTCGGACACGTCGAGGTCGGCGGCGTCACCGCGGAGCCCCAGCCCGGAAACCCGCGCCCGCGGATGTTCCGCCTCCCGGAAGACGAGGCGCTCATCAACCGCATGGGCCTCAACAACGAGGGCGCGGACGCGGTCGGAGAGCGCCTCGCCGCCGGACCCCATCCAGACATCCCGGTCGGCGTCAACCTCGCGCTCTCGGAGATGACGCCCACCGAGGAGGCCCCCGAGGACTACCGCTACACCTACGAGCGCGTCGCCGACGGCGCGGACTACTTCGTCGTCAACGTCTCGTGTCCCAACAGCGAGGGGTTCCGCGACCTGCAGAACCGCGACTCCCTCGAAGCGATTCTCGGGACGCTCGTCGACGCCGGTGCCGACCCGCTCCTCGTGAAACTCTCGCCGGACCTCCCGGACCCCGCCGTGGAGGACGCGCTCGAAGTCGTCGACGACCTCGGGCTGGACGGCGTCATCGCCAGCAACACGACCACCTCGCGGCCCGACACCCTGCGGAACCCAAACCGGGCAGAACGCGGCGGCCTCTCCGGGAAGCCCATCGAGGCCGAGGCCACGAACGTGATTCGCTTCATCGCCGAGCGGACCGACGTACCCGTCGTGGGCGTGGGCGGCGTCTCGGACGCCGAAAGCGCCTACCGGAAGATTCGCGCCGGAGCCGAGATGGTCCAACTCTACACGGGCATGATTTACGAGGGCCCGTCCATCGCCCGCGACATCAACCGCGGCCTCCTCGACCTCCTCGACCGCGACGGCTTCGACGACGTGGCCGACGCCGTCGGGTCGGACCTGTAGCGTCGCCCGCGACGACCGCTCACCGCGATAACCGACCGCCCGCGTATCGGTGTCGAACCGAAAACTGATTTTCCGTCCAGTCGCTTGACGAGACGTGCGCCCTCCCTCCACACGTGACTCCGGCGTGCTCGCGGTCCTCGCCTCGAACGTGGTCGCGCCGGTCGGCGTCCTGTTCCTCGGGTGGTCCCCGACCGTGCTCTTCGGCGTGTTCGTCGCCGAAATCGCCGCCGTGCTGTGCTGGACGCTCGTGAAGATACCCTTCGCGGCGAAGCGCCCCAACAACGCCATCGGCGACGGGGACCGGCTGTTCGGCCCGTTGCAGGCCAAGCGAGGGTCAGTTTCGCTCCCCGGCCCCCTCCCGGAGTGCTACCCGCGGAACGTTCCGACGTTCCTCATCGCGGCGTTCTTGCTCGTCCCACTCGAACTCGCCGTCGCCTTCGTCGCCTTCGGCCTGACCGACCCGGTCGTCACCGACGAGGTCGCCGGGCAAATCCTTCTGGGCGGCGTGGGCGTGTTCGTCGGGCGGGGCGTCGAAACGCTCACCGGCTACTTCGCGGCGGGCGGCTACCGCGACCACTCCGCGCGGTCGGTGTTGCTTCCCCCGTTCAAGCTCCTGTTCGCCGTCGGACTGCTGATGTTCGTCTTCGGGCCGTTCGCCGTCGAACTCGAAAACGACGTGTTCCTCGTGGTCCTCGTCGGCCTGAAACTCCTCTACGACTGCCGCGCGCTCCAGCTCGAACGCGCCGACGAAAAGCGGGGCGTCTTCTACCGCCTCTACGGGAGCGAGGAGACCGAGATAGAACCGGTTCCGGTCGAGGAACCGACGGGAGCGCCGACCTATCGAACCACGCCCGCCCGCGCGGTCGCTCTCACCGATGCGGCCTACCAAAGCCTCCGGTACACGGTCACGAGCGGCGTGCTCTGGTGCTACGGCGTCGCCGCCGCGCTCGTCTTCTTCGGCGCGTGGACGCTCGCGCTCGCGCCGCTCGCCCTCGCCGCCGCGCTCGGTACCCTCCGAGGAGTCTCCCGCTATCTCGCCACCGGTCCCGTCGAGTTCCGGAGCTACGGTGACGTACTCGTCTCCCACGACGCGCTGTTGGGTGAGCCCCAAGCCCGCCTCGAACGCGGCGCGGTCACCGACGTCACCGTGTCCACCGACGCCGTCGACCGCCTGTTCGGCACGGAGACGGTACGGTTCGAGACCGGCGTGGACACGAGTCCGGACGTGCAACTCACTGTCCCTGACCCTGCGGAGGTCCGCGACGACGACGCGAACGCGAACCACCCGATGACGGTTCCCCACGTCGAAGACGCGGCCGCGGTGCTGGCCGCCTTCGATGGCGGCGGTGAGACCGAGGCTGAAGCCGAGTCGGAGGCCGAGACGGAAGCTGAGACCGAGGCCGAGGTCGAGACCGAAACACCAGTGTCGAGCCGCGACGACTAACGAGCCGCGGGCTGGGTGACTGGGTACTGAGAAAAGAACGCGAACGAAACCGCCCGGGCGACCGGGCGACCGACTCAGTCGCCGTGCTGGACGATGACGATGGCGTCGCCGGCTTCGAGCATGTCGCCGTCGCCGACGTACTCCCGGGACTCCTCGATGGTGAACATCTCGGGGTCAAGTTCGACGCCCGCGACGTGCATCACGCCGTCTTCGACCTCGTAGTCGTCGCGTTCGAGCGCGGCCTCGATGTCCGGGACCTGCGCGCCGTACTCGGGGCCGACGAGCGAGTAGTCGAGGTCGACGCCGGTGACGACCGACTCGATTTCGGGCTCCTCGTCGAGCAGTTCGAGCTCCTCGATGTGCATGACGCCGCTCACGTCCTCCTCGAAGCCGTGGATATCGCCGTACACCTGCACGAGGTCGACCGAGGCGTTCATCGAGAGCTGGTTGTCGCTTTTGTACTTCCGGAGCGCGCCGACGACGGCCATCGCCGTCTCGCCGGCCGCCACGTCGGCGTCGAGGCCGAGCGGTTCGGGCCACGGTTGGTCGTGGACGCTCGCCTCGTCGTACATGTCGCGCCACAACTCCTCCGTGACGTGCGCGAGGATGGGCGCGAAGCAGGTCAGGAACCGCTTGTGGGCGGTCTGGAGCGTGTACGCCGCCGAGGGGTCGTCGCCCTCGCGGACGCGCTGTTTGGCGATTTCGAGGTAGTCGTCGCAGAACGTGTGCCAGAAGAAACTGCGGAGGCGGTCGCGGGCCTTCGAGAACTCGCGGTTCTCCAGTTTCTCCGTGACGAACTGGAGTTCGCGGTCGAGCGAGGCCAGAAGCCAGCGGTCGATGGCCTTCAGATCGTCGTGGTCGAACGCATCCGGCGCGTCCTCGGTGAGGCTCTCGACGAGCTTCGAGGCGTTCCAGAGCTTCCGCATGAGCTTCTCGCCCGCGACGAGACCCTTCTCTTGGTACGGCAGGTCGTCGCCGACGGCGCTCCCGGCGGCCCAGTAGCGGGCGGCGTCGACCGGGAACTTCTCGAGGACCTCGTCGGGCGAGACGACGTTACCGACTGACTTCGACATCTTCTCGCGGTTCTCGTCGAGGACCATCCCGTTTATCATGACGCTGTCGAACGGGACCTCGCCGGTGTGCTCGTAGCATTTAACGACCGTGTGGAACAGCCAAAAGGAGATGATGTCGTGGCCTTGCGGGCGCATGTCGAACGGGTAGAGTTCGGGCCGGTCGAGTTCCATCGCCTCCGTCTCGGGGTTCCAGTCCCAGCCGCCGTTGATGAGGGGCGTGAGCGACGAGGTGGCCCACGTGTCGAACACGTCGTCCTCGGCGGCGAACTCGTCGTGGCCGCACTCGGGACAGGACTCGACCGGCGGGTCGTCAGAGAGCGGGTCGACCGGTAGGTCCTCGCGGTCGGCGACGACGACGTGCTCGCAGTCCTCGCAGTACCAGACGGGGAACGGAATCCCCGACGAGCGCTGTCGCGAGATGGCCCAGTCCCACTGGAGTCCCTCGATCCAGTTCTTGTACCGCGTGAACATCTTCTCGGGGTACCAGTCCATCTGCTCGCCGGCTTCGAGGTACTCCTCGCGCTTGTCGAGCAGTTTGATGTACCACTGGTCTTTGACGAGGAACTCGACGCTCGTGCCGCACCGCTCGTGAACGTTAACCGTGTGCGTGATGGCGCGCTTGTCGAGGAGCGCCCCGGCGTCGTCGAGGTCGGAGACGATGGCCTCCCGCGCCTCGTCGGCGGAGAGCCCGGCGTAGTCGTCGGCCTCCGCGGTCATCGTGCCGGACTCGTCGATGGCGACGCGGAGCGGCAGGTCGTGGGCCTGATACCACTCGATGTCCGTCTGGTCGCCGAAGGTACAGCACATGACGAGGCCCGTCCCCGTTTCGAGGTCGACGCGCTCGTCTTCGAGGATGGGCACCCGCTGGCCGAACAGCGGGACCTCGGCTTCCTGCCCGACGAGGTGCGCGTTGTCGTCGTCGTCGGGATGGACGAAGACGGCGACACACGCCGGAAGGAGTTCGGGACGAGTCGTCGAGATGACGAACGACTCGTCCGAATCTTCGACGCCGAACTCGATGTCGTGGAAGTGCGAGGCCTGTTCGTCGTCTTCGGTCTCGACTTGCGAGATAGCCGTCTCACACTCGGGACACCAGATGGCGGGCGCGCGCTGGCGGTACTGTCGGCCCTTCTCGTAGAGGTCGATGAAAGAGAGCTGAGAGACGCGCTGGACCTCGGGCGAAATCGTCTGGTACGTCTGGTCCCAGTCGATGGAGATGCCGAGGTTCTGCATCTTCTCCGTGAACTCGCCTTCGTACTCCGCGGTGACCTCGCGGCAGAGCTTCTGGAACTCGCGTCGCTCGTAGTCCTGGTGTTTGATGCCGAGTTCGTCCTCGGTCAGGAGCTCCGAGGCGATGCCGTTGTCGTCGTAGCCGAACGGGAAGTACACCTCGTCGCCGCGCATCCGGTTGAATCGGGCGACGAAGTCCTGGAGGGTGAAGCCGTAGACGTGGCCCCAATGCAAGCTCCCGGACACCGTCGGCGGCGGTGAGTCGATAGAGAAGACGGTGTCGGGGTCTACCGCACGCTCCGGGTACGCGTACAGGTCTTCGTCGACCCACCTCTCTTGCCACTTCGCCTCGACGGTTTCCGGATCGTATTCTCCGCTCGGCATTGCGTTGGCGTACCTACAGCCGGGCGGACTGTTAAACGCCTCGGTTAAGTGCCCGAGGGGACGGAATTCGGCCGCGCGAGCGCCGATACCCTCACAGAATCGACAGCGCCGACGCGAGGTCCGAACGCAGGTCGTCGACGTGCTCAACGCCCACCGACAGCCGCAACAGCGAGTCCGAGATGCCGAGCGTGTCGCGTTCGGTCTGCGACAGCGGCGAGTGCGTCATCGTCGCCGGGTGCTCGATGAGGCTCTCGACGCCGCCGAGACTGACCGCCAGCGGGAACTCCCGGAGTTCGCCGAGGAACTCGGCGGTCCCGTCGAGGTCGGTGTCGAGTTCGAACGACAGCACGCCGCCGAAGCCCGACTGTTGGCGCGCCGCGAGGTCGTGTTGCGGATGGGACTCCAGCCCCGGATACAGCACCCGCGTCACGGCCTCGTGGGAGTCGAGGAACTCGGCAATCTCCATCGCGTTGGCCTCGTGCTGGCGCATCCGTAGCGGGAGCGTCTTGATGCCCCGGAGCGTCAGATAGGAGTCGAACGGCGAGAGCATCGACCCCATGCCGACGCGCTGGAGGAACGTGAGCTCCTCCAGTACGTCCTTTCGGTCGGTGACGACCGCGCCGCCGATGGAGTCGGAATGTCCGTTGAGGTATTTCGTAGTGCTGTGGACGACCACGTCGGCCCCGAGCGACAGCGGGTTCTGGAACTGCGGGCTGAGGAAGGTGTTGTCCACGCCGAAGACCGCGTCGCCCTCGTCAGCGATGGCCGCGATGGCCTCGATGTCGCAGAGGTGCATAAGCGGGTTCGTCGGCGTTTCCATCCAGACGAGCGCCGTCTCCTCGCGCATCGCGGCCGCGACGTTCTCGGGGTCGGTGGCGTCGACGAACGACACGTCTACGTTCAGTCGGTCGGCGAACAGCCGGTTGAGCATCGTCTTCGTCCCACCGTAGAGGTCCTCGAACGCGACGATGTGGTCGCCCGGCCGGACCACCGCGGTCATCGTCGCCGCGATGGCGGCCGTGCCGGAGACGAACGCCAGCGCGTGGTCGGCTCCTTCGAGCGCCGCGAGCCGGTGTTCCAGCGCGTTCCGCGTCGGGTTCGACAGCCGCGAGTAGAGGTACTCGCCGGCGTCGGGGTCGAGCGTCTCCAAATCCGCGTCGGGGTCGATGCTCGGTACCGCGTAGGTCGACGAGAGGTGGACCGGAACGACGACGTCCTCGACGCCCGGAGCCGGAGCCTGCCCGCGCTCGCCGTGGGTCACCGCTAGCGTCTCGCGGCGTACATCATTATCGTTCATACAGGAAACGTGACGACTCGCGTCCTAAAGGTTTCTATCGTGTTCTGACCAAATGCATGAAAAGAATTACTGGAGGCGTGGAATTACCCGGGGTTATCCGGATTCGGTTCGTGGACCCGCAAAAATCTGGACCAAAAACGAACCCGGAACGACTACGCCAGCGCCGACAAGTCGAATTCGAACGCCGCGACCGGCAGTTCGAGGTCGTGTTCGACGATGACCTTCGGGTGGAGTTCGCCGACGACGCCGACTTCCTCGCCGTCGATGACGACCGCGGCGGTGCGGCCGTCGATGAACGACGGGTGGTCGCTCGCGGGCGTCTCCAGTTCAACGTCGAAGTCGCGGCAAAGCGCCGCGAGGCGGGCCTTGGCGTCCTCGTAGGTGGCGTCGTGGCGGGCGAGGACGGCCGCGACGTGGCGGGCCTCGGCGACGCGGGTGTTCTCGTCGTCGTCGCGGTGGGCCACGTGGCCGATTTCCGCGAGATCCTGCGGGTACGCCCGGTGGGTGTTGTTCTCCAGCACCATCGTCAGCGAGGGCAACACCCACGTCCGAAGCATGGTGTAGTCCTCGCTGTACGGTTCGGTGATGGAGGCGGGGTCGCCGCCACCGAGGTAGTCGGAGCCGACCTCGACGTCCATGCGCTCGTAGTTCTCGCCCTCCGAAATCATGTGGAAGTTGAGTAGGTCCTCGAAGCCGAGGCCGACGAGCGAGGTGCGGACGGCGTCTTCGAGCCGCGAGCGCTCGTGGCGCTGGCCGACCGTCCCCACGTCGGGGTAGCGCGGTTCGAGTTCGTTGAAGCCGTAGGCGCGGCCCACGTCGTCAACGAGGTCGAGCGGGTGGAGCACGTCCACGCGGTACGGCGGGATAGAAACCTCGTAGACGGTCTCCTCGCTGAGTTCGGCGTTCGCGTCGAGGCCGGAGCGCTCGAACAGGTCGATGACCTCGTCCAGCTCCAACTCGACGCCGAGGACCGTCTCGATGCGGTCGTGAGAGACGTGTTTCGTCTCAACTTCGAAGTCGGGCTTGGTGACGGTGCCCGTGTCGTACTGGACCTCGACATCTTCGATGGTCGCCCCGCGGGCGGCCAGCGCGTAGCAGATGATGTTGCACATCCGGTCGATGGTCCACTGGTCGGTGCCGGTGAGTTCGACGAGCAGGTCGCGGGAGTCCGTCGAGACCTCGGTCCGGCGGCCGTTGATGACCGGCGGGAACGAGAACAGGCCGATTTCGTCGTAGATGGCCGGGTAGCGGTCGTACTCGCTGACGAGGTCGGCGTACTTCCGACCCGTCGCGTGCTGTTCGAGCACCTCGGCGGGCGTGAGTTCGTCGTTGGAATCGAGCGCGACGAAGGTGTCGCCGTCGGGTTCGATGCCCGTGTACGTGATGGAGTTGCCGGAGGCGTTCTCCGAGAGCACGTCGCCTTTCAGCATCGTCAGGTCGTGGATGCCGATGGCTCCCTTGGCGCGCTTGCGGCCCATCGTCGCGTGGAGTTTCTCTTGCAACTGGATGAGCGAGTCGAGCGCGGCGTCGTCCAAGTCGACCCCGCGGACGACCGCGCCCGTGACGTAGGGCCGCTCGTCGGGCACGTCGTCGTCGACGACGAACGTCCAGTCGGAGTCGTTCGTGTTCGGCACGGAGACGCCGCGGGCGTCGCCGTACTGGTAGCGAAGCGAGCGGGCGACGCCTTCGACCGACAGGCGGTCGAGGCGGTCGGGACCGAACTCGAGTTGGAACGCCCCGTCGTCGGTGACGCCCTCGAACTCCAGTCCGAGCGCGAACAGGTCGTCTTTGAACTCCTCGTCGGACTTGTCTTCGTGGCCGGTCAGGCGGCGCAGTTCGTCGGGTTGAACGTCGACTACGGGCATTACTTGAGCACCTCCGTCTCGCGGAGCAGGTCGAGGTCACACAGCGTTCCGTGGACGTCGCGGATGTCGTCGAAGCCGTACATGAGCATCAAGAGGCGCTCCAGCGCGAGGCCCCACGCCATCACGTCGCACTCGACGCCGAGCGGGCGGAGCACCTCCTCGCGGAACATCCCCGAGTTACCGATTTCGATGAGTTCGCCCGTCTCGGGGTGTCGGCCGAACAGCTCGAACGACGGCTCCGTGTAGGGGTTGTAGTGCGGCTTGAACTGGATGTCCGTGATGCCGAAGTGGGAGTAGAACTCCTCGAAGGTGCCCATCAGGTCGCGCACGGAGAGGTCCTCGGCCATCACCCAGCCCTCTATCTGGTAGAACTCCAAGAGGTGCGTCGGGTCGAGCGTGTCGTTGCGGTACACCTTCTCGACCGAGAAGTACCGCTGGGGCGGCTCTAACTCGCCGACCTCGTGACCGGAGAGATAGCGCATCGACAGCGACGTGGTGTGGCCGCGGAGCGCGATGGCCCGCGCGAAGTCCTCGGACCACGGCGAGTGGTAGCCGTCGCCGTCGTCGCCGACGCCCTCCAAGTGGGCGTCGCGGACGTTGTCGATGAGGTCCTCGGGGATGTCCTCCATCGGCGGCACGTCGAGGGCGAAGCGGTCCCAGTGGGTGCGCGCCGGGTGGTCCTGCGGCATGAACAGACAGTCGTTAATCCAGAAGTCCGCGTCGGCGTGCGGGCCTTCCATCTCGGCGAAACCCATGCCGGTGAGCACGTCCTTCACGCGGTCGGCGGTCTGCCGGAGGATGTGCTTTTTGCCGCCGCGGGCCTCGGGCGCGTCGGCCTCGACGTTGTACTCGGTGAACTCCACGTCCTCCCACTCGCCGGAGGTGAGCATCTCGGGGGTGAGGCGGTCGACCGTCTCGGCCGCCTCGACGCCCTCCATCAGCGCCGTGACGCCCTCGTCGGTGAGGGTGACGGCGCGGATGGTGCGCTCGTGGCGGACCACGAGGGTCCG
>ENA-ORDC01002442-ORDC01002442.1-marine-metagenome-genome-assembly--contig:-NODE-2442-length-11190-cov-5.987132_pt1 | contig 11190 bp, 12 predicted proteins | sample MGYA00237783_ERZ508515 | MGnify/ENA primary metagenome ERZ508515 (study PRJEB26186, sample SAMN06268792) | marine metagenome | isolation source: Eden Landing Ponds, San Francisco, CA, USA | place...
TCGTCGTCGACGTTCAGCCAGAGGAACGGCAGGTCCCGGAGATAGTCGCTTACTCGCCGCTCCATCTCGAGTTCATCGAGTCGGCGGTCCCGCTTTGCACTCGATCCCTCGCCCCAATGCGGATACTCGTCGTGCTGGCCGTCACGCTCGACGAACGCCTCACCGACTCGCTTCCGGAAGACGGAGCCTCGGTGGTTCCCGCCGCCTTCGTAGGTTCCCCGCTCTGCTCCGCGGTGTGTTCTGAGTCGATCCCAGAGCGAGGTACTGCTTCCCTCGGAGACTGCGTGCGTCCCGATGCGAGTGAGTCGAAGTTGGTCAGCGGCGTCGCGGTGCTCGTCTGATGCGAAAAAGAAGTAGACACCTCGGTCGGGCCAGTCCATATAGCCGGTGCAGTCCTTGAGTTTCTGTTTCCCGCCGACTGTCTGCTCTACCTCGTCAAGGAGTTCATAGAGCCGGGTAAGATCCTCACGTCGTCCCATCGTCGTTGCTTAGCAGATGCTACTCCGGTCGTCCACAAAGAGCTTCGTTCTCTGAGTAGTCATTCAAATATGCGACTACGGGCGCGGTCGCGGGAGCGCCCGACGGCTTCGCGGCGGAACGAGATAGCTCCCCCAGTTACGGACACCGATGTACTGGAGGATTCCGTTCGGCTGTCGGGGGCCGAGGCCGTACTGGTGGAACTGTTCGCCGAGCATCGCCTCTCTGACGCCCCGAAACTCCGATATCTCCCGCTGGAGGCAGAGAAACTGCAGGCCGGCGACACCGTCGTCAGTCGTGTTTACGTCTCGCCGAAGCAGAACCGGCTCTCCATCGTCGCGTGCTCGTGCGAGTTTCTGCGCGTGTCCGACGGCTTCGTGCTCGCGCGCGTGGTCGTGAATGTCGTCGGTCACCGCTCCGGCACCCGTCGTGTCAGCTAACCGTTCGCCGACCGCTCCGACAGCGCCGTCTTCGGCGTGTTCCGGACTGAACATTCGCGCGACGCGCTGTGCGTGATCGTGGTCGTCGAACCAGATATCCAGGTCGAGTTCGATCGACTCGAAGTGTTGTGTCGTCCCGCCGGCGAACGGTCCGGCCTGGATCGTCACGCGGTCTTCGGTCGCCTGACTCTCCCGAAATCCGGACCTGAACCCCATGAAGAAGGGTGCCTCCTCGGGCACCGGGTCGTCCGACGGAATGCCGTCGAGGTCGTCCTGGCGGTCCGCGGGAAGTCCCGCCCCGACGAATCCCGTCCGGCGACTGGTCCGGTCGAAAACCGGCGCGAGCGTCGCTTCGATATCGTCGCCGTTCAGCGAGTCGACGTCGCCGAAGAGCGCCTCTTCGACCGCGAGGACGACCGCGGGGTCGTCGCTGGCGAGATGGAGCATGGCGTCCCCGTCGTCGATTTCGACCTGACTTTCGGCCGTGATGGCGGTGATCGGGTCGGGTTCGGGGAGGTCGATAGACTCGTGGAGAGCCTCGTCGTACCGGTCGAAGTAGGCGGGCGTGTAGCCGATGGTGAACAGCACGCCGTCCGGACTCCGTTCGAGCGCGTGTTCGACCCGCCGGAGCGCGGTTTCGACGCGCTGGCGCGAGTCGGGGTCCGGATCGTTCGACAGCGAGAGCCCCAGGAAGACGTGGTGGGTGGCTCGACCGACGTTGCCGTCGGAATCCGTCGGGAGCACGTCGTTCCAGGCGTGCTGTCGGTCAGGCAGCGTCGTCGGATCGCTCACGCCGGCGGGCGCGTCGAGCGTCTCCCGCTGCTGTGTATTGAGGCACGCCGCGAGCCCGCTCGCACCGCCGACCGCCACGGCACGGCGCACGAACTGCCGCCGTGACGGATCCGAACCGCCGTCGAACGGAAGGTGCTCCATCCGTCTACTCGTAGCCCGAGAGCTCGACCTGTGCGGCGGTCGTGAAGTTCGTCGTCCCCGAGGAGTACGGGACCTGGTTGGTCGCACCGACCATCAGCAGCCAGACGATCAGGCGTTCGCCCTGTATCGACTCGCCGTCGACGTACTGCGCGGGGTGGTAGAAACTCGACGGCGTCTCTTCGTCGACGAGTCGCTCTGCCGTCGCCTCGCCGGGACCGATCTCGTCTTCGTGGCGGCGGACGACGACGACCTCTTTGTCTTCGTCGAGCGGGATATCGACTGCTTCGGGGCCGTCGGGGTTACTGAACCGCACTTTCATTCCCGTCTCGCCGTCGACGTAGATCTCCTCCTCGGGTTCGGTCCACTCGTCGCCGTCGAACAGTTCGACGGCGACCCCGTCTTCGGTGCCGGGGGTGATATCGAACGCCTGCGTGGAGGTGTAGTGTTGCACGACGCGCTCCTCGTAGCTCCCGTTCTCGGCGTAGCTCTCGGAGTTCGCCTGCACCTTGTTCACGAACTGCCTGACGAACCCCGGACCGGCACGCCGGAAGATGGGCCGCATGACGCCGTCCTCGTAGAAGTCGTAGGCGATATCGTAGTTGTACGGGCCGAACCGGAACCCGGAGTGGAAGTCGACGCTCTCGGCACCGACGGCACCGGTGTGGTAATGCGTTTTGAGCTGGAACCCTCCCGGCCGGCCGTTGTCCTGCGGGAAATCGATCTTCCCGAGTAATCCCGGCCCACCGAAGGAGGTCCCGTGGACGTCCCAGAACCCGAGATCACCGTTCAACACCGTATCGTCGTCGGGGAAGTAATACTCCCGCGTGTTCCGCCCCTCGCGGGGCGGAAGGTAGTAGGCGGTGATCGTCGTCGGCGTGTTCAGCGCCTCGAAGACGGGCTTGCCGTTGTACGACCCCGTCATCGTGATTCCCTGGTAGTTGGGCTCTTGCCACTCTATCGACCAGCCGCTTTGTTCGAAGGAGTTCTCCGGGGGTTCGATACGGTGCCACCCTTCGTTTGCCGTGTAGTACGGCCGTTTCTCGAAGGGGACGCCGGGAACGTCACCCAGCACGGACTCGTCCTTCGTCGCGACCTCTTCCGCGAGACTCGGAGGCTGATACTCGACGTGGTCCTCGACGACGGTGATGTTGATCATCTCCGGTTCCTCACCCGACCCGTCGAAGAAGGCGCTGATGACGTTGCGCTCCCCGTCGTCGTCTTCGACGTTGAGCACCGCCGACCCGCCCATCCCGTGCCGGAGATCGCCGGCGCCGAGCGCGGTGAAACTGCCGCCGGATCCCTTGAACGACGGGTACCAGGTCTTCTCGCTGAGGTCGCCGAACTCCTCTTGGACGAGATCGCTTTCGAGCATCATCCGGCCGATCTCCATCGTCTCAGCGTCCTGCGTTTTCTCCCAGCTGATGTCCTCCGGTTCGGTGATTTCCAGGGCAACGATCTCGTCGGTGTGACGGTCGATCAATCCGTAGACGGTCTGTCTGTCTTCCGCGGTGACGTTGAACGTCGCTTCGGCGTCGTCTGGAACCTCCTCGCCGGGATAGACGAAGCCGCTCTCTTCGACCGAAAACGAGGGCGGACCCTGGAGACTGATCACTTCGAGATGGTTCGTCAACACTTCGTACACCTCGAAGGCTCCGATCCAGCTACTTACCAGGTCGTTTACTTCCGGATCTTCGAGCAGCGTCTCGATCGCTTGACGCTTCCTGTAGAGGTGCATGCGCTCGTAGGCCTCATTGCCGAACGACCGCTCGGAAGCGAACGTCGCGGTATCCATCCGAACGTCCGGGATGGCGTTTGACAACTGCTCTGTCTCCGTCCCTCCCGAGGGATCCGACTCGGTCGGTTCGTCACTGGATTCGGGTTCTTCCGAATCGGCGCCAGAACAGCCAGCGAGAGCCGTTGCGCCGCCAGCTGCCGCGGCCAATTTGAGGTACAATCTACGGGGGAACTCGTGGTCTGGTTGTCTTTCCGACATACCAACTGCGGATCCAATTGACCGATATATAAATTTGTTGTGTGTAACTGTGATAGGTGTTCTGGAGATATAATTTCTTATTATATGTCCATGTATGGTGCATACATCTATTATTAACCATCAAAACCGCACATACATGAGTTCTGTTTCTGCCAGATCCTGGTCACAGGAACAGGGTTCATCCCTTTCCACACGGGCGCACCGTACCGGAACGTAGGTGTGAGACGACCTATGCAACGATCTCGGGGGGTCTCGGTTTTCGCTCGATAAATCCGAATACGACCCGGTCGCTACGACCACCGAGGCGTTCGATTTCGGGATAGGCACGTGAAACTCGAACACCTCATTCTCTAAGTTAACACCCCCTGGAACGATCGGACGGTGGTAGTTGAGACTGATGTTCTCAATGCATATGCGTTGCCACGTCATTGCAACTGCAGAATATCTATTCCAATGGACTGGAAGTTGTTCCGTGTAGAACGATCGGCGATTTTTACTATAGACACCCCGAACCGGCTTCTCATCAAATGCTTCCTGATCAGTCACCCTGTGCATCGACTTGATGTACCGACCGCTACGCTGATTTAGAGTCCATCGCAGGGGCGATTACTACTTCCAGAGAGTATCCAATACGCTGAACAGTCAAAATACCCGTGTACTTTTGCTACTCTTTTGCAAGTTCAGCTAATGACAGGGCAGGGACCCTCGGAGACTGAAGATCGAAAAAACGACCATCTTCGGATCGTACAGGAGCGAGACGTCGAAACCACAGGCACAGGTTTCGAAGACATTCAGCTCGTCCATGAGGCGCTCCCGGAACTCGATTACGACGCTATCGACCCGTCCATCGAATTTCTGGGACATAAGCTATCCGCTCCAATCTTCATCGAGAGTATGACCGGGGGGCACGAAAACACCATAGAAATCACCGGGCATTGGCTCATGCTGCCAGCGAGACTGGCATCGCGATGGGGCTCGGAAGCCAGAGAGCTGGCCTCGAACTCAACGATACTAGCGTGCTTGAATCGTATACTGTCGTCCGCGATGCCGCGCCTGATGCGTTCATCTACGGGAATCTTGGCGCGGCACAACTCCGGGAGTACGATATCGAAACAGTCGAACGTGCGGTCGAGATGATCGAAGCCGATGCGCTCGCGGTTCACCTGAACTTTCTCCAGGAAGCCGCCCAACCAGAAGGGGACGTCGATGGACGGGACTGTTTAGCTGCGATCGAACAAGTATCTGAGGGCCTTTCAGTGCCGATCATCGTCAAAGAGACGGGCAACGGAATCTCCGGGGAGACTGCCCGAAAACTAACCGCGGCAGGGGTTGACGCGATTGATGTCGCTGGAAAAGGCGGGACGACGTGGTCCGGGATCGAAGCCTACCGTGCAGCGGCCGCGAATGCACCACGACAGCAACGGATCGGCACCCTGTTTCGAGAGTGGGGGATCCCGACCGCTGCGAGCACGATCGAGTGTGTTGCCGAACACGAGTGCGTTATCGCGAGTGGTGGTGTCCGGACAGGATTAGACGTGGCAAAAGCAATTGCATTAGGTGCCCTCGCCGGCGGGCTGGCGAAACCATTCCTCAAACCGGCTACAGAGGGTTCTAAAGCCGTTATCGAACAAGTCGAGGATCTGATCGCTGAACTACAGACAGCTATGTTCATCACTGGTTCGGGGACGGTCGAAGACCTCCAACAGACCGAATACGTGTTGCAGGGAAAAACACACGAGTACGTTGAACAACGTCCTCTCTGAAGGGAGAAGCCATATCCTTCGACGGTCGATCATCATTGGATGATAGTTCAGTATACAATGAGCGAGAGATAGAGTTGGCCGACTCCAGCAACGGTCATCATAACGCCGGCGAGCCGCTTGAGCCACCCGGAATGTGCCATTACGCGATTTGCGTTACTGATGATACCCACACCAGTTGCGACGGTTGTTGCAGCCATTAGTACAGCAACGATGCCGGCGTAGACTCCTAATACGAGCATCGCTACTTCGGTCGGGAGGGTGATGGCCCGGGCTACGACTGCGAAGAAGACTGGGGCGACGCATCCGGCACCAGCCAGTGCGTATCCCGCGCCAAAAAGACCGAAGCCGAGAATGCTTGATCGGCGCTTTGGAAGTGATAATGACAGTGACGGAGCACGGTCGAATGCGACAAGTAATCCGAAGACGATGAGCAATCCACCGACTAGCGTCTCGAAAATGGTGATATCTGACAGTGCCTCGTGGCCGACCCACGCCGTTGCCCCGCCTAGCAACGCAAACGTCGCAAGTACGCCCAACGCAGCTGCCACACCTCGAATCCCGGCGCCTGTGACAGAGGCGCTTTCGGTGTCAGTAGAGTTCACGTAGAAGCCAACGTAGCCCGGTAGCAGAGGGTAGGCACAAGGTGAAAAGAACGTTGCTACACCCGCTGTGAGCGCGAATGAGACATTTGTTAGAAGCGTCTCGCTGATCATTCGTTGAGAGCGGTTTTGATGCCCGAGACGATCTCGTCAGCGGTATGAATACCCGTTTCAAACCACTGGATTCGCCCAGTCGCATCGAACGCCACAGCAGTCGGGAAATATCCGACATTGAGCTTCGCTGCAAGTTCGGTGGTCACGTCAGCAGCGACCAACCAGTCGCCGTCGTTCTCGCGCCACCACTCGACGACCGTTTCCTCGCTCACCGAGCCACCGATGTCTTCGGTCGTTACCGAGAGGAATAGCACCTCATCACCAATCCGGTCCTCGGCCTCTCCGAGTGCTGGCATCTGTTCCACACAGGGCGCACACCAGGTCCCGAAGAAGTCGACGAATGTGGCTTGATTATCTGAGGGGATCGTCACCTCACCATCGCGGCTTCCTGGCGCTTCGATCGTGTCGAGTGTCGTCGGCTCGACTGGCTCCGGTGTCTCGCTCCCGTTGCTGAAGGTATCAGGAATTGTCCCGGTGGCGACGAGCCCGGCGCCACCAATTGCTCCAACACTAGCGAGTCCAGCAAGGAGGTTCCGACGCTTCATCCCGTGACCACCTGCTCGAAATCATTTTCGACGGTCTCGATATCGACCGACGCACCGTTCGGATACGCCCGTTCGACGATGCCACGCTCGTTCACGAGGGGGATCAGCCCGTAGTGCGGGAACTGATACCCAAGATTCTCGAGATCCTCAGCAGGCCGCTTCTCGATGACGAGCCCGAACTGTTTTTCCAGCAGTTCCTGCCCTGCTTCGTAGCTCTCCGGCCGAAGGAAGTGCCAGTTGCCGGCGTCGAGATTGACCCCCTGCTGGCGGGCGTACTCGCGGAGGACATCGGCCGTGTCGCGCTCGGGGTCGAAAGTGCGTGCGAGAAAGGCGGCGGCGTCGCCGTAGCTCGGATGAGCGGCTTCACTTAGATCCTGTTCAGGCGGGCCAAGGACTGTTCCCTCAGCGTCAGATTCAGTAAGTACGCCGAGGCAACCAGCGGCGCTTGCGGTAGTCCCGGTTGCGGCGATCGACTGTAAATACCTTCGTCGATTCATATCCGTGGCTTACCATCATCCGAACAAGTATCGTCTGGCGTTTTGCGCTGCCAGCAAAGAAGGTATGTCTGTATTTATCGTTCGCACGACGACGAAGAGGGACACAGTTGGATGGCAACGCCAACAATCCCAACGGCTATGGCTGAGACAAGGATTCGAATTATGCCGCCACCGAATGCCGCTGTAGCCCCTCCAGAAACGGTGGCTCCGGCTGCACCTGTCGCTGCTGGTGCGGCAAAGAGACAGCAGAGACTTACGGCACCGCCGAGCCCGATCAATGGCCATCTGTTCTTCGAGTCCGTGTCTTCAGTTTCACCTGTTGCAGTGTCTGTCATTCTGTATGTTTGCTAGTGAATTTGACTTCCCTGTTCTTCCATATCACAGGAATTACATGAACTCTGTGAACGGCTGTAGAGAAGCCCTACAAAGAACACGACGCTTACGATACCTAAGAGAGGTCGTAACGGGTCGAAGTACGTCATCAGTGCGGAGCTGCTGAACAAGGCGAGCAGAAACGCATTACAGATTGGACAGCCGAATGCCAGAAAGCCCACCACTGTTCCTGCAGTAGCTGTCTTCTCGTCATTGCGCTGGTTGTTAGTTCGTTGGAGGGTGTATACTCCCAAGAAGGCCGCAGTAGTGGTGAGGAAGAGATAATCCAGCGGCGTTCGTGGTACCTGCCGAATGTAGAGCGGATTCGGAATCAAGCCCGTGACAATCCCAAATAGCACGAATGCACCGGTACTGATGAGTGCTGCTTTCAGGTAATGTCTTGATGACGATTGCATTCCTGTCCCGCGTTTCGATCTCCGGTAGATAAAGCAGGCCGGCTGTTTGCTCGTTCGTAGAAAAGCTGATTCGATTTCGCGGGTCCCGTTTTGTTGTTCATAGCAACGATACGTTTGATGTGACCAAATCGTCGCTTCTTTGCAGATGGACTCGTAATATGGGTATATGACGACAGGGGAAAACAGCCAGTCTGCGGCCCTCTTAGAGCTTTTCGCAGACGACTACTCTCGGGAAATCTTGCTATCTGCTGATGAAACCCCCAAGACGGCGAAAGAGCTCAGTCGGCGATGTGATGCGTCGTTGGCGACAATTTACCGTCGTATCTCCACCCTACAGGAACACGGTCTCATCAGAGTCCACTCGACGATCGGTTCTGGTGGCGAACACAAACAACGGTTCGAGACGACAATCGAAACGCTCCACGTCGCCATCTCCGACGGTGAGCTCGAACTGTCCGTCGAGACACGGGACGAGCTCGCCGACAACTTCACCACGCTCTGGAACAATTTTCGCGAGAGTATATGATTAGCATCCCGGTTATAGTGATAAAGCTGATCGCGCTCTCGCTGAGTCTCTCTGTTGCGTATCTTGCATTCTATGCGTATCGCCGGAGTGAAAGCAGTCCGATGGTCTACGTTTCGATCGGATTCGTCTTTATCGGAATCGGCGCGATTTGTGAAGGACTTATTCTCAATACGTTCAACACCTCGCTACTTTCAGCCGCGCTCGTTCAAGCGGTACTCGTCTCTGTTGGGATGTTACTGATCTTGCGATCTCTTATGCTTGGTCCGGAACAACAGAACATCTAGCAGAACGTCTACAGTATTGAGACTATTATATGAGGACGGGATGAGTATTGAGCAATCAGACGAGCATTTGGGCGTGTCGTGGTCAGCCCATTGTCGTGACCCAAACCCGTGAGTCTCGCCGCAGTGTCTTTCGCCAGATCGTTAAACAATCGTACGTCGACTGGCCTGCATATGAGTCCACTCCGCTGTTTGATCGAAGGACTCTCCCCGCTCTAGAATCGGATATTTGCGTCGTCGCAGAAGCGTGGTTCAACCAAGACGAACACGAGGGCATTGAACCATTCGTCCACGCACTACCGCTCGCATACGTCCGATTCGATGTAGTCGGCAACGCTGTCCCGATCGTGCTGAACTTTCATCGGACGGACTTTCATATAGCTGATAGCGATACATATCGGTCACACAACGCGTTCTCAACGAACCCGTCCGGCGCGTGCAGAACGGCGCGTCACCGGGTAGATGGGGCGATCGGTGTGCGATCGGCTCCGAGAGCCGGGCGCACCCACCGACGACTCCGGTAACTGGTCACAGCGGGGCGTCGATGGCGTCGTTCGCGCGCTCGATCCCGGCGAGCGTCTTCGGATCGATCGCCTCGACCGCGGCGTCACTGTATCCCGCCTGATCGTCGCGCAGGAACGCGTCCCGCACGTCCCACAGCGTCGAGACGACCGCGGAGAGCCGGTCGTCGGCCGCCCGCTCCTCGCCGTTCTCCGCGGCCCCGACCGCTCCGACTGCCGACTCCCTCGCGCGAGCGATCCCGTCGCGCACCGGATCGGACGCGGTTCTCTCGCGCTGCCGGTCCCCGGCCGTCTCGTTTTCGGTGGCTGTGTCTTCATCGCCGTCCCCGTCCGGACTGAGCGACGCCGCGAGCGCGTACAGCTCGTCGAGCTCGCCGCGGAGCGACCGCGCGAGCGCGGCCTTCCCGGTGCGGACGCGCCGTCGGACCGCGTTTCCGTCGTCGTCGAACGAGTCCGGCGTCACGCGGTACGCGCCCCTCACACCCGCGCTATCGGTCACTTCGACGGTGTACCGGCCCTCGCGGTGGACCGCGACGGCGAACCGGTCCGCCTCGACCGGCGCGCCGTCGTAGACGACGCCGGCGTAGTCCTCGGCGACGCGCACGCGCTCGACGCCGTCCGTCTCCCGCGCGTCACCGCGGATCCAGCCGGCGTCCTCGCTGGCGACGACCGCGAGTCCCCCGTCGCCGCCGACCCGGACGAGTCCACCCTCGTGAACGAACCGGGACGCGACCGGGGCGATCCCCGGTCCGTTGGCGACGAGGAGGTGCGGGCCGGGCTCGACGCGGAGGTACTCGAAGACCCCGCCGCGGGTGACCGTCGCGGTCGGACTCTCGCTCGCGAGCCGGACGGCCAACTCCGTCGGAAGCGGGAACAGCGACACGCTCGCGACGTCTGCGACCGCGTCGACGGCCCCGTCCGTGACCCCGTCGAGCGCCCCGGCGGTTCCGGCCCGGAGCTGTCGCACGCGACCGGCGACGCGGTTCGCGAGCCCGTCGGGCTCCGCGCCGTCGATCCGTCGGCGGTGCGCGGGGTCGGTGACGTCGGAGAGCGGGTCGGTGAACCGTTCCTGTTCCCACGGGATCCCGACCGACGTGATGTGGCTCGCGAGCGCGTCCTCGGCGAATCCGGGGACCGCGAACTCGAAGCTCAGCTGCGGGCCGACGAAGTCGTCGATCGCCTCGCGGAGCGGCGAGAGCGGTTCGAGCGCGTAGGTCGCGTCGGCGTCGACGGCGCTGTCCGGGTGCGCGATCACGATCCCCGGCTCGCGAAGGGGCAGGCCGTCTGGCGGGGTCGGGAGCCCGCGCCACGACCCGACGGTCACCCGCTCGTCGATCAGGTCGGTCCGGTCGATCGACAGCGACGGGTGCTCGTGGAGGGGAACGCCGTCCAGCTCCGGGAGGACAAAGGGGAGCCGAGCCCCTTCGTCTCGGGGGAGCCCGTAGGCGAAGGGCGCGCGGAGACTCGCCGAGACGTCGATGGCGTCGTTGGTCACGTCGGAGACCACGTCGCCGATCGGGAGTCGCTCGAAGCTGGGGACGAGCCCGTTGACCTCGCTGGCGCTGGAGTGTGACCCCACCTCGGCGAGGATCCCGGGACGCGATCCCTCCGATATCTCCGGGTCGAGGAACTCGTTGTTCGGGCTGGCGCGCGAGTGGGCGCTGGCCGAGAGCAGCAGCGGGTCGCCGCTCTCGCGGTCGACGAACACCTGCA
>ENA-ORDC01002443-ORDC01002443.1-marine-metagenome-genome-assembly--contig:-NODE-2443-length-11190-cov-3.533609_pt1 | contig 11190 bp, 7 predicted proteins | sample MGYA00237783_ERZ508515 | MGnify/ENA primary metagenome ERZ508515 (study PRJEB26186, sample SAMN06268792) | marine metagenome | isolation source: Eden Landing Ponds, San Francisco, CA, USA | place...
CCTCGGGCCGGGGCGACCTGATGCCGGCGCTGGCGCATGCGCTGTTCGCGCTGTGGTACCGGGAACGCGCGGACTTCCTGGCGCTGCACGCCGGGCTGGTGCAGCTGCGCGGCCGCGGCCTGCTGCTGCCGGGGGCCAGCGGACACGGCAAGACCACCGCAGTCGCGGCGCTGCTGGCGCTGGGCGGCACCTATCACGGCGACGACGTGACCGCGCTGGCTCCGGCCGGCGGCACGGCCACCGCGTTCCCGTTCCCGCCCGCGATCAAGGCGGCGAACGTCGGGCGGCTGACCGGGCTGTTCCCTGGCCTCGCGGACGCGCCGGAAGACCGACGGGCGGACGGCACCCGGCTGCGCTTGCTGGCCCCGCCGCGTGCCAGCGACGCGCCGACGCCGGTGCACGCCATCGTGTTTCCGCGCTTCACCGAGGGCGCGGCGAGCGCCGTCGTCCCGGTGTCGCCCGGCTCGGCGCTGGAGCGGCTGGCCCGCGAGTGGGTGGTGGCCGGCGCGTGCCCGCCGGAGGCGCTTGACCGCCTGGTCGGCTGGCTCGCCCGCACGCCGGCGGTCGAGCTGGTCTATGCCGATCCGCAGGCGGCGATGACGGCGCTCGACGCGCTGGTCGACCGGTTGTAGGCCGCGCCCGTTTCTCGGGTACCTCGAAAGAGGGCCTGTGTGTGACCTCCGATAGGAGTAGAATGCGCGCGGCAGAGGAGGCTGCCGTGGCCGGGCAAACGCGTGCCGTCATGCCCCCACGGCACCAGGGAGGGCAGCCATGCAGCCGTTGCGCACCGTGGTCGTGGACCCGAGCCGGCTGTCGCGCGAAGGCTTGCGCCGGATCTTCGATAGCGCGACCTTCGAGGTGGTGCAGGAGGCGGCGTGGGTCGGCGACCTGTTGCGGCCGGCCGCCGGCGAGGCCCCCGCGACCGGTCTGGAAACGGCCGATCTCGTGCTGGTGGACTGCAGCGCCGATCCGGCCACCGCGGCGGACGAGCTGCGCCGGCTGCGCGCGGCCTGTTCGAACGCCCGGATCGCCGTGCTCAGCGCCTGCGATACCACAGCATTCCTGCGCACCTGCTTCGAGGCGCCGATCGACGGGCTGATCTCGAAGACCGTCTCGGGGGCCGTGCTGGTCAAGTCGCTCGACCTGATGCTGGCCGGGCAGCGGGTGTTCCCGTCGGAGGCCATGGCCCGGCTGATGGGCGATCCGGCCTACGGCTACGGACCCGTCCCCTGCGCCGGCCAGGGCGACGGCTCGCCGCTGTCGGAGCGCGAGCTGGAGATCGTGCGCTGTCTGGTCGCCGGCTGGTCGAACAAGACGATCGCGCTCTACCTCGACCTCACGGAAGCCACCGTGAAAGTCCATCTGAAGAGCATCCTGCGCAAGATCCACGTGCGCAACCGCACGCAGGCGGCGATCTGGGCGCTGGGTCAGGGGCTGGCCAGCGACTCGCGCAACGGCCGCGACGACTGAGGCGGTCCGCGCGGGCCGTCGCGGCGGCCGCTGGCAGTCGAGCCCCGCGGTCGGCGGGAGACCGCGGGGCTCCTCCCCTCGGCATTGGCGGGGGGCAGTGGGGGCCGCCGAGGTTCCCGCATATGATCACGCCGCATCCCCGCACTCGACGGTGGCGACGGGGTACCCCCAAGGCGAAGCGCCTGCGTCCGATCGCGCCGCGGCTGCCCCTTTGTCGAAACGTTTGTGTGTTTGCGCGGCCTGTGGCGCCGCAAGACTTGACGCAACGGCCATTTCCGGAAGGAATTCGCGGGAAAGACCGTTTGCCTGGAGGACCTGTTGAGCGAGCGCCGCACGTCGCGCGAGATGCTGGAGACCCTGGTCGGCTTCCCGACCGTCTCGCGCGACAGCAACCTTCCCCTGATCGAGTTCGTCCGCGACTACCTGGCCCGGCACGGCGTCGACAGCCACCTGGTCGAGAACGCCGACGGCAGCAAGGCGAACCTCTGGGCGACCATCGGCCCCGATGTCGCCGGCGGCGTCGTGCTGTCCGGGCACACCGACGTGGTGCCGGTCGACGGCCAGGCCTGGAGCAGCGACCCCTTTACCCTGACCGAGCGCGACGGCCGTCTGTACGGTCGCGGGACGGCGGACATGAAGGCGTTCCAGGCGATCGCGCTGGCCCTGGTGCCGGAGATGCTGGCGGCCGACCTGAAGCGGCCGATCCATTTGGCGCTGTCGTACGACGAGGAGGTCGGCTGCCTGGGCGCGCCCGACATGATCCGCGACATCCGCGCCCGCGCCCCGGCGCCGGGCGCCGTCATCGTGGGCGAGCCGACGACGATGCAGGTGGTGACGCAGCACAAGGGCGTGCTCGGGCTGCGCACCCGCGTCACCGGCTACGAGGTGCACTCCAGCCTGATGCACACCGGCGTCTCCGCGGTGTCGAACGCCGCCCGGCTGGTCGCCTGGCTGGACGACCGCACGGTGGAGAACCGCGAGCGCGCCGAGCGGAGCGGCGGCAACCCGTTGTTCGATCCGCCCTACACCACCGTCCACTGCGGCGTCATCAAGGGCGGCACGGCGCACAACATCACCGCGCGCGAGTGCAGCTTCTCCACCGACATCCGCACGGTGCCCGGCGAGCGCGGCGAGACCTACCTGGAGCGCTACCGCACCCACGCGGCCGAGCTGGAGGCGCACATGCACGCGGTGCACCCGGCCACCGGCATCGACATCAAGGTCACCGCCAACGCGCCGGGCTGCCGGCCCGAAACCGACGGCGCCGCCGAGTCGCTGTGCCGCCGCCTGACCGGCGACAACGGCGAGCACGTCGTGGCGTTCGGCGCCGAGGGCGGGCAGTTCCAGGATGAAGGCTTCTCCACCGTGCTGTGCGGCCCCGGCTCGATCGAGCAGGCGCACCAGGCGGACGAGTTCATCTCGCTCGAACAGCTCGCCGCCGGCGAGGCGTTCCAGCGCCGCCTGATCGACTACCTCTCAACCTGAAGGACAGACCCGACATGCCCATCGTGAACCGCTTCGCCGAGCTGCAGGACGAGATCGCCGGCTGGCGCCGCGACATCCACGCTCACCCCGAGCTGCAGTTCGACGTGCACCGCACGGCGGACCTGGTCGCCGAGCGGCTGCGCGAGTTCGGCCTGGACGATGTCGCCACGGGTATCGGCAAGACCGGCGTGGTCGGCGTGATCAAGGGCCGCTCGAACGGCTCCGGCAAGGTGGTGGGCCTGCGTGCCGACATGGACGCGCTGCCGATCCACGAGGCGACCGGGCTCGACTACGCCTCCACCGTGGCCGGCAAGATGCACGCCTGCGGCCACGACGGCCACACCGCGATGCTGCTGGGCGCCGCCAAGTACCTGTCGGAGACCCGTAACTTCGACGGCACCGTGGTGGTGATCTTCCAGCCCGCCGAGGAAGGCGGCGGCGGCGGCCGGGTCATGGTCGAGGACGGCCTGATGGAACAGTACGGTATCCAGGAGGTCTACGGCATGCACAACATGCCGGGCCTGGCGGTCGGCGAGTTCGCGATCCGGCCCGGTCCGATGATGGCGGCAACCGACGAGTACGTCATCGAGATCGAGGGCTACGGCGGCCACGCCGCGCGCCCGCACATGACGGTCGACCCCACGGTGGTGGGCGCGCAGATGATGCTGGCGATCCAGTCGATCGTCTCGCGCAACGTCGATCCGGTGGAGAACGCGGTGGTCTCGGTCACCACCTTCCACGCCGGCGACGACGCCTTCAACGTGATCCCGCAGACCGCGCGCCTGACCGGCACCACGCGCACGCTGAGCGAAAAGGTCCGCGACCTGGTCGAGCGCCGCATGGCCGAGGTGGTGGAGCACACCGCCAAGGCGATGGGCGCCAAGGCAACGCTGCACTACCAGCGCAACTATCCGGTCCTGGTGAACGACGGCGAGCGCGTCGACTTCGCCGCGGGCGTGGCCCGCGACGTCGCCGGCGAGGGCCGGGTCAACGCCGAGGCGGCGCCGCTGATGGGCGCGGAGGACTTCGCCTACATGCTGAACGTCCGCCCCGGCGCCTACATCTTCACCGGCAACGGCGAGACCGCGCCGGTGCACCACCCGGAATACAACTTCAACGACGAGGCGATCCCCGTCGGCTGTTCCTACTGGGTCCGGCTGGTGGAGACGGCGATGCCGGCGGGGTGAGCGGCGATCGAATATCATCTGGCTGCGGTCGGCGCCGCTTTGCTAGAGCTTGCGTCCGCAACAGCAACCTGGGAGACGCAGGGGCATCGTGGACGGCACCGAATCTGACGGCGACCACGCCGGAACTAAGGCCGAGGGCCCGGCGCCCGAGGTCGCCCGCTTCGTCGATAAGTGGGCCGAGACCGGGGGCGCCGAGACGGCGAACGCGCAGCCGTTCGTGATCGACCTGTGCCACCTGCTCGGCGTGCCAGAGCCGGCTCCGCAGCGCGAGGAGAACCGGCTCAACGACTACGTCTTCGAGCGCAGCGTCGCCTTCAAGCACGCCGACGGCACCACCACGCCCGGACGGATCGACTGCTACAAGCGCGACTGCTTCGTGCTGGAGGCCAAGCAGTCGGCCAAGCGCCAGGGCGCGCGCCGGGCGCAGGAGGCCGCGGATGGCGGGCTGTTCGGCGACCTGGAGCCGGCGACCAAGGCCGGCCACGCCAAGCGCGGCACCGGGTCCTGGGACACCGTGATGCGCCAGGCGCGCAAGCAGGCCGAGGACTACGCCCGCGCCCTGCCGGTCGACCACGGTTACCCGCCGTTCCTGCTGGTGGTCGACGTCGGCCACGTCATCGAGCTGTTCGCGGACTTCTCCGGGCAGGGCAAGAACTACGTCCACTTCCCGGACAAGCAGGGCTTCCGCATCCGTCTGGAGGACCTGCACGAACCCGCCGTGCGCGACCGGCTGCGACGGGTCTGGACCGATCCGCAGAGCCTTGACCCGACCCGCCGCGCCGCCGAGGTCACGCGCGACATCGCCGACCGCCTGGCCGACGTCGCCAAGCGCCTGGAGGGCCGCCACGACCCGCGTGAGGTCGCGACCTTCCTGATGCGCTGCCTGTTCACCATGTTCGCGGAAGAGGAGCGCGTCGGCCTGCTGCCTAAGGACTGTTTCCTGCACCTGCTGGAGCAGCAGAAGGACAGTCCGGAGACCTTCCCGCAGGCGCTGGAGCAGTTCTGGCGCACCATGGACCAGGGCGGCTACGCCCTGCACCTGAACGCCACCATCAAGCGCTTCAACGGCACGCTGTTCCGCGACTGCACCGCCCTGCCGCTGGATGCCGAGGGCATCCACGAGCTCTGGGTCGCCGCCCGGCGCGACTGGTCGGACGTCGAGCCGTCGATCTTCGGCACCTTGCTGGAACACGCGCTGGATGCCGACGAGCGCAGCCGCTTGGGCGCGCACTACACCCCGCGCGCCTACGTCGAGCGCCTGGTGATCCCGACCGTGATCGACCCGCTGCGCAACGACTGGCAGCAGGTGCAGGCGGCGGCCGAGGAGCTGCGCCGACAGGGCGATCCCGCCGCGGCGCGCAAGCGCCTGCGCGACTTCCTGCACCAGCTGGCGACCACCCGCGTTCTCGATCCGGCCTGCGGCACGGGTAACTTCCTCTACGTGGCGCTGGAGTTGATGAAGCGCCTGGAGGGCGAGGTCGTCGCCGCGTTGGAGGACCTGGGGGAGGATGCGCCGCGCCTGGCGCTGCAGGGCGAAACCGTGAACCCGCAGCAGTTCTATGGCCTGGAGCTGAATCCGCGCGCGGTGCAGATCGCCGACCTGGTGCTGTGGATCGGCTACCTGAAGTGGCAGATCAAGACCGGCGGCGCCGCCTCGATCAAGGAGCCGGTGCTGCACCGCTACGGCACGATCCGGGAGCAGGACGCGATCCTGACCTGGGACCGGCGCGAGCTGCGCCGGGACGACCGTGGCCGGCCGATCACGGTCTGGGACGGCCGCAGCACCAAGCCGCACCCGGTGACCGGCGCGTTGGTGCCCGACGACACCAGGCGGGTGGAGAGCTACCGTTACATCAACCCGCGCCCGGCGCAGTGGCCGGAGGTCGAGTTCGTTGTCGGCAACCCGCCGTTCGTCGCCGGCAAGGACCTGCGCAACGAGCTGGGCGACGGCTACGCCGAAGCGGTCTGGGCCGCGCGCCCGCACATGCCGGGCGGCGCCGACTTCGTCGTGCACTTCTGGGACTATGCGGCCGAGCTGTTGCGCGGCAAGGGCACCAAGCTGCGGCGCTTCGGCTTCATCACCACCAACTCGGTGACCCAGACGTTCTCGCGCCGGGTGATCGAGCGGCACATGAAGGACAAACCGCCGCTCTCGCTGATCTTTGCCGTGCCCAACCACCCCTGGCTGAAGCAGGCGGACAAGGCCGCCGTGCGCATCGCGATGACGGTCGCCGTGCGCGGTGAGCGCGAGGGGATTCTGGCGAAGAGCGTGCGCGAGCGCGGCCTGAACACCGACACGCCGACGGTCGAGCTGGAGGCCCGCACCGGCAAGGTGCTCGCGAACCTGTCGCTCGGGGCCGACCTGTCGCAGGCGCGGCCGCTGCTGGCAAACGAGCTGCTCGCCAGCCCGGGTATTAAACTCCACGGGTCTGGCTTTATCGTGACACCGAAGCAAGCGCAGTCGCTCGGCCTGGGCAAGGTTCCCGGGCTCGACCGTCACATCCGCCCCTACCGCCATGGCCGCGATCTGACCCAGCGCCCGCGCGGGGTCATGGTGATCGATCTATATCCGCTGCGGGAATCGGACGTGCGCGATCATTTCCCGGACGTCTACCAGCACGTCCACGACCGGGTGAAACCGGAGCGCGACCAAAACAAACGGGCGTCCTACCGCGAGAAGTGGTGGATCTTTGGGGAGCCGAGGACGGAGCTAAGAGAGTTTCTAGACGATCTTGAGCGCTACATTGCTACGGTCGAGACATCCAAGCACCGCTTCTTCCAGTTCCTAGATGCCGCTGTACGCCCAGACAACATGCTGGTCGCCATCGGGCTCCACGACGCCGCTCACTTGAGTCTACTGTCGTCGTCGCTGCATGTGCGCTGGATGTTGGCCGCCGGGGCAAGACTCGGTATCGGCAACGATCCGCGCTACAGCAAGTCCCGCTGCTTCGACCCCTTTCCGTTCCAAGATATTTCGGAGCTGAGCCAAGCCACAGTCGACCGACTGCGCGACCTCGGCGAACGGCTGGACCGGCACCGCAAGGACCGGCTGGCGACGCACGAGCATCTGACGATGACCGGGCTCTACAACGTGCTGGAGCGGGTGCGGGCGCTGGAGGCCGGGACGGACGAGCTGTCGTTGAGCGAGAGCGAGCGCGACGTCTGGGACGCCGGACAGGTGGGCATCCTGCAGGAGCTGCACGACGAGATCGACGCCGAGGTGCTGCGGGCCTACGGCTGGGACGACCTGATCGACGCCCTGGTCGGCAAGCCCGGTGGCACCATGCCCAGCCGCCACAACGCGCCCGACCAGGAGGCCGCGGAGCAGGAGCTGCTGTCTCGTCTGGTCGCGCTCAACCGGGAGCGCGCGGCGGAGGAGAAGCGCGGCCAAGTGCGCTGGCTGCGCCCGGAGTTCCAGTTGCCCCGGCTGCGCCACAAGCTGCCCGAGGGCGACCAGCTCGCCGCCGCCTACGCCGAGCCGGTGCAGCCCGCCGCCCAGCCGTCCTGGCCCAAGGACGGCATGCAGCAGATCCGCGTCGTCCACGACGTGCTGGCCGCCGCCGACGGCCCGGTCTCCCCCGACCAGGTCGCCCGCGCGTTCTCCGGCCGCCTCAGCCCGAAACGCCGCCTGCGCGTCGAGGAGGTCCTGCAAACCCTGGTCGCCACCGGCGCCGCCCGCACCGCGCAGGAGAACGGCGGCGGGTATTTCGTGCCGCGGTGAGAGGGATGGCTCACCGCTTCCCCACCAAATCCGCCACGTCTTCCGCCGACTGCAGCTTCTCGTAGGTTGTGTAGCGCGGCCCTTGCATCGCGCCCTGCGGGGCACGGCCGAACGGGATCGGGCGGATTTCCTTGGCCGGCTCGGAGAAGATCAGCTTGTACTTGCCGCCTTCGCCGTAGGGCTCGATGCGGTCCACCGGGGCGTAGTGGGTGACCGCCGAGACCGGCTGCGTCTGATAGGCGGCGACGTACTTGATCTTGTCCAGCATGCCGCCGGAGATGCGGATCGCGTACCAGGCGTGCTCGCCCAGGAACACCCGCTCGAAGCCGTCCTTCTGCGCCGGCACCACGATCGTGTCCGCTTGCGGGCGACCGCTGCGGGCTGCCGGCGCCGGCGTCGAGGTGGCGCGCGGCGTGGCCACCGGCTTGGCGACCTCGAAGGCGCGCAGTCCGACCAGCGGCAGGATCTGCAGGATCTCCTTCAGGAACGCGCGGGTGTCCGCCTTCTCCGCCTCGGACAGCGCGGGCTCCCTGGGCGTGGTGCCGTTGTCCAGGTAGCAGCGCCCGGCGGCCTGGGCGCGGGCGAGCAAGGCGTACTCCAGCCAAGTGACGTGCGCCCGGTTCAGGCCGCCGCTGGTCGACACGAACGCGATGCCCCAGTCCCAGAAGTCCTTCTTGCTGTCGTGCTGCTCGATCCGGCGGCCGACCCCATCGGCCTGGCCGACGTAGACGGTCGGCAGGTCAGCCTCGTCGCCGGCGTAGCCGACCAGCACGTAGATGCCGGTGCGCTCCATCTCGGGCCGCTCGCGCACCGTCGACCAGTGGGTGCGCGGAAACGCGACGCCGACGCCGGTCCAGTTCATGCGGTCGATCAGCCGCACGCCCTCGGGGTCGCCGTCGGGAACGAAGATGCGGATCGTGAAGGGATCGGCCATGCGCAGTCCGTGCCTCGAACGGCGGGGAGGTGCGGTTCCGTGTTCTTGCGGAACGGTATACCACCCTCGATCGAGTCCGGCCTACACGCAGCGCCCCCTTGCCTGCCGGTGGCCCGTCCGACCACGAACGCCAAGCCGTCCGGGCACCGCAGCGGCGCCTCGTACGAAAAGACCGATCACGGATGAAGCGGAATGGATGGTGGGGGAGGGAGGATTCGAACCTCCGAAGGCTGAGCCGGCGGATTTACAGTCCGCTCCCGTTGACCGCTTGGGTAACTCCCCCATCCGGTTCGGCGAAGCGGAACCTAGTGCGGAGAGCCGGGCTTTGCAAACCCGGAAATGTCAAAAATCCGTCGCCGATTTCGCTGCGCCGATGGGACGCTTCGCGACCGCCCATCGGGCCTCCCCCGCACCCCGTTCGCCCCGCCACACTTGCCGGTATTGGCAGAATATGCCAACGTTTCCGGCCGGTGAATCGGGAGCATCGCCATGCCGACACGCAACCTCGTGCTGACTGCGCAACAGGACCAGTTCATCCGCGGCCTCGTGGACGGCGGCCACTATCAGAACGCCAGCGAGGTGCTGCGGGACAGCCTGCGCCTGCTGGAACGCCGGATGCGCGAAGACGAGGCCCGGATCGAGGGGCTGCGCCGGGCCGTCGCTGCCGGCGAACAGGACGAGGCGCTCGGCAACGTCGCCGACTACGACCCTGAGTTCCTCGACGAAATCGAGGCCGACCTCGACCGGTCGTGACGACACGCACCGGACGACCGCTACGCCAGACTGTCTTGGCGCAGCACGACGTCCGGGCGATCCTGCAACGGAGCGAGGCGGAGTTCGGACCGGCGGCGCGCCGGCGCTACCGCGGCTTGATCGAGCGCGCTTTGAACGCGCTCGCTGCCTCGGACCGTCCGCCAGGTAGCCACACCCTACCGGAACTCGGGCAGGCCTTCTGCGGCTACCATCTCCGATTCGCACGGGCCGGTCAGGGTGCCCGCCGTGTGCGTCGGCCGCGCCATGTGATCGTCTACCGGATCGACGACCACCAGATCCTCATCATCCGCGTCCTGCACGAACGGCAGCTGCCCTCGCGGCATGTTAGCGACGGCGAGTCCGGCGACCGCCAGGCCTGAGCGTGCGTCCCTCGCCACGCGGCCCTTCGACAAGCTCAGGACCGCTACTCGGGATGAAGAGAGGGCGGGCCCAATTCGGGATGAAAACGCGGCGCTCCAGCTCCTACCGCGCCGCCGGCGAGTCGGGCGTCGGCAGGCGCTTCTCCTCCACCGCGTGGCAGCGCACCTGGCCGTAGCCGACGTCGAGCGACTGCGGCGTCTCGGTCCAGCAGCGCTCCTCCGCCCAGGGGCAGCGCGGGTGGAAGTGGCAGCCCGGCGGCGGGTCGATCGGGCTGGGCACCTCGCCGCCGACGGGCACGCGCTCGCGCCCGCTCATCTCCAAGTCCGGAATCGCGTCCAGCAGCATCCGCGTGTAGGGGTGCTGCGGGTTGCGGAACAGGCGCCGCGCGTCCGACCACTCGACCAGCCGGCCCAGGTACATCACGCCGACGTAGTCGGAGATGTGGTAGACCACGGCAAGGTCGTGGCTGATGAACAGGTAGGTCAGCCCGAGCTCGCGCTGCAGCCGCTTCATCAAGTTGAGGATCTGCGCCTGCACCGACACGTCGAGCGCGCTGGTCGGCTCGTCGCAGATGATGAAGTGCGGCTCGCTGGCCAGCGCGCGGGCGATCGAGATGCGCTGGCGCTGGCCGCCGGAGAACTCGTGCGGATACTTCTCGACGTCGCGCCCCGACAGGCCGACCAGCTCCAGCAGCTCGGCGACGCGGGCCGCCATCGCCGACCGATGCGGGCCGACCTTGGGGCGTTCGCAGATCAGCGTGACGTCGACGTGCTGCACGACGGCGCCGCGCTGCGCGGCCAACCGGGCCGCGTGCGCAACGAACTGCGCCGAGTCGGCCCCCTTCCAATGCGGGTCGCTGGGCGGGAAATGGTGGCCGATATCGCCGTCCACGAGCGCGCCCAGCAGCGCATCGACGACGACGTGCAGCCCGACGTCGGCGTCGGAGTGGCCGGCCAGGCCGCGGTCGTGCTCGACCGGTACGCCGCAGAGCAACACCGGGCCCGGCCCGTCGGCGAAACGGTGCACGTCGTAGCCCTGGCCGACCCGGGTTTCCATGGCGCCGGCGAGCCAGCGCTCGGCGCGGGCGAGATCCTGCTGCGTCGTCACCTTGACGTTCTCCGGACTGCCTTCGACCAGCGCCACCGGGAGGCCGGCGCGCTCCGCCAGCGCGGCGTCGTCGCTGGCCTCTTGGCCGGCCTGGGCGCGATGCGCCTCGAGGATGTCGGCGTAGCGGAAACCCTGCGGCGTTTGCGCCCGCC
>ENA-ORDC01002444-ORDC01002444.1-marine-metagenome-genome-assembly--contig:-NODE-2444-length-11177-cov-2.517658_pt1 | contig 11177 bp, 12 predicted proteins | sample MGYA00237783_ERZ508515 | MGnify/ENA primary metagenome ERZ508515 (study PRJEB26186, sample SAMN06268792) | marine metagenome | isolation source: Eden Landing Ponds, San Francisco, CA, USA | place...
GAGGAAGTTTCGGGCGTAGGCAGAGAGCGACTCGATGTACCGTCGCTGCCCCTCGGCGTAGACGGTGTCGAAGGCAAGGGAGGACTTGCCGGAGCCGGAGAGGCCGGTGACGACGGTGAACTCCTCGCGGGGGATGTCCACGTCGAGGTCCGCGAGGTTGTTCTCCGCCGCGCCCCGCACCTCGATGTGCTCGGTCATTCGGACCGCGGTATGCGCGGGCGCCACCTGTACCCATCGGTTTCGGAAGCGTACCCGATGCTCGTCGGTGCTGCCTGTTGCGAGACTGCCCCGCTACTCGATGCGAGAATTCACCCTGGTTACTCCGCTCCCTGACTGGCGTTGCCTCCGTTCGTTCCCTGCTCGGTATCGCCCGCAGTCTGCCCCGGCTCGACGTAGTCCAGCATCTGGCCCTCGTAGAAGACCACGACCGCCTCGGGTTCGCTGGCGTCGCGATCGTCCGGAATCTCGTACTCGATCGTGATCGAATCGCCCTCCTCCACCGTCTCGTACTCGCTGGCGAACGCGTCACGTCGTCGATCGGTCTCGGAGGGGTAGATCTGGACGCTGAGCGCGTCCGCGGCGACAGCGTCGCCACCGTCGTGCGTGATCTCGACCGTAGATTCGGCCACCGCGAAGGCGAAGGAGGCGTCCGGGAGGATCGTGTGCTCGTAGACGGTTCGTGGCTCGCTGCCGGCGACGTACTCGACCACGATGGTGTCGCCGCTGGCAGCGTCGACGTCGAGCCGTTCGCCGCCCGAGAGCGTTTCTGACACGGCCGTCCACTGACGCTGGGCCGATTCGTCGTTCACCTCCACGCGATAGTCGGCCGCAGACACGGTGGTCTCGCCGCGATAGACGAGCGTCCGTGTCCCGTCGCCGGCGACGAGTTCGAACTCGCCCGGCGCCTCGGCGGTGTACCAGAAAACCGACTCGGGTGGGAGCGCGTCGTCACCCGTCGGTCGGAACTCGATTTCGATTCCTTCCCCGAATGCCACCTCGGAGACGACGAATGACTCGTCGGGTTCGAGGGCATCGACGAACTCGTCGAGGCGCGTTTCGCCGCCGCCGTCCCACCGATGCACGACGAAGTCCGCGGCGTCGAGGGAGCGTCCGCCAGTGTAGGTGACGGTGATCGCTTCCGCGCCGGGGTCGTAGCTCGCCTCGAAAATCTGCTCGGCACCGACGAACTGGCCCCCCAGGGGTTGGCGCACATCCTCCAGATTCGGATCGACCCAGAGGACTCTGACGAGCGTTACTGGCGGTGCCTGGACGTCGAAGCTGTCGCCGACCTCGATCGTCTCCTCGGGCTGCCAGGGTGCGTCGACCTGCTGGCCGTCCACGCGGAGTTCGAGATTGGCTGCCTCGACGGCGTCCCCGCCCTGATGCGTAAGCGTCGCGACCTCCGTCTCCGGATCGTACTCGACCCCGAATCGGGCCGCTGGAGCGTTGTCGGGAAGCTGACTGTGCGGGAGCTCTCGCGTGAACGTCGTCGTCGCTCGTCCGTTCGCTGCCGTGACGTCGACGTCCTCCGGTGACACCTCGTCGGAGTCCGTTCTGACGATCTCCTCGATCACCGCGGCGTCGGCCGAGTTGCCCTCGGCGAACAGCGCGACGTACCTTACCGTCTCCTCCCGCGCTTCGACGTCCATCGTCGTGCCGATGGCGATCGCTTCCACGGCCGCCGTGTCGATCTCCGCGTCCTCGGGGACCGACTCCTCGTCGACGGTGAGGAGTCCGACCATCGTCCCCATGTCCGTCAGCGGCTCGAACAGCGTCCGGAGTGAATACTGCCCGTCGATGCCCGTTTCGGGATCGTCCGTCGCAGCTTCGGCGGCATCGAGCGCGGCGTCCCACCCAGTGCGACGACTGCTGGCCGTAATCGCGAGTCCATCCTCGGCGGATACCGATCTCGAGGGCGGATTCTCGATCTCGCTGGCGTCGAACGAGCCGGTGTACGCTGCGACCGTCTGTCCCACCGACTGCCCGTAGATCGCGATCGCGGCGCGGTCGATCTTCGAGGCCTCGACGCCGAGGTTCTCGCGAGAGCCGAGAAGCGATCCGGTGCTGCCCGGGTTCTGTGTCGACGGGTCGATCACGTACAGATACCGGATCGCCGTCCCATCGACGTCCGCTGGAATCGGATCGAGCACCCGCTGGACGGACTGGGGGAGATCGGATTCTGCGACGTCGCCGGTGTCGTCGGTATCGCGGGAGAGACAGCCGGCGAGCGACGTTACTGCGACGCCGGTCGCTGTGAGGATCGTTCGGCGATTGCAGGGGACCATACCTGCACCTCGATGGGGCGGAAAGTAAGTCTTGGTTTCCGCAGACGGCGGGCGACTCCGGCCTCGGTGGACTGGTTCACCGATCGCGGAACGCACAGCGGCTCTGGTCCGATCGCGTTCGCCGCGCGGACCACAAACCATCTACGTTCCGCCCCGCGAGTACAGGCCGATGACCGACGCCGAGCAGACGACGCGCGAGCGGATCGCCGAGCGACTTCGGGAGGGTCCTGCCACCGCGAGCGACCTCGCTGAGCACTTCACGATCCCCACCGACGTCGCGATCGATCACGTTCGCCACGTCGCCGCGACGCTCGACGGCACCGACGAGCAGGTCGTCGTCGCGCCGCCGGAGTGCCGGGACTGCGGCTTCGACGGCTTCGACGATCCCGCGAACCGGCCCTCGCGGTGTCCCGAGTGCAAGAGCGAGTCGCTGGCGGAGCCGACGTTCGCTATCGAGGACCTGTAACACCGAACTGCATCGACGATTCGTTCGAGGTCGAAGAGAACGCCCCTCCATCTTCCACCGGAACGTGAGCGTTCAAACATCACAGGGGCTACAGCCAATTGGACAAGCACCGCTGGGTGGGACTGGAAGGGGCCGACTGCTCGTCGATTCTGAGTCGCTGCGCTCCTCACTCGCTGACGCTCGCTGCGGTGCTTGCTTCCTCAGAATCGACGAGCGGGAGGGGGCTTCCAACCGGTTTCTGTTATGGCGGTCCCTCCACAGCCCGAACCGACCGATCAGTAGTGTCGTTCCTCGACGAGTTCGTCGAAGAGCCGACGCAGCAACTCCGTCACCGCGCCGCCACCGACGGAAATCCCATCGACCTCGTCGACGGGCCGAATCTCCCAGGTCGTGTTCGTCACGAACGCCTCCTTCGCCTCCCGAACGTCGGATGGCTCGTAGGTCCCAGTGCGGACCGGCACGCCGGCGTCCTCCGCGAGGTCGATCACCACCCGCCGTGTGATCCCGGGCAGCAGATCCCGATTCGCGCTCGGCGTGTGGAGCGCGTCGTCGTGGACGAAGAAGACGTTGCTCGCAGCGCCTTCGACGACCGCGCCGTCCGTGTCGCGCACGAGCGCCTCGTCGGCGTCCTCGATCAACTCCGCCCTCGCCAGGATGCCGTTCAGGTAGTTGTGGGTCTTCGCCGTCGCCGGGATCGCCGAATCCGGCACGCGCCGTGCTTTGACCGTCTGGAGCGTCGCCGGCTCGTCCCAGACGTCGTCGCCGTCGATTCCCCCTCGCGGGAGCTCTTTCGCGTACACGACGACCGTCGGATCGACCACTGATTGTGGCGTCAGCTTCCCTGGCTGGCTCCCCCGGGTGATCGAGAGCTTCACGTACGCGTCTTCGAATTCGTTCGCGGCGAGCGTCTCGTCGATCCGCTCTCGTAGCTCCGCTCGATCGAGGCCGTGCTCGAGCGAAAGGTCATCGCAGGTCCGATCGAGCCGATCTGCGTGGGCCTCCCACTCGAAGATCTCGCCGCCGTAGGCCCGGAGCGTCTCGAACGCGCCGTCGCCGTACTGGAAGCCGCGGTCCTCGACGCTCACGGTCGCGTCCTCGGCCGGTACGATCTCGCCGTCGACGTTGTACTGTGGACTCACGTTCGATCACCGTGGGATTCGTCGTTCTGAGCCTCTCCTCCGTTCCAGTCCGCCGCAAGCCGGCAACACTGCGCGACCAGCTGCTTCCCGACCGCGAGCGAAGCGCCCTCACCAACGTCGACCTCGCCCGTCAGAATGCTCTCGGGGTGGAACTGCACGCCGAAGTGCGGTCGTTCACGGTGCCTGACGCCCATGAGGACCGAGCGCTCGTCGTCGGTCGTCTCCGCAGTTTCGAGCAGTGTCGCCGGCAACTCTGACCGATCGACCGCCAAGGAGTGGTAGCGGCCCACCCGCAGTTGCTCGGGGAGCTGCCGATAGAGCCCTGCTCCGTCGTGTTCGATCACGGACGGCTTGCCGTGGACGACGTCCGGCGCGCGTTCGACCGTCGCTCCGTTGGCAGCACAGAGTGCCTGATGCCCGAGGCAGACTCCGAGTGCCGGGACGTCCGTCTCGGCGAAGAGTGGCATCGAAACGCCTGCGTCCTCCGGGCGTCCCGGCCCCGGCGAGACGATCACACCGTCGGGATCGAGATCGCGAACCCCAGCGACGTCGACCGCATCGTTGCGTCGGACTACGACCTCACCGGCGAGTTCGCCGACGTACTGAACCAGGTTGTACGCGAAGGAATCGTAGTTGTCGATGACGAGGATTTCGACGTCCGGCACCGTCTCGGGATCCGGCTCCGGAATGGCGCTGCGATCGTCGCCACGTGCCTCGCTGCGATCGTCGCCACGTGCCTCGCTGCGATCGTCGCCACGTGCCTCGCTGCGACCGTCGCCACGTGCCTCGCTGCGACCGTCGCCACGTGCCTCGCTGCGATCGTCGCCACGTGCCTCGCCGTGATCGGTGCTCACGATGGATCACCCTCGCTACCTGCTGGATCGCCGCCGTCCACGTCGAGCGACGCTCGCTCCCCGAGGGCTCGATCCACGGCGTTCACCAGCGCTCGGCCCTTGTCGAGCGTTTCGCGATACTCTCGTCCGGGGACGGAATCGTGGACGATCCCGGCGCCGACGCGGAGATCGTATCTGTCGCCGTGGCGCACGAGCGTCCGGATCACGATATTGAGCGTCGCGCGGCCGTCGAAGCCGAAGATGCCGATCGACCCGGTGTAGGGGCCACGTCGGGTCTCCTCGAGTTCGTCGATAATCTCCATCGTCCGCGGCTTGGGCGCGCCAGTGATCGTGCCCCCCGGAAAGACGGCTGCGATGGCGTCTGCGAGCGAGGCGCCGTCCCGAAGCCGCCCCTCGACGAGCGAGACGAGGTGCATCACCTCGGAGTAGCGGTCCACACGCCGATACTCCGTGACGTCGACCGTGCCGTACTCCGCGACCTTGCCGAGGTCGTTGCGCTCGAGATCCACGAGCATCGCGTGCTCGGCCCGTTCTTTCTCGTCGCTCGTGAGTTCGGCTTCGAGATCGGCGTCGGCGTCCGGGTCGTCGCTCCGCGGCCGAGTACCGGCGATCGGCTCGGTGCGGATCGCGTCGCCGTCGCGTTCGAGGAGGAGTTCCGGACTCGCGCTGACGAGATCCGCGGCTGGCAGCTCGAGGAGTGCGGAGTACGGCGCGGGGTTCACAGACCGGAGGGCGTCGTACGCTGCGACCGGATGGACGGCCGCCGGTGCTGCGAGTCGCTGCGAGACGTTCGCCTGGAAGGTGTCACCGGCTCGGACGTACTCCTTGACGGCGCGAACTCGGCCGGCGTAGTCCTCGGGACTGCAGTCGCTCTCGAACGTGGCGTCCACAGCGGAATCGCCGACAGTCGAGACGGCCGGGTTGCCGTGCTCGATCCGCTCGACCAGGTCGAGCGCCCGTTCGCGGCCCCGATCGAACGCGTCCGCCAGGGCGGCACGATCCTCGCTTCCCTCGATTCGTGGGCAGGCCGTAATTCTGAGAGTCGTCTCGCCGTCAGGTGTGGGGCACTCCCAGGCGGCGAGGCGATCGAACAACGCCGCCTGGAGACGGGGAAGCCCTCGATCGTCCTCGGCGTCACCGGGCAGCTCCTCCAGTTCTCGCACCGCGTCGTACGAGAGCCACCCGATCGCGCCACAGGGGTATGGGACGGCGCACTCGCCCCGACGCAGGGATTCGGCTTCCAGTCGCGCTTGGAGCGCGGCGAGCGTGGGCGAGTCCTCACCGGTCGGTGCCCGGACGGCGGCTTCACTGTCGCCGGAACTGGTATCGCGATCCCGCAAAACCGCATCTGCACCGACCGTCAGCCGCTCGATCGGATCGACGCCAAAGTAGCCCCAGCCCGACTGGCCGCCGGTCGTCTCGAGAAACGCGCCGTCCGCATCGCCGTCCCGAGCCCGTCGGTAGGCGTCGAAGGGATCGGCAACTGGCAGGTCGACTTCGACGGGAACTCTGGCCCCTGCCGGTGCCTCGGCGGCCGTCGCCAGGAATGCGTCCCTGTCAGTGACGACGGTCGCCCCGATCATGTTCGAGGGAAGCGCGGCTGGGTGTATCGTCCTTGCGGTGTATCGAGACGGTGCAACACGGCGCTGTCGGCGAAAACGGCGTCAGTACTCGGCGGCCTGGTCGATCCAGCCCTGGATCCGGCCTTCGGCGATGTCGGCGGCCTCGGCGAGCTCGGTCGGATCGGCACTCGCGAGATCGCCGACCGTCTCGACGCCAGCGTCGGCGAGCCGATCGGCGTAGGCGGGGCCGATGCCGTTGAGCACGTCGACGGGTTCGTCGGAGCCTGCATCCTCCTCGGTGCTCCCATCCTCTTCCTCGGAGCCCCCATCCTCTTCCTCGGAGCCCCCATCCTCCTCTTCCTCAGCGGCTGCAGCTTCCTCCCCAGCTGCTTCCTCGTCGCCCTCCTCGTCAGTTTCATCCTTGGCTGCCTCTTCGGACGCCTCGGGTTCCTCGGCGTCCGGGATCTCGACCTCCTCGGGCGTTTCCTCTTCGGCCGACTCGGCGGCTTCATCCGCGTCCGCCGCCTCCGCTTCGTCGGCCGTAGCGGCTGCGTCGTCTTCGTCCGTCGCAGGTTCCTCCTCGTCACCGGAGACGGCGACCGCGTGGCTGCCACCGGACGACGTCGAGGACTCGACGTCGGCGCCCTTGACTGCGGCTTCGTTCTCGGGATCGTGCTCGACCGTCACGGTCACGTCGCGTTCGGGCTCGGAACCGCCGTCGCCGAGGCCGAGGAGGGACTTCAGCTTCCGTACGATAGACATACGCCAACGTTCGTTCGCCCCCGGTGTTAATGTCACCGATAGCGGGGGCTGGGAGGGTGCCGCGCGGGCCACGATACCGACGTGGCGTCACTCGAGATGCGACCGGAGCGCGGCGTTCATCGCCTCGACCGGGGCTGCCTCGCCAGTCCAGCGTTCGAAGGCTTCGACACCCTGAAAGAGGAGCATCCAGGCACCGTCGATCGTCTCCGCGCCGACGGCGGCCGCGTCCGCGAGCAGGCGGGTTTCGATCGGGCTGTACACCGCGTCGAAGACGACGAGGTCCCCGTGGAGCGCGTCGGCGTCGATCGGGGACACGTCGTCGTCCATGCCGACGCTCGTCGCGTTCGCGAGTACGTCGGCGTCGGCGAGCAGCTGGGGGACAGCGTCGAGCCCGTGCCCCTCCGCACCCGGCACCTCGCTCGCGAGATCGTGGGCCTTCGAGGCGGTGCGGTTCGCGACGTGGACGGTTGCGCCGGCGTCGGCGAGCGCGAATGCGATCGCGCGACCGGCGCCGCCGGCACCGACCTGCACTGCGGTCTTCCCATCGAGATCGACGCCGTGGTGGGCGAAGCTCCGCCGGACGCCCGCGACGTCGGTGTTGTGGCCCGTCGGCTGGTTGTCGTCCCCGGGCGCGGCACCGTCGAAGTCGATCGTGTTGACCGCGCCGATGCGTTCGGCTGTCTCGTCGGGCTCGACGTGTTCGAGCACGTCCTGCTTGAACGGAATAGTGACGTTCAGGCCGGCGATGCCGAGGTCCTGCGCTGCCGCGATCGCCGCGCCCGCGTCCTCGGGCTCGAAGGTGACGTAGCGTGCGTCGATCCCGAGCTCCTCGTAGCCGGCCTCGTGCATCGGCGGCGACAGCGAGTGGCCGACCGGGTTCCCGATGAGTCCGTAGACGTCCATGCCCGTCGAATCGCACCCCCGGGGTTTGGGGTTTGCGCGTCGCGGTGGCGCTGGCCGTTCGTGCGGTCTCTCCTCGCCGTGGCCCGCTCACACCACCGGCGTATTTGACGCTCCCGACCGAATCATCGCCCATGCTGGTCGGCATCATCTCGGACACACACGACAACGTCGCGGCGGTCGAACGTGCCGTCGACGTCTTCGAGGATCGCGGCGTGGAAACGGTCGTCCACTGCGGCGACGTGATCGCACCGCCGGTCGTCCCGTTCTTCGAGGGGCTGGAGGTCCACGCCGTCCTCGGGAACAACGACGGCGAACTCGATGGGCTAGAATCCGCGTTTCGCGACCTGGGCAACGGTTCGGAACTGCACGGGCGCTTCGCAGTGATCGCCTTCGACGGCTTCGAGGTCGCCGTCCTCCACGGGGAGGATCTCGAGGAGGTCGAGGACCTCGCAGCCGGCGGCGAGTACGACATGGTCTGCTACGGCCACCACCACGAAGCAGCGGAACGACAGGTGAATGGCACGACCGTCCTGAACCCCGGCGGCCACTTCCCGACGATTCCCGAGGAGCACCGCAGCGTCGCGATCGTCGACACCGACGACGGCTCGGTCGAGTTGGTGAACGTCGCGGAATAGGCCCACGGCCGCATCTCGGCGCTCGCGGCGCTCAGAATCGGAACGACAATCCCGATGTACACAGTACGCTCTCCCATGCCCGGTGCGACGTTTATCTCCGGCGACCGGATCGACCTCCGCACCGTCGAGGCGGACGACTACGCGTTCGTGCGCCGTCACGCGAATGATCACCGCGTCCGCGACTGGATCGGGGGCAACGAGCCGAACGATCCCGACGACGTCGAAGCCTGGATCGAGGCCGCGGACGCCATCGGCTTCATTCCGGTTGTCGACGACGAACCGGTCGGTTACGTGTGGCTCTTCCGGATCGAACGCTCGGCTCGCCGCGCCGAAATCGGGTACTGGATCGCTCCCGAATTTCAGGGACAGGGGTACGGAAGCGAGGCAGCGAAGCTGATCGTGGACTACGCGTTCGACGATCTCAACTGCCACCGCGTCACTGCCCGCGTCTACGAGGGGAACGAGCCCTCCTCGCGGATCCTCGAGTCGCTCGGCTTCCAGCACGAGGGCTGCCTCCGCGAGCGCGGCTATGCCGACGGTGAGTACCTCGATTGCGACCTGTACGGACTGCTCGCTGCCGAGTACTGACTCGGCACTCCGGAGCAAATTGAAAAGGGCGCCGAACTACTCGAACACGGCCGCGATCTCTGCGTCCGTCGCCGCGACGACTGCCTCGGGGTCGAACGCCGCCACTGCTTCCGGCGTCCCGGCACCTCCCCAGATCTCCTGGTGCTCGAGCAGCGCCTCGTCGAACAGCGTGGGCTCGATTCCGTGCCCGATTGGCGGCACGCCGCCGATCGACCAGCCGGTGAACTCCTTCACTTCGTCCGGATTCGCGGTGCGGGCCTCCTCGGCGCCGACGTGCTCCGCGAGCGCATCCACGTCCACGCGGTGCTCGCCGTTCGCGTACGCGACGACTGGCTCCGTCGACCCGTCGTCGTACTCGACGACCAGCACGACGCTCTTGACGATCGCACCGAGCGGGCAGCCGATCGCCTCGGCGGCGTCCGCGGCGCTGTGGGTGCCCTCGGGTAGTTCCTCGACGGTGACGTCGAGATCGTGCTCCTCGCGAACCTGCTCCTGGTAGCGCGCTGCGGTGTCGTGCATCTCAGTTGGGGATCGTCACGTCGTGTTCCAGCCGCCCGACGCCTTCGACCTCGACCTCGATCGCGTCGCCGTCGGCGAGCGGTCCGACGCCCTCCGGCGTTCCGGTCAGGATCACGTCCCCGGGTTCCAGCGTCATGTACGCGGAGATCTCGGCGATCAGTTCCGGAATCGGGAACACGAGGTGGTCGAGCGTCGCGTCCTGTCGCAGCTCGCCGTTCTGCCACAAGCGGATGCGGGCGTCGTCAGGGACTTCATCGGGCGTAGCCAGGACGGGGCCCAGCGGCGCAGCGCCGTCGAAGGCCTTCCCGCGGACCCAGTTCTGCTCGCGGTCCTGGTCGTCGCGGTTCGAGAGATCGACGCCGCAGGTGTAGCCGGCGATCACGTCCTCGGCGTCGGCCTCGTCGACGTCGCGGCACTGCTCGCCGATCACGACGCCGAGTTCCGCCTCGTACTCGAGGGTCTCCTTCCCCGCCGGTAGCTCGACGGTGTCGCCGTGGCTCGCGACGGTGTTCGGCGGCTTCAGGAATAGCAGCGGGCGATCTGGCACGTCCTCGTCACGCTCGTCGGCGTGCGCGACGTAGTTCCGACCGATGCAGACGATCTTTTCGGGCTCGCAGGGTGCGAGCACGTCGACCTCCTCGAGATCGTACTCGCGGCCAGCAAATTTGACGCCGTCGTCAGTCCATGTCCCCTCGCGGACAGCCCCCGCGGGGTCGCGGAATCGAACGTGGTGCATGCTCGGTGATTCGGATGCGGGGAGTTAGGCGTTGGTGCTCCGGCACTCCGGAGCCCCGGGAACGGAGCGTAGGAGTCGCTCAGTCGGCGGTCGCTGGCTCGGCGTCGCCGCTCGTAGTCATCGACCTGACGTAGCCCTGGAGGTACGCGCCGACGAACATCCCGGCGATCCCCCAGAGGATCGCGACGTTGCCGATCCCGAGGCTCGCGTAGCCCGCACCGGGGCAGATGCCGCTGAGACCCCAGCCGACGCCGAAGATGCAGCCGCCGATCGCGACGTTCGCGTCGAGGTCCTTCAGCCGGCGGCCGTAGGGCTGGCCGGTCAGCGGTGCAGTGCCGAGCAGCCGCGGCGCGCCGAAGGTTGCCAGCGCGAACACCCCGGCCGCGCCGCCCATCACGAACAAGAGGCCGAAGTCCTGGAGCTGGAGGAAATCCAGCACGACCTCGGGCCGTGCCATGTGGCTGAACCCGAGCCCGAAGCCGAAGAGCAGGCCGCCGGCGAGCACCAGCGCGAGGAAGGTCGGGCTGCGCTCGGGATTCGCGGGGTCCTCGGGATCTGTCGCTGCGCTATCCGCCCCGCCTCCAGCGCCGCTCATGGCGACACCCCCATCGCCTGCACGGAGAGCGCGGTTCCGATCGCGATCGCGAGGAAGATCCCGACGTTCGCCATCGAGGTCTGGGAGAGCGACCCGACACCGCAGACGCCGTGGCCGGAGGTGCAGCCCTTGC
>ENA-ORDC01002445-ORDC01002445.1-marine-metagenome-genome-assembly--contig:-NODE-2445-length-11175-cov-3.144621_pt1 | contig 11175 bp, 9 predicted proteins | sample MGYA00237783_ERZ508515 | MGnify/ENA primary metagenome ERZ508515 (study PRJEB26186, sample SAMN06268792) | marine metagenome | isolation source: Eden Landing Ponds, San Francisco, CA, USA | place...
CGTTCTGCGCCATCTTCGAGGTCCCTTTTTTCTCTACGCGTTGGGTTTGGGCCGCCGTGCGGCCACGCCGGCTGCCGCCGTCATCGTCCGGGCGCCGTCATCGTCCGGGCGCCGTCATCGTCCGGCCGCCGCGTCGTCGCCGTCGCGGCCGCCCCGGCCCAGCGCCCGCGCCAGCAGCCGCCGCGGCCGGGAGTCGCTCGCCAGCACCCCGTTCGGGCAGTAGATCACCACGGCCATGAAGAACAGGCCCATCACGGTCCAGTAGTGGCTGCTGTCGAACCACTGCTGCATCAGGAAGCTCACCGTGCTGATCAGCACGGTGACGAAGATGCCGCCGAGCAGCCCGCCGACCAGGCTGGAGACGCCGCCGACCAGGGCCGCCAGGATCGGCAGCAGCGAGGAGGTCAGGCCGGCCACGTCGGGGCTGACGACGCCGTGGTAGTACACGCCCAGGATGCCGGCCATGCCCGCCACCAGGCCGGACAGGATCATCAGCAGCCAGCGGTGCAGCTGCACCCGGAAGCCCAGCGCGCGCATCCGCTCGGGACGGTCGCGGATGCCCTGCAGGGTGAGCCCGAACGGCGTCTGCAGCAGCCAGCGCAGGCCGACGTAGGCGATCGCCGCGACCGTCAAGGTCAGCAGGTACAGCGGCACCGCGTCGCGCAGCGACAGGCCGAACAGCTCCGGCCGGGTGATGCCGGAGATGCCGTTGTAGCCGCCGGTCACCGACTGCCACTGCATCGCCACGCCGAAGAACATCTGCAGCAGCGCCAGCGTCATGATCAGGAAGTAGATGCCGCTGGAGCGCACCGCGATCAGGCCGAACAGCGCCGCCAGCAGGCACGCGCCGAGCAGCCCCAGCGGCACCGTGGCCAGCGGCGGCAGGCCGTAGCTCTGGCCGCCGATCGCGACGACGTAGGCCGCCATGCCGTAGAACGCCATCTGCGCCAGCGAGACCATGCCGCTGAAGCCGGCCAGCAGGCTGAAGCTCATCGCCACCAGCCCGGTGATCAGGCCGCTGGTCAGCAGCTGCAGATGGAAGGTGGAGCCGACCAGCGGATACAGCGCCGCCGGCACCAGCACCAGCAGGCCGAGCAGCAGGTCGCGCCGGACCCGGCGGGCCGACATCGCCCGCAGCCTGTCGTGCAGGCCGCCGGTCGACCCGGCCCCGCCGGAAGGCTTTTCGGAAGAGCCGGAACGCGTGTCTGGAGAGGAGGTGGTCGCGGTCATCTGCGCCTCTAGTTGGCCCGGCCGAACAGGCCCTGGGTGCGGAAGGCCAGCACCAGGATCACCGTTCCGCTGAGCAGGAAGATCGCCAGCTCGCTGAAGTAGGCCCGGCCGAAGCTGTCGATCAGCCCCACCACCAGCGCGCCGACCCCGGACCCGAGCAGGCTGCCCAGCCCGCCGATCACCACGACGAACAGCGCGATCGTCAGGATCTGGAAGTCGGTGCCGGGCTGGAACGCCAGATAGGTGCCGCCGATGGCGCCGCTGACGCCGGTCAGCGCGCCGCCCAGGATGAACACCGTCAGGAACAGCCGGTCGATGTTGATCCCCACCGCCGCGACCATCTCGCGGTTGTCGACGCCGGCGCGGATGATGCGGCCGAGCTGCGAGCGGAACAGCAGCAGGTAGAGGCAGATGCCGGTGAGCACGGCGAAGGCGATCACGAACAGCCGGTAGCCGGGATAGGGGATGCCGGCGATCCGCACCGGCTGGCTGATCGCGTCCGGCGCCTGCAGCGTCAGCGGCAGGCCGCCCCAGACCCACAGGCAGAGGTCGCCGATGGTGATCGCCAGCCCCAGCGTCAGCAGCGTCTGCGACAGCTCGCCGCGCACGTTGCGGATCAGCCGCTGCAGCAGCAGCGCCACCAAGCCGCCGGCGACCGCCGCCGCCAGCACGCCCAGCACCCAGCCGAAGCCGCCGCCGGCCGCCTGCTGCAGCGCCGGCACGCTCTGCTCCAGCACCTGCGAGACGGTGCGCGAGGCGGTGTAGCCGACGTAGGCGCCCAGCAGGTAGATCGCGCCGTGACTGAGGTTGAGCACGCGCATCAGCCCGAACACCAGCGTGAAGCCGCTGGCGATGACGAACAGCAGGGCCCCGTAGGTCAGGCCGTTCATCAGGGTCAGCACGAACTGGAAATAGCCTGGCATTCGCCTGTCCTCACTGTCCGATGGCCGCCGGCGTCGCCCGCCGGCGGCGGCCCGGATCATCCCTTCATCGTGACGCCCAGCAGCTCGTGCTGCAGCGCCGCGTCGCCCTCCAGCTCCTTCGGCGCGACGCTGGACACGATCCGGCCGGCCGAGACGATCAGCAGCTCGTCAGCCACCGCGGTGGCCATGCGCAGGTTCTGCTCGATCAACAGGATCGCCATGCCGGAGTCCGCCAGCGTGCGCAGCTTCTCGATCAGCGGGTCGACGATCACCGGCGCCAGCCCCTCGGACGGCTCGTCCATGATCAGCAGCTTCGGGTTGGTCAGCAGCGCCCGGCCGATCGCCAGCATCTGCTGCTCGCCGCCCGACAGGTAGCCGGCCGAGACGTCCCGGCGCTCCTTGAGCCGCGGGAACATCTCGTAGACCCCGTCCGTGGTCCAGCCGCCGCCGCCGCGCCGGCGTCCCGACAGCATCCGCAGATGCTCGGCGACGCTCAGCGACGGGAAGATGTCGCGGCCCTGCGGCACGTAGCCGACGCCCTGCAGCGCCACCCGGTAGGGCGGCCGGTTGGTGATCGCCGTGCCGCCGACCCGGACCTCGCCGGCGTGCACCGGCACCAGGCCCATGATCGCGCGGGCCAGCGTCGTCTTGCCCATGCCGTTGCGGCCCAGCAGGCCCAGCACGCCGCCGCGGTGGCTCAAGCCGATGCCCTGCAGCACGTGCGCGGAGCCGTAGTAGACGTGCAGGTCCTCGACCGCGAGAAGCTCGTCGCTCATGCCGCCCCTCCCGCGCCGAGGTAGACCTCGCGCACCGTGGGATCGTCGGCGATCTGGTCCGGCGTCCCCTCGGCGACCAGCGCGCCGTCGGACAGCACCACCACCCGCTCGGTGAGCGCCAGCGCCATGTCCATGTCGTGCTCGATCATCACCAGGGCGCTGTCGCGCGACAGCCCCTGCAGCAGCTCCGTCAGGTGCGAGCGCTCGTCCGGCGACAGCCCCGCCGCCGGCTCGTCCAGCAGGATCAGCCGCGAGTCCTCGCCCAGCGCCAGGCCGATCTCCAGCTGCCGGCGCTCGCCGTGCGACAGCTCGTGCGCCGGCGTGGTCAGGCGATGCTCCAGCCCGACCCGCTGCGCCGTCCGCTCCACGACCTGCCAGCGCCGGCGCTGCGCGTTCAGGCCGTGGGTGACGGTGAGGTGCCCCCGGCCGCCGGGGCCGAGGGCGCCGAGGAACAGGTTCTCGGCCACGCTCAACTGATCGAACAGGGCCGACTTCTGGTAGGTCCGCCGCAAGCCCCGCCAGACCCGGGCCGCCACCGTGTGCCGGGTCACGTCCTCGCCGAACAGCTCGATGCGTCCGGACGAGGGCGCGATGTCCCCGGCGATCACGTTGAACAGCGTGGTCTTGCCCGCGCCGTTGGGTCCCAGCAGGGCACAGCGCTCACCAGGCTCCAGCCGCAGGTCGACGTTGCTGACCGCCGTCACGCCGCCGAATTGCCTGGTGATGCCGTGCAGTTGCAATGCAGCCGTCATTGAGACACGCCTCGATATACCGTCCCGTTGCGGGAGCTTCGCTATCGTCGCGGAGCTGACGCTACTCGGGGCAGCTCGGCGTGTCGCGGTCGTAGGCCGGCGCCGCCTGGTACTCCTTGGGGTCGAAGTTCCAGAACTGGCTGACCCGCGCGTAGGTGCGGATCGGCACGTTGCGCCACTGGCCGTTCACCTGCTGCACCCGGTTCAGGTACACGTCCGGAACCACGTTGTGGTACTCGTCGAACGAGACGAAGGAGCCCGGGGCGTGGAAGCTGGTCTGCAGCAGCTCCTCGCGGAACGCCTCCTGGTCCTCGATCCGGCCGTCGATGTCCTGCAGCGCCAGGATCGCCCACTTGGCGGCGCGGTAGTAGTTCTCCACGAACAGCGACGGCGGCCGGTTGCGCAGCTCCTGGAACTTGCGGTCGAGCTCCTTGAAGGCCTCGCTCTCGAGCTGACCGGACATGATCGAGCCGGACACGACGCCCTCCATCAGCGGGCCGATCGAGGACAACTGGGTGCCGTCGACGGTGACCGTGCCGCCCAGGATGTCGACCTGGTCGAGCAGGCCGAACTGCTCCATCTGCTTGACGAAGTTGACCGCGTCGGTGCCGCCCAGGGCGACGAACAGCGCGTCGATGTCCTGCGGGATCTGCGCCACGATCGAGCTGTAGTCGCTGGTGCCGATGGGGACCCAGAACTTCTCGGTGACGGTGCCGCCGAGCGCGCAGAAGGTCTTCATGAAGCCGCCGACCTGCGCGTACGGGAAGGCGTAGTCCTCGGCCACAATGGCGACCTTGCGGTAGCCCTTCTCGTAGGCGTAGTTGCCCAGCGGAAAGGTCGGCTGCGCGCCGGTGTAGGAGGTCCGGAACACGTTCGGCGCGACGCCGCGCATGGTGATGTCCTCGGCCGCCGAGCCGGCGACGATGATCGTCGCGTTGGGGAACTCGTCGGCGCCGTTCTTCACCGCCAGACCGGCGGCGCCGGACAGCGGGCCGAGCACCAGCTGGGCGCCGTCGCGGTTGACCAGCGCGCGGGTCTTCTCGACCGCGGTGCTGGGGTTCATCGCGCTGTCCTCGATGAACAGCTCGACCGGCCGGCCGGCGATCTCGTTGCCGACCTCCTCGAAGGCGAGCCGGACGCCGTCGACGCCGTCCTGCCCCATCTGGGCGAACGCGCCGCTCAGGCTCGACATCACGCCGATGCGGATCGGCTCCTTGTCCTGCGCGAACGCCGGCGCGCCGGCGACCGCGAGCGCAGCACCGCACGCGATCGCGGCGCTGCTCAGCTTGGCTGGGAATCTCATGGGGTTCGTCCTCCTAAACGCTTACCACCCGAATGACGACGTCTTGCCGCGGTTCTGTCGTGCCGCGGTTCTCGTGCCGCAGTTCTTGGGCCGGCGCCGGCGGGCTCGCCGCCCTGACGCTCAGCAGACCACTTGGATCGTTTCGCACATACCCGGATGCGCCGCCCCGTACCGGGCCAAGCCGTGCACGATGCCGCCGCAGCCGAACATGACGGACGGGCGAGGCCTTCCCTCCGGCCTGTTTTCGCCGGGCCGGATTGGCGTACACTGCCCGTTCGTCGGGGCACCGACCTATCCGATCGCCCCTTTCGTCACGCCCCGATCGCCTATGAGGTTAGCCCCGGACCGCCTACCGCGCCATGGTTGCAAAACACGACGACCTGTCTGAAACACACATCGTCGGCGACGACACCGTCCAGTGGATCGTGCGCGCCCAGGACTGCCCGACGCTGGCCAGCCGGCACATTTCCCACGTCGGCGTCGGCGACGCCGCGGTGCCCTACCGGATCGTCCGCCTGCACCTGAGCGGCGCCTACGTGCACGCCTGCCTGGGCGGCGAGGGCCAGATGCTGCTGGACGGCCGCTGGCGCGCCATGCGCCCGGGCATGATGTCGTTCGCCCCGGCGCACGGGCTGCACGCCTTCCACGCCGTGCCGCACACGCGCTGGCAGTACTGCTGGCTGCGCTTCATGCCCAGCGCGCCGCGGTCGGTGGTGGGCACGATGGCGCCGGTGATGGGGCACTACCGGGCGGAGCCGCTGCAGCACGCGGTGCTCGGGCTGTACCACGAGGTGTTCGTGGGCGACCACGATCCCGGCAACTGCGCGCTCTGGGTCGACAGCATCGAGCGCTACATCGCCCGCTTCGCCGACCCCTGGCGCAGCGACCAGCGCATCGTCGCGGTGCTGGAGCAGGTGCGCGCCGACCTGGAGCGGCGCTGGACCGTCGAGGCGATGGCGGCCGTGGCCAACGTCAGCAGCGAGCATCTACGGCGGATCTGCCAGCGCTCGTTCGGCCGCAGCCCGATGCAGCAGCTCACCCACCTGCGCATGCAGCACGCCGCGCACAAGCTGGCCACCAGCAGCGTCAGCATCGAGGCGATCGCCCACAGCGTGGGCTACCAGAACCCGTTCGCCTTCTCGAAGACCTTCAAGCGCATGACCGGCATCGCGCCGTCCGACTTCCGCTCGCAATCCGAGGTCCGGATGGTGGACGCCGACCCGGCGGCCGGCCGCGGGTAGGGGGAGAGAGCGTGTGGAGGCACCCCTGCGGCGGATTTGTGGGGGTACACCGGACCGCTCAAGCGGGACGGGTGTCGGCCGGGATGGGCCAGGAGCGGATTTTTGAGTTTCCCGCGTGTATATACAACGCGGCATATGCGGTAGTTAATGCCACTGCTGGACGCACAGCCTGTGTCGGAATCGTTCAGTGGTATCACGGTAATGAATATTCCGAATCTCGCCGCTGACATCTCCTTAGGAGACGGATAGATCAACTTCCTGGGCGTCCAGCAAGCGAATCCATGGTACAGGCGGCGGATAACCACTCTTAGAAACCGGCCTGCCATCCGGCTCTTTTAAATCGTCTTGATTTGCGAAGAGGACTAGGTTGCGAATATTTTGGTCGAAAGTACTTGGATAGCGTATTCCCTCAATCGGTTGACCGTTTACTTTTGTATCACGAATAAACTCAGTAACCACTTGGGAGGGAATATACTCGATATTTATTCGATCCGTGCGGTCGACAGGTCGCGCAATCTTTCTTGAAAAAGCATGGAAAAAGATCAACCCAAGCCGTATCCTTCGCTCGACCCCGGAAAATATGCCAGGTATCTCAGGTAAATCTGCTAGATCAAGAACTCTGATGTCTCGCTCAATCTCGAACCTCCCGACGGTGACAAACGCCGATCGGGTCTCGCGCCCTGCAATACTTGCAGTCTCCGCCGAGTACATCATCGGTATGCCGGGAGGGTTCATACGATTGGCCTGAACCGCCTTTTCGGCTGGTGGCGGCCCGAGCTGTTCCGCTGTCTGATAAGGCTGACCGGCGACACAGGGTCGAGCGCGAAAGAATTTCGTACCAGCTTCTAAAGCTCGAATCAGATCAAACTCTTCTGCAAGTCGGATAATTTCGTAAAGCAACTCAAGTGGGGAAAACCCTTCGCGGTCGATGCGAGAGAATTGGTCTTCTTGATCCGTCATCGGTTGCGGTAAATCAAAAAAGAAGCGTCGTTCATATTGTATCTTATGGCAGAATTGCCTCCATGAAAATTTAAGTTCTTCGTCATAATCTAACGATAGCCAATCGTAACGGCACCAAAGCTCTTCTGTTATTCTATCTGAAAGCGTACTTAGCAATATATCATCATGTTCGCGTGGAAGATCTAGGGTTAATACTTCCAGTAAAAGCTCGAATGTATTCCAGTGCTCACCTTGATATCCGCCCTCTTTGGATTCATAAGGGAGCTGGTTAACGGCAAAACCGTAAAATTGCGTCAGGCACGCACGCATATGTTCCGCCACAAGATCAAGAGGGGCGGTAGGTGCATCGCTCAATCCACAGAATGAGCAACCGGGAGGGCCATTAAAGCCGTGTATGTATCCCCTAATGTCTTCGTCGCCGAAGCATTTGGCGCATACTGGCTCGTCGGCTTGCCCATATCCAGGAAATACCTCCGGGTCGTATATGTGTGTTATTAATTCAGTTTCAATTTTCATTTGACCTCCGAAAACGTAATGCGCAAACTGAATATGTGATTTTCTTATTCAACCCAGTTAAAATAATATAAGTTTGAAATTTACACACTAAACAAATTTTTAATTGCAGATTATTAGGAGTGTTCAATAATAGTTGTCCCGTAGACATGTATTTTAACCTATTTTTGATGCTCGTATATTACTTTATAATTCCTCAAGGGTTTCAACCGAGTACCACTGAGTCTTCACCTTCAAGCCGACTGCGTCAACCAAGAGTGGCGTCGGCTGGTAGTATGCGATAGGGAAAGGTCGAGAGCCCACTTCGCTAAGACGGCAACTCCGGGTCATACCCTGCCACCCGCGTGGCTGAGCGTATCGGCCGCTGTCAGGGTCTTCGCTGCCGCACCGGGGACCATCCGGCTGGGCTGCATCCCCCAGGGCCAGAGGCGGCCAGCCACCGGTTGCGCCGGGCCACAAACGGCCTCACTGTAACCCGCGTTCGCAACGCCGACGCCAGATCGGCGCGCAGCGCTCGGGGAGGACAGAATGCCCACAGCCTATGTCGTCGGGACCCTGGACACCAAGGGTCCCGAGCTCCGCTACATCCGCGACCGGATCGCCGCGGCGGGGGTGGCGACCACGCTGGTCGACCTGGGCACGCGCGGCGGCGCGGCGGACGCCGACGTCGGCGCGCGCGAGGTCGCCGGCCACCATCCCGACGGCGCCGAGGCGGTGCTCGGCGTCGACGACCGCGGCCAGGCCGTCGGCGCGATGAGCGAGGCCTTCGAGCGCTTCGTGCGCAGCCGCGGCGACATCGGCGGGATGATCAGCGCCGGCGGCTCCGGCGGCACCGCGCTGGTGGCGCCGGCGATGCGGGCGCTGCCGATCGGCACGCCGAAGGTGCTGGTGTCCACCGTCGCCTCCGGCAACGTCGCCCCCTACGTCGGCCCCAGCGACATCGCCATGATGTACTCGGTCACCGACGTGCAGGGCCTGAACCGGATCTCCCGCACCGTGCTGGCGAACGCCGCGCACGCGCTCGCCGGCATGCTGGCGAACGCCGTGCCGGCCGCCGCCGACAGCAAGCCCGCCGTCGGCATCACCATGTTCGGCGTCACCACCCAGTGCGTGCAGCAGGTCACCGACCGGCTGGACGACTCCTACGACTGCCTGGTGTTCCACGCCACCGGCACCGGCGGCCAGTCGATGGAGAAGCTGGTCGAGTCCGGCCTGGTGCCCTACGTCATCGACATCACCACCACCGAGGTCTGCGACCTGTTCATGGGCGGCGTGTTCGCCGCCGACGAGGACCGCTTCGGCGCGATCGCGCGCACCGGCGTGCCCTACGTCGGTTCCTGCGGCGCGCTCGACATGGTCAACTTCGGCCCCAAGGACAGCGTCCCGGAGCGCTACCGCGACCGCAACCTGTACGTGCACAACCCGCAAGTCACGCTGATGCGGACCACGCCCGAGGAGAACCGCCGCATGGGCGAGTGGATCGGCCACAAGCTGAACGCCTGCGACGGCCCGGTGCGCTTCCTGATCCCGGAGGCCGGCGTGTCGGCGATCGACGCGCCGGGCCAGCCGTTCCACGACCCCGACGCCGACGCCGAGCTGTTCGCGGCGCTCGAGGCCACCGTGCAGCAGACCGACCGCCGCCGCCTCGCCCGCCTGCCGCACAACGTCAACGACCCGGAGTTCTCCGAGGCGCTGGTGCAGGCGTTCCGCGAGATCGCGGCGGGCGCCTAGACACGATCCGGTCCCAGGGGAGGACGACGCCATGCCCAGCGTATTCACCAGCTCGGTGATCCCGGCCGACGCGGACCGCGTCTGGGCGGCGATCCGCGACTTCAACGCCCTGCCGGACTGGCACCCGGGGATCGCGGAAAGCCGCATCGAGGACGGCCGGCCGAGCGATTCGGTCGGCTGCGTGCGCAACTTCCAGCTGACCGACGGCGGCACCATCCGCGAGCAGCTGCTGGCGCTCGACGACCGCGCGCGCCGCTGCCTCTACAGCATCCTCGAATCGCCGATGCCGCTGTGGAACTACGTGGCAGAGCTCCGGCTGCTGCCGATCACCGACGGCGCGCGCTGCTACGCCGAGTGGACGGCCGACTTCGAGTGCGCCGAGGCGGACGCGGCGACCCTGGTCGACACGGTGGGCAACGGCGTGTTCCAGGGCGGCTTCGACGCACTGAAGCAGCGCTTCGCCGCCTGACCGCCGCGGCCACCGCCGGCCGTGCGGTGCGGGCGGCGTCGCGCGTCGATGCTTCGACACGGCCGCCCCGCGCGGCTGCGCAGGCCAGCCAGCTCAGAATGAGCCGCCGCCGCGATAAATCAGACATACCCGGGCCCGCCCAGCACCGGCCGACCCAGCTCATGCTGAGGCGCGCCGCAGGCATGAGTCGAAGCATCCACGCACGGGCGCGATGGCTACGCCGGCGAAGCCGGTTGGTAGGTGACACGGCGAAGCCGGGAGCGGACAGAGCCATTCCGGCGCCCGTGATTGGGACAGCCCAGTCCCACTTGAAACCTGAAAACGACTCTGACGACCTTGCCGATTGGACCACTTTACCGGTTGCGACGGCGTTGTCCCGGCCGCTGTTGAAAAGTTCTGAGAGGTAGGCGCCGCTCTCCAGGAGCCGTTAGGCTCCGCATGCATGCAACCAAAAGGAGAGTGACGCCATGACCAAGGATAAGCAATCCAGCACGGCGACCCAAGCTCAGCAGGCGCCTGCAGCGCCCTCGTTGGACGAGGCGTTCGCCGACGTACAGACGAGCGTGGAGCGCTTCTGCCTGCTGGCCGGCATCGAGGTGCTGCAGGATATGATGGAGCAGGACGCACGTAGGACCTGCGGCGGCCAGCGGTATACCCGGAACTCGGATCGACAGGCCTACCGCTGGGGAACGACGACGAGCGTACTCGGCTACCTGGGCGGCAAGGTGAGCGTGCAGCGCCCGCGGGTGCGCACGGCCGCCGGCGAGGAGGTCACGCTACCCAGCTGGGCAGAGCTGCGCGACCCGGACATTCTGCGCCAGTGGGCCTTCAACATGGCGGTGCTGAACGTCTCCACGCGCGGCTACGGCCGCGCGACCCGGCCACCGGAGGGTGACGTACCGGCCAAGCAGGGGGACGGGACATCGCGCTCGGCCGTCTCCCGCCGGTTTGTGGCGATGAGCCGCCAGCGCTTCCACGAATGGCTTCATGCCGATCTGTCGGAGCACGATCTGGTGGTCGTCCAGGTCGACGGTCTGGAGGTCGGCGAGACCACGCTGGTGGCGGCGATCGGCGTCGACAGCGACGGCCGCAAGCACGTGCTCTCGCTGGCCGACGGAGCGACGGAGAACAAGGCCGTCGTGCAGGCGCTGCTGGGCGATCTGGTCGCCCGCGGCCTGGATCCGGGGACGCCGCGCCTGTTCGTGGTCGACGGCGCGAAAGCGTTGTCAAAGGCGATCCGGAACACCTTCGGCGCCAACGCCGCGATCCCGACGAAC
>ENA-ORDC01002447-ORDC01002447.1-marine-metagenome-genome-assembly--contig:-NODE-2447-length-11149-cov-2.816835_pt1 | contig 11149 bp, 10 predicted proteins | sample MGYA00237783_ERZ508515 | MGnify/ENA primary metagenome ERZ508515 (study PRJEB26186, sample SAMN06268792) | marine metagenome | isolation source: Eden Landing Ponds, San Francisco, CA, USA | place...
GTCGGCGTTCTGCGCCGCCAGGTGGGCGAGCGCGACGCACTCCTCGACCACCGGGCCCGGCTCCACCGACTTCGGCGTTGTCTGGTAGGTGCCGGCCTCGACCTCGCTGACCTCCAGCACCGCCTGCACCAGGTCGAGCAGCGCACTGCCGCTCTCGCGGATGTCGCCGGCGTAGTTGGCGTAGGCCTTTTGCCCGAGCGGCCCCAGCATCTCGTTCTGGATTAACTCGGAGAATCCCAGGATGTGGTTCAGCGGCGTGCGCAGCTCGTGGCTCATGCGCGACAGCAGCGCGAATTTGGCCTCCTTCTCGCCCTCGGCCCGCTCGGCCGCGGCGTAGGCGGCGTCCAGCGCGCGGTCGAGGCGGGTAATCGCCTCCTGCACGTCGGCCATCAGCACGCCGGCCTGGTCCGGGTGGTGCGTCGGCAGCGCCGACAGCTTCTTGCCCGAGAGGTACCCGCGGATCGCGCTGGAGGCCGAGCGCACCGGCGCCAGCAGCCCGTAAATCGCCGCCGAGGTGGCCACCGTGCCGAGCACCGTCGCCACCAGCAACACCACCAGCACCGGCGCGATCTCGGCGATCGGGACCGTCACCGTCAGGAGCAGGTACAGGACGACCGCAATCAGGGGAATGTGGACGCCGACAAAACTCACGAAAAGGATTTTACCGAGAAAGCTTTTCGGGAAGTTCAAACGACTGAACGCACGATAGAACTTCATTGTAACCCTCAAGATCAGGTGGAGCGGAGGGCGAGATGAAATCGGCAGATTTAATTTTGAGTTAAAAACCGAAGGCGCCGCAGTGCCCGCCAGGCCTTGGGTAAAGACTCAAAAAAGCCCGCCAAGCGTTTCACTTGGCGGGCTTTTTTGGTAGCGGGGGAGGGACTTGAACCCCCGACACATGGATTATGATTCCACTGCTCTAACCAACTGAGCTACCCCGCCACAGGGTGGTGTCGGATGAAGCGGGGCGCCGCGTCGCGCCCCGATGCCCAGCGCGTATATGGCCGGTGCGCATCCTCTGTCAAGCGTCCGCTGGCCGGGGGCGTGACGGCCGCTCACGCGGCCGCGGCCGCCTCCGAAAGCTCCGCCGACGCAATCCAGCCACCGCCCAGCACGCGCGTGCCGTCGTAGACCACCGCCGCCTGCCCGGGGGCGATGCCGTACTGCGGGTCGTCCAGCGTCACCAGGGCGTCGCCGCCCGCCGGCGCGCCCGGCGTCACGGTCGCCGGCACCGCCGGCATCGCCGAGCGCAGCTTGACCGCCACGCGCCGGCCCGCCGCCGGCATCTCGCCGGCCAGCCAGTTCAGCTCGCGCACGCCGATCCGGTCGCGCGCCAGCGCCCGGCGCGGGCCCACCACCACGCGCTTGCTCTCGGGCTCCAGCCGCAGCACGTACATCGGCTCCGCCATGCCGCCGAGGTCGAGGCCGCGGCGCTGGCCCACGGTGAAGTGGATGATGCCGTCGTGCCGGCCCAGCACGTGGCCCTGCCGGTCGACGATCTCGCCGGGATCGATGGCGCCGGGGCGCAGCTTCTCGACCACCTGCGCGTAGTCGCCGTGCGGCACGAAGCAGATGTCCTGGCTGTCCGGCTTGTCGGCGATGCTGAGGCCGAGCTCCTCAGCCAGCCACCGGGTCTCCGCCTTGGGCCGGCCGCCCAGCGGGAAGCGCAGGAAGTCGAGCTGCGCCTGCGTGGTGGCGAACAGGAAGTAGCTCTGGTCGCGGCTGGCGTCGACGGCGCTGTGCAGCTCGGCGCCGTCCGGGCCGGCGACCCAGCGCACGTAGTGGCCGGTGGCGAGCGCGTCGGCGTCGAGTTTGCGCGCGGTCGCCAGCAGGTCGCGGAACTTGACCGTCTGGTTGCAGCGCACGCAGGGGATCGGCGTCTCGCCGGCCAGGTAGCTGTCGGCGAAGTCGTCGATCACCTCCTGGCGGAAGCGGTCCTCGTAGCCCAGCACGTAGTGCGGCACGCCCAGGCGGTCGGCGACCCGCTTGGCGTCGTAGATGTCCTGGCCGGCGCAGCACGCGCCCTTCTTGCCCACCGCGGCGCCATGGTCGTAGAGCTGCAGCGTGATGCCGACGACGTCGTAGCCCTGGCGCGCGAGCAGCGCCGCCGTGACGGAGCTGTCGACCCCGCCCGACATGGCGACGACCACGCGCGTGGACGCTTCCGACTTGTCGAACCCCAGGCTGTTCATGCTGCGTGCTATAGCGTTTCGACCCGGGGCGGGGCAAGCCGGCGTCGGGTGGAGTCGCCGCGAAGCGGCAATCCACCCGACGTGCGGTCGTTCAGGATCGCCGCTAGGCGGTCCAACGGGGCGGTGTCGAAGCCGAGCGCGAGCGGGGCGGCGAAGTGGCCGCGGGGGCGGACGAACAGGTTGCCGTCCGGCACGCCCCAGCTGCGGGCCAGCGCCAGGCCGCCGCGGAAGGGAGTCACCACGTCGCTGCGGCCGAGGTGCATGACGATCGCCCGGGACGGCATCGCCGGGGCGCCCCGCGGTTCCAGCAGCGGGCGGTAGCGCGCCACCGTGTCGTGCGTCCAGCCGCGCGCGCGGATCGCCTCGGTCGCGCCCAGGCGGCGCGCCATCTCGCCCTCGAAGGCAACCTCCAGCATGTCGCCGCTGGTCATGCAGAGGAACAGCGCGTCGGGCTGCATCTCGGCCGGCCAGTGCGACGCGGCGCAGGCGGCGACCTGGGCCGACAGCGCGCCCAGGCTGAGGCCGCCGATCGCCACCGGCCCGCGACTGGTCGCCTTGGCCCAGGCGACCAACTGGCCGAGCTCGGCGACCCAGGCCTGCACCAGGCCCAGGTAGCCCACCGGGGCGCGCGCGAGCGCCGGCTCGCCGCCCCAGTAGCCCTCCTGCATGCGGCTGCCGTGCCAGGGCCCTTCCGGCTGCACCACACGCAGACCGTGGCGCCGCGCCAGCGCGTTCAGCGCGTCCTCCCGCGCCTTCCACATCTCCAGCTCCATGCCGATGCCGTGGAGATGGATGAAGGTCGGCGGGTCGGCGCGATCGGCCGGCGCAACCACCCGCGCGGTCGCCCGGTCTCCCAGGGTCGGCGCGGGCCAGTCGATCCAGCTGACCCAGCCGTCGTGGCCGCGCACGGCGTGGCTGTGCCGGACCTGCGGGCGCGGCGGCGCCGGGAACGCCGCCTCGGGGCCGGCCAGCCGGCCTGCGTGCACGGCGTCCACCGTGGCCTGGTCGACGGCGTGGAGCTCGATCGGCGGCAGCCGGTGGCGCCAGTGCAGCGCGGTCCCGCGGACCCGCTGCAGCATCAGGTGCTGGGCGGCGGCCTCGCGGGCGACCTCGGCCGCCACCAGCCGCGGCGGCGGCGGCCGTTCGTCGGCATGGAAGGCCGCCTGCCAGGCCGCCCGGGCCTGGCGGTGGCGCGCCTCGGCCGGCGGCAGCGCGTCGACCAGCGCCCGCACCGCGCGCTCCGACGGGCGGCGCAGGCGCAGACGCTCGACGAAGGCATCGCGGTCGCCGTCGGCCCAGCGCGCCGCCGCCCAGGCCCGCGACAGCGGGAAGTAGACCCGTGTGACCCAGTGCAGCGTCGCCCGGTCGAACCAGGGCCGCAGCAGCAGCGGCCCGGCCGCACCGTGAATCAGCGGCTTGGCGGGCGGCTTCGGGAGCCGGGCTTCGTCGTCGCGGCCGCTCATCGGTGCAAGGGTCCACGGCGGCTGAGGCGGTGCGTTGTGGCTCGGAAACGGAATGCCGGCATGATGCCGGACGTTAAACCGTGGTCTCGGCCGACGCCAGCAGGGGCGCGCGCTCTGGCGCTTTCAACCGCTCGCGCTCAGCCGTCTATAGGAAATCACCGCGACCCCACCGCGCTCGTCGTGAGCGTCCAGAATCAGACTTTGAGGTCCTAGTGCCCTGCGTGGCGGGACACGTCTTGAGTTCGTTTCACTCCGCGGGCGGAGTCATCCCCATGTCCCAGAAGCCTTCCTCCAACCCGACGGCGGCCTGGAAGGTGGCCAGGAGGCTGGACCAGCGCGGGCCGGCCTCGGGGTCGGCGCCGATGCGCTTGCCGGCGACGCGGTCGAGCTGATCGCAGGCGTCGCGCGCGACCTCCTGGTAGTCGCTGCCGCCGTAGAGCTCGATCCACTCGCGATAGGAGTTGCCCTCGATCCGGGTCGCCGGGTCGGCGATCAGCCGGGCGCCGATCTCGCCGTAGCCGAGCACGCAGGGCGCCAGCGCCGCCAGCAGGTCCAGCAGGTCGCCCGACACGCCGGTCTCCAGCACGAACCGCGTGTAGGCCATGTTGGCCCGCGCCTCCGGCGTCGCCGCCATCGCCGCCTCGTCGATGCCCCAGCCGGCGCAGGTCTCGACGTGCAGGCGCATCTCCTGATTGATCAGCGCGTCCAGCGTCGCCGCTGCCTGCCGCATCTCGGTCAAGTCCTCGGCCTTGTAGACGGCAAGCGCGTAGGCGCGGGCGAAATGCCGCAGGAACAGGTAGTCCTGGATCAGGAAATGCTTGTAGCAGGCTTGCGGCAGGCTGCCGTCCGCCATCTGCCGCACGAACGCGTGGTCGGTGAAGGCCTGCCAGGCGTCCGGGCTGGCGTCGCGCAGCCGGGCCGCGAGGCTGCCGTCGCAGATCGGGCCGCCGCGGATCGGGCCGCCGTTCGCCGCCGCGCCGGCGCTCATGCCGTCAGCCCATCCAGTTGGTGACCTGGTCGGGCAGCTGGACCACCAGGCCGTCCAGCTCCTCGCTCATGATGATCTGGCAGCCCAGGCGGGACGTCTTGGTCAGGCCGAAGGCGAGGTCGAGCATGTCTTCCTCGTCTTCGCTGGGCTCCTCCAGCTTCTTGAACCACTTCTTGTTGACGATGACGTGGCAGGTCGAGCACGCCAGCGCGCCTTCGCACGCGCCTTCCATGTCGATGCCGTTGCGGTGCGCGATCTCCAGCACCGACAGGCCTACGGGAGCCTCCACCTCTTTATGGTTCCCATCCTTTTCGATGAAGGTCATCTTCGGCATGGTCGCGGTCCTCGCCTTCCGTATCGCTAGCGTCGTTCGTTCCGGCTCGTTCGCAGCTGCAGCATCCCAGCGCCAGCGTTCCTACCCGACCCGCGCCATCGAAGGCTAGAGGCGATTCGCGCCGGCAAGCGGCTTGCCTGTCCTATGTAAAAGCCGCCGCCGCGCTCGGGCGATCATTCGCCGGCCGCGCGGGCGGCCGCCCCAGTCAGCCGGGTCTTGCCCTCGGCGCGCAGCCGGGCCGCGACCCGGCACAGCTCGTCCGCCGCGGCATCGACCTCCTGCTCGGTGGTCATCCGTCCCAGGCCGAGGCGGATGCTCGCCGCGGCATCGGCGTCGCCGAGGCCGAGCGCGCTCAGCACGTAGGACGGCTCGACCGACGCGGAGCTGCAGGCCGACGCGGTCGAGAACGCCAGCCCGGGGGTGTGTTCGATCAGCGTCTCCGCGTCCAGCCCCGGCACGGTGACGCTCAGGTTGCCCGGCAGCCGGCGTTCGGCATGGCCGTTGAAGCGGACGTCCGGCAGGCCGGCCGCCAGCCGCTCGCGCAGCCGCCGCTGCAGCTGCCAGAGCCGCGCGGCCTCGGCGTCCATCTCCGCGCCGGCGATGCGGCAGCCCTCGCCCAGCCCGACCGCCAGCGGCGCCGGGACCGTGCCCGAGCGCACCGCCCGCTCCTGCCCGCCGCCGTCCAGCAGCGGCTCGATGCGGACCCGCGGCCGGCGGCGCAGGTACAGCGCGCCGATGCCCTTGGGCCCGTACAGCTTGTGGCCGGACAGGCTCAGCAGGTCGACGTTCATCGCCTTAACGTCGAGCGGGATCTTGCCGACGGCCTGGGCGGCGTCGGTGTGGAAATAGACGCCGCGCTCGCGGCACAGCGCGCCGATCTGCTCGATCGGCTGCAACACGCCGATCTCGTTGTTCGCCGCCATCACCGACACCAGTACCGTGTCGTCGCGGATCGCGGCGGCCAAGCGGTCGAGATCGAGCAGCCCGTCCGGTTCAACCGGCAGGACGGTGACCTCGAAGCCTTCCCGCTCAAGCCGCTTGCAGCTCTCCAGCACGCACTTGTGCTCGATCGCCGTCGTCACGAGGTGACGCTTGCCGAACTCGGCGTGGAAGTGTGCGGCGCCCTTGATCGCGGTATTGTTGCTCTCGGTGGCGCCGGAGGTGAAGACGACCTCGCGCGGCTCCGCGCCGATCAGCGCGGCGATCTCCGCCCGCGCGGCCTCAACCGCCTGCTCCGCCGCCTGGCCGAAGCTGTGGTGGACGCTGTGCGGATTGCCGAACCGTTCGGTCAGCCACGGCCACATCGCCTCGGCCACCCGCGGGTCGACCGGGGTGGTCGCCTGATAGTCGAGATAGATCGGCTGCTCCGCCGTGGCGCTGGGATCGCTCATGGTTCCTAGGTCACCCGTTGGGCGCGCCGCGTCAAGCCGCGCTGTCGGCCGGCGCGTGGCGACGCGCCAGCCGGCCCCAGGACTCCAGGAACCGGTCGACGTCCCCGGCCGCACTGGCCCAGCCCAGGCTGACGCGGACGGCGCTGCCGGCGGCGTCCTCGCCCAGCCCCATCGCCCGCAGCACGTGCGAGGGATGCACCTTGCCGGAGGAGCAGGCCGAGCCGCTGGACACGGCGACGCCATCGAGGTCCAGCGCCATCACCTGGGTCTCCGCCCGCACGCCGGCGAGCCCGAGGCAACTGGTGTTGGGCAGACGCGGCGCGTCGGCCCCGTGCACCCGCACCGCGGGGCCGAACGCGCGAGCCTCCGCTTCCAGGCGGTCGCGCCAACGGCCGAACTCCCGCATCCGGTCGAGCTCGGCGCGGGCCCGCTCGGCCGCCGCGCCGAAGCCGGCGATCGCGGCTACGTTCTCGGTGCCGGCGCGGAAGCCGCGTTCCTGCCCGCCGCCGGTCAGCAGGCCGGCCAGCGGCCCGTCGTCGAGGATCGCCAGCGCGCCCGCGCCCTGCGGGCCGCCCAGCTTGTGCGCCGACAGCGTCATCAGATCGACGCCCAGCGCGGCGGCGTCGACGGCGATTTTGCCGGGCGCCTGCACCGCGTCGCAGTGCACCCGGGCGCCGTGACGCCGGGCGACCTCGACCACCTCGGCGACCGGCTGGATCGTGCCGGTCTCGTTGTTCGCCAGCATCACCGACACCAGCGCCGGCCGCGGGTCCGCCGCCAGCGCCGTCGCCAGGGCGTCCAGGTCGATCCGGCCGTCCGGGCGCAGCGGCACCGGCTCCGCGCCGGGCACCCGCAGCACCGAATCATGCTCGCCGGCCGACACCAGCAGACGCTCCGCGCGGCTGCCGCGCAGCGCCATGTTGTTGGCCTCGGTGCCGCCCGAGGTGAAGACCAGCGTCGACGGCTTGCAGCCGATCAGCGCGGCGACCGCCTCGCGCGCATCCTCGACGCGGCGGCGGGCGCCGCGGCCGAAGCGGTGCACGGAGGAGGCGTTGCCGACCTCCTGCAGCGCGTCCGCGACCGCCTGCGCGGCTTCGGGCCGGACCGGCGCGGTGGCGTTGTAGTCGAGGTAGACGGGCATGCGGACCTCGGATCCAGCGCGGTGGCGTTGCGTGATCGCCGGGGTCACTCCGCCGCCACGGGGTCGCTCCCGGCGCCGTCGCCGCCGGTCCCTCCGCTGCCTTGAGGCAGCGGGCTCGGCGCGATCCGGCCCTGCAGCACGTCGGCCAGCGTGACCGAGGCCAGGAACAGGTAGATCTGGTTGCCCAGCTCCTCCCACAGGTCGTGGGTCACGCAGCGCGACTGGTTGGAGCGGCAGCCGAACGGCTGACCGGGGCTGCAGCGGGTGGCGCGGATCGGCTCGTCGACCGCCAGCACGATGTCGGCGATGCGGGTCTGGTCGGCGGCGCGCGCCAGCAGGTAGCCGCCGCCCGGCCCGCGAACGCTGCGCACCAGCCCGCCGCGGCGCAGCTTGGCGAACAGCTGCTCCAGATAGGACAGCGAGATTTCCTGCCGCTCCGCAATGTCGGCCAGCGCGATCGGCTTGCCGTCGCTCTCGCCGGCCAGATCGCACATCGCCATCACGGCGTAGCGGCCTTTGGCGCTCAGCTTCATCGCCTACCCTCGTTACCGGGCCTGCCGGTGCCGGCGACGCGGCGCGCCCACGGCCTCAGCACTTGCCCTGGACGTCCTGTCCGGCCGCCTCGTCGTCGCGGCCCGTCTCCTCGTCGATCGACGTGATGTGGCCCTGCTCTTCCAGCCGGCCTTCCAGCTCGTTCACCCGGGCGCGCAGGCCGTGCACCTCCTGCAGCAGCCCGTCGACCGCGCGGGCCACCGGGTCCGGCAGGTCGCCGGTGGGCGTGCCGTAGGCGACGAAGCGCGGCTCCTCGCCCTTCTGCGCCGCGTCGTCCCTGACCTGCACCGGCTTGGCAGGGATCCCGACCATGGTCTGGTGCGGCGCCACGTCCTTCGCGACCACCGCGTTGGCGCCGATGCGGGCGCACTCGCCGACGGTCACCGGGCCCAGCACCTGCGCGCCGGAGCCGACGATGACGCCGCGCTCGAGCGTCGGGTGGCGCTTCTGCTCGCGCTGCGAGTCGCTGTCCTCGCTGGGCGAGACGCCGCCCAGCGTGACCCCGTGGTACAGCGTCACGTCGTCGCCGATCTCGCTGGTCTCGCCGATCACCACGCCCATGCCGTGGTCGATGAACAGGTTGCGGCCGATCCTGGCGCCCGGATGGATCTCGATCCCGGTCAGCACGCGGCCCAGGTGCGACACGAAGCGGCCGCCCAGCCGGAAGCCCTTGCGCCACAGCCAGCTGGAAAACCGGTAGAGCAGCAGCGCCTGGAAACCGGGATAGCAGAGTACCACCTCTACGCGGGACCGCGCGGCCGGATCGCGCGCCATCATCCCGTCGATCTCGTCCCGCAGAGACTTGAACATGACTTCGTCCGTCGTGCTAGTTTGCCCGCTTTACCGGCGGAGTCGCGGGGTTCCTGCGGGAACGGGCCGCGGTGGTCCGCGTCGTCGCGTATCGCTGGCGATATAGTATGCCTGACTAAATCGATCAAGTTTTCGCCGGGGCGAGGAGCCGGGCTCCCAGGCCGTCGTGCCCGAGAGGACGCAAGCAGGACTGAGGTCGCAACGAGCATGCCAGACGTGATTTTTCCGGGGCCCGAGGGTCGTCTCGAAGGACGCTACCAGCACGGCACCGGCGAGCGCCCGCCGATCGCGCTGATGATGCACCCGCATCCGCAGCACGGCGGCACGATGAACAACAAGGTGGTCTACACCTTGTACCAGACGTTCGCGCGCCAGGGGTTCTCGGTGCTGCGCTTCAATTTCCGCGGCGTCGGCCGCAGCCAGGGCGAGTTCGACCGCGGCGAGGGCGAACTGTCCGACGCGGCGAGCGCGCTGGACTGGCTGCAGACCTACAACGAGAACGCGGCGAGCTGCTGGATCGCCGGCTTCTCATTCGGCGCCTGGATCGGCATGCAGCTGCTGATGCGCCGGCCCGAGATCAGCGGCTTCGTCTCGGTGGCGCCGCCGGCCAACGTGTTCGACTTCACCTTCCTCGCGCCCTGCCCATCCTCGGGTCTGGTGATCCAGGGCGATAAGGACGATATCGTGCCGGAAGCCTCGGTGCAGAAGCTGGTGAACAAGCTCTCGCAGCAGCGCGACATCACGGTCGACTACCGGGTGATCAAGGGCGCCAACCACTTCTTCACCAACCAGCTCGAGACCATGACCGGCCACGTCACCGACTACCTCAAGGCCAGCGTGCCCGAGCTGGGCGGCAAGACCCCGACGCCGGCGCGCTGAGCGGCGCGGGACGTTCGCCTAGACCCGGGCCGGAACGGCCTACCAGTCGCATTCGATGTGGGAATTCACGCCGCTGAGGAAGTGCGTCACGGTCTTGCCGTCGTTCGACAGCGGCATGATCAGCCAGTCCGCGGCGACGGCCCGGTCGCTCTGGCTAAACTCCTCGCGCATCAGCACGAACGCCGGATCCCGCACGACGCCGGCCATGAAGTCGAGGTATCGGCGCCAGACGTCGCCCTCCGTCGGATGGTCGCAGTAGACGCTCAGGGTCTTGCCGGACTGGTCGATGCCGTACAACTCGGTCACCCGCGACCCGAACAGCCGGCAGTAGAGATCGAACGGCTCCGGCATCCCCTCGTCGATCACGACCCAGCCGATCCAGCGCGGCAGGAAGTCGCGCGGGCTGAAGGCGCTGCGCGGCGGCAGCGAACGCGAACGCCGCTTGCGCCGCCAGATCCGCACCAGCGAGGCGAAGTCTCCCAAGACCTCGTCCGACGCATCCAGTGGCAGCCGTGAAAGCTCCATCTCTCCGGGCAAGTCGCGCAAAGGAAATTCGCCGGACGACATCGCGCTACTCTGACGCACGATCCATAAACATCTGGTTGCAGTCGGGCGCCAATCTACACCCTACAAGAGTTCGCCGCCGCATGCAGCGTTTCTTCTTTATGCAGCGTGTTTTTCTTTTTGGACCGCATGGCCGCCTCAGGCCGCCCGATGCCATCGTCCCCCGGTCATTTCGCTCGGCACGCCGGTGGTCGCCGGCCCCGACAGCGGCAGCCCGAGCCGGGCGCGCACCGCCAGGTAGGCGAACGCCTGCGCCTCCAGCACGTCACCGTCCCAGCCGATCTCGTCAACCGGCTGGACCGGCACCCCCACCTCGGCGGCCAGCATGCGCATCAGCGTCGGGTTGCGGCGGCCGCCGCCGGTGACCAGCCAGCGCCGGGGTTCCGCCGGCAGGTGCGGCACCGCCAACGCCACCGAGCGCGCGGTGAACGCGGCCAACGTCGCGGCGGCGTCGGCATCGTCCAACGCCGCCACCGGCGCCGGATCGAAGTCGTCGCGGTCCAGCGACTTGGGCCCGCGTTGGGCGAAGAAGGGGTGGTCGAGCAGCCGCCGCAGCGCCTCGGCGTCGACGTGCCCGGCGGCGGACAGCGCCCCGCCCTCGTCGTACGCCTGGCCGGTGCGCGCGGCCACCAGATCGTCCAGCAGCGCGTTGCCCGGTCCGGTGTCGAACGCGGCGATCGCGTCGAAATCCTCGCCCAGCCAGGTGACGTTGCCGACGCCGCCCAGGTTGAGCACTGCCAGCGGCCGCTCCAGACCCGCCGCCAGCGCGCGGTGGTAGTAGGGCGCGAACGGCGCGCCCTGCCCGCCGGCCGCCACGTCGGCGGCGCGGAAGTCG
>ENA-ORDC01002449-ORDC01002449.1-marine-metagenome-genome-assembly--contig:-NODE-2449-length-11145-cov-3.011203_pt1 | contig 11145 bp, 12 predicted proteins | sample MGYA00237783_ERZ508515 | MGnify/ENA primary metagenome ERZ508515 (study PRJEB26186, sample SAMN06268792) | marine metagenome | isolation source: Eden Landing Ponds, San Francisco, CA, USA | place...
GGGCCGCGGCGTCTGCTCGGCTAGGCGCTCCCGCCGCGCCTCGGCACGTGCTTCGGCCTGCTGCTGCAGCTTGGTCAGCAGGTCGCGCATGTCCTCGGCCTGGCGGGCCAGCTCCTCGGCCTCCTCGGCCGCCTGCTGCGAGCGCGCGGCGGTCTGCTGGCGCAGCGTCTGCTTGCGCTGCAGCAGGCGGTTCAGGTGCTGGCGCTCCTCGGTCAGGCGCTCGGCGGTCTCGCGCAGGCTCGCCTGCTGCGCCTCGATCTCGGCGCGCAGACTCTGCAGGTCCTCCAGCTCCGCTTTCAGGGCGGCGGCGCGCTGTTCGATCTCCGGCACCGCCACCTTCAGCAAGCTGGCCGAGCGCACGATCTCGAGCGGCGACGACGGCGACACCGCCAGCGCCTCCGGCGGCAGCACCGCGATGCGCTGCAGCGCCGCCAGCGTCGCCGCCAGCTGGCCGCGCCGGTCGGCGAGCTGCGCCGCCTTCTCCCGGCGCTCCTGCTCCAGCGTCGCCAGCGTGTCCTCGATCTGCGTCAGCTCGCTCTCCAGGTCCTGGGTGCGCTTGGCGACGGCCACCGTTTCCGCCTTCAGCGCCTGCACCTCCTGGCGCAGGTCCTGCGCCCGGTTCTGCAGCTCCTCGGCGGTATCGCGGCGCTCCTGCGCCTTCTCCTGGATGCGGTCCAGCGAGGTGCCGTCGGCGGTGCCCTGCGCGGCCGCCGGCGCGGCGGCCAGCGCCAGCGCCGCGACGGCCAGGATCGCCGGGGCGCTAGGCCGTGGCACGGGCGTCCGGCTGCCGCCGATAGGCCGGGGTGCCGTCGAGCAGCGAGCGGCCGGTCATCGCCGCCGGCTGCGGCAGGTCCAGCAGCGCCAGCAGCGTCGGCGCGACGTCGGCCAGGCGGCCGTCGTGCAGCCCGGTCACGCCCTGCGGCGCGCCCGCCAGCACCACCGGCACCGGGAAGGTGGTGTGCGCGGTGTGCGGGGCGCCGGTCTCGGGGTCGACCATCTGGTCGGCGTTGCCGTGGTCGGCGGTCACCAGCATGGCGCCGCCGGCCATCGCCACCGCCTCGCTGAGCCGGCCCAGACAGCCGTCCACCGTCTCCACCGCGCGGATCGCGGCGTCCAGGTCGCCGGTGTGGCCGACCATGTCGCCGTTGGCGTAGTTGACGACGATCAGGTCAAAGGTGCCGGCGTTGACCGCCTCGACCAGCCGGTCGGTGACTTCCGGCGCCGACATCTCCGGTTGCAGGTCGTAGGTCGCGACCTTGGGCGAGGGCACCAGGATGCGCTCCTCGCCCTGGAACGGCTCCTCGCGGCCGCCGTTGAAGAAGAAGGTGACGTGCGGGTACTTCTCGGTCTCCGCCGTGCGCAGCTGGGTCAGGCCGGCCTCGGCGACCACCGCGCCCAGCATGTCCTGCAGCGACTTCGGCGGGAAGATCGCCGGCACCAGCGCCCGCAGCGCGTCGGAGTACTCCACCATGCCGGCGGTGGCGGCGAACGTCACGGTGCGCTCGCGGCGAAAGCCGTCGAAGTCCGGGTCGACCAGCGCGTGCAGGATCTCGCGCGCCCGGTCGGCGCGGAAGTTCGCCATCACCAGCCCGTCGCCGTCCGCCATGCCGGCGTAGTCGCCGATCGTCGTGGCGGGTACGAACTCGTCGCCCAGATCCTGCGCGTGCGCCTGCCGCACCGCCGCCTCGGCGCTGTCCGCCGTGGCCTGGCCGCGGCCCAGGACCAGCGCGTCGTGGGCCTGCTGCACGCGCTCCCAGCGCTTGTCGCGGTCCATCGCGTAGTAGCGCCCGATCACCGTGGCGATCTCCGCCTCCGGCGCGTCGGCGGCGAACTGCTTGAGATAGTCCGGCGCGGCCTTCGGCGGGGTGTCGCGGCCGTCGGTGATGGCGTGCACCTTGACCGGCACGCCGGCCGCCAGCAGCGCGTTGGCGAGCGCGGCGATGTGGCGCTGGTGGGCGTGCACGCCGCCGGGCGACAGCAGCCCCAGCAGGTGCGCGGTGCCGCCGCTGGCCTTCAGCTTGGCGATCAGCTCGGCGAACGCGCCGGAGTCCGCCCCGGAGTCCGCCCCAGAGTCCGCCAGCGTGCCGTCGGCCACCGCGGCGTCGATCCGCGGCAGTTCCTGCATCACCACCCGGCCAGCGCCCAGGTTCATGTGCCCGACCTCGGAGTTGCCCATCTGCCCGGCCGGCAGGCCGACGTCCTCGCCGTGCGTCACCAGCGTGGCGTGCGGGCTGGCCGCCCACAGCCGGTCCATCGTCGGCGTCGCCGCCTGCGCGACGGCGTTATTCGCGGTCTCGGGGTTCAGCGCCCAGCCGTCCAGCACGCACAGGACGACGGGCCGCGGCCGGTCGGGGTTGGGCGGTGTGCTGCTCATGCCGCCGTTATAGCCGACGCCGGGCCCTCATGACAGGGGCGGCTGGGCTTTGCAGCGTCGGCTGGCCATGACGGCGGGCAGCCTGGCCGCTGACCGTCGACGGCGGCGAAGCGCCGGTCCAACGCCCCGCCCCGGCCGGTTCCAAATGGGCCGACACCGGCCGCAGGCGCGTTCGCCTCAGTCGTCGTCTTCGTAGTGGTGTTCGTCGCCGCCTTCGTCGTGCTGCTCCTCAGCCTCGATTTCGCCTTCCGTCGAGGGTGGCCACTTCAGAGTCTCGCTCTGCTGGAATGCGCCGAGCGTGACCACCGCCGTGAGGGCGGCCGCGGCGAGGCTACGCCACGACGCGGGGGCCGTCCCCGTTTCGTCCGCGGCGTCCCGATCGGCGAGACGCTTGCGCCCGGTGATCATCGCGGACACCAGGTTCTCGCCGGTGAGCAGGCTGTCGGCGACGACGCCGAGCACGTGGATCACCGCGAGGATAACGATCAGGTTGCCCAGGGTCTCGTGCAGTTCCTCGCCGCCGTAGAGCCCGGTCCAGAGCACGCCCACCAGTGTCGCGACCATCGCGGCGATCATGACGACGCCCAGCGGGTTGTGGCCCACGAAGCGGCGCGGACTCAGGCGCAGCAGGCCGGGCAGGTAGCCCGGCAACTGGCGCAGATTGCGCGCGAAGTCGTCGAAGCGGGCGTGGCGCCCGCCGAGCACGCCCCAGATCAGCCGGAACAGCAGCAGGACGCCGACGCCGTAGCCGGCGGCGACGTGCACCTGGTGCACCAGGCCTTCGCCCTCGGCCGTGAAGTACGCCAGCACCACCGAACCGAACAGCAGCCAGTGGAACAGACGGGTCGGCAAGTCCCAGACAAGGACTTCACGCATTGCGGTCATCTCCGTTCGTGGTGTCGCGGATGCGGCGGCGCCCTGCGCGGACGCGGGCGCCGCCTGCGCGGCTTAATCGTCGTCGTCGAGCCGCATGTTGCCGTCGCGGCCGTCGACGTAGAGCTCGACCTGGCGGCCGTTGGCGTCGCGTGCACGGACTTCCCAGCCGCCGTTCTCGCGCTCGATCTCGCGGACGTGGCTGTAGCCGGCACGCTCGACGCGATCGATGACCTCGCGCATGGTCAGTTGCGAACGAACCTGCCGCTGTTGCTGCATGTCGGTGCGGGTGCCATCGGTCTGGACGGCCCCGCCGTTCTCAGCCGCCGCCGCACCGGCAGCGGTCAGGCCGCCAGCTATCAGGGCGGCAGCTATCGACTTGGCGTATCGCATGCTCTCTTCCTCCTCGCAATTGTCTGGTTCGTCCCGCACGGGCGGCAGATGTCGCCGCCGATGCGGTGCGGACTTTGCAAAGACCGGCCTGAACCGGATCTGAACGGCGCGTTCAGTTCACGTTCATCGCCCCCCGCGTTATAGCTGTGCCGCCATGACCCGCATCGTCGGACCCACCCTTTTCACGATCGCCGCTTTGGTCGGCGCGGCCGTTCATGCCCCGGCCGGCGCCGACCACGACCGCGCGCGGCAAGCGGTTCGCGAAGGCCAAATCCTGGAGCTGTCGGAGATCCTGGCCCGCGTGGAGCGCGATTTTCCGGGCGAGCTGATCGAGGTCGAGCTGGAGGCAGACGACGACGCGGACGACGATGGAGCCGATCGGCTGCTCTACGAGATCGAGCTGCTGCGCCCCGACGGCAACGTTACCGAGCTGACCTACGACGCCGCCACGGGAGAGCTGCTGCGGGCGCGCGGCCACGACCTCGAGGACGATGACGCACGCGGTGACGACGACGAGGACGACGGGGAGTGGGACTGATGCGCGTGCTCGTGGTCGAGGACGACGGCGCTCTGTGCCGGCAACTCGTCCAAGCGCTTGAGACGGCCGGCTATGCCGTCGACGCCGCCGGCGATGGCGAAGACGCCGAGTTCCTGGGCCAGACCGAAACGTACGACGCGGTGATCCTGGACCTCGGGCTGCCGCGGCTGGACGGCCTGAGCGTGCTGCGCGCGTGGCGTGCCGCGGACAATCGGGTGCCGGTGCTGATCCTCACCGCCCGCGGTGCCTGGACCGAGCGGGTTGAAGGCATCGATGCCGGCGCCGACGACTACCTGCCCAAGCCGTTCCGGATGGAGGAGCTGCTCGCGCGCCTGCGCGCGATCCTGCGCCGGTCCGGCGGGCACGCCTCGCCCGAGCTGCGCTGCGGCGGCGTGGTGCTCGACACCCGGGCCAACCGCGTCACCCTCGACGGCGTGCCGGTGGAGTTGACCGCGCACGAGTACCGCGTGCTGTCCTATCTGATGCACCGGATGGGCCGGACGGCGTCGCGCGCCGAGCTCAGCGAGCACGTCTACGCGCAGGACCTGGACCGCGATTCCAACACCATCGAGGTGTTCGTCGGCCGCCTGCGCCGCAAGCTGGGCCGCGACCTGATCAAGACCGAGCGCGGCGTGGGCTATCGGATCGATCCGGCCGGTGACGCAGCCCGAGACGACGGGAGTGCCGCTGCATCCGGGAGCGCAGAGAGGCGCCCTTGATCCAGCCGCGCTCGCTCAGCTTTCGACTGATCGCCGGAGCCGTGCTGTGGATCGCGCTGGCGCTGGTCGTCGCGGGCGTGCTGCTGATTCAGATCTTCGAGGACCATCTGCGCGAGCAGTTCGCCCGCCGGGTGGAGGCGACGCTGAACCAGCTCGCCGCCAACCTGGAAACCACTCAAGACGGCGCCCTTACCCTCGCCAGTCCGCTCAGCGCCCCGCAATTCGACACGCCCTATTCGGGCCTCTACTGGCAGGTCGAGGCGCCCGACGGCCGGGTGCTGATGCGCTCGCGCTCGCTTTGGGACCGCGAGCTGGACCTGCCGCCGGACACGCTGCTGGACGGCGACCTGCATCGTCACCGCCTGAGCGGTCCGGACGACGCGCCGGTGATCGCCTACGAGCGGTCGGTGCGCTTGCCCGGGCGCGACGGGCGTCTGCGTCTGGCGGTGGCCGAGAACGCCGCGGTCCTGCAGGGCGCGGTGACCGAGTTCCGCTCCGCTCTGATCGGCTCGCTGGCGGTGCTCGGCCTGGGCCTTGCGCTCGCCGCCGCCTTGCAGGTCGCCGGCGGGCTGCGGCCGCTATGGCGGATGCGGCAGGCGCTGGGCGAGGTGCGCGCCGGTCGGGCCCACCGCCTCGCCGGTAGCTATCCGGCCGAACTGGCTCCGTTGGTGCACGACCTCAATACAGTGCTCGACCAGAACGAGCAGGTCGTGGCGCGCGCTCGGACCCAGGCCGGCAACCTGGCGCACAGCCTGAAGACTCCGCTTGCGGTGCTGTCGAACGAGGCTACGGCGCTGGAGGCCGAGGGCCACGACGAACTCGCCGGGCGGATTACCGAGCAGACCCGGCTGATGCAGCGGCAGGTCGACTACCATCTGGCGCATGCCCGCGCCGCGGCGTCGGCCGGTGTACCGGGAATCCGAACCGACGCGGGCGCCGCCCTGGAGCGATTGGCCCGGACCATGCGCAAGATCTACGCTGCGCGCGGCATTGCGGTGGCGTGCGACGTTGGCGCCGCGCCCGACTTCGCCGGCGAACGCCAGGACTTCGACGAGATGGTCGGCAACCTGCTGGACAATGCCTGCAAGTGGGCGCGAAGCGAGGTCCGGGTGCAGGCCGCTGCCGACGCGGACGGCCGGCTCGTAATCCGGATCGGCGACGACGGCCCCGGACTGCCGGCGGGGCGCCGAAGCCAGGCCTTCGACCGCGGCCGCCGGCTCGACGAGAGCGTCACCGGCTCCGGCCTGGGCCTCACGGTCGTCGCGGAACTCGCCGACCTCTACGGCGGCGCGGCCCGGCTGGACGACTCGCCGCTCGGGGGGCTCCGGAGTATCCTTGTGTTGCCAGCGACCGGTTGACGTCGGCTATTTGGAGAAGCCCGGAAAGCGGTTCGTGGCGTAGCGCGCGTGGCAGGCCTCGTCGGCGTCGGCGATGCTCCGGCGCGGCCTGAGTGTATGGAGCTGAACGCGCGCAATGGCTGACAACGAGGCGGTTGGGCGTAGGGCACATGCGTCGCCGGCGGCGGGCTTTTTCACCGATGGTACGGATGCCCCTGCAGGATCGCCTGCGCCCGGTAGAGCTGCTCCGCCAGCAGGACGCGGACCAGCAGGTGCGGCCAGGTCATTGGGCCCAGGGACAGGCGCAGATCGGCGCGCTGCAGCACCTCCGGGGCGAGGCCGTCGGCGCCGCCGATCAGGAAGGCGAGCTCGCGCGCGCCGCCGTCGCGCCAGGCGCCGAGCTGGTCGGCGAAGGCCTGGCTGGACAGCGCCCGGCCGCCGGCGTCGAGCGCCACCACAACCGCCTCGCGCGGTATTTGGGCCAGCAGCAGCTCGGCTTCGGCGCGGGCCAGCTCGGCGCCCTCCAGCGGCTTCTTCGCCGCGACCTCCTTGAGCTCCAGCGGCCAGGTCAGGCGCCGGGCGTAGGCGTCGAACAGCTCCGGCAGCGGGCCGCGCTTCCAGCGACCGGCCGCCGCCAGCGTCAGCCGCATGGCGGCGCCGTGGAACGCGGGCCCGGCACGGCGCGGCTTACGCCAGTACGTTCTCGCTGGAGGGGTCGTCCGCGGCCGAGTCCTCGAGCGTCGGGCCGCCCCACATCTTCTCCAGATTGTAGAACGCCCGGACCTCGGGTCGGAACAGGTGGACGATCACGTCGCCGCCGTCGACCAGCACCCAGTCGCAGCGGGTCTGGCCCTCGACGCCGATGCCCTCGTGCCCGGCCGCCTTCAGCTTGTCCCGGAGATGGTCGGCCATCGACCCGACCTGCCGGGTCGAGCGGCCGCTCGCGACCACCATGTAGTCGGCCATGGTGGACTTGGATGCGAGGTCGATGACGACGACGTTGTCCGCCTTGTCGTCCTCGAGAGACGTGGTGACCAGCTCGAGCATGCGCCGGCTGACCTCCTCGATCTCGGATGCCGGCACCGCGGCGTCCGCCTGACGTGCGCCTCTTATGGCTCTACCTCCATGAAGAAGATCCGGACGGAAGGGCCGCTGCGGACATGCGGACGCGCTTCGGCGCTGCCGGTCCCGAACGAACGCCCCCGCGCCGCGTCCGCCCAGGCGCGGGGCCTGCGGACGGCGGGACCGGGTCGGTCGATGATGCGGGGCGGCAACGTGTCTCTCGCGTCCCTTACGTCTGTCTGGCCCTGATCTCCGTCGCCGAGCGCGGGTCCTGCGGCTGATGCAGGAAGGTCCACGCGGGCGGCTTCAGGTCCGCCAGCCGGCCGGCGCTCTGCTCCGGCACCCGGGCCCGGCGGAAGCGGTGGGCGGCTTTCGCCAGCACCGCACTCAAAGAATAAGACGGACGGTCCAAAACGGCAACGGGCACGGTGTGAAAGATTTGCGGCCAGTCCGCCCAGCGGTCGACCTGCATCAGGTTGTCGGCGCCCATCAGCCAGACGAAGCGCACCTGCGGGAAGCGGCGGGTCAGGGCGCGCAGCGTGTCCAGCGTGTACAGCGTGCCCAGCGCCGCCTCCAGCGTGGTGGCGCGCAGGCCCGGCCGCCCGCCAATCGCCGCGTGGGCGCTGGCCAGCCGCTCGGCCAGCGGCGCCATGCCGTGCTTCGGCTTCAGCGGGTTCTGCGGCGACACCAGCCACCAGACCTCGTCCAGCTGCAGCCGCCGCAGCGCCTCCAGCGACACGTGCCGGTGGCCGCCGTGCGCCGGGTTGAAGGAGCCGCCGAGCAGGCCAATGCGCTGGCCCCGCGCCGGCAGCCGGCCGCCCAGCGCCTGCCCCAGCCGCCGCGGCGTCGCCGGCGCGTGGGTCAGCGGCGACGGCCCGGCAGCCGGCCAGGGATGGGCCGTAGCGCTGGCCTCCGCGATCTCGCCGGCAAATGTCGCGCCCGTCCCCTGCCGCACGCCGTCCCGTCTCCCCGTTTGGCCGTCTGGCCGCGCTCACGCCCGAGCCGCCGAGACATGACCCGGCTTGCGACGGCTGTCAAACCGCGGCCGGGCGTGCGCCTGCGTTGCGTGGCCGAAGCGCGCCGGCCATACTTCGATTGGAGCTGGAGGCGAGAGCGATGTCCGAGCGCGTCTACAATGTGCATGCTCAGTGGGACGGCAACGCGCGCTGCTGGGTCGCCACCAGCGACGACGTGCCGGGCCTCGCCACCGGCGCGGACACGCTGGACGAGCTGGTGAAAAAGCTCCGCACGGCGATCCCCGACCTGCTGGAAGCGAACGGGCGGATCAACGACGGCGATACGACCGTGCCGTTCTCGCTGCACCAGGCCAACTCCACGCTGAAGCAGGCCGGTCTCCGAAAGGCCTTCTAGACGCTGCCGCCTACCCCGCCGGCCGCCGCTGCAGCACCGTCACCGTGGCCTCGTCGGCGCTTTCGTCGGGCAGCTCGCTCTCGCGCTTGATCTGGTTGCGGCCGGCGTTCTTGGCAAGGTAGAGGGCGCGGTCGGCGCGCTGCAGCAGCTGGTCCATCGGCTCGCCGTAGCGGTAGGTGGCGATGCCGGCGGAGATCGTGATGCGGCCGTAGCGCATCGCGCTCTTGCGGCTGGTCAGGGTGTGGTTGGCCAGCCCCGCGCGGATCCGGTCGGCCAGGGTGGCGGCGTCCTCCAGGCGGGTGTCGGGCAGCACCAGGGCGAACTCCTCGCCGCCGTAGCGCGCCGGGGTGTCGCGCCCCTTCACCTGGTCGCGCATCTGCTTGGCGACCAGCTTCAGCACCTCGTCGCCGACGCGGTGGCCGAAGCGGTCGTTGAACGCCTTGAAGTGGTCGATGTCGGCCAGCACCAGGCACATCTGCCCGCCGTTCTCCATCGCCGCCACGCAGGCCTCGCGCAGCCGCTGGTCCAGCAGCTTGCGGTTGGCCAGCCCGGTCAGCGGGTCGGTCAGGGCGTCGCGGCGCACCGTCTCCAGGTCGCGGCGCAGCTCCTGCACCTCGCGGGTCGAGCGCGCCAGCCGGTGCTCCAGCTCCTGGTTCTGCACCAGGATCGAGCGGGTCTCGGACACGATCTGCTTGACCGTCGCCTGCACCTGCTCCCGCGAGTCCTCGCCCGACAGTTCGCCGGACAGGTCGGCCATGCGGCGGCCGTAGGCGCTGGTCTGGGTGCCGGCCTCGCCGAGCAGCTCCAGCACCCGGCCCAGCGTCCCCTCCAGCTTGTGGCCGGTGCGCTGCACCGCCTGGTCGTGCGCGGTCTGGGCGAAGAAGCGCTCGTGCACTTCGGCGTTGCGCTCGGGGGTGAAGGCGGTGCCGTTCGACAGCAAGATGTCGAGCGCCTTGGTCAGCTCCGGGTTGCTGCCGGCGCAGTAGGTGTACCAGACGGCGTAGTTCTCGGGCGTCGCCGGGATCTCCAGGCGCTCCATGAAGTTGAGCGCCGCGGTCGCGATGTCCTGTGCGCCGGCGACGTCCTCAGATCGCATCCCGGTCCCCTTCGGCCTGACGGCACGTGACGCGGCGGCCTCCGCGCGGCGCCTCGCGCGGTCATTCTAGGACCACGAGGAGTTAGCAAATCGTTAGGTGCCCGGCCGGTGCGGCGCGCGGGTGACGGCCTCGGCACGCTCTGCTACACCCAACCGCATGATCATCGACGGGCCCGCCGCGCGCGTCTTCGCCGCGCTCGACACCGACGAGCTGGACCGCGCCTGCCGGCTGGCGCAGGCGCTGGTGGATGCCGGGCTGCGCCATATCGAGCCGGTGAGCTTTGTGCACCCCGGAGCCGTGCCACGCATGGCCGATGCCGCCGAATTCACGGAACAGCTGCCACGCGGCGAGGATCTGCACTACACCGCCCTGGTGCCCAATCTGAAGGGCTACGAAAAGGCCCGCGACGCGGGCTACCAGACGGTGGCGCTGGTGTTGTCCACCACCGAGACCTTCAACCAGCGCAATCTGAACATGGCGCTGGATGACGCCATCGCGTCCTGTCAGACCATTCTGCATCAAGCGAACGAGGACGGTCTGAATACACGGACCTATATCTCCGGGGCCTTCGCCTGTCCCTATGAGGGCCCGGTGACGGTGGGCACCACCCTGCATCTGACCCATGAAATGATCGAGGCGGGTTCGGCCGAGATCGCCATTGCCGACACCATCGGCGGCGGCACACCGAAGCAGATGAAGGACATCATGGCCCCGCTGCTGCACAGTTATGATCCCGAGCGCTTCTTCGTGCATCTGCATGACACCCGGGGCCTGGCCGCGGCCATGGCCTGGGAAGCGGCGGATCTGGGCGTGCGCCGGTTCGACGCCTCGGTAGGCGGGCTGGGCGGCTGCCCCTTCGCGCCCGGGGCCACGGGCAACATGGCCACCGAGGATCTGGTCTACCTGCTGGAAAGCTGCGGCTTCGATACGGGGGTAAGCATTCACAAACTCCGGGAAGCCGTGGCCATAGCCAACGAGATTACCGGCGGTCACTGGGGCGGGCGCATCCTCGACTGGATCCGGTCCCAGGAGGAACAGGGCAAGGAGGTCCCGATTTCCTGAGAAGGAAGGGGTAAGACACTAGACCCTGCCAGCCAAAAACCACAGAGGTCACAGAGAGCACAGAGAGAAATCTCGCCAGAGTTCTTCCTCACTGCCAGGAATTCCAGAAAGGGTTGAAAAGGCGAAGCGGTAAAAGGTCGTTGTTTCGGGACTCAACAGATTCCTGTTGTGAGTCCCGCCACCAGGAGTCTCGGTGGGGTTCACCGTGGGGATCTGCCGGGTCGTTGCGCTTGCGAGACAAGGCGCGCCGACGCCGGCGTACTACCTGTACGTCAAGGAGGCGCAACGCCGAACCGGACGAAAAAGCGCAGCGACAGCC
>ENA-ORDC01002450-ORDC01002450.1-marine-metagenome-genome-assembly--contig:-NODE-2450-length-11135-cov-3.080213_pt1 | contig 11135 bp, 5 predicted proteins | sample MGYA00237783_ERZ508515 | MGnify/ENA primary metagenome ERZ508515 (study PRJEB26186, sample SAMN06268792) | marine metagenome | isolation source: Eden Landing Ponds, San Francisco, CA, USA | place...
ACCTCAGTGTACTGCTTTTTCTGTTCTGAGGTCCAAGATCCGTCAAATGACCTGATGGGAATTTTGTTCAAGTCGTTTGCGTTGAAGCGTCGATAATCCTGCTGCTTCGATGGCGAAATCTGCCGAAGGTAGGTTGATAATAAAGTAGAGTTCAGTAAACAAACAAGATATCCATCTGAATATGCCGACCCGTTTGAAATGAAACCTGGGCAGTTATTTCCACTAAAAACTGTATTTTCATCTAACCAGCCAACACATGTCTCCTTGGATAACCCTCGAAACAGTAGCTTCCTTGGCCGAATGTAATCGAATCTTCCCGGCCGGACTAGTTGGTACCAGTCCTGGCCTTTTGCATAGAATTCCCGCGAGTCCTGACGATTCTGAAGAAATTCTTTGTGGGAGTCAAGGTGGGCGTGGATGTTTGGATATTGTTCTTTAAGCTCCTTTTCTGGAATTAGTTCTACGTCACCGTCATCCGTTTCTTCGTAAGGATATATGATCTGTTCCTTAGGCTCTACACTTCCGTATCTTGGAATTTCTTTATTTTTGTGGGCGTATGTGAAGAGGAGTTCGTCCTCAAGCGATTTTGAATCGGCTTCTTCCGGTGTTACGGCAAACGCTCTATCACCACCTGTTATTGTCCCAACATGGAAGTGACCGAGGTCTGATAGTGGAGTGGTTTGGACCCTATCGGTCAGGATCTCTGGCAGATTTATTTCGCTGAGAACCCAAGATTCACTAGTGAATCGATCATAACCAATAGACGTGTGTTGCGTGTTTCTTATGGCACCATAATTCAAGTCCTGTTCGTTGTTGATCCGAGCGTATTTCAGTGAATCACAATCATCTACGGAGAGGATAAATATCGATGGATATGTGGAAATCCCTTTAAAGACGGGGAGAGTTCCAAAATCTACCATTTTGAATATTTTTCCACATTTCATCAATTCCCTTGCATCTTCACCATAATCAGTGGTAAGCCATTGTGAGGTGGAAATGAAACCTGTCAATGCCCCCTTTCGCGCTATACTCAAAGATTGTTCTAAGAATGGCAGGGAGAGGTCGGTTTTGTTCGAGGACGTATCAAATCCATCGAATAGATAGTCTGCGGTAGTTGCAGGGATGCGCTGGATCCGGACATATGGAGGATTGCCAATTACTGAATCGAAACCCGCATCCTGGCGTCGTTCACCATCCTCTCCAAAGAACACTTCTGGGTATTCTAATTCCCAGTGGAAGAAAGACTGTTCCTCCGCAGTCGCCTGTGCCGCGACGAACCAGTCTTCAGCCTCGATTTCAGTCCAGTCGTCTTCGTCCTCAATAGCCTGGGCCATCTCCTCGTAGGAACCCTCCGGAACGTCCACGCCGAACCGCTCAGCAGTGTGCACGTTCGCTAATTCGAAGAGCCGCTGATACAGTGGATCGGCCCGAATCTCCTCGTAAATCTCCTCCATCGACTTGATGTCCTCCAGCGTTTCGTTGTCGATGGCGAGCAGCTCCTGCATCAACTCCATCACGTGCTCAAGCGTTTGCTGTCGTACACGAGCGAGGGCCTGGTAGAGCGTCAACTGACCCTCGTCATCGCCGTTTTCGTCGCTCAGTACTTCCGTAATATCGGACCCAACCAGCGAGTTGCCGGTCTTGAGGTGGTGATCCAGAAAGGCCAATGGTTGGTCGGCTGCCAGCGTTTCCAACCACATTGAGAGCTTTGCGAGTTCCGTCGCCATCCCGTTGATGTCGACGCCGTAGATGCACTCCTTGGCGATCTCCCGGCGCAGGTCCTGCTCGTCGTAGCTCTGGATCTCCTGCTCGCGGACGACCTCCATCACCTGCTCGGTGAGATACCCCGTCGCTTTCGTCAGGAAATGCCCCGACCCCATCGCCGGGTCCAGCACCTTCAGGTCCAGCACCTCCTGCCAGAACCGCGCGAAGTACTCCCGGTCGCTGGGTTCGAGCCCGTCCGCCCGTAGCTCCGCGTCGATGTCCTCGATGAGCGGGTCGACCGTCTCCTCGACGATATACGAGACGACGTAATCCGGCGTGTAGTAGGCGCCCGTCGCCTTGCGCTCGCCGTCGTCGTTGACGACGTAGAGTTCGCCCCGATCGACGGTCTCGACCGCCTCGGCGACCGACACCTCCGTCGCCGGCTGCCAGACCTGCCCGCCGTCTTCGGCGACCGCCGCGTACTGCTCCGGTGCGATGCGGAACTCGTGTTCCAGCAACCCCTCGTAGATGCTGCCCAGGTGCCGGGTATCCAGGTCGGCGTAGTCCGCCAGCACGAAGGAGCCGTCCTCGGCTTCGGTGGTCCCCAGCCGGTAGACGACCTCCGCGATGTAGCGGTCGGCGACCTCGTGCTCGGCGAGGAAGTCGTGGGCGTCGTCGTCGAACAGCCCCCCGTTGTACGGCGGGATGCCCAGCGACTCCTCGCCGCTGTCGACCAGCCGGAAGAGGTCCTCCAGCCGACTCCACATCGACGTCGAGTAGCCGCTGAAGTCCTCGAAGGAGTCACCGCCCGCGATGTCCTCGTGGACCTCCAGCCGCAACTGGTTCAGACTGAAATGCTCCTCGTACTCCGCTTGCGCGTCGGGGTCGTCGGGGTGGATGAGCCCCCGCGCCTCGGCGTAGAGGACGAACATCAACCGATAGAGCAGCACCAGCGACTGCTCTTTCAACTGCTCGCGGGCCGCCGCGTCGTCGGGGTCGATATCGAGGTCGTTGGTCTCGACGAACCCCTCACCGAGCACCCGCAAGGCGGTGAAGACGTTGTCCTGCAGGTCCTCGCCGAGCTCCTGGGCGGCCGTCTCGCTCTCGGACCACACCGTGTCGAGAAACGAACTCCCGGCAGTCTCACGGAACGCCGCCGGCCGGAAAAAGGCGAAGAAGTACTTGAACTGCTCCAGCGTTCCGGACTCCAACAGTTCGGGCAAGTCGACCTCGTAGTAGGTTTCTGTGGCGTAGTCCTTGGTCCCGTAGAGGCGCCACTTGCGCCCGTCGGTGAGAATGCCCCACTGCAGCCGCTCGGGCGTGTGTTCGAGGTAGTACTTCACCTGGTGGGAGGCGTCGCGATAGGACCGCTGCTCGCTGAACCGCGCCGAGAAGTCGGCGTCCCACTGCTTGGCCTCAAGCACCGCCGTGGCCCGACCGTACATCGCCTCGCGGTCGCCGTCCTTGTTGCGCAGCGCGGCCTCGCGGCGTTCCTCGTCGGATTCGAACAGCAGCCGGTCGTTGTACCCGCCACCGCCAGGCAGCGTCGTCTCCGAGAGCGTCCCGAACCCCAGCACGTCCAGCACCTCGTCGATCCACGAGTCCAGCAGTTCGTCCTCCTTGTAGGAGCCGACCAACTCGCCCTCCAGTTCCCACAGCCGCTGCAACGTTTCGAACGCCTCTGCGGCCTCGTCGTCGCAGTCCCAGCCGTCGAGGTCGTCGACCCGCTCGTCGAGGTAGTAGCCCGAGAAGAGGTCGGAGTTCTGGTACGGCTCCGACCCGAGTGTCGCCTGACTCATCTGATACCCTACCTCCTGTCGTCGGCGATAAAGAAAGTGGGGGACACTGTGTATCCGACCGGCGCGAATCGGTTGCCGACGGCAAGCATCGAAAGCCCCCGGCCCGCTCGCTCGCAGTCCGCGACTCGACCGACAACAACTGACGAAAGCCCTCGGCCCGCTCGCGGTCGCTGACCGACATATCCGCGCTCGGACAACCGCACCGCACTCGCGCGGATAGGGGTCGCTCAGACGACTATCGGCGCGAGCGCGCCTCGCCCTTTCAGTCCGCCAGGACAGCACCGCAACAGCAACCGCCCCGCACAGCACCGCAGACGGCCACACACCTCCCCAGCCGATTCGGTGTCGTGCGGGCGACACGCGGGTCGCCCGCACGGCCCGAGGGACCTGTGGTCCCTCGCTGCTCGTCGCAGGCTCCTGCGCGCCTCATCCACCGTCAGAGCACAGCTCTGACGAGCCTTCGTTCGCAGGCTCACGAAGACCTCGCGCGGCTCAGTCGCGCGACGAGACGCGCGACAGCGCGCACCACCGCACCGCCGACCTGTTTGGCCTCACGAGACAGAGAGGGCGAAACCACGGGCGGTCCGACCTCTTGACCGCCAACCGACCGAACGAGCCCTATCCGAAGCCATTTTACCGAGCGGGGAGAGTTGAGCGAGTATGACCAGGCCGTGGGACGACTGGGACCACATACTGAAGATAGACCCGGACAAGTCGCTCGTCGACGGGGAGACCTACGCCGACGTCGTCACCTGCGGGACCGACGCCATCGAGGTCGGCGGGACCACGGGCGTCACCGACGAGAAGATGCGCGAGGTCGTCGACGCCTGCGCCGAGTACGACGTTCCGCTGTACGTCGAGCCGTCGAACCTCACGAACGTCGTCCACCGCGACGGCGTCGACGGCTACCTCGTCCCCACGGTCTTGAACGCCGGCGACCCGGCCTGGATCACCGGTATGCAGAAAGAGTGGGTCCGACTCGACGACGATATCGACTGGGCGCGCACCTTCACCGAGGGCTACATCGTCCTCAACCCCGAGTCGTCGGCGGCCATCTACACCGAGGCCAACTGCGAGTTGCAGGCCGACGACGTCGCCGCCTACGCCGAGGTCGCCGAGCGGATGCTCGGCCAGGAGGTCGTCTACGTCGAGTACTCCGGCACCTTCGGCGACCCAGAGAAGGTCGAAGCCGCCGCGGATGCCCTGGCGGAGGCCCACCTGTTCTACGGCGGCGGCATCCACGACTACGAGTCGGCCAACACCATGTCCGCACACGCCGACACGGTCGTCGTCGGCGACCTCGTCCACGACGAGGGCGTCGACGCCGTCACCGAAACCGTCGAGGGCGCCAAAGACGCCAAGCCCGCGACGCGATAGCCGGCCGCCGCAGTTACCGACTCCGTCGCAGTTTCTGCCCTCCGTTTCGACTCAGAACACGATGCGCTCGAACAGCCGCCGGAACAGGCCGGGCTTGTCCGCGCCGCCGGGCGAGACTTGGATCGTCGTGGAGTCGACGGCGTCGACGATCCGGTCGGCGGGCCGGCCAAAGAGCGTCCCGCGGATGCGGCCGCCGTCGGTCCCGATGATCAATACGTCGCTGGGGTCGGCGGTGGAGACGAACTCCTCGGTGGGGTCGTCGGTCTCGACGAGCGCGCGGTGGACCGGGACCGTACACAGCTCCTCTAACTCGGCGAGATACTCCTCGATAGTCGCCCGCTGGGCGTCGGTCGCGGAACTCTCGACGGGGTACAGCAGGTCGATCCGGGAGTCGGTCTCGGTCGCCAGGGCGTTGGCGAGGGCGATCTTCTGGGGGTCGAACGGCCCGCGGTCGGTCACGACTGTGATCGTGTGGATCTCCTCGAGGTCGCGTTCCTCGACGAGCAACACGTCACACGGCGCGTTGCGGGTGAGCCACTCGACGGTGGTGCCGAACACCGAGGAGTACAGCGGGTCGTCCCGGCGTTCGAGCAGCAGGAAGTCGACGCCCTCGTGCTCGGCGAAGTTGACGATAGCGTGTTCGGCGTCGTGGCTGACGATCTCGCCGTAGTGGACGGGCACGTCGAACTCCGCCGAGAGGTCCTCGGTCCGGCGTTCGAACTCGATGTCGGCGGGCGACTGCGTCTCGGAGGCCTGTTCGAGCGGCGCCTGGTCTGGCACCTCGTCGAACTGGACGACGGTGACGCTGCCGTCGTTGCGGCGGGCGATGTCGGCGGCGATCCGCAGCAGCGACCGCTCGCGGCGCTCGTCCGTGTCTTCGGTGACCGCGACCAGCACCTCGTAGCCCTCGACTTCGAACAGCGACCGGGTGCGGTCGACGGCCTGCTTTCCGACGCTCCGGCGGACGACGTCGGTCGCCGCGCCCTCGCGGTCGACCTCCTCGCGGGCGTAGTAGACGTACCAGAGGATCGATCCGACGGTGATGACGAGCGCGCCGACGAGCGGAACCGTCCCCATGAAGCCGATGAGGGCCACGCCACCCAGAACACCCGCGACCTGCGTCCAGGGGTACAGCGGCGACTCGAAGCTGGGGTCGTAGTCGCCGACAGCGCCCTCGCGGAAGGCGATGACCGCGCCGTTGACTAAGGCGAAGACGACGATCTGGAAGGCGCTGGCCAGCTTCGCGATGTCGTTTATCGGGACGAACGCGATGAGCACCAGCATCACCCCGCCGGTCAGCGTGATCGCCTTGGTGGGCGTGCCCCACTCGTCGTGGATCTCCGTCAGCGACGGCGGTGCCAGCTTGTCCCGGGCCATCGCGAAGGGATAGCGCGACGACGAGAGGATGCCGGCGTTGGCCGTCGAGATGAGCGCCAGCACCGCGGCGACGATGACGGCCACGACGCCGGGGAACGCCATCGTCGCCTCTGCCGCGTCGATCATGGGCACCTTCGAGCCGCTGAGCACGTCCGGCGGCGTCACGCCGACCATCACGACGACGATCAGCACGTACAGCAGCGTCGTGAACACCAGCGAGATGAGGATGCCGAGCGGGATGTTCCGGTCGGGGTCTTCGATCTCCTCGGCGACGCTGGCGATCTTCGTCACGCCCGCGTAGGAGACGAAGACGAGCCCGGTCGCCGCCAGCAGCCCCGTCGGCCCCTGGTCGAAGAAGCCACCGTAGTACGTCGACGACGTCGAGGGCAACCCGCCGACGACGAACCACACCATCGCCGCCAGCATCACGACGACGATACCGACCTGCAGCCGGCCGGTCTGTTTCGCGCCGACGAGGTTGACGACGACCAAAAGCGCCGCCAGCGCTAGCGCGACCGGCTTGGCCGGCACCTCGAAGAGATACAGCAGGTACGGCACGCCGCCGACCAGCGCCAGCGCCCCCTTGAACGAAAGAGAGAACCACGTCCCGACGCCGGCGATCGTTCCAAGCAGCGGGCCCATCCCGCGCTCGATGTAGATGTAGGTGCCGCCGGCCTCGGGCATGGCCGTCGCCATCTCCGCCTTGCTCAGCGCCGCGGGGAGGACGAGCAGGCCCGCCAGCAGATACGCCAGGATGACCGCCGGCCCTGCCGTCTTCAGCGCCAGTCCCGGCAGGATGAAGATGCCGCTGCCGACCATCGCGCCGATAGAGATGGCGATGACCGACGGCAGGCCCAGGTCGCGCTCTAGGTCCTTGTCCACTATACCACCCCGTCGGCCGGTCCGTCGACCGTCGATACGTCCTGCCAGTCTGCGACCGGGAACACGCCCGTCCGACCCAGTCGAAAGGGGTGTCCGTGTTCCGGCCGTCCGACTCCGGTTGGCGGATGCACGTTATCGGCCCCTAGTTCCGGAACCAGATAAAGCCAGCCGTTTCGATTCCGCAGCGGAAATAAATATGTTATATATTTCCTAAACCTGGCTGGAGACGGGGTGTCCCGTAACTGACCGGGACGGACTCATTCGGAGTGCTCGGACGGCCCCGAGTGCTCGTCGGGCGCGAAGCCGTCGAAGCAGCTGGTGTACTCGTTGCGGATGATGTCCTCGTCGGCGACCTGCAGGCCGGCCTCCTGCAGATCGCGGCCGATGCGGCTGAGGTCGTTGCTGTCGGTGCCGACGACCTCGACGTGGACGTTCTCCTCGCCGGTCATCACCTCGCGGACGGCGACGACGCCCGGCACTTCCAGCGCGCGGCGGGCGATCTCCTCGCGCTCGTGGATGGGCGCCGTGCAGACGATCAGCGTGTGCAGCTGGTAGCCGGCCGCTTCGAAGTCGACGTTGACATCGTAGCCCTGGATGACGCCCGCCTCTTCGAGGCGCTCGATGTGGTTGCGAACCGTGCGCGCGGAGACGTCGAGCGATTCGGCGATCGTGCTCGCGGAGGTGTGACGCGCGTCCTCCTGTAACGCGTGGATGATCTGCTGGTCGATCTCATCGATCGGGGATTCGGCCATACCCGTCCCCTACTCGTCGCCCCGTCACAAAGCCTCCCCTTCGTCGGACGCGACCGTCGGACTCCCGACCGCGTCGGGGCCACCGCGGTCGTCGCCGTTATTTCGCTGCGGGTCGATCCCCGGACATGGCCGACCGAACCGAGCTCACGACCGTCGAACAGGTGCTCGAAGACCGGTCGTACCTGTTCACAGCGAGCAACTCCTTCGACATGGCCGAGGAGGTCATCGTCGTTCCCTGCGAGGACGCCCCGGCGGACGAGTCCGACGCCTCCTCGGACGACGCCGGTCCCGTCAGGGCCTGGATCAACAGGTGCACCCACGAGGCCCAGCGCTTCGACAGGGGTCAGGGCGTCCCCATGCGCGGCGGCGAGATCGTCTGCCCCAAGCACGGCTCGATGTTTGACGCCTGTTCGGGCGACTGTGACAACGGGATGGCGGCCGATACGACGCTGCCGAACGTTTCCGTCGCCGTCGAGGACGGGACGGTCTATCTGGCCGACGAAGACTACACCTTCGACCATCAAGGCGGTATCGACGACGGGGACGACGGGCCGAGTTCCACTTCACATGTGGGCTTTTGAGATATCTATCCACCAATTACAAGATCGAGTAATATCTGGTTGCGAGCAGTACAAACCCAATCATGAGAGCGATGTAGTAGGATTGAAGTAACCTATTCTTCACTGACTTTTCTTCCCACCACTCTCGATCTTTACTTTTTGAACTTTTCCCACCCCCATCCAACCGTTCTGGAAAAATGTCTCCAATGGAATTGATTGACTCGAATTTATATTCGATTCCATCCAATTCTTTAATTATTTCTTTTTGTTGATTGTTGAAATCATTACGTCCATTTATATACGATCTCGTCCAGAGCCAGAGCGCCAGGAAAATCGCTGCGCCAAAACCACTAGTGAGGCGTTGCAATATGTTGTCATCCAGCTGAAAAAGAAATCCAAAGAGAGCACCAAATATGACGAGGCTGAAGTAGAATGTCCGGTGAATGACTAGATTAGTATGGCTGTGCTTCTGCGATATCTGGCCGTAGCGCTCCAGTAGAAAGTCGATCTTGTCTGGGTCGTCCGGAGCCATGAACCCTACAGCGGAGTGAAAGCCAATCAATATTCCGCCAACAAGTGGGCCCTCCTGGAAGGCTATCTGCAACGTACTGATCAGTACCTGACAGGAACGCTATCTAAATTAGATGGCGACCTGATTGAGAACACAACCGCCGATTGGGAAGTCAGTTCAGTCCGCGGCGGCGTCCTCTATCTCGGGAAGCTGACTGCGCCAGTCCCGGATCTGGTCGGCGCTCACACCCTGGACGTTCGCGGCGACATCGTCGGGGTCGACCTCCCGGAGGTCGCCGGGCGCGTCGACGCCGACGCCTTCGAGTCGCTCGGCCGTCGCCGGGCCGACGCCGTCGAGGTCTTCGAGGTCGTCGACGGCCTGGCGGGCCTGGTACTCCTTGTAGTTGCAGATGGGACAGCCAAGCTCCCAGGGGTCGTCGCCGCTGTGGACGACGAGTTCGGGCAGGTCGTGCTCCTCGCAGCGCTCGTCGGTGATCTCGATGTCGCCCCGGCGAGGCAGCGGCAGCGAGTAGTCACAATCGGGATAGCGCGTACAGCCGACCAGCCGCGACCCCGACCGGAGGTGCTTGATCGCGAGCTCCCCTCCGTGTTCCTCGCCGCAGTCGGGACAGACGCCGATGACCTCGTCCTCGCTCTCGTCGGCCTCGTCGGCCTTGCACTGCGGGCAGCCGTGGACGAACGTGTCGCGGCCGGCGAGCATCTTCACGTGGTCGAGGCCGTGCTCCTCGCAGGTTTCCTCCAAAACCAGTGGTTCGCCCGAACTCGGCAGCGGGAGCGTGTACTGGCAGTCGGGGTAGCCGTCGCAGCCGACGAAGTACGAGCCCTGGCGGCTCTGGCGGATGAGCAGGTCGTGGTCGCTCTCGGGGCAGGGGCCGAGTCGGCGGTCGGCCTTCAGCGACTCCTGGAGGTGGTCGCCGATCTCCTCGCGGGAGGAGCGCAGCTCCTCGAAGACGCGTTCGAGCATCTCGCGAGACTCGTCGGTCACCGCCTCCAGCGTCGCCTCGCCGTTGGCGATGGCGGTCATGTCCGCCTCCAGTTGCGCGGTCATCTCGTCGCTGACGACGTGGTCGGCGAACTCCTCGCCGGCCTCAACGACCGCCTCGGCGACCGCGGTCGGCCGCGGCGGGTCCGACTCGATGTACCCCCTGTCGTAGAGCTTCTCGATGGTGTTGTGCCGCGTCGCCTTCGTCCCCAGGCCCAGGTCCTCCATCCGCTGGATGAGCCGCGACTGGCCGTAGCGCCGCGGCGGCTGGGTCTGCTTGGCTTCGAGTTCGACGTCGGTGATGTCCAGCGCGTCGCCCTCCTCGACGGCGGGCAGGAACGACTCGCTGGCCGACGAGTAGGGGTAGACATCGTGGTAGCCGGCTTCGAGCAGGCGCTTGCCCGTCGCCTTCAGGTTGCAGCCGTTAGCGTCGGCGACGACGCGGAGGTTCTCCCAGGTCGCCGGCTCGGCGACCGTCGCGAAAAAGCGCCGGACCACGAGTTCGTACACCTCCCACTCGTCCTCGGAGATGTCGTCGCGGCCGGGCAGCTCGCCGGTCGGGTGGATCGGCGGGTGGTCGGTCGTCTCGTCGTCGCCCTCGGTGGGCTCGATGTCGTCGAGGTCGAGCAGCGACTCGGCGTCGTCGCCGAACTCGCGGGTCGCGGTGAACTCGTCGAGCAGCGACTCCGGGTCGAGGTCCTCGGGGTAGACCGTGTTGTCCGTCCGCGGGTAGGTGATGTAGCCGGTCGTGTACAGCTCCTCGGCGATGGACATCGCCCGCTGAGCCGAGTAGCCCAGCGATCCCGCGGCGGAGATGAAGGCGGTCGTGTTGAACGGCGCCGGCGGCTTGTCCGTGCGGGTGCGCCGGCGGACGGACGTGACCTCGGCGCTCGAGGCGGCCCGCAGCCGCTCGTGGGCGGCGTCGGCGTCGTCCTCGTCCCAGACGCGCTCGGCCTCGCTGCCGTCGTCGTCGTAGAAGTACTGCGCCTCGAACGTTTCGTCGTCCTTGTGGAGGTCGGCGAACAGCTCCCAGTAGTCGTCGGGCTCGAAGGCCTGGATCTCCCGTTCGCGGTCGACGATGATCTTCAGCGTCGGCGACTGCACCCGGCCGACGGAGATGAAGTCCTCGCCCAGCTGGCGGGCCGACAGCGAGAGGAAGCGGGTCAGCGCC
>ENA-ORDC01002451-ORDC01002451.1-marine-metagenome-genome-assembly--contig:-NODE-2451-length-11133-cov-2.854740_pt1 | contig 11133 bp, 11 predicted proteins | sample MGYA00237783_ERZ508515 | MGnify/ENA primary metagenome ERZ508515 (study PRJEB26186, sample SAMN06268792) | marine metagenome | isolation source: Eden Landing Ponds, San Francisco, CA, USA | place...
CGTGGAAGGCGCCACTGTCGGGGTCTTCGACGACCGCGCCGTCGGTGCCGCGCTTTCGGACGACCGTCGGCACGCTGACACCGTCGAGCGCGCGCGCCTCCACCTCGTTGACGAACAGCAGGTCGGCGTGTTCGAACGCGGCGGCGAAGTCTCGGTCCGCGAGCCGTCGCCCGGGGTCGACGGAGAGCGGCACGCCGAACTTGGCTGCGAGCTCCGCGACTCGCCCCGCGGTGTCCGACCGGTGGGCGGTGAGGTGAACGTGGTCGGCCGTCTCGACGAGTGCGGGGTCGACGTCGTCCGGGCCGAGCGCCTCGTTCACCCCCGCGGCGCCGAGCACCGACACCTCCCCGCCGTCGTCGACGAGCAGGTACTTCGTCGTCGTCTCTCCCTCCACCGTTCGGAGCCCGGAGAGGTCGACACCCCCGCGGTCGAGGTCGCGCCGCGCCAACAGGCCGTGTTCGTCGTCGCCCACGCTCCCCGACAGCGTCGCCGCACAGTCGAGTCCGACGAGCCCGACCGCGACGTTCGCCGCCGAGCCACCCCCCGATTGGGTGGTGTCGCGGATCGTCGACTCGGCGTCCGGGCGGGGGAGCGCGTCGACGCGGAGCGTCACGTCCCAGTTGACGTGGCCGACACACAGCACGCGGGGCATATCTCGAACTCGACGGGGAACGCTCAAAAAGTCGCGGTCGGGGCGGCGGGGTCGGACGACGGCGACCGTCGGCCGGCGGGCTCAGGCGATGGCGAACAGCACGATGTTGTGCGCGCCCGGACCGAGCCCGACCGCAGCGACGGCTCCGAGCAGCAGCGACCCCTCCGCCGGCTCCTCGCGGACGTAGTCGCGGAACGCGAACAGCACGAGCACCGCCACCACGAGTTTCACGAGGACGAACAGCCACGCGGCCCCGAACATCTCGGCGGGCGGGAGTTCGGCGCCCATCTCGATGAGCAGCGCAGACAGCGGCGTCTGCTCCCCGAAGCCGAGCCGCATCCCGACGGCCGTCGAGACGCCGTCGAGCGTGTGGCCGAACAGTGCGAGCGCGCCGAGCGTCCCCGTTGCAGCGACTCGCTCGCGAACCGCAAACCAGATCACGGCCGCGAGCCCGACGGAGAGCGCGAGGCCGGCGAGCGGCCACGCGAGTGAGAGGCGACCCGCCGCGAGCGCGCCGGCCACACCGACGGCGACGAGCGCGGCCGCGACGACGCCACCCGACAGTGCGAGGACGCCCGGAACGGTGTCGATACCCCGGCCGTTCGGAGCGCGGTCGGCGGCCACGAGCCACACCGTGCCTGCGACGGCGAACGTCGTCGCGTAGACGACGGGGTTGCCGAACAGCGGGGCGACGACGGCCGGCACCGCGCCGGCCTGATACAGCGCGTAGCCGGCCGCCCCGGCGATCATCCACGGCGCGAAGCCGACGACGACGCTGGGCGTGACCGGCGGCGCCCGGCGGTAGAGCGCGCCGCCGACGGCGAGGACGGCGACGACGACCGCGAGCAGATACGGCACCGGGGGGAGCGCCGCCCCCGACGGCAGCAGTTGCGCGAGCACGTCAGATGCGGTCGGCGGGCGTGCTCAAAGCGTTGTGGATACGCGACCGCATCCGACCACCTATCCGTCACGGACGCGAACCGCAGGCCGTGTCGAGCGCCGACCGATACCGCCCCGGCGTCTGCAACATCGGGGTCTCGGAGCGACGACGGCGATACCGATACGCGGCCGCCGCGTTCGTCGCTGCCGTCGCGTACTTCGTCGCCGTCGTCGTCAGCGACGCGCCGGCGGTACTGCTCGTCGGCCTGTTCGTCCCGCTCTCGCTCGGAGCGGAGTGGACGCTGCAGGCGCGCCGCTCGTTCTGCGCCGTGCTCGCGCTCACCGGTGGCTACTCCTTCGACGACACGAGTGGTGAGGTCACGCGGCCGGCCGACCGCCGAGCCGACGCCGTAACGGGGCTACTGTTCGCGTGTCTCGGCATCGTCGCGGGTGCGGTCGGCACTGCCATCGCGTACGCCACCGTCGCGCTGCTCTGATCCGGGCTCGGCCCACGGCTCGTCGACCTCCCCGTACAGCTCCCGCATCAGGGTCACGACGCTCTCCGGAGGAAACTGTCCCCGCTCCGTGACGATGGCGTCGACGTAGCGCGGCGGCGTCACGTCGAACGCCGGGTTCGCCACCTCGATGTCGCCGATCTCCGCACGGCTCGCCTCGTCGATGACTTCCGACTCGTCGCGCTGCTCGATCTCGACCGCGTGCCCGGTCAGCGTGTCGGGATGGAGCTTGATGGTGCCCGCGGCGACCGTGATCGGGACGCCGCGCTCTCGCGCCGAGACCGCGAGTCCAGAGGTGCCGATCTTGTTGATGACGCTCCCGTCGGCGGCGACGGAGTCGGCCCCCACGAGGAGATGGTCGACCTCGTCGAGGTAGCGGTGGGCCGCGTTGTCGACGATGAGCGTCACGGGCACACCGAGCTCGCGCAGCTCCCGCGCGGTGATGTGGCCCTGATTGCGCGGCCGCGTCTCCTTCACCACGGCGCTCACCTCCTTCCCGTCGTCGACGGCTGCTTCCACGACCGCCATCGCGTCCGTCGAGTGACAGTGGGTCATCACGGCGTCGCCGTCGTTGATCCGGCCGGCACCGATGCGCCCGAGCCGGTTCTGTGCCTCGTCGAGCTTCGCGCGGAACTCCGCGGCCCGCTCGCGGACCGACCGCCGGAGCGCGGCGACCGTCTCCCCTTCCATCCCGTGGAGCACGTATCGGAGGGCGTTCGGGAGGGAGACCGCGGTCGGCCGGGTGTCGTAGAGGGTCCGGGCGGCCGCCCGGAGCTCAGCCCGGAAGGCGGCTGGGTCGTCCGCGTCGCTTTCCCGAGCCTGCACCGCGAGCGCGCCGGCGACGGCGTCCGCGATGGTCGCGGCCCCCCGCGTCTCCATCGTGGCGATGTCCTCCGCGACGCGCTCGACCTCGGGGTGGACCATGTGGACGGTTGACGCGCGGCGAGTAAAAGCCCGACGGGCGCCCCACCGGCAGACTTTCGTCGCTCTCTGCCGGAGTCAGTCGCATGAACCGCGCCGAGTTCGCCGCCCACATCGACCACACCGTGCTCGGGCCGGAGACGACGCTCGGGGACGTCAAGCGCGTCCTCGACGAGGCGCTCGAACACGGGATGAACGCCTGCATCCCGCCGTGTTACGTCGCCGAGGCGGCCGACTACGCGCCGAGCGTCACGCTCGCGACGGTCGTCGGCTTCCCGCACGGCCAGCACGCGACCGCGGTGAAAGAGACCGAAGCGGAACGCGCGTGGGACGACGGCGCGGACGAACTCGACGTCGTCATCAACGTCGGTCGGCTCCGGGCCGGCGAAGACGACGCCGTCCGCGAAGAGCTGGAAGCCATCGTCGCGACTGTCCCGCTCCCGGTGAAGGTCATCATCGAGACGGCGCTGTTGGACGACGAGGAGAAACACCGCGCCTGCGAGGCGGCCCGCGACGCCGGCGCCGACATGGTGAAGACGTCGACCGGGTTCGCCGACGGCGGTGCGACGGTCCCGGACGTCGAACTGATGAGCGAGTATCTCCCCGTCAAGGCCTCGGGCGGGGTCGGCAGCTACGAGGAGGCGCGGGCGATGCTCGACGCGGGTGCGGAGCGCATCGGGGCCTCCTCTGGCGTCGAACTCGTCGCCGGGGCCCCGGAATAATCCCGGCACGTGGCCCGGGTAGTCGGCCGGTCAGTTCGGCTCCAGGCAGTACAGCGTCGTCCCGTTCTCCTCGCCCGACTGCCGCGCGACGAACAGCGCGCCGTCCGCGACGGCGAGCCCCTGAATCCCGCCGCCGGAAACCGGGTGCGAGAAGCGCTTCCCGCTGGAGAGCGGCCCGCCGCCGTCGAGGTCGAACGCGTGGACCGCCTCCTCCCCGGCGGCGTACAGCGTGTCGCCGGCCGCGACCGACGGCGCCGACCCGAACGGCGCGTCCGCCCGCCAGCCGACCTCGCCGTCGTAGCTGCGCGTCGCCGACGCCGCGTCGTAGCCGACGCTGTAGAACCATGACCCGGCGTGGACCGGTGTCGAGCCGGCCCGCCGCTCCTCGGCGGTCCACGACGGGGCGCCCGCGGCGTCGCCGTTCAGGTTCACGAGCGGGCCGCCGAAGCTGCTCACCGCGACCCCGTTCGCCGTCGGGGCGATGCCTTCGATCGCGCCGTCAACCTGTCGTCGCCACCGCTCCCGCGGACGCTCGCGCTCCTCAGTCAGGAAGACGGACACCTCGCCGCTGGAAGTGCCGACGTACAGCATCGGCGCCCGGTAGGCGAACGCCCGCACCGCACCGAACAGGTCGACCGTCCAGGCCGCATCGCCGGTCGCGGGGTCCAACGCCGCGACGCGGCCGGTCGCGTCGCCGACGAGCACCGAGGGCTCGTTCACCAACTCCCCGGCGAGGAGATGCGGGCTCACGTGGACGTGTCTGTCACCGTCGAGCGACCACAGCTCGTCGCCGGTCTCGGCATCGAGCGCGTGTATCTCGTCCTCGTCGCTCGCGGTGACGAAGACGGTTCCGTCGTGGACGGCGGGCGGTGCGGGCCACGGCTGGTCGCTCGGGGCGAACCGCCACCGCTCGCTCCCGTCGGCCGTATCGAGTGCGACGAGCGCCTCGGCCGTCGGGACATAGGCCGTCCCGTCCGCCACGACCGGAGTGCGGACATCGAACCCCTCGTCGTGGGTCCACCGTTCACTCGCACCCTCTCTGGGGACCGCCGCGTCGGGTGCGAAGGCGGTGTTTCGCGGGTCGCCGCGCGGCATCGGCCAGTCGGTGTCGGCGTCGCTTCCGGGGGAGAAGCGGTCCTCACCGAAGCCGGCACAGCCGGCGAGCCCGACGCTCGCAGCCGTTCCGGCCGCTGTCAGGACGCGTCGTCTGGAGGGCATCGGTCCGAATCGCGCCGCCCGCGGTATGGTTCTTGTGTCTCATTCGAGCGCGAGCAGGTGTCGCTGCCCCTCGCCCGTCTCCGCGACGACGTAGACGACGCCGTCGTCGACGACCGGGGCGTTCACCGCCCCGGCGAACGATTGCTCGAACCGGAGCGCCGGCCCGTCGCCGCCCGACGGCGTCGGGTCGAACGCGTACAACGCGTCGCCGCCGACGAACAGGGTGTCGCGCCCCAACGCGGGCGCGGTGTGGCGCCAGTCGCCGGTGTCGTGGCGCCACGCCTCAGTCCCCGAATCGTCGACGGCGACGAGGCCGTGCGTCCCGGCTGCGTAGAGTCGACTGTTCGCAGCGAGGCCGGCGGTCCACCCGACCTCGGCCGACCAGTCCACGTCGAACCGTGGCGTCTCGTTCAGCCCGAGCCGGTACACCTTCCCGTCGAGACAGGCGACGAACGCGCCGTCGCGGTCGGTGACCGGCGGGGCTCGCGGCCGTGCCGGGAGCTCCCACCGGCCGTGGCCGGTGCCGTCCCGACCGACCGCGTACACCTCGGCAGCATCCGTCGCGACGACGGCGGAGTGGCCGGCGTAGAACGCCGCCGGGCCGCGGACGCGGCCGAACAGCCGGCGCGACCAATCGATCCGTCCCCGGCCGGCGTCGACACGGTGGACATACTCCCCATCCGGGACGAGCAGCCACTCGCCACCGTGGGTCGCGGGCGTCCCGACGGGCGCGTTCGTCTCGAGTTCGAGACGCCACCGCTCGGTGCCGTCGCTCACCCGGTAGGCGAACAGCCGGTCGTGGCCGCCGACGTAGACGGTGTCGTCGCGGACCAGTGGGCGCGACCGGGCCGGAACGCGCCACCGTTCTTCGCCGTCGTCGGTGCCGTAGACGACGAGCTCCTCGCCGCCGCGGAGCAGGAAGACGCGGCCGTCCGCCACGGCCGGCTCCGCGCGGTCGAAGTCGCCGACCGGCACCCGCCACCGTTCGCTCACGCCGTCGACGGGGACCTCACCGTCGCCGACCTCGCGGTTGTTCGCTGCGTTGCAGCCGAAGCTCGACCACGAGCCGTCCGCGCCGAAGACGTGATCGTCGGGTTCCGGGTCGGGCCCGTTCTCGGGGGTCGGCGGGTCGTCCGGCGTCGGCTCGCCGGCACAGCCCGCGAGCGCCCCGGTCAGGGCGGCGCCGCTGGTCGCGAGTAGCTGGCGTCTGGAGGGCATCGCTCCCCGGTTCCGGGCCGGCCGGCAAATGTCTTCCCGTGCGGTTCCGTCGCGCTTTTGCCGCCGCGGCCGCTTTCCCGTGTATGGCCCGCTACCACATCGAGACGTACGGCTGCACCTCGAACCGCGGCGAGAGCCGCGAGATCGAGCGGCGGCTTCGCGACGCGGGCCACCACCGCGTCCCCCTCGAGGAGGCGGACGTGGCGATACTCAACACCTGTACGGTCGTCGAGAAGACGGAGCGGAACATGCGCCGTCGCGCGGAGGAGCTCGAAGACGAGGTGGCTGACCTCGTCGTCACCGGCTGCATGGCGCTCGCGCAGGGCGAACAGTTCGCCGACCTCGACGCCGAGGTGCTCGCGTGGGACGACGTGCCCACCGCGGTCACGAACGGCGAGTGTCCGACCGCGACCCCCGACGCGGAGCCGGTGCTCGACGGTGTCATCGGAATCCTCCCCATCGCCCGCGGCTGCATGTCGAACTGCTCGTACTGCATCACGAAGTTCGCCACCGGCCGCATCGACTCGCCGCCGGTCGAGGAGAACGTCCGCAAGGCCGAGGCGCTCGTCCACGCCGGCGCGAAGGAGCTCCGCGTGACCGGTCAGGACACCGGCGTCTACGGCTGGGACGAGGACGAACGGAAGCTCCCGGAGCTGCTTGACCGGATCTGCGACATCGACGGCGACTTTCGGGTGCGGCTGGGGATGGCGAACCCCGGCGGCGTCCACGGCATTCGCGAGGAACTGGCCGACGTCTTCGCCCGCAACGAGAAACTGTACGACTTCATCCACCTCCCGGTGCAGTCGGGTAGCGACGACGTGCTCGCCGATATGCGCCGACAGCACCGCGTCGAGAAGTTCCGCGAGGTCGTCGAGACGTTCGACGACCGGCTCGACCACTGGACGCTGTCGACGGACTTCATCGTCGGCTTCCCGACGGAGACGGACGCGGACCACGAGCGGTCGATGGAGCTGCTGCGCGAGGTGCGCCCGGAGAAGATCAACGTCACCCGCTTCTCGAAGCGACCGGGGACGGACGCCGCCGACATGAAGGGGCTCGGCGGGCAGACGAAGAAGGACCGCTCGAAGGCGATGAGCGCGCTGAAGATGGACGTCGTCGCCGAGGCGTACGAGGAGCTGGTCGGGACGCGACGGGAGGTGCTCGTCGTCCAGCCCGGCACGGGCGACTCGGTGAAGTGTCGCGACTCCGCGTACCGGCAGATCATCGTTCGGAACGCGAGCGAGCACGGCGTCGAACCCGGCGACGTCATCGAGGTCGAGGTCACGTCCGGGGAGACGGTGTACGCGTTCGGCGAGCCGGTCCGGCGCACCGCCGACTCCGAGGAAGCCGCGGCGGCCGACTGAGCCGACCGGCGACCGAGTTTTCACACATCCGCGAGAGACCCGTGTATGCCCGAACACCACCTTTCGCGCGACCCGGAACATCTCCACTACGACTGGGACAGGGACCGCGACCCCGTGTTGACAGTCGACCCCGGCGACACAATCCGCTTCGAGTGCCGCGACGCGGCCGACGGACAGCTCCCCGAGGGGGCGACCGTCGCGGACCTCGAAGCCGTCGACGCGCCGGGCCACGCGATGACCGGCCCCGTCGAGGTCGCGGGCATCGAGCCGGGCGAGACGCTCGCGGTCGACGTGCTCGACGTGACCCACGAGGGCGTCGGCTGGACGTACGTGTACCCCGGAGAGGCCGGCGCCGGTCTCCTCCCCGAGGAGTTCCCCGAGGGCGCGGTCCACACGTGGGACCTCGAAGGGGACGTGGGCCATTTCGTCGACGACATCGAGGTGCCGCTCGCCCCGTTCCCCGGAAACCTCGGGCTGGTTCCCGCGGAACCGGGGTCCCACTCCACGGTTCCACCCCGACGCGTCGGCGGCAACCTCGACGTGAAACACCTCACGGCGGGGTCGACGCTGTACCTCCCGGTCGAGGTCGCCGGGGGGCTGTTCTCCATCGGTGACCTCCACGGCGCACAGGGCGACGGCGAGGTGTGTATCACGGCGGTCGAGATACCGGGCACCGTCACCCTCCGTCTGCGGCGTGCCGACCGCGAGGTCGACGCCCCCGAACTCGACCCCGCGGGTCCGTACGCGCCCGCCGGCGACGGTCCCGTCACCGCGACGACGGGGCTCGGCGACGACGTCGACGAGGCAACCCGCGAGGCCGTCCGGGCGATGATCGCACGGCTGGTCGAGCGACACGAGCTCACCCGGGTCGAGGCGTACATGCTCTGCTCCGCGGCGGTCGACCTGAAGGTGAGCGAGGTGGTGAACGACACCGTCGTCGTGACCGCATACGTCGCGCTCGCGGGCTGAAGCGCGGTCGTCCGATGGCCGCCGCGCCAAGCTATATGCTCACACGCGACGTACCGACGGTCGCATGGCAGACTACTCCGTCGACCACCACCTCAGCGACGACGAATCGAACATCCACCGGAGCTTCGACAACAGCATCGACCCCGTCCTGACCGTCGAACGAGGGGACGTGGTCCGCTTCGAATGCCGCGACGCGGTCGACGGCCAACTCGACCTCGAGTCGACGGCAGCGGACGTGACCGAGGTGAGCTTCGACCCGGTCCACCCGCTGACCGGGCCGGTCGCCGTCGAGGGCGCGGAGCCGGGCGACGTGTTGCAGGTCGACCTGCTCGACCTCCAGCACAAGGGCTGGGGGTACAACGTGTTCATGCCCGGCGAGATGGGGCTCGGGCTGCTCCCCGAGGAGTTCCCCGACCCCGGCATCCACGTCTGGGACCTCGAAGGCGACGTCGGCCACTTCGTGAACGGTATCGAGGTGCCGCTCGATCCGTTCCCGGGCGTCATCGGCGTCGCCCCCGAGGAGGACGGCGCACACGACACGCTTCCCCCGTACGACACCGGCGGCAACATGGACGTGAAACATCTCACCGAGGGGTCGACGCTGTACCTCCCCGTGAAAAACGAGGGTGCGCTGTTCTCGACCGGTGACTGTCACGCCGCGCAGGGCGACGGCGAAGTGTGCGTCACCGGCATCGAGTCCGAGATGTTCGTCACCGCGCAGTTCGACGTGCGGACGGACATGGAGATCGAGCAGCCGCAGTTCGAGACGGACGGGCCCTTTACCCCCACCGGCGCTGACGAGCGGATGTACGGGACGACCGGCATCGACTCGGACCTGATGGAGGCGACGAAGAAGGCCGTCCGGCACATGATCGACCATCTCCACGAGGAGCGCGGGCTCACCCGCGGGGAGGCGTACATCCTCTGTTCGGCCATCGTCGACCTGAAGATCAACGAGGTGGTCGACGCGCCGAACTGGACGGTGTCGGCGTATCTCCCGGAGAGTATCTTCCCGGAGTGAGTACTGTCCCGTTCGATCCGATCTCTTCACGCGGTCCGTGAGCGGATCGGCTGTCGGGTCCCACGTGCGTGTTGACCACCTGAGATTCCTACCGATTCCGATAGGCGTTCATCGCGGCGTGCTGCATACAGGGGGCGCGTATCTCGCAGGCCACCGCGATTCTCCCTTACTTATTTGTTTTCCTCGTTTCTGCGTTACTACATGGTAGTTGGTAACATTAAACACGAAGACGCAGCCGAACAGTGGAGTCCGGCGCTGTTCCTCGTCGGTGGGGCGCTGGTCACGACTCACGCCACGATCCAAGCCATCAACGCGTTCACGGCCATGACCACACCGCCGGACGTGTTCGTCACCACTGGCCACCTCGTTGCCCTCGTGGGGCTGCTCGGGTTGTACCCCGTACTCGTCGATCGGACGCCCAGACTGGCACGGGTCGCTGGCGCCGTCGCTACGGTCGCGATCGCAGGCTGGTCGATAATGACGGTCACGCAGTTCCTCACGGTTGCCGGGGTCGTGTCCTCGATGACCGACGTGCTTCCGGGAGCCCTCGTCGTGGTCGTTCTCGCCTCGATAACGCTCACGTACGTCCTGTTCGGTGTTGGGACGCTTCGTCTCGGCGGGGAGTCGCGCACCGTCGGGCTCCTCGTGCTGGCGCCGGCCGCCCTGTTCGTCGTGTTACTCGTTGCCTACGCCGGTATGGGAGTGTCCGCCGGCCTCGGGGTCAGCATCGGCGGCGGCTTTGCGCTGTCCATGCTCGCGCTGGGGGCGCGGCTCCGCTCGTGGGACCGCCCGACCGAGCACACGGTGCCGACTAACGACGCGACTGCGGGGTGATCGCTGTGGCTGATGCGGAATCCCCCGGATCGGACCGAGCGACCGAGGCCAGGACGTCCGACACGCGGGCAAGTGAGGCGTTCGACCTGCTCGGGAACGAGAACCGCCGCCGCATCCTCCGCCTCCTCTCCCGGAAGCCCTGCTACGTCACGGAGATCTCCGAGCACCTGGGCGTGAGCCCGAAGGCCGTCATCGACCACCTCCGGAAGCTGGAGGGGGCCGGCCTCATCGAGAGCCGGGTCGACGACCAGCGCCGGAAGTACTTCCACATCGCGCGGAACCTCCGCCTCGAGGTGTCCGTCTCGCCCCACGGCTTCGGGATGAAGAGCGCCTACCCGGCGAGCCCGAGCCTCGACCTCTCCTCGTGTAAGCACCTCTCCATCACCGTCTCCCGGAAGAGCCTGCCCGCTGGGCGCGAGGACGGCGAGCCCGCGGCGGCCCAGGCCAACGGCGGCACGGCCACCGCGGCCCAGGACGAACCGGAGCTCGCCGTCAGCGTCGACGAGCTCGCCGAGCTCGCTGGGGAGCTCGACGAGCTGGAGGACCTAGAGCGGGAGCTCTCCCTGGCCCAGCGGTGGGTCCAGGGCCGCATCGCCGGCGTGCTCGACACGCTCTCGGCGGCCATCGGCGCCGACGACGACTACCTCCACGCCGAGGTGCTGGCCGCCGTGGCCGGCGGCACCACCGACCCGGTCGAGATCAGTCGGGAGCTCGAGATTCCGCCCGAGGTCGTCGAGGAGTGCCTCCGGGCACTCCGCGAGCAGGGCATCCTGAAGCGGCCCTCCGGCGAGTGGCAGCTGGCGGATTGAGCCCCCGAAAC
>ENA-ORDC01002452-ORDC01002452.1-marine-metagenome-genome-assembly--contig:-NODE-2452-length-11132-cov-2.791135_pt1 | contig 11132 bp, 13 predicted proteins | sample MGYA00237783_ERZ508515 | MGnify/ENA primary metagenome ERZ508515 (study PRJEB26186, sample SAMN06268792) | marine metagenome | isolation source: Eden Landing Ponds, San Francisco, CA, USA | place...
GGAGCCGGTTCAGCGCGCGAGGGATGAGCAGCGGAGCGAACGAAGTGTGTGAGCAGCGCAATCGGTTGGGGAGGACGTGGCCGGTTTGGGGGGACTTCGAAAGGGGCCGATCGCTCGGCGAAGGCCGGCGAAGTAAGCACCGCAGCCCGAAGGGCGAGGAGCGCAGCGAGCCGCCCGAGTCGAGCGATCGGGGGCTTTCGGAGCTCGTAGTGGCCAATGAAAAGACAGCGACGCAAAACCGCGAACTCACTCCTCGAGGAGGTCGACCCGCTCGCGCAGCCACGCCTCCGCCGCCTCGACCTGCTCGCGATCGGTCCCGGAGAGCTTCACCCGGACGTGGTCGCCGGGGTAGCTCCCGACGGACACGTCGAAGCGATCTCGCAAGTCGGCGAAGCGCTCGACCAGATGGGATTCGGGCTCGTCGACGGGCACCTGCACGACGAAGCGCTCGGGACCGGAGAACTGGTCGGCGACGTCGGCGAACATCGCCTTCATCTCCGCGGGGACGCCGGGGAGCACGTACACGTCGCCGATGACGCAGCCGGGCGCGACACCGACCTCGTTGTGCAGCGGGTCGGCGCCCGCGGGAATCGCGGTGGTCCCGGGATCGAGCACGTCCGCCGAGTAGCCGCCCTCCTCGACGAGCCAGTCCTCGGCGGCCTGGTTGTGTTCGAGCTCCTGGCCGAACGCGGCGGCGACCGCGGCCATCGTCAGGTCGTCGTGAGTGGGCCCGAGTCCGCCGGTGATGACGACGGCGTCGTACTCCGCGCGGTACTCGTTCACGACGCGGGCGATATCGCCGATCTCGTCGGGGAGCGTGATCACGCGCCGCACGGAGACGCCGCGGTCGGTCAGCTCCGTACAGAGCCAGGTTGCGTTGGTGTTCGCGGTGTCGCCGGCGAGCAGTTCGTCGCCGACGGTGACCACGGCTACGTCCATGACCCCTCTTGCGCTGGCGTCGGCAAAAGGGTCGCGGGACCCGGCGTTCTCTGCAGCGGGGAGCGAATCCGGCCGCCGCACGAAGGCGCCGCTCCCTTCGGACCCTGCAACTGCGCAGGGGCATTTTTGAGCGACGGCTGCGAACTCCGATCCATGCGAGCAACCGTCTCGACGCGAACGGCCCGTCTGGGTGGCGGCGGCCTCGTCCTGCTCGGCGTCCTCGCCGGCGCGCTGGCCTGGCCGGAGCTACCCGCGACGATGGACGTTCACTGGAACGCGGCCGGGGAGGCCGACGGGACCGCGCCGCGGGCCGTCGGCGTCCTCCTGCTCCCCGCGGTGGCGGCAGGGCTGCTGGTGCTGTTCGATCTGCTTCCCAGAATCGACCCCCTCGGAGAGAACGTCGCCGACTTTCGCGGCTACTACGACGCGTTCGTCCTCCTGCTCGTCGCGTTCCTTATCGGCGTCCACGGCGTCGTTCTCGCGGCGAATCTCGGCGTTGACGTCCCACTCTCGCCGGTCGTGCTCGTCGCGACAGGGGGCTTTCTCGCCTACGTCGGCCTGCTCATGCGGCAGGCAGAGCCAAACTGGTTCATCGGAGTGCGGACTCCCTGGACGCTTTCCAGCGAGGAGGTCTGGCGACGGACCCACGCTCTCGCGGGGCCCCTCTTCGTCCTCGCGGGGGTCGCGCTCGCCGTCGCGGCCGTTGCGGGCTGGCTGCTCGACGCCCAGGGCGCAGTGACGACAGTGGTGGTCGCGATCGTTCTCGTCGCGTCCTTCGTCCCCGTGGGGTACTCCTACTACGTCTACCGCTCGCTCGATGCGCCCGAGGACGCACCCGCGTAAGACGGCGAAATCGACCCGCCGGCAGCCTGCGACGCCCGCCGATCAGCCCATCCCGGGCGGCGGCCGCTTCTCGTCGTCGTCATCGTCGCGATCGAGGTCGAGCCCCTGGGCGGCGCGCCACTCCTGGATCTCGCGGATCTGGCGCTTGTAGTACACGAAGATCCCCGCGCCGGCGACGGTGAGCAGGCCGATCAGCCCGTAGAAGACGTAGAAGTCCCGGTCGCGGTAGAAGCGAACGAGCAGCGTGTCGCTGTTGTCGACGCCGGTCCAGGTGAGCCGCGTGTGTCCCTCGACGGTCTCCGTGCTGTAACTCCGCGGCGAGACGTCAGAGAGGAGGATGTCGCCGACGCTGTGATCCCGGGGCAGCGTCACCGTGTAGTTGCCGTCAGCGATCGCGGGCAGGAGGAGTTCCTTGTTGCGCCGGTCGCCGATCCACGCGAAGCGGCCGGGGCCCTCCGGGAGCCGGACGCGAGTCCGGCGGGCGTTCTGGTCGACGTCGATCGCCTCGTGGCCGACGACGGTGCCGTTGGGGTACTGGTATCTGACCGCCCGGATGTCGACGGAGTGCGGTCGCGTGAACCCGCGCTCGGAGAAGGTGAGCTGTGTCCGGTTGCCGGTGTAGATCCCGTGGTAGGTGTCGTCGCCGAGGAAGCCGGCCTGGTTGAGTTCGATCTGGACGGTGACGTTCTCGGGCCACTCCTCGGCCGTCGCCGACGTGTTCCACTCGTAGGTGGCGTTCCGGGAGAGCTCGCCTTCAGAGAGGCCGGTGCCAAACTGGCCGATACAGCCAGACAGCGCGAGCACAGCGACGAGGCCGAAGAGGACCAGCAGTCGGCGGCGAGTCGAGGTGCTCGAGGACATCCTTAGACGACGGCGCGAAGCTCCGCGGGCAGGTACTCGCCGATCGCTGCGATCAGGCCCGGCGGATCGGTGGACTCCTTGCAGACGATCGACTGCTCGAGCAGGCCGAGACGCTCGACGGTGACGATGTCCTGGGCGTGGCCGGCGCGGTTGACCGTCGCGCGGACCTCCGAGCGGGTCGCGGAGTTGACGGTGACGCGGCCGGGGCCGCGCTGCCACTCGTAGAGGCGGTCACGCTCGGCGTCGGCGAGCTCGGCGACGAGCGGGCCGTCGCCGTCGCCCTCCCAGCGTTCGCCGGTGACCTGGAACTGCATCGGCAGGTGCTGGACGAGGCCGAAGCGCTCGACGATCTGTTCGGGGTTCCCCGGCCCGAGGTCGATCTTCGAGGGAGGCACCCGGATCGGGACGCCAGCGTCGAGCACGAACCCGTCCTCGTCCCACGCCTCGAGCGTGCCGGTGTAGGTTTCCTCGGGGTCGAACCCGGCGACAGCATCGTTGCCGTCGGCTTCGTCACTCTCAACGCCGTCGTCAGCGTCCTCTCTCACGCCATCGTCGGGCGTCGGAATCTCGTCGAACGCCTCGGCGAGAAGGTTGCGCGCGACGACTTCGTCCTCGCCCTCGAGGGTGACGGCCGGGAAGCCGTCCTCGCGCAGCTCGATCTCGACGTCGACGTCGAGATCGGAGAGGTGGTTGCCGACCTGTCCGTTGAGGCTCCGCAGCGTGCGCTCCTGGGCATCGCCCGCGACGTATATCTTCCTGGCGAGGACCACCGATGCCGGCATTATGCGTCCGAGCCCTCGATGTGAAGCTCCTCGCGCAGCGCGCCGATCCGCTCGTGCATCGCCTGGATCAGGAGGTCGTTGTCCATCGTCTCGAGCGGCGAGCCACACTCGGGGCACTCGAAGCCGAACTCCATCGCCTCGCCGAACTCGAAGCGGATCGAACAGACCTCACAGAGGTAGAACTCGTGGTTTCGCTCGTACTCCTCGCGCTCTTCGAGGACGTCGTGGAGCCGATAGAGCTCCTCCTCGAGGTTCTCGGGAATGTTGTCGTACTGGAACGTCCAGAGGTAGGTGAGCCAGCCGGAGTCCTCGTCGCGCAGCCGACGGTACGTCGCCAGGTCGTTCTCGTAGAGAATGAACAGGGCCCGCCGGACGTCGTTGAGCTCCATGTCGAGTTCCTCGGCGAGTTCCTCGTCGGTCACCTCGCCGTCGGGCGGTGCCGCGGCGACGGGCATGCCCTTCGGACCGACCAGCTCGTGGAGGTACTTCTGGATCACCGGGTCCTCGAGGAGATCCTCAAAAGCCATTGCCCGATTCTGGGGGCGTGAGTCGTTTAAACCCACCGGAGCGGCTGCGATGGCGAACGATCCGGCCGTTGCTGTGACCATCGCGTGCCCATCGCTCCGACGACCCCCAGGCGTGCACCCGGGTCACCGGACTCACTCCGCCTCGGCGATCTCGATCTGGCGCCCGTCGGGGTCCCGGAGGTACGCCGAGCGCCCCCAGTCGTACTCCTCGGGGCCGCGGGCGATCTCGAGGCCGGCATCCTGGAGGTCGGCGACGGTCGCGTCGAGGTCCTCGACCTCGAAGGAGACGTGATCGTCCGGCGGGAGGTCGTCGCCCTCCGCGTCGTACTCCTCGTGGACGAGGACGGTCACGCCGCCGACGGACACGATCGAGATGCCCTCGCCGGCCGCCACCTCCTCCGCGCCGGGCAGCGATTCGTAGAACTCCGACACAGCCTCCACGTCGTCGGTGAACCGCGTGAGTTCGTTGAGGTGCATGCGTCTGCAGGCGCTCGCCACCGAAATAAATCGGTGGGACCGTTCAATCGCTACCCGGAACGAATGGTCGTCGGCCTACTGGTGAGCGGAATCCGCGTAGCCTCGTCACCAGGCTTAGCCGTCGTCGCCATCGGCACCGTTCAGCCCGTCAACGGCGCCGCCGGCCCCGCCTCAATCGGCCCCGTCGCCGTCGGTCGCCGCGCCATCGGCACCGTCGCCGCCGGCCTCGGTATCCAGCTCCTCCACGAGCTTCCCTTCGGCTTTCGGGACCACCGCGCGCTCGGCCTCGGCCCACTCGCGGTCGAGCTCCCGCCCCTCGAACAGCCTGTCGAGAAACACCGCCAGCGCCGCGACCTCGGAGTGGGGCTGGTTCGTCACGCCCAGGTTCCAGTCGGCGTGTTCGTAGACGTCCCAGGGCACCTTCTCCGCGCCGACGACGACGAGCAGCGGTTCCTCGCGGTGGGCGGCCCGCACCTCCTCCTCGACGGTCTGGACGGGCTCGCCGTACATCGTGAGGTGGGCGATCGAGCCCTCCCACTCCTCGAGGATCGAGATCGTGCGCTCCGTCGACTCGACGGAAAAGGGCCCGCCGAATCGGCCGGTGACGTCGGTCGCGGTGTCGTAGGCGTCGGTCGCGTTCGCGGGGAGGAGGACCCGATCGGCGCCGAGCGAGCGGGCGGTCAGCGCGACGTGGGTCGTCATCCGGTCGTCGCGACCGGGGCGGTGGCCGAGTCGGAGAACGACCACCTCGGGGTCGCCGTGCATGGCAGAAGCGACGGGACGCGGTGGGTAGGGTGTTTCGAAGCGCACTCGCTACCGCTGGCCGCCCGTACGGCCGATCGGTCACCCCGAGACGAACGGTGCGGGGTAGTCGAGGGCCAGGGTCACGTCGAGCACCCGGCCATCGCTCGCGTAGCCCACGGATTCGACGGTGTCCTCGGCCCGGATGGTTTCGATGTAGGACTCGACCGGGGCAGATCGCCGCGCGGCGGCGTCACCGAACACCAGGAGCGCCCGGACGGTCGAGCCGCCGTCGGCGACGGTCGCGGACGCCCCAGTGGCGACGAGGCCGCGGAAGCGCCCCTGTTCGGCGTCCGTCTCTCGATCGGGATCCTCGAGTCGCACCGACGTCCAGTGCGTCGCATCGAGACGGGTAGCGGCGGTGGCGAACCCGTCGTGGCTGTCGACGAGCCCATCGCCGTCGCCCTCGCCGAGGTCGATGATCGATTCGACCAGCGCCCGGTCCGCCTCGGAGTACGCGTAGCGGTCGAGTTCGATCACGCGGCCGTCGCGCACGGCGTGGAAGAAGAACCCGGCGCCAGTGCCGTGGATCTCGTAACCGCGGTAGCTCCCGAGCAGTTCGCGATCGTAGTTCGGCCGCTCGTCGAGCGCCGAGACGATCGTCGCGGGGTCGACGTCGCCCTCGAAGATCGCGAACGTGCGTGGCGATGCGGCGCCGTCGGCCGAGTGGTCGATCACCCGTTCGACGTCGGTCGCGGCGAGGGCGTCCCATGCGACGGACTCGTGTGGAACGCCCGGCGAGAGATCGGCGGTCGTGATCTCGTCGCTTGCGGCGAGTACTTCGCGAGGTTGCATCACACCGATCTCGTAGTTGTACGGGCGATCGGGCGATTCGTCACGGGCAGGTGCCCACCTGGCGAGCGAATCGGAGTCGGAGCCCCTCCCGCTTCCGTCGCCCAGAATGCCGCTACAGCCCGCGAGAGCGGCCAGGGTAGTGGACCCTGCTCCAGTCAGGAACGCCCGTCGCTGCATGACCGGCCAGACCAATCCAAGGCACTTTGCGTTTGCGGGCTGCTCCGAGTCGCCACCACCCAAACGCCAAAGCGACCGGCGCCCGAGCATTCGCTCATGTCGCGCACAGCGATCGTCACCGGCGCATCGTCGGGGATCGGGGAGGCGACCGCGCACGAACTCGCCGACGAGGGACTGAACCTCGCGCTCGCCGCCCGCAGGGAGGAGCGCCTCGAATCGATCGCCGCTGACCTCGAATCCGAGTACGGTGTCGAGGTCGTGGCGGTCCCGACGGACGTTCGCGAGGAGGCTGCCGTCGATGCGCTCGTCGAGGCCACAGTCGAGCACTTCGGCGGACTCGACGTCCTCGTCAACAACGCAGGGCTCGCGCGGGGCCACCTCGTCACCGAACTCGAGACCGAGGAGTACCGGACGATGACCGAGACGAACGAGGACGGCGTCTTCTTCGCGACGCGGGCCGCCCTGTCGCACCTGATCGAGAGCGAAGGCCACCTCGTCTTCGTCGGGAGCTTCGCGGGCCAGTACCCCCGGCCGTTCAATCCCGTTTACGCCGCGACGAAGTGGTGGGTCCGGGGGTTCGCCCACAGCGTCGGCGCGCAGGTCGGCGAGGAAGGCGTCGCGGTGTCGGTCGTGAACCCCTCCGAGGTCCGGACGGAGTTCGGCGGCGACGACGGCGATTCCTTCGCCGAGACCTTCGAGCCCGGTGAGGTGACCGAGCCCATCGAGATCGCGGAGGCGATCCGCTTCGCCGCGACACGGGATCGAAGTGGGGTCTCGGAGATCGACCTCTATCGGCGCGACAAGTTCGCGGATACGTTCACGTAGCGCAGCCCCGACCGTCGAGGGCTCGAGGACCCAGCCGGGTCAGGCCGGTTCAGGCCGGCCGCCGCTGGCACCGACGGGGCCCGAGGAAAAGACCTATTCCCGGCACTACCCTGCTGGCGACCATGCACGACGACGCCCTCCGGACCGACGGCGGGGAGCCGCCGGCGCTCGATTTCGGCGAGTCCGGACGCATCCCCGCGATCGCCCAGGACGCCGACTCCGGCGAGGTGCTGATGCTCGCGTACGTCACGCCGGCGGCGGTGGAGCGGACCCGGGAGACGGGGCGGGCGCACTACTACTCGCGGAGCCGCGAGGAGCTCTGGGAGAAGGGCGCGACGAGCGGCCACACCCAGGCGGTCGAGGAGATCCGCGTCGACTGCGACGGCGACGCGATCCTCTACCTCGTCGACCAGGCGGGTGGCGCCTGCCACACCGGCTACGAGTCCTGCTTCTACCGGACCGTCGACGGCGACGTCGTCGGCGAGCAGGTGTTCGACCCCGACGAAGTCTACGAGTAACGCCATGAAGGCCACAGCGCTATGAGCGACCGACACCGCGCTCCCGACGGCGACACGACCGGGACGGTCGAGCGACAGGCGGGTGAAGGCGCCCGTGCGGAACTCGAAGCGGCCGCCGAGGACTACCGCGCCGCCCAGGCCGCGATCGAGGACGTCGGCCGCGACACCCTGGAGACCCTCGACGATCGCTACCGGACTGCCAACGACCTCCTCGTCGAGTTCCAGGACAAGGCGACCGACACCGGCGCCAAGGAGTTCGTCCAGTTCGCGACGTTCAAACAGCGGTTCACGGACCACGTCGAGGGGCTTGACGACGACCTCCCGCGACGCGAAGCCTTCGAGAACGCCCTCGAAGCGGTGGACAAGACTCGCCTGAGCGAGGACGACTTCCAGCGCGCGCTGGAGGCGCTCGAACCGGCCGCCGCGCTCGCGGAGCGCCTCGAAGACGAGACAGTGGCCCGCGATCGGCTTACAGCCGCGATCACCGACGCCCGGAAGGCCAAGCAGTCCCACCTGGACGAAATCGAGCGGTGTGAACGCCTGCTCGAACTCGGGGAGGCCGACCTCGACGCGCCCGTCGGGGACCTCCACGATCCGATCGAGACCTGGAACGACGCCGTCACCGAGTCCATCCGGACCAGCCGAACCGACGCCTCGGCACGCGAGCTGTTCGACCTCCTCGAACGCACCGAGCGGTACCCCCTCGTCGATCTCGATCCGCCGCCGGAGCCCCTCGCGGAGTACGTCGAGACCCATCCGCCGGGCGAGGAGTCCGTCGCCCGCCTGCTGGAGTACGCCGACTTCTCCCGCTCCAAACTCGATCACTACGTCGAGGATCCCGACGCCTTCCGCCGGGCGGTCGCGACCGAGCGGACCTATCTCGAACGTCTCGACGCCGACGGCCTGACGGTCTCCTGGCCCCCGCCGCCAGCCGACGAGGTGCCCTGGCTCGTCCGGGAGCTGCAGGGCGCCGCTGCCGGACTCGTCGACGAGGAGTCCACCGCGGCGCTCCGTTCCGTTGCCGAGATGGCTCGCAATGGCGACGAGTACGAGCGGCTCCGGACCGCCGCCGTCGCCCGCCATCAGCTCGACGACGAGGCCCGGGAGCGGGTCACGTCGGGTGCCGTCGAAGACGAACTCGCAGAACACGAGGCGGCGGTCGATGCACTGGAGACGGCGCTTGCGGACGCGCCGGATCCCTGACCGCCGAGCGCGGGTCCATGCCGATCCACAGATACAGCGTCCGGTCGCTGCGCTGAACCTCGCCTGCGACCACAACGCATTACCGCGGCGGCCGCTATCCGCCGACAATGGCAACCCAGCCCTGCGACGGCTGCGGCCGGCCGGTCTCCGTCGCCGGGGGGATCGCGAACCTCTGGAGCTTCGAGAAGTCCACCACAGACGGCCTCCAGCTCGAACTCGCCGACGGCACCGATCACTTCCTCTGTTTCGAGTGCGTCGACGACCTCCCCGACGACGCCGCCGAAGCCGACGTCGACGCCCTGCCCGATCGGCCGCCAGACGAGCCCATCGGACGGCCGGAGTGGGCCGATGCGGGTGATGGCGGACTGCAGTGGGCGTTCGTCGGAACCGGCCTCGGAGCCCTCGCAGGTGCCGGAATCGGCATCTTCACCGGTTCGCTCGAGTACTGGTTCGTCACTGGCGCCGCGATCGGCCTGCTGCTCGCGTTGCTGGTCGAACGGCTCCGCACCAGAACCGACGGCTGAGCGGCGCTGTCCACTCGAAACGAAGGGGTTGCGAGATTCTCGACAGCTGACGAACCGCTCACCAGCGAGCCGGACGGTCGGGCGTCAGGCTGCAGTCAGCACCCCGACTCAGAACTGCTGCTGGACGATCTCGAGGGTCTCCTCCCGATCGTCCCAGTCGACGAAGATCGCGACGGAGGTCGCGGAGGTGATGAGATCGCGGATGTTGATGCGAGCCTCGCCGAGCGGGTTGACGATGTTCGTCAGCACGCCGGGGCGGTTCGGAAGCTGACCACCGGTCACTCGAATGACGGCGACGTCGTCGGAGACGGTGACGCTGGAGAGGGGCTCCTGAGAGACGACCTCGTCGTGGAGGACCGCCTCGGCGGCCTCGGCCTGGGACTGGTCGACGTAGTAGGTGATCGAGTCCATCCCGGAGGCGACAGCGTCCACGTTGATGTCGTTCTCGCCCAGGGCGGTCGAGAGCCGCTGGAGGATGCCGGGGCTGTTGCGGATCGCTCGGCCCGCGACAGTCATGCAGGCCAGGGCCTCCTCGCGCATGTCGACGAGGTTGCGGAACTCGCCCTCGATGCGGGTGCCACCGCGGAGGAGGTCGCCGTGCTGGTAGTGGGTGACGCGGACGTCCATCCGGTCGTCCTTGTAAGCGAGCGCGGAGGGCGCGACGACTTCCGCGCCGCGGAAGGAGAGGTTCCGGAGCTCGTCGACGGTGATCTCGCCGACGTTCCGGGCGCCTTCGACGACCGTCGGATCACCGGTCATGACGCCCTCGACGTCGGTGACGATGACGACCTCGTCGGCGTTCATGTACTTCCCGAGCATAACGGCGGTCGTGTCCGAGCCGCCGCGGCCGAGCGTCGTGACGTCGCCGTCGACGGTCTCCGCCAGGAACCCGGTGATCACGGGGACGACGCCATCCATGACCGCCGCGAGCGCCTGTGCGGCCTCCTCGGTCCGCTCGACGTCGAGTTCGCCATGAACGTCAGTGATGACGGGCCAGAGCTCCGATCCCGGCTCGAGAAACATCGCGTCGACGCCGCGAGACGCGAGCGCGGCCTTGAGCATCCGGACGGAGGTCCGCTCGCCCATGCTGACGATCTGTGCGCGGTCGGCCTCGTCGGTCTCGAAGGTGATCTCGTCGAGCAGTTCGTCGGTCGTGCTGCCCATCGCCGAGGCGACGACCGCGACCTCGTGGCCCTCGTCGATCGCGCTGGCGACCGTGTCCGCTGCCCGCTCGATTCGCTCCCCGGTGCCCAGACTGGTGCCGCCGAACTTCGCGACTACGCGCATGCTACCACCACGTCGGCTCCTGCCGAATCCGTGTGTGCCGTGCTCATGCCCCCGTGTATCCCGGGGTCCCGGATAACTGTGTCCATCCCGCGTCTCCCCGAGGACGGCAGGGACGTACGTCCGATGTACTCGCTCAGCTGTCCGGCGCGTCGGCGTCGGATGCCGTCGGCTGCTCGGACGGCGGGCCATCCCTTTCGTGGCTCGCGTCGTGGGCAGTACTGCTCGTCTCGTCGGCACGACTGCCGTCCGAACCGCCTTCGCCTCGCTGGTCGGTCGGGCCGTCGTCGCCTCCGTCGCGCTCCGCCGCGTCGGCCTCGGCCTGCTCGATCTGGGCCTCGGGATCGAAGGGAACGAGACCGCGTCCCGCCGTGAATTCGTAGGCGATCCAGCGCTGGTAGGAGAGCACGCCGTCCAGTTTCCGAACCCGCATCCGCTTGACCAGGCCGTCCGCGACGATCTCGCCGTCGAGTTTGCAGTCGACGAGTCCGTCCGCGACGTACGCGAGATCGTGTGGGAAGGCGTCGGCGTCGCCGCCGTAGGTCGCCCCCGCGAAGACGGGGACGAAGCGGGCCT
>ENA-ORDC01002453-ORDC01002453.1-marine-metagenome-genome-assembly--contig:-NODE-2453-length-11131-cov-2.824679_pt1 | contig 11131 bp, 9 predicted proteins | sample MGYA00237783_ERZ508515 | MGnify/ENA primary metagenome ERZ508515 (study PRJEB26186, sample SAMN06268792) | marine metagenome | isolation source: Eden Landing Ponds, San Francisco, CA, USA | place...
CCTTTTTCACCCATGTTTTTGCCGGTCGGGTTCCCCGCAGCGCGCCCTCGGCGCGCGAGGAAACCCGACCGGGAAAAAGATGGCTAGACGCCAGTCGAGTACCGCAGGATGCCGGCGATACCGCCGAACGCGGAGAGGAGCTGTTCGCCCTTCTCGAAGTCGGTGGAGACGAAGTAGGTCTCGGTGCCGCGCTGGTCGGCCAGCGTCATGAGGTGGTCGATGGCGTCCTCGCGCTCGCCCTCCATCGGCTCGCCGCAGCGGTCGCAGGCCCGCTCGTCGTCGAGGCTCTCGCTTTGCCCGAGCAGTTCCCGCTCGGTGTGGCCCTCCGGGCAGTCGTAGATGGCCACGTCCTGACGGAGGTCCTCGGAGAGCAGGAGCGTCTCGACGGCGCCCATGTTGAGGTTCTCGCGGGTGGGGCCGAAGCCGTAGGTCGCCAGGTCACCGTCGTGGAGTTCGTCGAAGAACTGCTCCATGTACTTCTTGTCCTGGAGCATCTCGTGTTCGTCGAGCACGTCCTGGGCGGCGTCGACGAGGTCGTACAACCCGGACTCGTCGGTGTAAGAGACGTCGAACTTCCCCAGCACCATGTCGCCGAGTTCGTGGTGGAGGTAGTCGCCGTCGAGGAACTCGTCTTTCGTGGGGGAAGGACCGCCCACCAGAATACCGTCCATGTCGTGGCGGTCGTCGACGAACAGGTCGTTGGCCATCCCCGCGACCTCCTGGTAGAAGTTGTCGATGGCTTCCAGCCGCAGGCGGGCGAATCGCTGTGCGGACTGGCCACCTTTGCGCTGCTTGCCGGGCACCAGCGAGGAGGCGGACTTGACTGGTTCGACGCGCTTGCCGCGCAGCCAGCCGACGTTGGCTTCCCGCCGGTCGAGGACGATGAGCCCGAACAGGCCCTTGTCGGCCAGCATCTCTTCGAGGGGCTCGGTGAGGAAATCGGAGTCGCAGTGATAGCGGAACGACTCGATGGGCTGGGGCGGGCTTTCGAGGGTGCGAGTGACCATCTCCGAGCGGCCGCCGCCGGTGTCGATCGACCCCGAGAAGACGACCATCCCCTTGTCCGGCGGGTAGGTGTCGTAGTACCGCAGGCGGTCCTTGATGGAGGTCAGGGCGTCCTGGACGGCGGTGCGGGTGTCCTTGGACTTGATGTTGCTCGCCTCGCTGTGCTCTTGGGTGACGTGGGCGACGACGCTGCTGATCTGGCGGTCCTCAGGGATGTAGATCGAGACCAGCTGCGTCCCGGAGCCGCTGTACCCCTTGAGCTCCTCGATGACCTTGCGGAACTCGTATTTCTGTTTGTCCGACTGTTCCTGTTGCTCGCTCATTGCGCTCGTTTTGTACTGTGGCGGGTAAGTAACTGTTGACCGACGGTGGCGGGCCACAACAGCTAAGACTGGGGCGTCCGACCGATAGCGTGAGAGCGACTCTTCGTCCGCCGTGGTGGGTGGGACGGTCGAGTCGCGGGGTGGTGGCCGACACCGGGTGGACGATGAGCACTGACACGCCGAGCGGCACGGACAGTCGTATCGACAGGTGGGTGAGAGGGATAGCGGACCGATGGGTAGCGGGCGCCACGGAGCGGTGGGCCGGTCGGGACCCTACGACGCCCGTCCGGGGGTGGTACAGCGACGTCGACGACCGATACCGGCGCGCGACGGTCGCCGTCTGGGCTGCGGCCCTGCTGTGCTACGGCCTCGGGGACACGGGCCTGACGACGGTCGTCCTCGCGCTGGGCGGGTTCGAGGTCAACCCGGTCGCCCGGGCGTTCATCGCACAGTTGGGCTACCCGGGACTGGCCGTCCAGAAGGGGCTGGTCGTCGCGGTGCTCGCCGGTGTCTGGCGGCACTACCCGACGGTCGGCGGGTTGTCGGCCGACCCCTGGCGGCTGGTCGTCCCGGCGGTCGCGGCCGTCCGCGGCGTCCAGTTAGTCGTGATACACGTTTCGAACGTCACAGCGCTCGTCTGACGAGTTCGACGCTGTCACGTCGGCTCCGGGACGGTTGAACTCAGCGGCGGGTTTATATACGACCCGTCACTTGAACGTACCAATGGCGGGTTACGTCTGCACCGTTGCCGGCGGTAAAGGAGGGGTCGGCAAGACCACGACGGCGGTCAACGTCGCGGCCGCGCTGGAGGCCGACGGCTACGACGTCGTGGTCGTCGACGCCGACCTCGGGATGGCAAATCTCGGTGCGATGCTGGGAGTCGATCCCGAGACGAGCATCCACCAGATCCTCGCCGGCGGCCGTGCAGTCAGCGAGGCGCTCACGGACGTGCAGGGCGGGGTGACGATCGTCCCCGGCGAGCAGAGCCTCGAAGCCTTTGCCGACGCCGACCCCTCGAAGCTCCGGAAGGTCATCAAGACGCTACGCAACGCCTACGACGTGGTGCTGGTCGACACCGGGGCCGGGCTCTCCCACGAGACGACCGTTCCACTGGGGCTGGCCGACGGGGTCGTCCTCATGACGACGCCCGACGACGTCGCGGTCGGCGACGCGGTCAAGACGGGCGAGTTGGCCGACCGCGTCGACGGCGAAGTGCTAGGCGTAGTCCTCAACCGGACGACCACGGAGACCGACGTCGAGGGGATCGCCGACCGCTTCGGGAAGCCGCTGCTTGCCGTGATCCCCGACGACATCGAGGCGACCGAGGACGAGCCGCTCGTGCTCAACGCGCCCGACAGCCCCGCCGCCGAGGCGTTCCGCCAGCTGAGCGGGGCGCTGGCAGGGGTCTTCTTCGAGGGCGAACCCATCGACGAGGTCGAGACCGTCATCGAAAGCGAGTGGTTCGTCGACGACGAGACCGAAGAGGACGAGGAGGACTCCGGCGGCCGGTTCGGCCTGTTCAACTGAGCGGGATCGGGCGTCGGTCCGCTCGTTCCGGTCGCGACACTGGCTACTTCGACTGGTACCTGTCTCTGCCCGGCGACGGCATCCGTTACCCCTAAGCCGGCCGCTCGAAAACCGGGAGGTATGTTCCTCTCGCTGCGCTCGGAGGTCGAAGACGCGCTGGAAGCGGCACTCGGCGCGCTCGACCTGCCGACGGACGACCTCGGCATCGAACGCCCGCCCGACGACGTCGACGCCGTCCTGGCGTCGAGCGTCGCCTTCCGGCTGGCGGGCGAAGTCGGCGCGAGGTGGCCGCCGATATCGCCGCCGAGACCGACGCCGACGGCTACGACTACGTCGCCGACGTTCGGGCGGAGGGGCCGTATCTCAACGTCTACCCCACCGACCGCTACTTCGCCGAGACCACCGAGCAGGCACAGGACGACGAGTTCGGTCGCCTGCCCGACACCGGCGAGTCGGTCGTCGTCGAGCACACCAGCGCCAATCCCACGGGGCCGGTCCACGTCGGCCGCGCTCGCAATCCCATCGTCGGCGACGCGCTCGCTCGCGTCCTCGATTTCGCCGGTAACGACGTCGAGACACACTACTACGTCAACGACGCCGGTCGCCAGCTGGCCGTCTTCGCGTGGGCCTACGAGGCCTTCGACGAGTCCGACCTGCCCGAGCCCGAACGGGACCGCGCGGACTACGAGCTGGTCCGATACTACCGCAAGGGCAACGAGTTCCTCGAAGAGGGGCCCGACGAGGAGGTCGAGACCGCCGAAGCCGAGATCCAGTCGATCATGCAGGGGTTAGAGGAGGGCGACGACGAGGCCCACGAACGAGTCACGGAAGTCGTCGACGGCGTGCTGGGCGGCATGCGCGAGACGCTGAACAGGCTGCCCGCGGAGTTCGACGAGTTCGTCAGGGAGACGCGGTTCATGCGCGACGGCTCGACGCGGGCGGTCGCCGACCGCCTGCAGGACTCGGAGTACGCCGTCTACGAGGAAGAGGCCTGGCAGTTGGACCTCTCGGAGTGGGACATCGACAACAAGTTCGTCTTCCTGCGGTCGGACGGCACGTCGCTGTACTCCACCCGCGACCTGGCGCATCACGAGTGGAAGTTCGACAACTTCGACCGCGCGGTGACCGTCCTCGGCGAGGACCACGGCCTGCAGGCCAAGCAGCTGCGGGCCGCCCTGGAGGTCCTGGACCGGGACACCGACCAGTTAGACCAGGTGTTCTACGGCTGGGTGAACCTGCCGGGCGGCGAGTCGATGAGCACCCGCGCGGGCACCGGCATCGACCTCGACGACCTGCTGGACGAAGCTATCGACCGCGCCCGCGAGGAGGTCGAAGACCGGCTGGACGACCGCATCCGCGACGACGAACTCGGCGACGAGGACGTCGAGCGCATCGCCCATCAGGTCGGTATCGGCGCCGTCCGGTACGACATCGTCGCCAAACAGCCCACGAAATCGATCACCTTCGAGTTCGAGCGGGCGCTGGACTTCGAGGCGCAGTCGGCGCCGTACGTCCAGTACGTCCACGCGCGAGCCTGTGGCATCCTCGACGAGGCCGACGGCGCGGGGGTCGAGCCCGCCGTCGAGGTCGACGCCGACCTGCTCTCGACACCCGCCGAGCGCGACCTGTTGCGGACGATCGCGCGGTTCCCGGCGGTCGTCGAGGAGGCAGCCGAGGAACTGCAGCCCCATCAGGTCGCCACCTACACCAGGGAGTTCGCCGAGCAGTTCAACGCCTTCTACCGGGAGTGTCCGGTGCTGTCGGCCGACGACGAGGCGACCCGCCGGGCGCGGCTGGCGCTGGTCGCGGCCGCTCGCGTGACCGTCGGCAACGCGCTCTCCCTGCTGGGTGTCGAAGCGCCCGAGTCGATGTAGGGCCGAGCGCGGCCGACGCCGGCAGGTCGCGCCGGCTCGGCCGACCGGCGCCGTCTCGCTATCCGACCAGTGCCGCCGCGTCGCCGCTGAGCGCGACGACCGTTCCCAGTAGCGTCCCGACGACGAGTACCAGGAAGACGAGCAACAGCCAGCGCGGGACGCGCTCGTCGCCGTCGCTCGCGCTCATTCGTCCGCGACACCTCCGCCGGGCGCCCGAGTGTCGTCCGCCATCGGGGCGTGGTATTCCGTCGACCCGGTAAAAGGTCTTGCGCCGAACCCAAACGAGTAAGGTGGTACGCTGAGCAAGCCGGAGCTAGAAGGGTATAGTGTGAGCGGTTTCCTCGGAAGCGACGCGTGGTTCGTGTTCGGACCGCTAGTCGCGGCGCTGGGGACGGTCGCGCTCGCGGGGTATCTCCGCCGCCACCGCGGCAGGCCGGGGGCCGACTGGCTGCTCGGGTCGCTGCTGGCACAGGCGGTCTTCTGCCTGCTGGCCGGCGTCGCACCGCTGACGGCCGACCGGACGCTTCGGGCCGTCCTGGAGGTCGGGGCCTGGGTGGCGCTGACGTGGGTCGGGCTGCTGTTTTTCGCCTTCGCGCTGTCGTACACCGGCCACAGCAGCGCTGTCCGGGGATGGACGGGAGTGGCGGTCGCCGTCACGGGCGTCGGCTCGACGCTGGCGGTCCTCACGGCACCGTTCCACGGGTTCGTCTGGCAGTCGTTCCGGGTCGACCCCAGTGGCACGACGGTCTCGTATGCGGTCCAGCCGCTGGGGCTGGTCGCGGTCGCGAGCGGTGTTGCGTTGGCCGGCGTGGGCGTGTTGTTGCTGGTCGACGCCGTCGTCAGCTACGGGCCGCTGTACCGCGGTGAGGCCGCCGCCGTCGCCGTCAGCACGCTCCCGCCGACCGCGGGTATCGTCGCGTGGCTGACCACCAGCGGGTCGACGGCGACCCTGCAGCTCGTCGCCGTCCTGTTCGTCCCGCACGTGCTGTTCGATATCTACGCGTTCGTCGGGTCGGACATGTTCGAGACGAACCCGACGACCAGACGGGCCGCCGACCGGACGGCGCTCGACGACGTCGGCACGCCGATGCTGGTACTCGACCCGGACGGTCGCGTCGTCGACTACAACGCCGCGGCCGACCCGCTGCTGGACGACGGCGCGACGGACCTGCTCGGGACACCCGTCTCGACGCTGTTGGACGTCGACCCGACCGCGACCGACGGCGGGGCGAGCGGGGCCGGCGGCCAGCCCGACGAGGTCGTGACCGCGCGGGCCGACGGCCGCCGCCGGGAGTTTCTGGTTTCGCGGTCGACGCTGACCGACCCTGCGGGCACCGTCGTCGGCACGACCGTCGTGTTGCAGGACGTCACCCGCGAGCGCCGGCGCCAGCAGCGCCTGGACGTGCTCAACCGCGTCCTACGGCACAACCTCCGGAACAAGATGACCGCCGTCGTCGGCAACGCGCGACTGCTCCGGGAGCAGGCCGACGACGAAGACGTCACGGATATCGCGGCCACCATCGACGACAGCGCGAGCGACCTGATCGACGTCGGCGAGAAAGCCAGGGCCTTCGAGCGCTCGCGCAGCGGCGGCCCCCGCTACCGCGAGGTCGACCCGAGTGCGGTCGTCGCAGACACGGTTGAGGACAGCCTCGACTCCGACCGGGTGTCCGTCGATGCCACCGACGTGGACCCGGTGGTGACCGACCCCGAACTGCTGGGGCTGGTCGTCGAACACCTCGTCGAGAACGCGCTTGTCCACACCGACGCGGCGGTCGGGGTCGCCGCGGCCACCGACGACGGCGGGCTGACGCTGACGGTTCGCGACCACGGACCCCGGATCCCCGAGTCGGAACTGGAGCCGATGCGGGCCGGCCGCGAGACGCCGCTGTCTCACAGCGCCGGGATCGGACTCTGGGTCGTCCAGTGGAGCGTCACCTCACTCGGCGGCGAGTGGTCGGTCGACGCCGACGACGGCACGACCGTCACCGTCGACCTGCCGACCGGCGGCGCCGACGCGGCGGCCACCGACTGATACTCCGGCGGTGCGGCCGTCACCGTCGACCTGCCGACCGGCAGTGCGAACGCAGTGGCCGCCGACCGCGTCGCCGCTCAGCCGAAATGTCGCTCGACGACGGCGGCGGCGCCGTCAGCCGTCTTGCGGTACTTCGTGTCGTCGTCGGGCGTCCTGACCGCGAAGCGGTAGCTGTCGCTGTCGGGGCAGTACCACACGTCGCGGTTGCGAGCGAGCGGCGCCGGGAGGTCCTCGCGCCGGTCGAGCGAGCTGTCGCTGTCGGCCCCGCCCCCGTCGGCGCTCGTCCGCCGGGACTCGACGAACAGGTCGCTCTCGACCGGGTAGTCGACGGGAATCCCCCGCTCGCAGCCGTCGCTCTCGGCGGCTCGCCGGGCCTGGTCCATCAGCACCGCCTGAGTGTCGACCACCCGCTCGTCGGCGCCGGGCTGGCGCTGCTCGTAGCTGCCGTCGGCGGTCATCTCCCAGCACCTGCGGTTGTCCCGGCGCAGCAGTTCGAGGACGAACCGGAGCTGTTTCCGTATCTCGACGTCGTAGACGGGCGTCACCGCCTCGACGCGGTTGTCGAGGTTGCGGGTCATCCAGTCGGCCGACCCGAGGTAGTACTCCGGCCCGTCGCCGTCGATTGCGGCGCCGTTCTCGAAGTAGTAGATCCGGGAGTGCTCCAGGAAGCGACCGACGACGCTGTAGACGTCGATGGTCTCGCTGAGCCCTTCGACGCCCGGACGCAGCCGGCAGATGTCCCGGACGATCAGGTCGATGTCGACGCCGGCCATCGACGCCCGGTAGAGTTCGGCGATGATCGCCGGGTCCTCCAGAGCGTTGACCTTTACGACGACCCGCGCGGGGTCGCCGTTGCGGGCGTGGTCGGCCTCCCGGCGGATGCACTCGGTGAAGCGGTCGCGCATCGTCACCGGGGCGATCAGCAGCTCCTCGAAGCGCTCGTTGAGCGCCGGGCCGGTGAAGGAGTTGAACACCGTCACCAGATCCTGGCCGATAGCGCGGTCGGCGGTCAACAGTCCGAGGTCGACGTACCCCGTCGCGGTCTCGGAGTGGTAGTTGCCCGTCGCGACGTGGGAGTAGAGGCTGACTTCGTCGCCTTCCTCGCGGACGACCAGCGCCGTCTTCGTGTGGGTCTTCAGTCCGAGCGTGCCGTAGGCGACGTGGATGCCGTTCTCCTCCAGCCGGCGCACCCACTCTAAGTTGTTCTGCTCGTCGAAGCGGGCCTTCAGCTCGACCATCACCGCCACCTGCTTGCCGTTGTCGGCGGCGTCGATGAGCGTCTCGATCACCTGCGAGTCGCTTGCGGTTCGGTAGATGGCCGCCTTGATCGCAAGCACGTCCGGGTCCGAGGCCGCCTCGTCGAGGAAGCGCTGGACCGTGTCGCCAAAGGAGTGATAGGGGTGATGGAGCAGGATGTCGCGCTCGCGAATCCGCTCGAACACGCTCTCGTCGGTCTCGGCCGTCCCGCCGAGCGGCGCCTCGGCGGGCTGCAACGCCGGGTGTGGCTGGGGGGTCCACTCGGGGAGTTTCAGCGCCGAGCGGTCAAGCTCGACCAGCGTCGCGAACTCCCGGTAGTCCAGCGGGCCGGAGCGCTCGAACACTTCGCGGTCCTCCAGTCCGAGCTGCTCGACGAGCGTCTCGCGTATCCGCTCGGCGGTGCCCGCCTCGACCTCCAGACGCACAGCGGTCGCGAACCGCCGCTGTTCGAGCACTTCCTCGATCACCTCGATGAGGTCCTCGGCGACCTCTTCGTCGCGGCGCACCTCCGCGTTGCGAGTGAGTCGGAACAGCGACGCCTCGACTACCTCTACGTCCGGAAAGAGCAGGTCGAGGTTCGCCCGGATGACGTCCTCGATGAGGACGTACCGCGTCCCCTTCTCGACGGCGACCAGCCGGGGGAGGTTCTGCGGGATCTTCACGCGCGTGAACGTCGGCGTCGCCTCGCCGTCGTCGCGGGTCAGCACCGCCAGCGAGAGGCTCAGGTTCGAGATGAACGGGAACGGGTGGGCGGGGTCGAACGCCAGCGGCGTCAGCGTCGGCAACACCGACCGCTCGAAATACGCCCGCATCGACGTCCGTTCGTCGCTCGTCAGCTCGTCGTGGTCGAGAATCTCGATCCCCGCCTCCGCCAGCGCCGGCCGAACGACCTCCCGGTAACAGCGGTCCTGGCGCTCGAACATCGGCCGCGCCGTCTCCAGGACTTCCTCCCACTGCTGGCGCGGGGTGCGGCCGTCGACGGTTTCGTCGGTCACGCCGGCGTCGATCTGCTGTTTGAGCCCGCCCACCCGCTTCATGAAGAACTCGTCCATGTTCCGGGTGAAAATCGAGAGGAAGCGCACCCGTTCCAGCAGCGGGTTGCGCTCGTCGAGGGCCTCGTGGAGGACCCGCCGCTGGTAGGCCAGCTCGCTCAGCTCGCGATTGAGGTAATGCTCCGGGTCGGCGAGGGCGACCTCGCCGCCGGTCACGTCTCCGCTGTCGGGGCCGGCCGCGCCTGCGCTCTCGGCGTCGGCCGGTAGCCGCTCGTCGTCGCCGCTTTCGTCCGACTGTTCGGAGTCGCGTGCCTGCGTCATACGGAGACGATGCTGTCGTCGTCGCGTCCCTGATAGGTCTGCTCGGGCGCGACCGAGTGGAACTCCCCGGTCGCGTAGTGGTAGGCGGTCAGCCGGCCGCCGTAGACGCAGCCGGTGTCGAGGCCGATCGCACCGTCGGACTCGAAGGGCTCGCCGAGGACGGTGTGGCCGAAGAAGACCCGCGGGCGGCCGTCGTAGCGCTCGAACCAGTAGGGGCGGTCGTAGCCGTTGTCGGGCGTCAGCGACCGCATCGTCAGCAGCTCGTCGGGGTCGTGGTCGGCCAGCGGCTTGCGCGGGTCGACGCCCCCGTGGACGACCAGCGCGCCGTCCCACGAGACGGCGTGTGGAAGCGACTCCAGGTACGCCCGGTCGTCGCCGGTCAGTCCCGGCGGACGCTTCTCGCCGCGGATGACCTTGTCTTCGTTGTTGCCGCGGACGCTGACGACGTTCTCGCGCTCGCGGACGAACTCGACGACGCCGTGGCTGTCCGGCCCCTTCCGCACGAGGTCGCCCACCAGCACGAACAGCGTCCGCTCGTCGGCGTCGATCGCCGCAAAGAGTCGTTCGAGCGCGTCCAGACAGCCGTGGACGTCGCCGATGACGTAGATGTCCTCCCACCGGTCGGCGTCGACTCGACAGTGGCTGTCCCACCCGGCGTCGCGGACCTCGGCCGTCACCGTCGTCGCCTCCGCTCGTCGTTAGTAGCCATCGGATCGGGAGTTTTGTCCCATGACTTAGACGATTTATATGATGTCTTCTGTCGGGTACATACCGCTATCCATCACTCCGGAGACGAACGGAGAGCGTTTCCGGCGGGGACTGCCGCGGCCGGCGCCGCGGCACTGGCGGGTCGTGGGTCGCTCGGGCAGGCAAGCGGCGAGGAGTACGAGGTCGGCGACGGCGACTACCAGACGACGGTCAGCTCCGGGAGTGTCCCACAGACGCTGTACGTCTCCGCCGTCCGGACGCCGTGGTCGAACCGGGGCGCTATCGTGGACTCGTTCGCCGAGGGGTACGACCGACAGCTGAACGACGACCGGCGTTCCCCGGGTGAGGCGCTGAGCGACACCCGCGCCAACGCCCGGGACCCGACTCACTCGGCGGACGAGCGGCTCGAAGTCCACATGCTCGACGCGACCGGGTCCGATCTGGGCGCGGCGGCGGTCACGCTCGCTACGGACCACGCCGCCGCCGACCCTCACCGCTGAGCCGGCGCCACCTGTGCACCGAGCGCGGCGATACGCCGCGTTGGTGGGTCGACGAGCGCCTGTCCGTGTGGCTCGGTGCGTGTGATCCGGCCGGGTAACTGCGCCGGATGCCCGTACCGTTCGAATACCGCAGAGAAAAGGGCGTGAACCCAATGATGTCAGGCCGATTGTCGGGAGTCGCAGTGGTGTGGTCGAGTGCGGAAGCCGACGAAGTCCTCAGCTGCCCGTTCGACCACCTCCGACAGTGGGACCGTGCGTGTCTTTCTCACTCATCTATGTGCGTCCGGATCGACCGCGATTTCGAATATAAATGTTGCGTATAAGGAGATATAACACGACTGGATAGTCGAAACCGCTGGATACGGACGAGCGGAGTCCGAGAACGGAGCCGCCTCGGCCGGCCCGTTCGGCAGTGGCGACCGGCGACCACCGGCAAGTCAGCCGGAGGTCGTAGGAGAGGGTAGTCGGAGGGAGTCGACCGGGTCGGAGCCGGAGCGTCGGTCAGTCGGCGGGTAATGCCCGGCTCAGTCGGCAGTGGCGCCGGTCGGCTTGCTGGTGTCGCGCTCGACGGGCTGGGCCATCCGCACCA
>ENA-ORDC01002455-ORDC01002455.1-marine-metagenome-genome-assembly--contig:-NODE-2455-length-11120-cov-3.913792_pt1 | contig 11120 bp, 10 predicted proteins | sample MGYA00237783_ERZ508515 | MGnify/ENA primary metagenome ERZ508515 (study PRJEB26186, sample SAMN06268792) | marine metagenome | isolation source: Eden Landing Ponds, San Francisco, CA, USA | place...
TCGGGCGCGGGCGTCTCGGCGGCGAAGGGGAACCCGAGCGCGCTCTCGGAGGAGGCCCAGACGGTCTTGGCGTCGGCCCGGCCCGCGGCCTCGAGGACGTTGTACGTCGAGACGATATTGTTCTCGAAGACCTCGCCGCCGGGGTTGTCCATCGGGTCCGGGATGGCGCCCCAGTGGACGACCGAGTCGGGGTCGAACTCGCCGACGAGGTCGAAGACGTCCCCGCGGTCGGTGAGGTCGGCGACGCGGACGTCGACGTTCGCGCGCTCGCTGTCGGCGAAGCGCTGGTCGACGCACATGACCTCGTGGCCGTCGCTCGCGAGTCGGTCGACGATCCATCTGCCGGAGCCACCGAGTCCGCCGGTGACGAAAACGCGTGCCATATCGATCGATCGGGATCGCGGCGTAAAAAGCCGGAGCCTTCGGTCGTCGGTCGGTTCGCTGACTCGTCGGTGCCGCCCGCGGTCGGCGCGCCCGCCCGACGGCCGTCTCGCGGCTGAGGTGTGGCCGCCCCGTCGCGTTCGCGGCCCGACCCACTCGTGAGCGAGGAAAAGGCACATGAGTCCCCGGAGCGCAGTGTCGAGTATGTCAGAGCGGACGGACGAACGGACCGAGTCGTCGGGCGACGATGTCGACGTCGAGGAACTGCTCGACGACTCCCCTGACGTGGGCGACGTCGAACCGGGCGACACCGACGCCGGCCTCGACGAGAGCGAACTCGGCGTCGATGTCGACGCGCTCACCTCCGGCCCGGGGACGGTCGATTCGGGGGCCGACACCGGGAGCGACGCCGCCGAGTCGTCGGATTCGGGGGGCCTGCTCTCGGGGCTGCGACCGTCGCTGCCGTCGCCGTCGCTGCCGACGCCCGACCTGCCGTCCGCACGGTCGATGATACTCGCGTTCGGCGTGATCCTCGTCTCGACGTTCGCGTTCAGCGCGATCCCGCTGCTGGGGTCGGTCGGCGGCGCGCTGGGCGTGTTCGCGGGCGCGTTCGCGCTCGGACTGGGCAGCGGACAGCGGCGCTATCTCCCGGTCGCCGTCGCGGGCGCCGCGCTCTCGGCGTTCTCGGCGTTCACGGGCGCGTTCCTCCGGTTCGCCGTCCTCTCGGACCTGGGCGTGGCGCCGTTCGCCATGGTCGGCGCCGGCACGGGCGTCCTCGCCGCGCTCATCGGCCACTACTTCGGCCGCGACCTCCGGAAGGGCGTCACCCGGGACGTCGACGGCTGAGCCGGGCGCCGTCGCTCGTCGCAACAGGTATCGACGTCGCTGGCGGGCCGCAGGTCGAATCACTCCGGCAGGTGCCACTCGTCGCCGTCGCGTTCGACGACCTCTTCCTCTGCGAGGCGGGTCAGCGCCTCCTCGATGACCTCCGGGGGCGCCTCGACGCGGCGGCTGATCTCCTCGACGGTGCCGCCGCGGGCCGCCAGCGCCGAGAGGATGTCGCTGAACAGCCGGGCGTCCTCGCCGTCGAACTGCTCGGTGAGCCGCTCCATCACTTCCGAGAGTTTCCCCTGGACCCACCGCTGGGCCAGCGACAGCTCCCGGTCTAAGTCCCGTAGCTCGTCGAGTTCGCGCGCCAGCTGCCGGGCGTCGGAGCTCTCCTCGAACTCCAGGTCGAACGAGACGTGTCGGCAGGTCGTGACGTCGATAGTGCTGGCGGGGTAGGCGCTTTTCGTTCCGAACTGGTAGGGCGAGACGTTGACCTCCAGCCGGAGGTTTCTCGCGATGTGGAAGTACTTCCGCCGCTGGTCGTCGACGCGGCTCTCGACGAGGCCCGCGTCCTCCAGCCGCTCTAAGTGGTCGATGACCGCCTTCGGACTGACGCCGATGTACTCGCTTATTTCGGTGACGTAACAGGGCTTGTGCGCGAGCAACCGGAGGATCCGCCGACGGTTGGCGTTGCCCAGCAGATCCAGCAGTTCGGCGGAGTCCATTCACCTGAGGTTTGGCCTCCCCGTATTTAAGCGTGCCCCACAGACCCGGCGGGCGCGGACGACCGTCCCGCCGGCGTCGCTCGATCCGTCTCAGAGCCGGTCGAACCCGCGTGCGGCGAGGGCGACGGCCGCGAGCGAGGTGAGCACGCTCCCGGCGACGAGGACGATCCCGACGGTTTCCTCGAGTTCGTAGCGCAGCGGCGGGTGGTAGCCGAAGCCGTAGTCGACGATGTCGTTGGCGAGGACGAGGACGAGCGCCGTCGCGAGCGCGCCGCGTGTCGTCTTGCCGTAGTGGGGGATGAGGTACGCCTCGGGGATGAAGAGGAGATGGGTCGAGAGGACGCCGAAGTAGTTCCAGGCGTCGGGGAAGTACGCGCCGACGTCGAGATTGAGCGCGAGCGCCGTCCAGAGACCGGTCTCGACGAGCCAGACGAAGGTGATGGTGTGGAGATAGGCGAGCACGCGGTTGGTCGGGACGCTATCGAGTCTACGTCCGAGGTTCGGCAAGAGCGTCGCGAGCGACAGGGCCATCAGGAGGACGGCCACCGGCGAGTCCATGTACAGCGGCCAGAGGAACGTATCGACGTCGGGCAGGGTGGGGAGATAGAAGTGGACGCCGACGAAGATAGCGGCGACGTTGGCGAAGATCAGCCAGGTGAGACTCGGCGCGTTCTCCAGGTAGTACCGGGCCCACTGCCGCCGCACGAGTTCGCTTCGACTCCCGCCGGAAGAACCGCTCGTCGGCGACAGGTCCATGTCCGGACTCCGGGCCGGCGCGGGCAAAACCGTATCGGAGGGGCGACGCCGCCGTCGCCGCCGGCGCACTGTTATAATAATAGTGACTATTTCGACCCCAGATCGTCGTGCAGGCCGGCGCTATCCCGCGGTCGGATTGCGCGCCGACATAACACTGTCGGCCAACACTTATGTACGAGTATGTGTGACACACACATGCATAGCAATGTTCGAACGGTTCTCCAGCGGCTACTACCTGGGGCGGTTGTACGTCACCCCAGGACGGCGCGAGGGCGAGACCGCGGCCATCGCCCGCTCGCAACACGAGCAGGTCAACGAACAGCTGTACGCGGACGAGGAAGTCGTCCGCACCGACAGTCCGCTCGTCATGAAACTGGAGAACACACATTTCACCGTCGCGGGCGACGAGAGCGTCCCCGAGGGGACCCTCGCCGTCCCGCCGGAACTCGTCGAAGAGACGCGACTCAGGAACCCGCCGGACCTGCGTGAGGTGTTCCTCGCGAAGGCCGAACGCGCCCGCCAGTTGCTCTCCCTTGCCTCGGGACTCCCGGGCGCCGGCGACCACACCGGAGACGCCGACGACGCGAACGGCCCCGCGGACGACCCGCTCGGCTTCGACGGCGGTCCGACCGGTATCTGAGCGCCGACTGACCGGCCCACCGCGTCGGCCCGCTCGCGGCCGTCGCCCGAGGGAGTACGCTTAAGCCGCCGGCTCTCGGCACTCCCCGTGATGCTCGACCAGTTGCTCGGCCGGGCCGAACTCAAAGACCGCATCGCGGACCTCGAAGAGGAACTCCACCACCGCGAGCGCGAACTCGAGGCCGAGCGCGAGCGCCGCGCCGACGCCGTCAGCGACCGACAGGACGCCGAGGAGCGCGTCAACCGCCTCGAAGACCGGATCGCCGACCTCGAAGGGACCGTCGAACGCCTCCGCGACGACGACGGCGCCGACCGCTCGTTCGCCCGCACCGAAACCCTCCGCGGCGAGCGCCTCGCGGCCGTCCTCGACCGCCTCGAATCGGTCGAGACAGACGCCGAGGGCGCCTTCACCGCCTACGTCGCCAACGGCCACGACCTGCCCGACACGGTCCGGGATGCCTTCGGCGACCGCGCCGCGCTCGTGGGGCGGGCCGCGCCGTGTCTGGCGGTCACCGACGACGCCGGCGTCGTCGCCGCCTGTCTCTCTGTCCCCGACCCGCCCGAGCCGTATACGCAGTGGGACAGCGCATTCGCCCTCGACAGGGCGCGGTTCGAACCGACGGGCGAGTTCACCGTCGCGCTCGTGCGTTCGGATCTGTTCGCGATGGGCCAGTACGAGGGCCGAGAGCGGGTCGCGTTCCAGGGGTTCGACTCCGAGCTGAAAAGTCAGCACTCGAAGGGCGGGTTCTCGCAGGCCCGCTTCGAGCGCCTGCGCGACGCCCAGATCGACGACCACCTCGACCGGTGTCGTGCGGCGCTCGAAGACCGGGACACCGATCGGTGTTACGTCGTCGGCGAGCGAACAGTGCTCGACGAGTTCGCCGACCTCGCCGACGCCACCGCGACGGTCGACGCCTCCGGCGAGCCCGAACCCGCGCTCGACTCCGCCGTCCGCGACTTCTGGACCGTCCGCCTGCGCGTGCCCTGATACGGTTTATTGTAGCGATGTACCGGTACGCGCCGACCCAGGGGCCAGTGCTATCCGAAATAATCTACAATAAACCGTATGAGCGGCGCCACGCGGGCGCTTCGAGAGTCGGGCGCGACTCGCGGCTTTTTTGGCCTCACTGCTCTATCTCGGTGCAATGACCGACCACGTCGCACTGGTCCGGCGCTCGCTGGCCGGCTCGGCGGAGTTCGACCGGCGGGTCCGCGAGCAGGGCGAGCGGATCGCCGACGCGCTCGACCACGGGACCTTCGACAACGACGCCGCCACGCTCGGCCTCGAACTGGAGGTCTACGCGGCCGACGCCGACGACCTGACGCTCGCGCCGATCCCCGAAGACGTCTTCGACGGCCCGGCCGACAAGGAACTGGGACTGCACAACGCCGAGTGCAACGCCGCGCCGAGTCGCTTCGACGAGGGCGGTATCGAAGCACAGGCGGAGGTGATCGCGGCGGATCTCGCGGCGACCCGCGAGCGAGCGCGCGAGCACGACCTGGAGATCGTTCTCGACGCGATGCCGGCCGTCGCGCCGGCCGGCGGGACCGTCGCCTACCTCGACGACGTGGAGGTGCGCGGCGGTGACGGTGCGGCCACGGAGCGCGGGGCCGGAGCGGCGGCCGAGTCACCTGTCCCGGGCCCCGACCCCGACGACCCCGTCTTCATCGCGCGGAACATGCGCCGTGACCCGCGCTACGGCGCACTCGACAACGAGGCCGTCCGGCGCGCGGGGGGGTCGATCCCCTTTTCGGTGCCCGGCGCCGACCTGTCGTTCCGCACGATCCTCTTCGAGTCGCTGGCCACGTCGATCCAGCCCCACGTCCTCGTGCCCGACGTGACCGAGTTCCCCCGCTATCACAACCTCGCGACGCGGACGCTCGGCCCGCTGGTCGCGCTGTCGGCGAACTCCCCCTTCCTCCCCGGCGACTGCTACGACCTCGACGCGGCCGGCCTGACGCCCGACGAACTGGTCGCGGAGACCCACCACGAACTCCGGATCGCCGCCTTCGAGGAGTCGATGAACCAGGCCTGCCGCAAAGTCAGGGTGCCCGACGACCTCGACGACCCGCGCGATGCCGTCGACCACGTGGTGGCCGACGACACGTACGCGCCCTTCCTCCGCGAGTGGGTCGAGGGTGAGCAGTCGTCGCCGGAAGACGCCGCCGACGCGACCGCCGAGCCCTGGGAGTACGACTACAAGCGGGGCACCTTCTGGCGGTGGGTGCGCGGGGTGCCGGGCGGCGACGCGGTCGACGGCGCCTGCGACGAGCAGTCGCTGCGCATCGAGTACCGCCCGCTCCCGACCCAGCCGACGGTGCGCGACGTCGTCGGCCTGCAGGCGCTGACCGCCGGCCTGCTGCACGGGCTGGTCGCCGCCGACCACCCACTCAGAGAGTTGCCGTGGGACGCCGCCGAGGCGAGCTTCTACGCCGCCGTCGAGGACGGGCCCGACGCCGAGTTAGCCTGGGTCGACGCCGACGGCGAGCGGACGAGCGATGCCGAGACGATATTCGACGAGGTGTTCGCGTACGCCCGTCGGGGCCTCGAAGCGCGGGGCGTCTCTCCCGCGACGCGCGACCGCTATCTCGCTCCGCTGGAGGCTCGCTGGGAGGCCGGTGTGACCCCGAGCGTCTGGAAGAAAGACAGGGTGCGAGCGCATCTCGACGACGGCCTGGACCTGGAAGCGGCGCTCGCCGCGATGCAACGCGAGTACGTCGACCTGAGTCGCGAGCGCGACACCTTTGCCGACTGGCTATGAACCGATGACATCCTCCGCGCCGTGAACGGCGCGGTTTCCTCCGTGGGAGTCTTAGCCGGTCTACGACACCCCGAAAGCAACATTCCCGTTACGGTGGACGGTACTCGGGTCTGTGCGCTGTTCTTTGGGACTTTCGTGAGGGTGTGGTCTCCCCGACCATTCGTGGTCGTTCCACTCGAACCGCACGGGCCGTGCCATCGGCCCGACTGCCTTCTCTGTCTGCCGCTTCAGGAACGTTTCTGACGCCGTTAGGTCGGCGTGGCCTTCGAACCCACACTGACAGGTGAGCGTGTCCTGATGCCGTGTCGTTCGGCCTGTCGAACCACACTGCAGGCACTCTTGGCTGGTCCATACCTCCGACCGGACTTCCACCGAGATACCGTATTCCTCGGCGGTACACGCCAACCGCTCGGTGAATTGCTTGAACGCCCAGAAGTTGTGGGTCTTGGCATTGGCTTCGACCGACCAGTGTGTGTCCAACACGTCGGTCAACCCACCGATATACACCGTGTCCACGCCCGCGGCGTACAGTCGGTCCAGCAGGTCACGGCACAGTGCTTCTTGGGCGTGGTCGCGGCGACGGGTTCGCTTTCGGTACAGCCGCCTGATACGCTTGCTACTGTACTGCCCTTCTTCGAGTTTGGACTGTAACCGGGCGATTTCTCGTGTCGTCTCACGGAATCGCTGGAACAACGCCCGGCCTTCGTACAGGTATTGCTCGCCGGTCGTGGTGGTACAGGCGACGAGATTGTTTGCACCGATGTCCAGAGCGGCCTTCTCTGTGGCCAGTGGAGTGTCCCGTGCATCTGTAACAGTCACGGGTTGCGAAGCTCGGAAGGTACAATCAGTCTCGTCGTACCACAGGTCCAACCGGCCCTGTTTGTCGTAGTCGGGCCAGTTCGGGTCACCAACGATTTCCAGTCGGAGACGACTTTTCGCGCTGTTGTGCCCGTCTCGGAGGTCTTTTCCGACAACCATCTCAAGCCGGGAGCGGTTACCCCACTCGACGGAGTATGCGTCTTTTCGGACGACTCCTTTGAGGACACGTCCGTCGTCCTCGTTGCCACGGAATCCCGGTGGTTCGGGGTGTTCCGTTACCGACGTGTTCGACTCGTCGTGATACGCCTTTTTGTTCTCGAAGAACCCGCGCCACGCTTCACTGTTTGCTCGCCGTACAGTTTGGGCGGTGGAAGCGCCGAGAACATCTTTGTATTTCCCTTCGAGTCGGCCTGTATCGGCGTCCCACACGTCACCCTCAAAGTCGTCTTCGTTGTTGTAGCGCATGAGGCGCTGGTAATTAATCTCGTTCCAGAGAGCGGCGGAAGCGTCCAACAGGTCCCGTAGCACCTGCTCTCCATCGTCAGAGAGCGGTCGCACGACGAACGTGTTGGTGCGCTTCATCAGCCATTCTAACGTACGGTCGCTCCGGACTTGAATGTCAGCCAACCGCAGTGAAAGTAGAGTTCGGTCAGCCTCATTGAAGACCCAAGAACAGCAGTAACACGGCGGTTTCTCATCGGAGTTTACGCGATTCACGCCCGCCGTGAACGACGGGATTCTCTCGCTGATTCAAGATAGCGGTCGCGGTCAGTCGAGGTAGGGTCGTTCGATGTGCGACTCACCGTCGATCCAGTCGGTGATCCGGCCGGTCACCCAGTCGAAGACGGTGATCACCGGCGAGAGCGCGCGCTCGACGCCGCGGACGACCGGCGCGACCCGCAGCGCCCACCGCTGGGCGTTCGCCAGTCCGTAGGACTTGGGCACGATCTCGCCGAAGACCAGGACGACGGTGCTCGTGAAAAGCGTCGCCGCGACGACGGCGACCCCCGTGGGGAGGTAGCTCACCACGACGACCGTGAGGACGCTCGAGATCGCGATGTTGACCACGTTGTTCCCCACGAGGAGCGTGACGAGCAACCGGTGCGGGTCCGCGAACAGTTCCTTGAGGTCCCGCGACCCGCCCCCCGTCGTCGCCTCGACGGCCTCGGACGACAGCGAGAAGATCGCCGTCTCCGAACTGGAGAAGAAAGCGCTACACACGAGCAAGACCGCGGTCACCGCGAGTCCGGTCACCGCCAGCGTCGGGTCGGCCATAGGTCGGGTTCGGCGGCCCGGACCATGAAAGCGCCGCGACCGGTCTCCCGAACCGTCGCGCGACGCGGTCGACTTTCTACGCGACGCGGTCGACTTTCTACGCGACGCGGTCGTCACTCCACTACGACTGTCACTCCACCGCGACCGCACCGGTCCCGCCTTCGACGCTCGCGAGGTCGAAGTGTCCGTTCTCGACTGGTATTCCCTCGAAGGTATCGCGGCCGAGAAGGAGCGCGCCGTCCAGATCCGCGTAGTCGAACAGCGGCGCGAGGTGGCAACTGGCGGCGATGGCGGCGTTCGAGGCGACCATACAGCCGAGCATCGCCTCGCAGCCGTGAGCGCGGGCGACCGCCGCGACCCGCGCCGTCTCGCGCAGACTCCCGCACTTCATCGGCTTCGCGACGACGATATCGACCGCTTCGGCGACCTCCGGGACTGTCGCGGCGGTCGTAACCGACTCGTCGGCGGCGACCGGGAGTACCCCCGCCTCGCGGACGGACCGCAGGCCCGCGAGGTCGTCGGCAGGAACGGGCTGTTCGACGAACTCGACGCCGTGGTCGGCGAGCGTCCGCGTGTGCTCGACTGCCGCCCGCGGCGTCCACGCGCCGTTGGCGTCGACGCGGAGGCCGGCGTCGGGCGCGCCCGCCCGCACCGCCGCGATCCGTTCGCCGACCCGCTCGCCGGCGAGTTTGACCTTCAGGATCCCGAATCCGCGGTCGACCGCCAGTTCTGCCTTCGTGCGCATCGCTTCCGGATCGGCCAGTCCCACGGTGAACGAGGTGGGCGGCGCCGCCTCGGGGTCGAGCCCCCACTGGCGATAGCAGGGCACGCCGAGGCGCTTGGCGGCCAGGTCCGCGAGCGCTATATCGACGGCGGATCGCGCTGCGGGGTCGCCGTCGGTGACGGCGCGGCACTCGCGCTCGACCCGCTGGCGGGCGTGGGGGTCCCCGACGTCTTCGACGACGGCGAGCAGGTCCGGCAGGACGGCGGCGACAGTGTCGGCCGTCTCGCCGTAGAACGTCGAGGGCGCCGCAGCGCCGACCCCCGCTGTGCCCGATTCGTCCTCGATCCGGACGACGACGTTCTCGGTCCTCTCGGTCGTCCCCCGCGAGATCGTGAAGGGGTCGTCGAGCGGGAACGAGACCCGCTCGAACCCCGTCGCGAGGGTCACAATCCGTCCTCCGAGGGTTCAGCCGCTGTCACAGGTGCCCCTCCAGCACCGCGTCGAGTATCGGGTCGACGCCGAATCGGACGGGATCGGTCGCGGGTGCGTCGATAGTCGCGCCGAACTCCTCGACTGCCGCGCGAGCCGTCGCCTCGGCCGCCGTCCCGTCCGCCTCGGGCACCGTCCCGTCCGCCCCGGCCGCCCTCTCGCCGGTCTCGCGACCGCCGAGCGCGGCGGTGTTGACCGCGCCTGCGACCACCTCGGCCGGCGAGACGGGCGCGGCGACGCGCTCGTAGAGGGCGACGTACTCCTCGAGGGGCGGGATGGGGACGTGCTCGTAGCCGTGGACGGCCTCGCGGCCGGCGGCGTGACAGCAGACGAGGCGGTCGGGCGCGGCGCCGTGGAGGATGCTCGTCGTCACGCCGGAGTAGGCGGGGTGTGCGAGCGCGCCCTGGCCCTCGACGACGAGGAGATCGTGGTCCGCGGCCCGCTTCTCGACCATGCGCTCGACGGCGCCGGCGGCGAAGTCGGAGACGACGCGGTCGACCGCGATACCCCACCCCTCGATCATGATCGCGGTCTGGCCGGTCGGAACGATCGCGGCGTCGACGCCGCGCTCGCGGGCCGCGCGGACGAGTTCGTAGCTGGTGGTCATCTTCCCCGACGAGCAGTCGGTGCCGACGGTGAGCACGACCGTCGCGTCGACGTCGCCGGCGGTTCCGTCGGCGACGGTCAGGTCGTCGGGCGGCCGGCGGACGTCCCGGATGTCGCAGCCGTGCTCGCTCGCGAGGCGGGCGAACTCGTCGTCGTCGGCGAGGAAGGAGTGCAGGCCGGCGACGACGTCGCAGCCGCGTTCGAGCGCGGCCCGGATGTCGGGGCGCCAGGTCTCGTCGAAGTCGCCGCCGATGGGCGCGACGCCGACGACCAGGGCGTCGACCGGCTCGGACACGTCGGCCATCGAGGCGACGATGGGGGCGTCGGGAGCGTCGGGGACGTGGTCGCGGACGCGCTCGCCGGCGGTCGTGCGGTCGAGCACCGCGACCACCTCGTCGTCGCCGTAGCGAAGGAGGCCGACGGCCGTCTTGGCCCGCTCGGGAAACGTCTCGTGGACGAGCAGCGCGACGCGCATAGCGGCCGTTCGCCCGGCGGGCAGTTAACGCCACTGTCGGGATGGCTGTGTCCCCCGCTGGTGGCGTGGATACGCGACCGACACGCCGGCGCACGAACGCTTATCCCCGTGCCGGACGCCCTTCCGGTATGGCCATCGGAGACGTCTACGAGGCGACGGCGGGCGACTGCACGGACCTCTCCTACGTCGACACCGGGATGTACGACGTGGCGGAGTACGGCGCCGTCTACGTCATCGACGCCGAGCGGCCCGCGCTGGTCGACACCGGCATCGGCACGAACCACGAGCGCGTCCTCGCCGCGATCGAGAAGGTCGGCCTCGCACCCGAAGACATCGAGGTCATCGCGGTGACGCACGTCCACCTCGACCACGCCGGCGGCGCCGGCTTCCTCGTCGACGAGTGCCCCAACGCCACCGTCTCCGTCCACGGCATCGGCGCGCCGCATCTCGCCGACCCGGAACGGCTCTGGGCCGGGACGAAGCAGGCCGTCGGCGACCAGATCGAGTTCTACACCGAGCCGAAACCGGTCCCGGAATCGCGGATCGGCGAAATCGAGGCCGGCGACATGATCGACCTCGGTGACCACGCGCTGGAGGTGTACCACGCGCCGGGCCACGCCCCCCACCAGGTCGTCTTCCAC
>ENA-ORDC01002456-ORDC01002456.1-marine-metagenome-genome-assembly--contig:-NODE-2456-length-11113-cov-2.425698_pt1 | contig 11113 bp, 8 predicted proteins | sample MGYA00237783_ERZ508515 | MGnify/ENA primary metagenome ERZ508515 (study PRJEB26186, sample SAMN06268792) | marine metagenome | isolation source: Eden Landing Ponds, San Francisco, CA, USA | place...
AAATTGCGCGAGGCCGTTGCCCTCGAGTCCTTCTACCAGTCCTACGAGGACAAGCGCGAGCTCGTCATCGACCTGCTGTTCACCGAGGAGGCAGACATCGACCTCGCCGAACAGATAAGCGAACAGTATCGCCGCAGAATGGACGACGCAATCGAGACGGCGGAGGCGAACCTGAAGCGCCATCTCGACGACGACCAGACCGTCCTGGTGCTCGACACCGAGGCCTACACGCACCGATACGAATTCCCGCCCGGGACGCTCCTGCTCGACGAACTGTATCGACGCCATCGCGACGAGGCGAGCGCGCTCGTCGGCATCGGAAAGGACGAGGCCCACATTCGCAGTGACGCCGACATCGACGTCGAAAGCATCGTCGACGCGGCCACGACCGTCGCCCCCGGGGCCGCACTCGACGCCCGCGGGGCCCGCGAGGGCCGAGTCGAATTCCTCGCCGGCGAGCGTGGGGCCGCCCACGACAGTCTCGTCGAGGCGCTCACGGCAACACTGCAGACGGCCTGATAGGGACGGTTGTAACTATTTTTAAAGAGTCTGGTGACGTGGGGTGTGTAGCGGCCGCCAATCGATGCTCTGTCTCCTCATGGCGGTGAAGATTTACAACCGTCCCTATGAACCGGTTCCTGCCTTTTCCTGACCCACGCCCGCAGTCCAGATTTTCACCAGGCGAACCCCCCCCCTCTACCGACCGGTACGTTCAATGACCTGCCGTTCGACGTTCGAGCATGTCCTATGTCCCCGTCGACGGCCAGTCGGACCTCTACACGCTCGACGTTCCGATGTTCGGTGCCACCGGGGTCAACTCACCCTATCTTATCGACGGACCGGAACCGACACTCCTCGACACGGGACCGGCGAGTGGCGCAGACGCCGTGCTGGATGCTCTCGACGCCATCGGCGTCCAACCGACAGCTGTCTCCTACCTCGTCCCCACGCACGCTCATCTGGATCACGCTGGCGGGGCGGGCCACCTCGCCCGTGCCTGTGAAAACGCCCGAATCGTCTGCCACCGTCGTGCAGTCGAATACCTGACTGACGAGGAGAAACTCGTTCACCTCGCCGAGAGCGTCGAGCGGGCCATCGGAATGCCTGCGCCCTACGGCGAACCGGTCGTCATCGACCGGGACCGATGCGTCGTCGTCGAGGGCGGCGAGACGCTGGACGTGGGCGACCGGACACTCGACGTCATCGATGCGCCGGGCCATGCTCCCCACCAGGTGTGTCTCTACGACCGCACCGCGGACGTGTTGTTCGGGGCCGACGCGGTCGGGATGCGGTTCGGTCCCGACAATCACAGACCGACGACCCCACCGCCGGACTTCGACCTCGAGGCCGCACTCGAGACCATCGACCGACTCCGCGAGTTCGCGCCAGAGCGGATTTGCTACGCGCACTTCGGCCCCGGTGAGCAGGGGGCGGGAACGGCCGAACTTGCTGCCTACCGACAGCTGCTTCCCGAGTTCGTCGACGTGGTCGCGCGTGCCCGCGACAGACACGGGGACGACATCGGTGCTGTCGCCACTGCCGTCGACGACCGCTACAATCACTGGGCACTCGAGACCGACGTCGCGGGCGTGTTGCGATATCTCGAGGGTCAGTCCGGGAGGTGAGAGATGTCGACCGAGCCGACTTCGACGTTCGACCAGTCTCGAATGGTCCCGTCGCTGGTGGCTGGTCGTGGTGAGAAAACGCGGAAAATCGGTGGCCCAGTCTACAGGTCGCGCGGCTGGACGGTCTTCCGGTCGTTGGATTCCGCCCGCGCGGCGGCGTCGGCGAGCAGTTCTTCGACTTCCGCATCGAGGGCGTCGTAGAAGTCCGAGGCGACGTTCATGTCATCGAGCTCTTCCTTGACGGCGGCTTTGACGATTAGGTCTGCCATACAAGGTGTGATATTTCGTGGATAGTTTATAAACTTTCCCGTTTTATCCCGGTTTCGGCCGTTCTATCGGCTATTCAGCGGCTGTCGCGGACTCGTGGGGGTGGTCACTGACTCGGCGACAGGCCCACTTATAAAGAAGTGGCTGTTTCGACTGCTCGCTGGGGTGCCCGTGCGGGGACGCGCCTACTGGCCTGCTGTCACGTCGACTCGTCTCAGTGTCGACCCGGTCCGCGAGTCAGAAGACCAGAAGGAGGAGCAGGCCAAGGAGGAGAAGTAAGACGACGACGAGGACTTTCCCGAGGGCCGAGAGCACTTCTGGCAGCGTCTTGGCCCTGTCTGGCGTGTCCTCGGCCATCACGACCAGTCCCCGTTGAGGGTCGGTGAGTGCTCGTGACGACAGTCGGGGCAGTCCGGGCGGTGGCCGCTCGTTCGGGCCGGGCACGGGTGGTTCGGCAACATGGTGTCTCGTCGGGAGTTCTCCTGTCGGTCTGGGTGACCGAACATCTTAAACGTCGGGGTGTGGGTTCCCGGATTGGCGACCAATCGACGGGACTCCCGGTCTCTGTAGCGACCGCTCGAGGACCGAACCCTCTCCCCAACCGTGGTAGCACCAGCAGGCTTGACGGGAAGTTCGACAAACCCACCGCGGTCACTGCGAGGAATAGAGTTCGGCGTAGATACCGTCGCCACCGACAAGTTCGTCGTGGGGACCCGATTCCGTGATTCGCCCGTCCTCCATCGCGTAGATACGGTCGGCGTTCTGGACCGTCGAGAGGCGATGGGCGATGACGACGAGGATACGGTCCCCCTCCGAGGCCTCCAGTCTTGTCTGGATATTTGCCTCCAGCGCGGTGTCGAGGTCGCTCGTCGCCTCGTCGAGGACGAGGACGTCCGCGTCGGTCAACAGTGCCCGTGCGATGGCGACGCGCTGGCGCTGCCCACCCGAGAGGCGCACGCCGTCGTCTCCGAGCATCGTATCGAGACCGTCTGGAAGGCCGTCGAGAAACTCCGTTACCTGGGCGATTTCGCAGGCCTCCCGAATTTCTGTCTCGGTCGCGTTCCTGTTGCCTATCGTGACGTTGTACCGGACAGTATCGTTGAAAATAAACGGGTGCTGCCGGACCATCGCTACCCGTTCGCGCCATTCTCGAAGGTCGAAGCGGTCGATTGGCGTTCCATTCGCAACAATTTTTCCCTTCTCGGGACGGTAGAGGCGGCTCACGAGCGAAACGACGGTCGACTTGCCGGCCCCAGAGGGACCGACGAAGGCCACGAATTCGCCTCGCGAGACGTCGAAAGAAACTTCCCGGAGAACGGGTTCGTCGCCGTAGGAGAAGGTCACGGATTCGAAAGTCAGATTTTCTACCGTGCCGGGTGATTGCTCTCCCTCGTCGAATTCCCGCTTCTCGTCGAGGCCAGCGACGAAGTCCTGTGTGCGAACGAGATGTGGCAGTTGTCCGGCGATTTGGTAGGTTGTACTGTTGAGGGTGCTGACCCGCGGAGCGAGGCGGAAAATAGCAAAGAGGAAGATTCCGAGTGCGGCAACCGAGAGGGAGGCGACAGCCAGGGCGAAGTAGATGAGGACGAAGACAGTGAGTGCGGTCAGGAGTTGGTAGACGTTTTTCATCGCCGAGTTGTTTCGGGCGGCCTTCACGCTGGCGCTGTAGTACTGGTTAACTCCCTCGAGGAAGTCCTCGAACAGTTCTTCCTGCATGCCAAAGACCTTCACGTCACGGATTCCCTGGGTGCCGGCCTGTGTACTCTCTTGAATGCGCTCGTTGGCGTCGGCGATACGGTCCCCGATTGCATAGCCCGATTCGACCACGTAGCGCATGACGAGGACGATGAGTCCCAGCATCACGGCTGTCAGGAACGTCATCACTGGGGCGATGTAGAGGGCGATTGCCAGGTACACGAGACTGAGAGCCCCCTGTTCGACGAGTTTGACCACACTCTGGATGACCGAAGCGCCCTTCGAAGCCTGGGTGACGATTGCATTCAACACTTCGTCGGTCCCTTTCTCGTCGTAGTAGGCAATCTGGGCATCCAGTGCCTTGTCGAACCCGACCGTCTGAAGATGTCTGACGTAGTCAGTCTTCAATGCCGACTGGAGCCAGGATACAAGAAAACTCGCAAGATACCGGACCGACATGACGATACCGACACCGACGATGACGAGTTCGAGCGTCAGCGGAACGCCGAGAAACTGATAGATGTCGAAAAAGGTTCGACCCACCGGACTCATGGCGCTCCGTTCGGTATTTCCCTGTGCGAGTTCGATAACCGGGACGAGAAAACTCAGGCCGACACCTTCCAGGAGGGCCGCGAAAATGCTGAGAGCGACGATTCCGAAGGTTGCTAGAGGCCGATAAATTGCGACCTTCCGGAGGGCAGCAAGTTGCTCCCGGAGCGTGATTTTCTGGTTGCTGTCGGTCACTGCAGTTGTTTTCACAGACGCGTACATAAGCCGTGTGGTTGACTTGATTGTGGGTTTCGCATTCGAATTGACCCGGTGACGGTATCGTTGTTCCGGGGGAAAACCGGTGGTCAGAGCATTCGGCGAATCCGCTCGATTGTTCCCGCCTCCTCGGCATCGTCGTGACCGTTTGAGGCCACGAGCGAATTAAGGGGGTCAGCATCTTGGGACGCCTCGCTTGTCGCCGACTGACGACGCCGACTACCCCCGCGAGAACCAGGGTCGTTCGTGCGCCCTCGGGCGTCGCTGGTCGACTCACGGTCGTCGCCGGAGGTGGTAGTCCGGGGACGACCACACGATGCACAGCGGTCGGACGAGGACGACACCCCTCCCGACGAGTTGTCAGTACCACCGGTCGGTGCTGACTGTGTCTGGGCCCGTTCGGCAGGTGGAGACACACCCTCCGAGGCGTCGGTGTCTGGCTCCGTGCGGAGATGGAGGGTCGGTCCGTCCTCGCTCCGTGGGGGTGTGTCCCTCGACCGCTCGTCGTCGTTCGCTGACTGCTTCGGGTCTGCCTCGTTCGAGCGCCCGCCGGACCCGAGACCCGGGTCGCTCGGGGTTACGGCATCGCCTGTCCGCGGAGAGATTCCGGAAGTCGCGGTGGTTCCCGGTGAATCGGCCGACAGCCGTGATTCGAGTGATTCCGCTTTCGCGAGCGCGGCGTCCGCGCGTTGTTCGACGTCGTGATTCACCGACCGAAGGTCGCCGACGTAGCCCCGCAGGGCCTGGGTTCCCGCCTCCAGTTCGCGTACGGTGTCTTCGAGGGAGGCGACGGTCTCCTCGAGGGTCTCCAGGCGGTCTGTGGCCTCGCCCTCGGCAGCGAGTCCCGAGAGGTCGTGGTCGCCGTCGGTCACTGCACGCTCCAGCGCCTCGATTCGGGCCTCCATCGAATCGTCCATGGGATGGGGTGGTCCCGGCCTGGTACTTGAACGTTCGCGTGGTGACGGACGGGGGAGTGTTCCCTGCCGATTCGCTGCGGGCGTTCGGCCGGGTGGAGTGACGTGCGGACCTGACCGGTCGTGAGAATGGTGGGGTATCCTCGTGAGAAGGGGGAGAGAATCGGTGGCGCGTTCCGCAGTGACCGGGTGCCTCTGGATTGTGCTGGACTGGGGTTTGGGGGACTGGACTTTAGATTCGAGTGTTGGACTGGACCGCGGATTTGGATGCTGGACTGGAGGTGGAGGAGGGCCGAATCGGGCAGCGGGTGCAAAGCGTTACTGGCCGTTTCGCTCACCGGGATTCTCGGGCGGGCCTCTCGGAGGTCGGTCGTTCCCGGGCCGGTCGGAGTCGGACTGCCCCTCGCCGGGGTGGTCGCCGAACACGCCCGAGAGGCCGGCAGAGCCGTTCGCTCCGAGGCCGAGGCCGGGTCCGTTTCCGTTTCCGGGGCCAGCGATGCCGCGGGCAATCTCCGCGACCGCACTGCCCGTGAGGTTGCGCGCGTTCTCCTTCAGGTTACGAATTCGGTCACTGTCGATACCGCGTTCGTCGAGCAGTTCGGACGGGACCGTCGCCGTCGCGTTGGCGGTCAGATTGCCCAGCTGGGAGACGACCGCTATCTGCCGGTCGATTTTCGCAACCTTCGCGTTGTACTTGCCCTCGGGTATCTCGCCGGCCTCGTACTGGGCCTCGAGACTGTCGAGACGGGCTTCCAGGTCGGCCAGTCGGGCCTCGGCGTCACCGAGGTGGTTCGCGATGACGTTCGCGCGTGCCTGGTCGCTGGCGGCCGTCGCGAGGCCGATGCCAAAGGACCGCTGTTTCAGGTCGCCCTCGAGCTCTGCCTCGCCCACGCCCACGACCCCTGCCAACTGCTGGCCGGGAGCGGTCGCGTTAGCCGGGCGGTCGGCCGTGGCGTTGGCCTGGAGGGAGGCGTTCGCCTGGACCGAGGCGTTCGTCTGGGACGTCACCGACGCGCGGGGAGAGTCGTCGGTCTCTGATTCGTTCTCGGCTGGGGAGTCGCCGACCGTGGCCAGTCCCATTGCGGGGACGGCCACGACGAGGAGGGCGACGAGCGCCACCGGGAGTAGTCTGGAAGGACGTTTCATTGCACTCGGTGGTTAGAGCGGGGGAGGGATATAGCGAGCGACGGTCAAGCGTATTCAAGCCGAATTTAGCCGAATTTATCGGGGATTCATGCGACCGCTGTAAGGCGATTACGCCGATTTGACCTCGAATTCGTCCGTTGTATTGTCAAAATGACAGTTCGCGGCCAGTCGCGTCTCGAAGCTCGGGGGGTTCGATAGACTGCGCAATCGGAATGCGTGTTCGAGGTCGTGCTGCCGGCCTCAAGTAACGGCAGCGCTTCGATTGACGGCAGCGGGACGATTACGTTTCGTCAGCACTCGCGTTATCGCCATCGTCACCGTCCGCGTCCGGGCCACCGCCATTTTCCGTGTCCTGGGGGCCGTCCTCGAAGTCCGCGATGCCAGTCTCCGGGAGCGCGAGCACGTTCTCGCGGCCGATGCGGAAGGACTCGACGGCGTCGTTCTCCCGGAGCGTGCCGACGACCTGACTCGTCTTCGCCGCCGACCAGTCGAGTTGCTCGGCGACGGCCTTCTGTTTCATCCGGCCGCCGTGCTGTTCGAGCAACTGCAGGAGTCGCTCCTCGTTGCGCAACAGTTCCGACGGCGGTGACGCCGGGGTCGAGTCGTCCCCCTCGGTGCCGCCGGTGGCGTAGGCGTCATCGGCCACCCCACCGGCGGAGGCAGCACCTCCCCGAGCAGTGTCCTCGAGAGAGTCGGGCCCTGCCGGGTCCTCACTGGTCGCTGACGGACCAGGGGCAACAGTCCCCTCGCTGTCGTCTCCCCGACGCCGGCGGAAAACCACGAAGACCGCCGCAGCGACGAGAACCCCGACACCGAGGAGTCCGAGGAGCACGGGCAGCGAGCGACTGTCCTCGCTCGACACGACGAGTCGAGGCTGGCCCTCGTCGAAGGTGAGTGGGCCCCGCCAGACGACCCGACTGTCGTCGACCGTACCGGGTGCGGGAGAACTCGAGGTGTGACTGTAGCCGTCGGGCCAGTTCACCTCCAGGCGCTCGTCCTCGTTCAAAAAGAACTGGTCGATGGCGTCGCCTGCACGAATGCTGTCGCCCTCGGCCTGCGCGAAGCCGGTCCACCGGAACTCGAAGGTGACGACCCCGAAGTCGGCCTGGGGCTGACTCACGCGGTCGGTACTGACAGCGAAGTCGGTGGCACTCATCGACCGATTCGTCGCGTTTCTGGCCGTCGCCACCGTCCGCTCCATCCGCTCGGTGAAGGGGTCGAGATACGCGTCCGTGTCGTTCTGGATGTCGGCTCGCTGCTCGGCGAAGGCCTGGCGCTCCTCGTCGGTCGCCAGTTCGAGGCGGTAGACGACCTCCCACGTCGCATCGCCATCGCTGTCGAGGGAGGTCACGAGCGCGACGGTGTCGGACTCGATGTCCGCCTGGGCGAACGAACCGAGGCCACGCTCACCTTCCGGTTGCTGGGCCGTGTGTCCGGCAGGGTCCCTCGCCGTGTCGGTACTGTCACCGTCAGTGGATTCGAGCGGTGAGTGGGGCTGTGCGCCCCCGGCGAGTGTGGGAGAAACCGCGACAGTCACCAGCAGGAGACAGGCGACCAGAAGCACCGGTCCGGCCAGCCGTGACGTCGGATTCGCTGGAACGAAAGCCGAAAGCGGCCGCCACGGTGGCTCCCGGCACGGGCCTGACTTGCTCATTCGGCCGGACTTTGGCGCCAGCGACCAAAGACGTTGTGTCACAGCGAGAGACCGGGCGGCGTGTCAGAACGGGGGGCTACCAACGGGGTTGACTGCGGTGATTCCAGCCCGTTCGTGATGCCCGACGGCGGCCGTCAGGCGAACACGAAGAGGATGGCGAGACCGGCGACAAGGACGGCGACGACGAGCAGCGTCGCCTGCCCGGTCGTCGCAGTGAGGGACGACTGACCCGCCTCGTCACCGCGAGCGCCACGCGCCGTCACCACACCTGCCGGTGTGATGGCTTCGACTGTCGCCAGTGGGTCGTTCGCGGCCCGACTCAGGGCGGTGGTGGTACGCACGGCCACCCGGTCCGTCGCGGCGAACAGCCGCGTGAGGCCGAGGACCAGTTCCCGCGTCCCGACGAACACGACCCGGTTGTAGAGCGCGTCCAGGTCGGGCACCCGACCCACCCGGGAGAGGGGCCCCTTCAGGAGGACGAACCCCACGAGGCCGACGGCCGCCAGCGCGAGGCTTTCGAGGACGTGGCCGACGGTGAAGGGATGGGCCTCGCTGGCCCCCGTTCCGGGGAGGAGGCCGTACAGCGCCTCGGGATGGAGGCCGTAGACGATACAGAGCAGTGCGACAGACCCCATCGCCACGACCTGTCCCGGTGTCAGTTCCCGGCCCGTGACGCTGTGGCCGGACTCGCCGTGGAGGAAGGCGTAGTAGCCGAACTTGATGAACGAGAGGAACGTGCCGACGCCGCCCAGCAGGAGAATGTACCAGAGGGCAGTCAGGTGCTCCTCGTGGGCGGCCGTGACGACCATCCCCTTGCTGACGAAGCCGTTGAACCCGGGAAAGCCCGCGATGGAGAGCGCAGCGACCCCGAAGATGGCCGCGGTCAGGGGCATCTCGCGCCAGAGACCGCCGAGGTCTTTGAGGTTCTCGGTGTCGGTCCGATAGATGATGGCCCCGGCACACATGAACAGCAGGCTCTTGTAGAGGATGTGATTGAAGACGTGGGCGAAGGCACCGGCGGTTGCGAGTGCCGTCCCGATGCCGACCCCGGCGACCATGTAGCCCACCTGCGACTGGATGTGGTAGGAGAGGAGTCGGCGCATGTCGTTCTGGAGCAGGGCCGTGAAGGCACCGAAGACGGCCATCGCACCGCCCATGTACGCCAGCCAGAGGTGGCCCTCCGGGAATCCCCGGCCGAGTGCGTAGACACCGGTCTTCGTGGTGAACACACAGAGGAAGACGCTCGCGGCGATGTGGGGTCGTGGGTAGGTGTCGGGCAACCAGACGTGGAGCCCGACGTAGCCGACGTTCACGCCAAAGCCCAGTGCAAAGAGGGCGGCGGGCAGGCCGGGGGCGATGCCACCGGCGGCCTCGAAGAGAAATGACCCTACCTCGACGTAGTGCCAGACGACGCCGGCGAGGACGAGACTCCCGCCGAGGCCGTGCCAGAGCGCGTACCGGAAGCCCGCGCGGACCGCGGGGCCACCGTGAGACCAGACCAGGAGCGTCGACGCGACACCCATCAGTTCCACGAAGAAGACGAATGTCAGCCAGTCACCGGCGAGCACCGCGCCGAGGCTCGTGCCGACGTAGGCGAGCGCGAAGGCCGTCTGGCGACTGTCCGCCCCCGTCGCGTGCGAGTACAGCACCGCGACGGCACCGATGAACGCGAAGATGAGTCCCATCAGGCGCGAGAACGGGTCGACGTTGAAGAGGACGGCATCGAAGCCGAGGAACTCGACCGGGAGGTAGACACCCGCCGGAATCGCCGCGAGCCACGCGACAGTGGCCAGCATGAGGAGGACGCCGAGGCCGTGGCCGGCCCGCCGCGGGAGCAGGGCGACCACCAGCGCGGCCGCCAGCACGACGATGCCGGGCGGCAGTACTGCGAGGGTGCTCACGGCATCCCCTCCACGACGGCAGCGGCCACCGTCTCGACGATGTCGAGAAAGACCACACTGCCCGGGACGATACCCAGCAGGAGCGCGCCAGCGGCCGCCGCGAGTATCGGCCCGAGCATGAACCACGTGGACTCGCCGCCCCGCCAGTTCCGGCGTTCCCAGCCCTCTGTCGGGGGTCCACCGTGGTGGCCGTCGTCGGACCGGTCCACGTCCCCGGTCGGTGACTCACTGTCGGCTCTGTTTGCGTCCACCGCACCCGTCTCCACGTTGTCACCGCAGTCCGGCGACACGGTGCCGTTCGACGCACGCACCGTCGATGCACTGTCACTTGACGCACTCTCCGTCGATGCACGGCCGAAGTGGCCACCGTAGGGACCGGCGACGAGCGGCTTCTCGTCGTGTGACCCCGGACGCTCGAAGAAGGCCTGGTAGACGACTGGCCAGAAGTAGGCGATGTTGAGCATCCCCGAGACGAGGAGTGCCACGGCGAAGACGGCGTACCCGGCCTCGACGCTGCCGATGAGCAGGTACCACTTGCTCACGAAGCCAGCCAGCAGTGGTATTCCGGCCATTCCCGCGCTCGCAATCGCGAAGGCCGTCATCGTCAGCGGCATCCGGCGGCCGATGCCAGCCATCTCGGAGATGTCGTCGGTGTGTGTCTCGGCGTGGATGGCTCCGGCACAGAAAAAGAGGGTGAGTTTCATGAAGGCGTGGGCGGGAATGTGGAGGAGACCGCCGACGATGGCGGTCCGGGGATTCGTCGCGAGACCCACGAGCCCCAGTCCCAGAACGATGTAGGACAGTTGGCTTATCGTGGAGTAGGCCAGGCGACGCTTGAGATTGTCCTTCCGGAGTGCGAGGACGCTCGCGGCCAGCAGCGTGACGGTTGCCACGGCGGCCAGCGGGAGCGCAACACCCAGGTCACCCATCGCGTCCGGGCCGAAAATTTCCAGCGCCACGCGCGCGATGCCGAAGACCCCACTCTTGACGACGGCCACCGCGTGGAGGAGACCGGAGACGGGTGTCGGTGCCACCATCGCGTCCGGGAGCCAGGAGTGCATCGGCAGGAGCGCGGCTTTGACGCCGAAGCCACCCGCGAGCAGGGCGAAGGCGAGACGGGCGTATGTCGGGTCGGCCGCGGCCAGT
>ENA-ORDC01002457-ORDC01002457.1-marine-metagenome-genome-assembly--contig:-NODE-2457-length-11107-cov-8.301723_pt1 | contig 11107 bp, 12 predicted proteins | sample MGYA00237783_ERZ508515 | MGnify/ENA primary metagenome ERZ508515 (study PRJEB26186, sample SAMN06268792) | marine metagenome | isolation source: Eden Landing Ponds, San Francisco, CA, USA | place...
GTGGGCGCTTAGCTCAGCCTGGACAGAGTACTTGGCTTCGGACCAAGCTGTCGGGGGTTCAAATCCCTCAGCGCCCGTACTTCTGTCGCTCGCAATTCGCGAGCGACGAATTCGTCATTCTGAGGGATTTGAACCCTGGCAGTCGCAGCCCGCACAGCCGAGCAAAGCGAGGCGAGCAGGACCGTCTGCATCCGGTTCAAATCCCTCAGCGCCCGTCGCAGAATTTTGCCGTTCTAATCGCCCGACAGCGGCAGGGTGACAACGGTGAACCTTCCAAGATTCGTGCTTTCGTTCGTTGATCGAACGAACGTAGCTGTCACGGGCAGTCGGGTCAAGCAGAGGTTGCATGCCCGAATATCAAATGGCGGTTGACCGATCGTGACCGAAGTCTGTCACTCACACCGTGCAAGACTTAGAGCTTGGATTCAGCGCGGGCCACCTCATTATTTCGTCCTACTCTCTGTGATTCAGCCGTGAGTTTGAGTATACTTACCACACACGGACAAGCAGTGACCTCGAAGTTGTCGGATCGGTTAGCATACTCGTTTCGTGCAGATCGACACAAAAATACTTGATAGCGTATCTGCACTCTACTGGTACGGATGAGAGACCCAGGAGAAGATGAAGAAATCGAACGAGCGATTCAGTATATAGTGCATTCGTTCGAAGCGTCGGGAGATAATCCGAAACCGGTGATACTCCATAGTACACGGGTTGGGATGGATCTTTACGACAGGGAATACGAGAAGCCCATCGTCATCTCCGGCTTCCTCCACGACCTGATAGAGGATACGGATGTGACTGCTGCTGAGATTCGTTCGGAGTTCGGAGACGACGTTGGAAGTCTCGTGGCAGCCACGAGTTTCGACGAGAGTATTGACGACTATCTCGAACAACACTACGATATTTATGAAAGATGCTTCGAACTAGGACAACCTGCAGTCGTCGTGAAAGCTGTGGATATCCTCGATAACAGTGATTACTACGATTTGGGGGGCTCGGAGGAGCTACGAAAGAACCTGATCAAAAAGATGGACTACTTCATCGAACACTCTGAACCGTATATTGGAGAGACGGACGTTTATCGAGAACTCGAGGACAAGTTTCCCATCGTGAAGGAACAAATGGGCATAAATACAGACATTTGATATGTGTTATATTTGAACCGTGTTCCGGCTGGACATCGAGTCAAGAGTGGTGCGTTGCTGTTCTGTATGGCTCACCAATGATTTACGAGCTACCGGAGTAGCCGGGTGATTGAGTCGCTGATGAGTTCCGATTCGATCTGGAGTAGTGTCGCTGCGTCCTCGAACACTGAGTCATCTACCGCTTCCACAAATTCCGCCACATCCGAGTCGGAGACGTATTCCAGCGCGCTGGTCCGCATCTCGGCATAATCCGTGACGTACCAGAGGAGGGCATGGAGATCGGCGACGTCCTTGACTCGTTTGTGACTCTTGTCTCGGTCCGGCAGCGATCGAATTTTCATTGCGGCCAACAACTCCGGTGAGACAATCAGTTTGTCGGCAGGCACCGACCACGACACGTACTCCGTCAACGGTTCGCCCTTGTCTTCCTCGAAAACCGGTCCCAGGAGTGGTTCAGCCGGGGGTTTAAATCCGAACGCGTCTCGGAAGGTTTCCAACTCGGTAGTGTCCGGGATCACGTCGACGTAGACCTGAAACACCTCATGCATACTGTATTCGCTGGCCTCGGCTTCGCTGATTCGGTCCTGACTGTCGCGGAGGAAGTGCTGGACGAAACCGAATCGGCTCTTCGTGTATCCCAAGTCTTCGATCGCCGAGATCGAACCTCCAACTGGTGTCTCTGAAAGCGACCTACTGGACCACCCTGCATCGACATGGACGCCAATATCAATGTCTCGTGATCCGATGTACTCACGACTGTGCTCCGCTTTGAATCCGGGGGCGACGTGGAAATGGACAGCCCAACCTCCGAGCAGACAGACCGGTTGTTCCGCCGCTTCGAACACTGTCCGGAGCTCCCGCTCGGAGAGTTCCGTCACCTGGGGCACGTAGTACTGTCTCACCACGGCTGGTCACCGTGATATGAGTCGATAAGTTTCTTTGCTGCTTGCTCACACGGTCCGCCCTCTGCAAGTAAATCGAGAATGAGCTGCGGGATAGACACAGTCGAGAGTCCCTCACTCTCCTGCTGATTGTAGAACACGTGGTCGTCGAGAACCCGGATCCGCGTATTCCCACCGCCGAGTAATCCCTTCTCCTCGACGATTGTGAGCCACTCGTCTATCTCCGCTGGAGCGATGTAGAAATCAGTGGTCGAGGGAAAGAGAAAACCCTGCCGCAGATTCTCTGCTTGGTAGGTCGTCAACGCGTACGCCAAGTCAGTCTCAGCCAGCAGGTCCAGCGGCTGCTGGAGTGATACATCCAGTTGATTGGGCCCGATCCGCTGATCCAACCACACCTGGTACAGTTCACCGAGAGCTACGACCTCGGTCCCTTCGATCAGCCCTTGCTCTTCGAGTCTTTCAGTGTACTGCCGTGTCCACGGCTCGGATGTCTCCGACAGCTGGGCTACTCGATATTTCGTCAATTCGTCTTCTGTGTGATTCAACAGGACGCGGATGATTCGCTCTTTATTGAACCCACGTTCCCTATCCGGCTGCTCCAATAACGCCATGATACATTGGTTAACGCGGATATTTATATACCTAACCAATGCATTGGTTGGAGAGGTGACTTAAATACGGAAGCACACACTGTGGAATCCCAGTAGCACTCAACGTAGCCTCTGAATTTGGTAGCACGGTGCAGAAATGTATTGTATTTCTATCAGTTCTTCGCTTTCAGACACCCCGAATTCGGCCGCCTCATGCTCTGAAAGGAAATCCGTTCGAGAGTCGAACGAGCGCCCTCAGCGCCCGTAGCATTTTGCTGCGAACAATCCGTGAGCAGCAAATGCGCCACCTGAGGGATTTGAGTAGAGAACACGCAGCACCGAGCGAAGCGAGGTGACCGTGTTCGCGTAGTTCAAATCCCTCAGCGCCCGTACTTCTGTCGCTCGCAATTCGCGAGCGACGAATTCGTCATTCTGAGGGATTTGAAGCAGGGAGTGGGAGGTGAGCGAGCGGTGCGAGGTCGCGAAGCGACCTCGAAGAGCCGAACGGCGTAGCCGTGAGGCAGCGAGCGAACGGGAACGACCGGGGTTCAAATCCCTCAGCGCCCGCCGCAGAATTTCACCGTTCTAATCCCCCGACAGCGGCAGGGTGACTACCGTAACGAATCCAAAGTGCGTGCTTTCGTTCGTTGATCGAACGAACGCAGCTGTCACGGGCAGACGGCGCGAAGCGCCGTCGACGCCGAGGTCCCCTCACTGTATCAAGATGGCCTCTTTCTCTCGTATATATGTGAACCATCCAAATATATAATAGAGTTCAGAGACTACTATCGGATATGACTGACCAGGGTATAGAATCGTGGACGACGGACTTGACGGCCCGCGAACGCGTCAGGGAGATCGCAACGACGCTCACCGAACCGCGATCAGTCGAATGGGTGCGCGACCAGGCGCAGGTCTCCGCCTGGCAGACCGCCAAAGACGAGTTGGAGATGCTCGTCGAATTCGGGCAAGTCCACGCGATCGACGGTGACGACGGGAACACGAAGTACGCGCCAAACTATCAGCGACGGTATTTCGACGAAGTGGCCGAGTTGATCAACAGCCACACGCGTGAAGAACTGCGTGAGGAGATTGCCACGATCCAGGAAATCATCGACGAATGGAAGCGTGAGTTCGACGTCGAATCCCGAGACGAACTCGAATCGACGCTGGCCGACGGCGATCTCACGAGTGAGGCTGTTCGGGACCGCAACAGTGTGCTCCGTCAGTGGGAACGTCACGAGGACAACAAACGACTCCTCAAGCACGCCCTCGAACTCTACGACGATGCCCGGTCGCTCTATCCCGGAGGGAACGCGTCTTCGACTTCCTCAGTCTCACTCACACAGTAGTCCCGATGATCTTCCTCGCTAATCGCGCGAACCTCGATACACGGACGCTCCTCACGCGACTCCACAACAAACTCCAGACCCAGGTCACTGACGAGACATCTCCGATTGAACAGGTCTGGTATCACACCTCACAAGGGAACAAAGTCGGCGTCCGGGCGACGATTACTCCCGAGAAGTTCCTCGGGACGTCCTATCCTGCCGAGGAAGCTGAACTCCAGGTCTCGTTCGATTTTCCCGCGGACGCCGCCTACGAGTATTACTCAATTCGGTGGGTCGAGTCAGCGCGTGACCTCATGCTCGGCTGGCACCAGGACGAAACCCACATGGATCTCGGAGAGTGTCATTTCCAGATCGATTACCAAGGCGAGACAGTACAACGAGAGTCTGCGGCATTTCTCGATGTCCATCCGCTCAATGTATTCGATCGACGGATCGATGATCTCGTGGACATCCTTGATGTGATCGACTGGGATGACGACATCCCAAGCGTCTCGAAGGAAAACGTTCAGTGAGACAGCCTCTCCTCACGAATCCGGTTCTCTCTCATATGCTCGTAGTGCTTGACGAGGGCACGAAGGTCTTGCCGGACACGGTGAAACAACCCCTATCGAGGGATTGATACAACCGCTCGTGCTGAATACGCGCCGTGTATCTCGCAGCTTCTTGAAAATAGATAATATTTCTGACCGATTTTCGATACTCAGACGGCAGATTTCGACCGTCTCACGTTCTGAAATGGGATCCGTTCGCCCATCGAACGAGCGTCCTCGCGGGGATGGCCCTGGCACTGCCAGTGGCGGCCGTCGCGCCGAAATTCGCCGGCATCGCTCTTGACTCCATCGCGATGCGCGATTCGTTGGCGTCGGTGGGTCAATCCGGTCTTGACAGCCAGGTGCAGTCCCGAGCCTACGCAAGTGTGTATCGATCGAAACGGCGGATAGCGTGCCGATAGGACACCACGGGAAGTATCACTGCCACCACGAGCAGGGCGACAGCGATCAGATAAAGGGTGTCGGTGGGGACACCGAGACCGAAGGGTAACGCCCAGGAGACCAACGCCACAGCTAGGTCTCGAACGGCCGGCTCGTAAACGATTCCCGTGGCAGCCGCGGTGACGAACAGGTAGGCGCTGAACAGTACGAACGCCCACCTGCTCGGCAGGACCGTCTTCATCGAGCGCGTGACGTTGACCGCCTCGAAGCGCGGGAAGGTCATCCCGACCCCGACCGAGAACGCGGCCGAGAGGATCATGACTACCGGGGTCGCGAGTACGAGCGCGAGTGCAGTTTCGGATTCGATCGGACTCAATACGGCGAGGACGGCCGTCAGGAGCGTTCCGATCGGGACAGCAATTGCGAGGCCGGCGAGCAGATGTGCGTGGACGAACGTCCGACCATCGACGCGGCTCAACAGCGCTGAGGTCAAGGCCGCGCCCTGATCGCCCAGCGGGTTCAACGTGAAAATGACGCCGGCCGCCCAGGCGGCGACCACCACGGCCACGAACGGGAGATAGGCCGGAATCTCTCCGCTCTGGACGATGTCAGCCAGGAAGCCCCCCATCATCAACACCGGGAAAAACGCGTACAGTAGCTTCAGCGGTGCCCGCACGGCCCGCCGCCAGGACAACGTTATCAGGGCGGCCGTTCGCGGCCCGAGGACACTCTCGATCCGGCGTTCGATGCCGGGGCTGGCTGCTTCCGTCGCGACCGGCTCGGGTTCGGCGCCAGCGAGTGCCGGATCCGAGAACCAGTGGATCCCGGCCACGCGCGACCCTGCGATGGTTCCAGCGACCGTGAAGACGAGCGTGAACGCAACCGCGCCGCTGGCCTTCGCCAGGGACCCCTCGACGCCGGGCGTCCCGAGGAACAGGAGGTCGGCGTACCAGGCCATCGGCGAGGCCTGCATCGGCTCGAACAGCGCGATCATGAGCTGATCGACGGTGCCCGTCGAGAGCGCCGCGAAGTAGCCCAGGAACACCATGACGAGGATGACACCTTTGTGTTGGGCGACGAACGGGAACCGCGAAGCGACGTGGCGAACGGACAACCCGATCGGATAGCCGATTGTCACCGCGGTGAGGCCAGCTGCTAAGATTGCAACGGGAACGGTCAGCACTGGCCAGGGGACGCCACTCCCGAGGGCGAGGCCAGCACCGAGTCCGACTGCCGGGCCAAGTACCCACAGGACGACGTACGTGAACTCGGCGACGTAGACGCCGGCCAGCGCTTCCCGCGTCGGCACGACCGACAGGATCCCCGCCGGCTGGGCGAGCGTCCCGCGCTGACCGATCGCTCGCACGGCGAAGATCACGGTGATGATCAGCCAGAACAGCGCGAGGATGCCGCCGGCGATCGGCGTCGAAAATGTGCCGATCCCGAACAGCGCCTCGCCGGCCCCGAGTGACTCGCCCATCCGGTAGCCGAGATAGCCACCGCCGAGCGTGCCGACGAGGACCAGCAGAACGTACATCACCAGTCCGATGATCGACGACGACCCGCTTCGCCAGTCCGTGTGTTTGCGGGCCATTCGGGTCACGTCGCTCCGGGCCAGTCGAACGCTGTGATCGAGTGCGCGCATGATCACTCACTATCGTCTGCGGCTTCGGATTCGGCACTCGCGTACTCCTCGGCGTGATCCGCCGTCACTGCGAGGAAGACGTCTTCTAGCGTGTCGCCGGTGCCTTCCTCGGCCTGCTGTTTGAGAGCCGTGGGCGAGCCCTCCGCGACGAGCTGGCCGTCGTGAAGCACACCGACCACGTCGGCGAGTTCCTCGACGACCGAGAGAATGTGCGTCGAGAGGAAGATCGTCGTCTCGCCCGCGGCGAGTTCGGCGATCAGATCCTTGACGGTTCGGGCAGCCCGCGGGTCGAGACCGCTCGTCGGCTCGTCGAGGAGGAGCACTGACGGTTCGTGGAGGATCGCCCCGACGAGTCCGGTCTTCTTGCGCATTCCGGTCGAGTAGCCACTGATCCGGCGGTCGGCCGCGTCGGCCAGGTCGAATCGGTCGAGATAGTCCGCGATGCGTTCGTCGGCCTCGTCACCGGGAATGTCGTGCAGCGCGGCGACGTGCCGGAGGTACTCGCGGGCGGTCAGCTCGTCGAACAGCGGCGGTTCCTCGGGGAGGTACCCGACGTGCTCGATAACGCCGTTTCGGTCAGTGATCGGAACGCCGGCGATTCGGGCCTCGCCTGACGTCGGCCGCGTCAACGTTGTTAGCATTCGCATCGTGGTAGTCTTGCCCGAACCGTTCGGCCCCAGGAACCCGTAGACCGTTCCGGGTTCGATGGTCAGGTCGAGTCCCTTGACGGCGACGACGTCGCCGAAGTGCTTCGTCAGGCCGGTGGCCTCGATCGCAAACACACTGTCGATTTCTTTTACCCCATTCCCACTCATGGGCGGCTGTTCGGACTCTCGTGATTTATTAATACTGGTTGTCATTCCCATATTCCCGTGTAGAGCCGGTAGAGCAATTCCCGCATCCCACCGATCACGAGCCGATCGAGTCCCCTCGTGTACGCCGCGAGGCCGACGAAGAAGGCCGCCAAGACGAACGCGTTCTCAACCGTCATTGCGGCAGGCACCTCTCCATCGAGTTCGACCACGACTGGAATCACGTCCTCCAAGAACCCAATCGCGCCGTTCCAGGCCAGTAGTGCGATTATCGCGCCGAGGGTCAGCAAGACGAGGTTGAACGTGTATTCACCGTCAGTCGGTCGCTTACGGTCCAAGTATGCCTGGCGGTCCGCTCGTGACTCGAAAGTGAGTGGATTTGGACGGAGCTGAGCATATACCTGGCTGCCAAGGGTCAGTAAGGCGATAGCCCAAAGGAACATGGCAAGCAAAGTGGTGAATGGATCCGGAACCAACGTCGGAAGTACCCCCTCCAACGCCTCGACCAACACTGGTGTCATCCGGTCAACGATGGCGTAGAACACGCCGACACCGACTAGTGCTTCTACCGGACCGTACTGAGGATACAGTAGCTGAACGGGATGACGGGATTCGACATTCCCACTCTCGGTGAGGCCATCCTGAGGAAACTTCTCCGGGCTCTGGCTTTCCGGCTTTGTCTGTACGTTAGTCATCGAGACCTCGGAAAACGATGGAGTAAATGGGGTTCATCGAATGATCGATATACATACGTATTCATCTTGATACAGCGAGGGAATCCCGCCCTTCCCGTGAGTGACGAGTGTTCTGACCTAGTCAGAACCGAGGAACGAACAGGGCGGGAGGGAATCGCGTACGCTCTATACAGCAATCCACCGGCTATCCCACAGCTGACTTCCCAGTGTTATTTCACTATATGAGTAACTTTTATACTTACTCAAATACATATGGATACTGTGGAGCTTCGACGTACTGCCGTCGTGAAACTTGACGTAGGTGACGATGCTCACCGCCTTCTCCAAGAGACGATAGAGCGCTTCAAACAGGCCGCTCAGATGGCTGCAGACGACGGATGGAACGGCACTGAAGACGGCTATATCGTCACGTCGAAAACTGAACTCCACGACCGGACATACGACGCAGTACGCGAAGCGACCGACGAACTCAACGCTGACCTCGTCTGTGCCGCGCGGAATCGGGCCGCCGACGCACTCGATTCCTGTGTCGAGAAACGCAAAGACGGCGAGAATCCCTCGAAACCACAATTCACGTCGGATTCAGTCGTCTACAACCTGAACGCAATCACCTACTACGACGACTACGCCACGCTTGCCACTGTGGACGGCCGTATCGAAGCTGAGTATGTCCTCCCTGACGAAGACGTCCCACCGACGACATACTTTACCGACGAATGGGAGAAACGCGAAGCGACGTTGCATCACCGTGACGGCGACTACTACCTCCACATCGCTGTCGTGAAAGAGACGGACACAGAGCCGGAAGATGCCGAGAACGGAACGGTTCTCGGCGTAGACTTGAATGTGGATGGACACCTTGCCGTCACTTCGAGTGGCGCGTTCATCGGCAACGCCGACTACCTCAACCACAAACGCCGAGAATACGAAAAGCGGCGTGGGAAGATGCAATAGGCAGGAACGCGGTCGGCCCACTTGACGATGCAATCACTCGGTGGGCGATTCGCCAACTGGAGCGAAGACTACCTCCACCGTGTCTCGAAGGGACTGGTACAGGAAGCTCTCGCCCACGACTGTACGCACATCGCGTTCGAGAAGCTGAAACATATCCGCAAACGTATCTCGAACGCGTCAAAGTTCCAGCAGTGGGCGTTTCGCCGTATTCAGGAGTACACCGAGTACAAAGCTGCTGAGTATGGTATCGCCGTCGAGAAGATCGCGCCACAGTACACCAGTCAACGGTGTAGCCACGTTGACTGTAGCTTCACGCACGACGACAACAGAGACGGCGACGAGTTCGAATGTCTGAAATGTGGGCGCGAGTACCACGCCGACTACAACGCCGCGAAGAACATCGCTCGGAAACTACTCCAGAACTGGCACAAGTCTGGGTCTGGAGGGGTAACCAGTCATCTTGCCCTGAAGTCGGGGACGTTGAACGTGAACGGCATTTACACGCCTACCTCCGTTTAGTGGTCAGAACGGGAGTCCACCGACAAGCTCCGCCCTTCAGGGCGGAGAAGGTGACGCCACTGCTCTGGCGAAATCCAGCTACTGCGGAGATCTGATTCGTTGGACCTCGTTACACGTCACTCGGATCTTCCTCAAGGCGCTCATACAAGTAGTAGGAGTACACCACCGTGATGCTGGCCGTCACCAGCACCGGGACGATCAGGAAATAGATTGCGTACTCCTCGAATAGCAGTCCAACTAGTACCACCCCCGCGGTAAGTTTGAAGAGCGTCGCCCCGAGGGCGTTCGTCTGCTCCCAGACCTCGGGGCTACTCATCGTCCACGGGGTGCGAATGCCGACGAACCAGTTGCGTTCCACGTGGTCGAGGAGGACACCGACGAGATAGAAGAGAATGGCCACAGCTGCCAGTAGCAACAACACAAAGTCGAACTCGTAGCCGAGGTTGAACGCGACGATGCCGCCGTGAACGACCGCCATGAACGCCGTGAAGCCGACGACGAACCAGTCGTAGATCGGGCGGAATTCGGCGATGTTCTCGCCGAGCGGATCGATACGGGGGATGACAGCGAACATACCGAGGAGGACTGCCGTCAGTATTGGAATGAGGGCGAGGGCGACTGGCTTCGACATCGTGTCGTCGGGCACACCAGCGGCGTTCCAGTGCGTCGCCATCTGTTCGGGGAGATCCGGCGCGGCGAGGACACTGACGACACCCGAGGCGACGACCAGACCAGCCGCCAGAGCGAACCGGTGCGTCGATTTCATGTCGGATAGTACGGGTTTCAGCGTCATAAATGAGTCTGTCTGTCAATTCGTCGAATATTGAGTGAATTGCGATAACCCCGTTACTCTGTAGCTATCACTTCGTCCTCTCGCAGGATGGAAAATGTCCGTAACCGATTCGTTCTATGTATTTCGTAGGATCAAGAAATTAGTTGTCCATCTCATATATCCTGTCATCAGCCCCTCGAATTCGGACTCCTCACGCTCTGGAATGGGGGCTATTCGTGTATCGAACGAGCGACCTCACCGCCCGTGAATTCCGCGCCAACGGGTAAGTAATTATATCCGTGTTCTGACAATCAGAATGGTAGTGACCTGAAACCGTCTACGCTGGCTTTCTGTGGTGATCTCGTCCTCAGTCCTCGGCAAGTTGAATCGCCCGGGCAATGACGTACATGAGGACGACTGCCGTCCCGACGGCGAGGACGAGTTGAACGAAGAGGACGAAAAACACGCTGAGGATCGTGCTACCGAAGATCAGTCTGATCAGGAGATAGGGGAGCAATGCGAGGCTCCCGAACAGGATGATCAGGCCCACGAGAGGGATCGCTTCGTCCCAGATCTGATGGAGGTCCAGTTCGCCGTCGTCCTTGTCTACAAACGGGGGAGATGCTGACATCGTCTGTACCTCCCGACCCACTAACCTAAAGCTTCGGTGGCCGACGTCCATGTGTGGTACTTACACCCGCTGTCGCGTCGATTGGGAACGTTTTAGCCGCCCATGGCCCGCTAGTCGCCAATGAGCTACAAGATCGGTCTCGTGGGCAAACCCTC
>ENA-ORDC01002458-ORDC01002458.1-marine-metagenome-genome-assembly--contig:-NODE-2458-length-11105-cov-15.821636_pt1 | contig 11105 bp, 10 predicted proteins | sample MGYA00237783_ERZ508515 | MGnify/ENA primary metagenome ERZ508515 (study PRJEB26186, sample SAMN06268792) | marine metagenome | isolation source: Eden Landing Ponds, San Francisco, CA, USA | place...
ACGTTCGGCGACAACTGCTGTTTGAACTTCTGGGTGTCGGCGACGATCTCCATGTTCACGTGCCGCATCAGCGCGATGAGTTCGCTGAACGTGTCGATCATGTCGCCCTCGATGGTGGATTCGGCGTCCTGCTCGGCCTTCTGTCGCGGCGCGACCTTGTGTGCCTCACCGATGTTCACCGTCAGCGGTGGGAACGTCTCGACGGCGTGCTCCCGGAGCAGGTCGAGGCGGGCTTGGTAGAGCGAGTCGAGCAGCCAGGACGTGATGGCGAGCTTGTCGCTTTTCTCCCGGAGCATGTACACGGAGAACGACGTGACAGTGCCGGGGGCCTGCATGATTGCTCGCCAGTCGAGGCAGTGGTCGCTCTCTTCATCGCGAATGAACGACTTCGACTGGACGGTTTCGAGCGCGCGCTCGATGCGGTCGGCGACCGACTCGGAGGCATTCGTGTACTTCCGGACGGTCTGGGCGACATCGCGGAGTGTCCAGTCGTTGCCCTGTTCGGTCAGGATTTGGTGGGCCGACCGGAGATAGTTCTCTTGGGTTTTCGTGGTGTGGGGCAACAGCATCACGAGCTGGCGATACGTGAGATCGGACGCCGGAATCACGAACGGGATAGCGGTGAACGACTCGGCTTCGGTGTCGTACGGCACCTCGGAGTCGGCGAGTTCGTGCGTCAGCAGGTAGCCCGCGAGGTGGTTCACCGCGATGGTGAGTTCGTACCCCTGTGCGCTCTCGTGGTAGTCGGAGACGGTGAGCCCGGCGTTGTTGCAGAGCGCGTCGAGGTCGTCGACCACCTCGCGAACCTCCGCGGCCAGGTCCCGGACCGCCTCGAGGTCGGCGAAGTCCGCGCTGTGGAACGACGCGTCGCCACCCGCGTCCTCGACGAGGTCGACGGTCTCCGCGCCCGCCGCCGCGTCGCGCCCGTGGACGAGCACGCGCCAGCCTCGGTCGCCGAGTCGCCGCGCTGCGTCGCGCCCGATGCCGCTCGTCGCGCCCGTGATGAGTGCCGTCTTCATACGTGCCGTGACGGCCGGTACCCGCTTCACCGTTGGGCCGTCAAATGGCGGGGGAACGACCTGCGAGCGGAGCCGACCCGCTCTGAGCTCAGGGCCAGTCCGGGTCCACACTCACGAGGTCGGCCGAGACTGTCCACAGTCGCTCGCGCAGGTCGGCGTCGTGGGCCCGCGCGTCCGGCTCCTCCCGCTCGCGCTGGGCGAAGTACGCGCCCGTCACGTCCGCGACCGCGTCGGACTCGGCGACGGGCACCAACTCGCCCGCGTCGGGGTCGAAGAACCGAACGACGGTGACGCTGAAGCCGAGGATCTCCTCGGCCGCCTCGACGATCCGGTCGGCGATCGCCCGCCGCGAGTCCGCCCGGATGAGCTCCTGTGTCGCTTCGTGCAGCAGTTCGAGCCGGCGTTGGCGGTCCCTGAGCGTCTCCTCGCGGGTCACGCGATCGAGCGCGGCCTCGAGGTAGTTCGCGAGGATCTCCACGAGGAGGACGTCGGTCTCGGTGAACGCGTCGGCGTTCGTCGAGGACATGATGAACAGGCCGTGGTCGTCGATCGGGTGAAACAGGACGCTCTCGGTCGGCGTCTCCTCCGTGATTCGGTCCGTGTCGGACACCGACCGGACGTGAGTCAGCTCGTCCGCCTGAAACGCCTCCCACGCGAAGTGCGCCCGAGTTCCCGGCGGCGCCGATCGATCGTAGGTCGGGAGTTCGTCGAACACCCGCGTGACGGAGTCGGCCACCGAGACCGGCTCCATCCGGTCGCCCGCATCGTTCAGGAGGTGGACGGAGCTCAGCTCGGCCCCGATGATCTCGGCGGCGGCGTCCGTCGCCAACTGCGCCGTCTCCTCGACCGTTCGGGTGTAGTTGAGCGCGCGTGAACGCTCCCGTAGCTGTTCGAGCTTGCGGTCCCGCCGTTCTCGGTCGGACACGTCGCGACTGCTCACGAGGTACCGATCGGACCCGGCGAGATCGAGCCGCCTGATGTGGATGGTGACGGGGAACGTCGAGCCGTCGCTCCGCGTGTACTCCCCGTCTATTTCCCGCCGGTCGCCGACCGCCATGTCTTTCCAGACATCACGGATGGTCGTCTGATCCTGTGTCTGGTCGATGTCCCAGACCTTCATCGACGTGACTTCTTCCTCCGTGTATCCCGTCTCCGCGAAGAACTGGGGGTTCGCGTCGAGGATGTTCCCCTCGGCGTCGTGGATATCGATCATGTCCGGCGACTCCTCGAACAGCGCCTCGAGGCGGGCGGTCGTCTGCGCCAGCTGGTCCTCGCGCTCCTTTCGCTCGGTGATGTCTGTAATGAATCCTTCGAGCGCCTTCAGGCTCCCGTCCTCTGTGGACACGGCGCGGCCACGTTCCCACATCCACTTCGTGTCCCCGTCGCGCGTTCGGATCCGATAGGTGACCTCGAACGCGCCGTCCGCCGCGAGCCCCTCCTGCACGGCGTCCCACATGGCCTCGCGATCGTCGGGGTGGATGACCTCGGGCCCCCACTCGACGCGATCTGACTCCAGCTCCGCCGCGGTGTACCCCGTCAGGGCCTCGACTTCCCCGTCGACCGTCTCCATCGGCCAAGTCGGCTCGTTGCGGCAGCGGTAGACGATGCCCGGGAGATTCCCGATGAGCGTCTCCAACCGGCGCGTCCGCTCGGTCAACATTCGTCGCGACTGGCTCGCCTCGACGGCGTTCACGATCCGGTTGGCGAGCAGCGCGTACTGGTCGGTGCCGCCTCCCTTCTGGATGTAGTCGGTGACGCCCGCCGAGATCGCGTCGCTCGCGACCTCCTCGCTCCCCTTTCCGGTGAACAGCAGAAACGGGAGATCCGGATACTCCTCGCGTACCGTCCGGAGGAACTCGATCCCGTCCTTGCCCGGCATGTCGTGGTCGGACACGACGCAGTCGACATCGTGATCGGCCAGCGCGTCCAGCCCCGCCTCGGCGTCGGTCACGCCACGGACCTCGATCCGGTCGTGTTCACGCTCGAGGAACGTCGCGACCAGTTCGGCGAACTCCGGCTCGTCGTCGACGTGGAGCACTCGTATCGGGTCGTGAGTGTCGGCCATGGGAACCTGCTTCTGTCGCCAGAGACACCGAGGGGACTTAAGCGATGGTCGTCGGCGTACCGACGCTGAGAATCGGCGTCCCCGGTCCGCGCTCGCACACGAGCGCCGGCCCATACCGATGTCACCGCCGCGGTTGCCGTCACACCGTCCCGACTGTCCGGATCGCAAGCGTCGTGTGGGCGGCGGGGAGCGCCGAGTTTTAAGCACGCGCCCGGAGAACGTCGGTGCAATGCCCGAGTTCGACACCATCGTCGTCGCCACCGACGGCTCCGACAGCGTCTCGCGTGCCGTCGAGGTCGCGCTCGATCTGGCCGTCCGCTTCGACGCCGCGGTGCACGCGCTGTACGTCGTCGACAGCGGCGAGGTCGACTCCTCGCCGGAGGCGGTCCGCGATCAGATGCGCAACGCGCTTCAGGAGCGCGGCGGCGAGGCTATCGTCGACGTGCAAAAGCGCGCCGCCACCGACGTGACCGCCGTCGTCCGTGAGGGCCGTCCCGCCAACGAGATCGCCGACTACGCCCGCGAGATCGACGCCGATCTGGTCGCGACCGGCACCCGCGGGCGACACGGCGAGAACCGGTTCCTCATCGGTTCGGTCGCCGAGCGCGTCGTCCGCACGTGCCCCGTCCCGGTGTTGACAGTCCGGCAACTGGCGGGCGAGAACGGCGAGGACGGCTACGGCGGAGCGCCCGTCTGAACGCCTGCGCCGCCGCACACACCACGGCTGTTTTCACGTCGCGTCGCAACCCCCGGGTATGGACGACGAACTCATCGAGAGCGACACCCTCCCGCTCGACCGCAAATCGCGGCTCCCCGGGACGGGATTCTTCTATCCGGACTCGCTGAACGAGGACCGATCCGAGGAGCGCGCGAAGGAGGCGGTCGAGGGCGCCGAGGCGGTCGTTATCACGGACTCCGACGCCGACGGGCTCGGCTGTATCGCGCTGATCCGCGAGGCGTACGGCGCGGTCCTCGACCCGACGCCGTTCGAGGAGCGCCGCCGCGCGAAGCTCGACGGCACCTACGAGGAGCGGTTCGGGGAGGGAGCGGACGGAGACGAGGGGGAAGGGGGCGACCGCGCGGAGTCGTCGGTCGCGCTGTTCCCCTCCGGACCCCACTCCTTCGAGGAGGACCTCGGCTACGCCGCCGAGTTTCTGGAGGAGGGAACCGACGTGTTCGTCTGCGACATCTGTCCCGACGCGTTCGAGTACATCGCCGAGGACCTCCGGGCGGTCGTCGACCGCGCGGACGCGGTCCGCTGGTTCGACCACCACCAGTGGGACGAGGAACTGGCCGCGTCGGTTCGCGAACTGGGGATCGATCTGGTCGTCGGCGAGAGCGACGAGGAGTGCTCGACGGACGTGACGCTGCGGTCGCTGGAGTACGACTTCGACGAGCGGTTCACCGAACTCGCCACGGTCACCCGCGATCACGACCTCTGGCTGAAGGAGGACGAGCGCTCCGACGACCTCGCCGACTTCGCCTACTGGACCGGGGGCGAGGAGTACGCGGCGATCGTCGGCGCCTACGGCGTCGACCTGCCGCCGGTCGCGATGGAGTACGTCGAGGACCGTCGCGTCGAGAAGCGGCTGCTCATCGAGAAGGCGGTCGACCGCGCGGTCGACCACGAGGTCGGCGACTGGTCGGTCGGCGTCACCTACGGGCGGTGCTCGCAGAACGAGGTCGCCGACGCCCTGCGCGAGCAGGGAATGGACGCCGCGGTGATCGTCAAGCCCTCCGGCTCGGCGTCGATCCGCGGCTCCGACGACTTCGAGCGCTGCCACGAGGTGGCCGGGCAGGTGAACGGCGGCGGCCACCCGAAGGCCGCCGGCTGTAAGCCCGACATCTACGACGACATGCTCGACTACGGCCACCACTGGACGACCGAGGGCGCGACGACGAAGCGCGTCATCCTCCGGGCGTTCGAGTCGCTCGCGGAAGAAGCCGCGGCGGAGAACGCCGCCGACGCGGCCGAGTAGGTCGACCCACAAGGGAGAGACGCGACTGGGTCGACACGCTCGACTGGCGGCGACGAACGACACGGATACGTCCGGCGATTCCAGTGGTTCTCCGATCGGCCCGCAGGGGTTTCCGTCCGGCGGCCGTCGGATCGTTCGCACATGAACCGAACAGCGTGCGGTGGGTCGCGATGAGGGCGGCACGAGTTCCCGAGGCGGGCGCGGACTTCGAGGTCGTCGACGTCGAGACGCCGGAGCCGGAGCCCGGCGAGGTACGGATCGACGTGGACGCCTGCGGGATCTGCCACAGCGACGCGTTCGTGAAGGAGGGCGCGTACCCGATCGACTATCCCAGAATCCCGGGCCACGAGGTCGCGGGCCGCGTCGACGCCGTCGGAGACGACGTGACCGCCTGGAGCGAGGGGGACCGCGTCGGCGTCGGCTGGCACGGCGGCCACTGCTTCGACTGCGCGGCGTGTCGCCGTGGCGACTTTCAGCAGTGCGAGAACGCCCAGATCACCGGGATCGCGTACGACGGCGGCTACGCCGAGTACATGACCGCGCCGGCGGAGGCGCTGGCGGCGATCCCCGACGACCTGGACGCCGTCGACGCCGCCCCGCTGCTGTGTGCGGGCGTGACGACGTTCAACGCGCTGCGCAACACCGACGCGCAGCCGGGCGATCTGGTCGCCGTGCAGGGCGTCGGCGGCCTCGGTCACCTCGGGATCCAGTACGCCCACGCGGCGGGCTTCGAGACGGTCGCGCTCTCGCGGTCGCCCGACAAGGAGGAGTTGGCGGCCGACCTCGGCGCGGACCACTTCGTGAACACGGCCGAGGGGGACGCAGCGACCGCGCTGCAGGACCTGGGCGGCGCCGACGTGGTGCTCGCGACCGCGCCGTCGGCGGCCGCGATCGAGTCGGTGATCGGCGGGCTCGGTACGGACGGCCGCGTGGTCGTCGTCGGCGTTCCCGGCGAGGAGGTGTCGGTCGACGCGCAGTCGCTCGTCGGCGTCCGCGGCGGCGTCGACGCCTGGGCATCCGGCAACGCTCGCGACTCTCAGGACACGCTCGAGTTCAGCGACCTCCGCGAGATCACCCCGGAGATCGAGACGTACGACCTCGACGACGTGGACGAGGCGTACGACCGGATGATCGACAACGAGGCGCGCTTCCGCGTCGTTCTCGAACCGTAGCCGACGGCTCGACCGGAGCCCCTTTGTACGCGCGGCCGCTCCGTTAGGAGGACGGCACGGTCAGGCGGCACCTTTCGCCCCGGTGGGTCACCCCACCGCGGGTATCGTCGACTGACCTACTCCGTCGCTCTACACTCCTGAGCGACGGCGCTCGCCACGTTCTCGATCAACTCGGCTCTGTTTGGATCTCGTCTTTCAAAACACAGTTGTGTCTGTCGACTCCGGTTTATTTCACTATATTGCTAGTAAAATAGCTGTTAGGAAGGTGCTGCGTACTTAGCAATCCAGCGGACTGTCGGAGAATCTGATGAGGTGAATCACGTCTTCGGCGTCTAGATACCGCTGGCCGCCGAATGCCACCGGTACGCGCCTCTCCTCTCCTGAGGCAGTTCTATGACACCCTCTCAGAATGGGGATTGATCCTTAGCCGACTGGAACGCGAGCCGTCCGAGCAACTGGCTGGGGCCGCGCTTCGGCAGGTCGTGGGCAACATTCAATTTACTCGGCGGGTCACTCCCGCCGACCCCGAGTTCCCAGTCCGTCTCCGACTCGAAACGCTCAACGGCAGATTCGACCTGCTCACGCACGGCGTCGGCATCCATTGTTTTCAGATCACCGTCTCGCATCAGCACGTCACCGTCCACGATGACTGTCTTCACGTCGGCGGGTACCGCGTTGTTGACGATCTGTGCCGGGATGTTGGTCACGGGGATGAACTTCGGCTTCTCGATGTCAAGCATGATGACGTCGGCGCACTTCCCGGGTTCGAGACTCCCGACCTCGTCATCAATTCCGAGTGCCGCTGCCCCTTCGATGGTGAGCATCCGCACCAGCTCCATTGAGTGGTACTGCCCCGTTGACCGTTTGAGATTAGCTGCGAGCCGGGCCTGCCGTGCTTCGCCGAACAGGCTGTAGGAGTCGTGCCAGTAATGGTCGTCGATGCCCAGCCCAACATCGACACTCGCGTCCCGAAGCTCCGGCACAGGCGTCCACTGCACGTCGCCGTCCGTGTTCCAGTACGCGAAAATCGATGGGCAGTGTGCAACCGACGCGTTCGCGTCAGCAGTTCGCTGGATATCCTCGTTGTTGGCCAGCCGGAAGTGAGCGGCCACCAGCCGATCGTCAAGGAGACCAATGTCGTCAAGCAGGTCGAGCGAGTCCTCGGCACCATTTGACCGCGCCATCGTATTACTCGCCTCCAGTTCGAGCAGATGCGTGTGAACGAGTAGATCAGGATATTCGTCAGCGAGGGCGGCAGTACGCTCCCACAGCGCTCGTGTACACGACCAGTCATCATGGGGATTGATCGTTGCCCGGATGCGGCCGTCGTACGCGCCGTGGTACTCGTCAATAAACTCGCGGGCGCGTTCGAACTGCTTATCGACCGGGACGTCCCAGAAGAGATCGGAGAGCGCCATCCCAAAGAATCCGCGGAGGCCAGCCTCGCCGAACGTCTCTGCGCCCCCGCTGGGACGGACGTCCATCGAGTTGACGGTCGTGACACCGCCTGCGAGGAAGTTGAGTGCGGCGAGTTCGTATCCCGCGTCGGTAAGGTAGTCGTATTCGCCGTCAGCGATGTGACCGAAAATGGCGGTCATTCCGCTCATCATCTCCAATAGGTCGAGGTCACTGAACGCGCCGATCAATGGCGTCAGCTCCAGGTGGGTGTGTGCGTTGACGAGCCCCGGCATCACGAGGGTGCCCTTGCCGTCGATGACACGGTCGGCGTCACAGTCTCGGTCACTGTCTCGTGTCGTTCGTACGTCGGTGAGGACACCGTCTTCGACTACAACCGTGCCGTTCCGGTAGATTCTGTTATCTTCGTCTACAGTCACAACCACTGCGTCGTGTACTACGAGATCCGCGTCGTTGACCGCGACCTCAGTGTTGTCTCCCAACTCAGCGGCATCTGGCGTCATAATTGGAGGTAAGAGGGGTCGTCCAGTGAGCCTTCTGCCGAGTATTGTCATGGGATTTTTAAACAGAGCTGGTGAAATGAGAGGTACGCTCTGCCGATGTCGTTGACTCGACTTCAGGTTTCAGCGTCGCTGGCTCCCACAGTCCTTCCATCATTTTACGCCACGGTGACAGAGTCGCCAGCGGTCTCGCAACTGCGTCTCGTTGACTGGAATCTAGCAGCAGAGGAACTAGCAACTGTTCTGTACGACGTTGACGGTGACACGAGTGTGTTCGTTGATGCAGCGCGTGGCACCGATGGAATCGAGGATGTCGCGGCACCCACTTCTACTGGTGGTTCGGGGTACGTGTTGGTCACGGCGAATCCCGACGCACTCCCGTTCTTTAGGACGTTTCTCGTGTTGACGGCGCGAGCGGGGTTGCTCGTCAGATCTCCAGTCGTGTACAGCGACTTCGAAACAAGAGGTGAGGTGGTGGGAGACGCTTCGGCACTGCAAACCGCGGTTGACGCCGCACCACGGACCATCGACGTGACGATCGAGAACATTGGTTCACGTCCGTCGCAACGGACGGACCCATTTTTTGAACTGAGCAATCGGCAGCGTGAGGCGGTTTTTACCGCGTTCGAACACGGGTACTATCAGCATCCCCGAGAGACAACTCACGCAGAATTAGCCGAAGAGCTTGGGTGCGCGGCCAACACGGTCAGTGAACACCTCCAGAAAGCGGAAGTGAAACTTATCAAGGCGCTCGTAGAGCTTCAGTCGTGACTTTTAGACGCTTGTGACAGATTTTCTATATAGGGGATCTATCGGTTTCTCGTTGATGAAGCACTAGATTGAGTTGTACACTGGTATGTGTATCCCCTGTATCTAACACTGACCACTCTTCATTTCAGCACTGCTCTCAGGTAAAACGACTAGTAGGTAAGGACTGCGTATCAACTACCCAGTGATCAGTCGTCGTCAGCGGTGTAGGCACCACCTCGTCGCTTGACCCGGGCGACGACAAGTCGCTGGCTAGCTTGTCGAAACGAGACGGAGAGCCGAAACTCACCGACACGTATCTTCTTGTAGGGACTGTTCTGTAGGGGCTCACCGTACTCCGGTGGATCGCGCCACGGGGAGGCACGATCTCATCAAGCTTTTCGATGATACGGTCCTGTTCGTCAAGCGACAACGAGTCGAGGTCTGACTGCGCCTTCGAGGCGAGTGCCCATGTCCACCCGTCGTCACTCATCGGCGGTTCCAAACCGCTCGCGGGCTTCCGTTGCGCTCATGGTTTGGTTTTCAGTTACGTCTTCCTCGGCAGCGAGAAGGGCGATGAGCTCGTCACGGTCGAACGTCGGGAAGTCGACTGCATCCCGGAGCGTGTAGCGTATGAATTCGCTGCGGCTGTTGAAGCCTCGGCCCTGCCACGTGGCGTCGATCTCTTCGAGGAACGACTCAGTAGCTTTGAAATTCACCGTCACGATATCGTCACCACCATCGCCACTCGTACTTGCTTTAGACATATCGTAGTGTTACGTGCGTCTTATAATAGTCCTTTCGCAGACAGACGTACTTCCGAACGAGCGGTGAATACCAGTCCTATATTCACCGATCTCCCGGACTAGTCCCGTCTGTAGCTGGGGATTTCGGCAGGAAGGTCGATTCCGTCCGCCGAACCGGTCGTGAGATCCGAGCCCGAACTCGGCTCCGGACCCGCGCCCGTGACGCGATCTATCGAGCTACTCTTCGACGGCGTTCTCGCTGTACTCGCCCATGATCCACTTGTGCGAGTAGTCGGCGCCGCACGAACAGTGGGCGTACGCGTGCATCACGTCGCCCTCTGCGTACAGGCCGCCGACACCCTCGTTCTGTTCTTCGGCGAACGCGAAGACGAACTCCGCGCGGTGGTCCGCCTCGGGTTCCTCGGCGGCGTTGGGGCACTCGCCGCCGCCGAGGTCGGGATAGATGACGCCGTCGCGGTCCATCGCGCCCTGCGCGAACTGCATCGGATCCATGCCGGTGCCGGCGGCGAACGCCTGGCGTCCGTCCTCGCCGGGGAGCACGAGGACGACGCCCTCGTCGACGGCTTGGCCCATGTTGGCGATCTTCCCCTGTTCGTCGAGGTGGTCGTGCGTGAGGTAGATGGCCACGTCGTCGAGGCGCTCGCCCGCGAGGAACTCCGCGAGCTTCCCGTCGTCGGCGTCGATGCCCGCCTCGGCGTCGTCGGCGTCGTCGTCGGTCATACCCCGGAATCGACGCGCGAGTCGTATAAGGTCGTCCGTCGCGGGTCGCAACAGGGTCGACGCGGCGGCAACCCGCCCTACTGGTCGTCGTACAGCGAGTCGGCGATGTCCTGCAACCCCCTGTCGGGGCGCTTCGTCACCGTGTAGACGGCGCGCTCGCCGGGAACCCGCAGGCCGTAGAGGTAGCCCGGATCGATCTCGTCGAGATCGACCGCGTCGCCGGGCTCGCGGTCGTGCTCGCGCGCCCACTCGACGAGGCGGTTCTCGGCGTCGCCACCGCCGGCCGTGCCCGCCTCGCGCATACGCTTGCGGTCGTCGTAGGCGCCGCGCACGAGCAGTCCCTTCGAGTCGCTCGTCACCGTTGCCTGGCGCTGGTCGCCGTCGAGAACGAGTCGGATCTCGTCACCGCCCGAGAGGGCGGCCTCCTCGGGGATCCGCAGACAGGGGAGTCTGGTGCCGCCCGAGCGCGCGAGGCGCGCGCGGTGGCTGGTGACGTCGTCGGCGTCGCTGGCGAGTCTGTCGCTCATAAGCGGTGGAAAAGGCTGCGTTACTCCTCGTCGTCGTCGTCCGCGTCGGCCTCGGCCTCCTCGTCCGCTTCGTCCTCCTCGTTCTCGCCGAGCGCCTGGGAGATGGAGCCTTCGAGGCGGGCGTTGATCTGGACGGTCTCCTCGGAGACCTGGCGGCCGCGGACGGTGACGCGCTTGCGCTCGCCGTCGCGCG
>ENA-ORDC01002459-ORDC01002459.1-marine-metagenome-genome-assembly--contig:-NODE-2459-length-11105-cov-3.007980_pt1 | contig 11105 bp, 7 predicted proteins | sample MGYA00237783_ERZ508515 | MGnify/ENA primary metagenome ERZ508515 (study PRJEB26186, sample SAMN06268792) | marine metagenome | isolation source: Eden Landing Ponds, San Francisco, CA, USA | place...
CCCGGATATTCATCTACATATTCAAGCCCAACATCGTTTATTAGTATAACCGGCTTCGCGCAGGCGAGATATTCATAGATCTTCATTGGCGAAGCCTCTCTTTCCTGATTGAATGGCCCAAAACAAACATCAGATTGATTGATGTAATTGGGAACCTCCTCATACTCAACGCGGCCAACAATTTCAGTATTTTCTGTCAAGTTCCTCTTTTTCGCTTCACGATGGAGCCAAGCACAACGTTCGGCAGTACCACCAACAACTAAGAATGTCACATCGTCGTCCATCTCGGCTAAGACACCAAGCATAAGATCAACCCTTTGCCATTCTTGCAGCCCACCAACATAGCATACTGTAATATCAGATGAAGATGTGACAGTGTCTGATGGACTGAACAAATCTGTATCAACCCCATTTTCTACGACAAAGATATTCTTTGATTGATGAATCTCATTCAATTGAGATTTAATACTAGATGAGACAGCGATGATTAGACTGGCGAAATGACGTGTCCAATAACGAATCCAACTGTAGATTCGCGATCTTGTTGAGCTCTCATCACCCTCAGACTGAGAAACGCCATTTACCTCTACGACGACCTCCACCGTAGATACGCCAGCAACAACAAGCTTTGATATATATGGGGAATCTCGGCAGTAAATGACTATTTTCTCATCTGTCTTTATGATATGGTAAAATAGGATGAATAGCCCCACAATATCTCTAATCACCTTTGAGACATAAGATTGACCAAATCCGATTTCCATTATGTTTGGGTGTTCGTACGTGCCTCTCCTTCCTACAATAAATATGGAATCGTCATCAATGGACGAAGTATAGCTTTCCAGAAATTTCTTTGTATGGATTAATCTACCAAACTGAGAAGAATCTGTAAAATCGACGCCTGGATAATAGCCTAAGAATTTCATATTGAAACGTAGGGGGATGCGGCGGTACTTAATTCCAATGGAGTGAGAGGTAGAGAAGATAGCTTTACAGCAGGCGAAGTGCCCGAAATTATTGCCCTCAGCTATCTACTTTGTCCGGGTTAACCACCCAGAGCGAAATAGCCAAACTACTCCCGCAAATAACCCATTTTCTCTAACCTTGTAGAGACTTCATCAGAGAGTTCCCCAGTTTCAGTTTCTACTCGTTCCATTTCATCCAAATGATTATGTAGGATCGATCGGAGAGACTCGTCATCCTTTGCCGGGCCGCAGTACTCATTTTCGTCCGGATAATATACCAAGCTTTCCTCGGAAGAGCGCCTGACGGCATATTGTTTCCCAGCAGGAAGGTCCTTATGCGGAACACCGCGCTGGGGAGCATCTCTGTAGTAATCCTTTCCGGACACGTCATAGTAGGTAAATGTAGCTTCCCTTGATTCATTAGAAAGATCAATGCCTAATGTTTCAGGACCGGAAACACCAGCCAACGACAGGATAGTTGGATAAATATCTACCAGTGAAGCGGGACTGTGTATAACTCCTGATTCTATTCGGTCAGAGGGGTCTCTAATAAGTAGCGGAATATGAGTTACAGAATCATCCACAGTAAAATGATGACCAAATATCCCCTGTTCACCAAATGCATCACCATGGTCTCCAAATACAAAGAGAACAGTATTTTCCCATTTACCAGCATCTTTTAATGCATTAATAAGTATTTTTAAAAGATGATCACAATAGAGGATGCACCCTCGATACAGGTTCTTTATCGTCGATACCTCTTGCTCTGGTGGCTGGTAGTAACCCGCATTGACCCTAAGCCGGTTTGTGCGAGTCCCATAAATACGCCCCTGCTCCCAAACTAAATTAGATACTAAATCCGGCAGAGATCTGTTCGTGAATTTCCGATGGTATGGGTTGGGAGGGTTATATTTCCAGTGAGCACCATTCAAATGAACAAACCAACAAAATGGATCCGATAAAGATTCGATTGCATCACTTGCCTTGTCAATCGTTTCTTGATCAATGCGATCCTTTTTTTCGTTCAACTTACTTCTCCCATTCCACTCACGATACGTATCCAGAGATTCGTGGATTTGTGAGAGTGTTTTGTAGCTTTTGCTAATTATTTGTTCAGATCTAGGAGAGACACTTCGGATACTGTCAGCAATTCTAGCTCTTAAGGGAGATTCCGAGTCATCGTGTTCGCGCGTCGCCGTTTGAAAACCATTGAGGATTTCACCCGTATCCAACCAACTGTTCTGGTAATACGCAGCGGTTGAATAGCCTTCTTGCTTGAGAATATCGGCAAAAGTCGGGTGGTTACCCAGTTTCTCTCCCCCGTTCAAGATACCATGTTCAGGTGGGAATAGGCCAGTAAATACCGATGTGTGGACTGGAAGTGTCCATGTTGAAGGGGTGTAGGCGTTATTATAGACTGCACTATCGTCGGATAATTTCTCTAAAAATGGGGTTGTATCCAATTCCTCTTCGTTTAAGAAGGAACAAAAGTCGGCTCTAAGACTATCAATTGATAAACATATTATATTGGGCTGACTCATTATTCGCCATTTTCTCTTATGACTTGTAAAATAGTATGGTTTTCGTCAGGACTAATTACTCGGTTGACGACAAGGTACTGTTTAGTTAGGAGTGAAATCGGTGGGAACAAGAGAGTGATGGCCTCGGAAGCCCCCACGCTCTCGACTCGGTGGCCTAGCTGCGGTCCTCGTCGTTCGCTCCGCTCACTCCTGCGGTCCTTACGTCAGCCGCCTTCGTTGAGAGCGCGGCCCCTTCCAGTCCCACCCGACAGCGGTTTTCTGGCCAGCTATCGCTTAACTAAACACGACCGTAGCTATCGCACTAGCATATTATGGCTGGAGTTCCTGGTGTTCTATTTACGAGTATCCTTGCTGATGGTCTCGTCACTGTCTTCGCCACTCAAGAGGGCCCCAATCCAACATTCGGATATTTTCTCTTGGAAAGATTCGATGTCTTCGTTGGTAATCGCACCACCCTTGATTGCAAATATGAGATAAATAAGTGCACCCACTGGCGGAATTACCACGAGAGCAACGAGATCGTTCTGGATTACGATATCAAGGCTGTAGAGAAGGACGGCTGTTGGAACGGCAGTGGCTACAATTCTGACAGCACGAATATTCGTAAATGGGGAATAACCGAAATTTCGCGCGACAGAGGATTGGAAGAGTGGTAGAGAACCATATCCCAAGGACGTACCAATCGCTGCACCTACCATACCATACGTGGGGATTAGAATCGCATTCGCCCCGAAGTTAATCAATGCAGATGCAAGGGTCGCAAAAATAATTGGGCGGATTTCTCCCTTCGCTTGGCTGATAGCCAAGACTGGCCGAGTCACGGCAAAGCCGATAACGCCGGGAAGGAGGAGAAGAAGTGGTGTGACTGCGGCCTCAAAGTCAGAACCGAGGTATAATGGAACGAACGAATCGGCGAGCACCGCAAGCCCAATAGCCATTAGTAGGACGAGCAGAGTGGCTAATCGCGTAATCTGTGACGAGAGTCGGTCAAGGGCATCTAGTTTGTCGTATTGCCAATATTCAGAGGTGGACTGGAGCATTGAGAGTTGGATAGCACTTGGGACGAACCAGAGTAATTCAGCGATCGCCAATGCCCCTTTGTAATATCCAACTGTCGAATCTTCTGTCCACCATATGAGCATCAGGATATCCACATGGTAAAGCGACATCAGACAGCCGAAGAAAAGCGCCGTCCCGCCTGCATAGGTCAGCACATCTCGTTTTGGGAGGGGATTCTCGAACGAGAAGATTGAGCTGAGATGGAGATACTGGGAGAGAAGATAACTGGCGACCAGAGCGACCATCACATCGGCAACGATACTCGCAAAGAGAACCCCTGGAACACCCCAGCCAAAATATGCTAGCCCGATTGCTGCCGCACTGAATATGACCTTTCGAGTGATCTGAAGGGGTTCAGAGATTTTTTCTAGCTTCAACCCCATCAGAGACCGAATAAGCGTACTTTGAGACTGGCGAGCAAGGATATACCCCGCGAAGATCATAATAAGCGGCGTGAATTCTGGACCCAAGAGGGATTCTACGAGACCACTGGCCGCGGCGAACGCGAATCCGCCTGCGAGGAGGAGGGCAATCAGTCCCGCTACTCGAATATGAAATCCAAAGATGGAACTCTTCCACTTCGTATCACGATCTTCTGAAAGATATTTGCGGATGCTATCATTGGTGCCAGAGTTCAACAGTGGCGCCGTAAGACCGAAGATCGAGATTATTGTTGCGTACCGACCGTAGGCGCCAGCTCCCAAGAGACGGATCAACACAGGAGTGAAGATGATACTGATAAGGATGGCCGATCCTTTTCGGCCTAAGATCGCCAATATGGATGATCCGATAGACCGAGACATTCATCCACGTGATAAATTTGGAACAGAAAAAAGATGTCCATTCAACCCTGCTCGGTCTAATAGTGATCTTTAGAGATCATTTATATCGACATTTATTTATAGAATAATGTCAACTCTGTATCCCAATGGGGATAAATTCTTGGGAGCTTGCTAATCAAAAAATAGTCAATCCATACCTAAGAGATATACTCAGCTTAACTTTTTGTTCATTTGTTATTGCCTTGAATCTGATTCAGAGGTTTATGAACATCCGTTTGGGCAGCGAGAGTTGGGCTCATAACTTAACCGCAATTTGGTCAAATATCGCAGCAGATGTTGCTCAGGGTATTCCGCTCTATGTTGTTCCAGCTGCGGATAATAAACCCCCTGTTTGGAATTTCTTGTTCGTTAGCACTATTCAGAATCTCCCTCGCCCTGTGCTTTTGATAATTCCATTTATTGGAAATGTGTTACTTATATCAGGGGTATATTATCTATCTATACGCCGTTATGGGTTTTGGGTAGGTGGACCTGTCACATTGCTCCTTCTTGGTATACTCCCGACGATCGATGCCTTTCTTATTCAACCCACCAGCTTCACGGCAGGGTTAATAGTGTGGGGGATCTTCTTCGGTGGAAGTGCAACTTCCGGCTTCTTCCTTGGCTTTTGCTCAATGTTTCACCAATATGGTGGCTTTGCACTTCCTGTTTTCCTTCTAAAACTCCACCGTGAAGGAGGTCTTACAAAACAGCGCTTAATGCGGTTTATTGGGGGTTTCTTGACCACAATAGTGATTCCATTTATGATTGTCGCGATGATTTGGGGTTGGGAGTCTCTTAAGGGCGCTATCTATTGGACTTTTATATCACCAATTGGATACATACTTGGTAGACCAGAGGCAGAACCCGTCTATACTTCAGCAAGTACACAGGCGTCTCTGCTACACAATCCGTTAAATTGGGGCGATCTTATGTTGGACGTCATTCTCCCTAGTGTCCACATTATTATTCCAGCTACCGTAATAGGAGTCTATGTACTTCTAAAAAGCCGTCAAGAGCCGGAATTGATTGATGTGACTGCAATGACCTTCCTTCTCCTCCCTTTATTGGTTCGTGGATTCCCTCGATACTGGCTTCTTGCTATTCCATTTATGTGTTTATTGACTGGGAAATTCTTGATAGAACTAGTCTCCGTACAGAAAATAGATTTCTACGGTTAGATAGATATTGACCGGGTAAGAGAGAATATTTCCTCTTCAGACTGGACGACATTTTTGCTGATGATAGTATTGTTAGTAACATTGTCAACAACCCCTCCGGCTGTTTCTAACTTATAATGCCCTGAGCATTATTTTCTAATATGATCTAATGAAACTCATACATTCATATCCCGATTTTCGACCAGAATTACTGTTGTATTCCCACTATCATATAATACGGTGGTCGGTGATGGATTGAATCTATGCTGCACCCGCCATTTATCACGATATAATATTGGCTGATTCTTCTCCATCGCTACCGATTCCATATGTAAGAAGCTCTCTGGGTCCTTATGATTGGCCGTCCCATTCAATACAGTCGAGTCTCCCAATGTCCCTACCTGTTTCCAATAAGCAGCACTCGTGAGATATCCGTCAGAATGGATGAATTTAGTATACGATTCAGCCCAGCCAACCGCTGCCATTTCGCCATTAGTTGCAATCGGGGAGAATTCTTCTTCTGGGCGCTCAAGGTAGCTACTTCCTATTACACCAGCGGTGACTACTGAGCTGACAAGCAACACGGCCAATATTACGCCAATGACGTGTTTTCGACCTTGCCAAGCGAAACACAGAGCCAGAATTGGTGCTATGAAGATTGCGACCGCCCCAGAAGCACGCCCAACGGCTGATCCCCCTCCAGAGAAGAGGGACAGCCCCCAGATTCCGAATAGAATCTCAGCAAAAATGGTTGACCAAACCAAGGGGCGGGGATCCTGCATCCTATCAAGATAGGAGAAGAGCATCAATCCTACACATACTAATGCAGCTGCAACGACCAAGAGAGGGGCGGCTTCAACCAGTAGCCCGGGCGGTGTGAAGCCAAAGAAAGAGACAGTCGGTGGGGTGCCTGTCGAAACCTCGGATTCAAGCCCTGCAGAAGGGATGATTATCCCCATCACTCTCGCAACCTGATAGTGTAGATATGATGTTTCAATCCAGTAGACAATTGCTGATAGTACGGAGACCATCCCCACGAACGTAAGCGATGAAATATTCAACGGGGGGGTTTCATTGGCTCGTTCTGGCCACAAGCGGCCTATGATTAATTCAAGCCTACTTGTGAGCACTGCAACGATTGCCACTCCTGCGATCACCAATGGGATCAGATTTTGGGCGATAATCGCAACGAGCCCAAAGAACAGGACGGATGCACGTTTTCGAACGTCCTGGAGGCCAAGCCCCACGACAATCGTCAATAACAGCGCTTCCCCCATCGCTTGCGCGTGGGCTTGGTATGCGTATCTCAGCGACCCGCTCGAGAGGCCCGCGAAAAATATCGCAATGACTGCTACCCCTTTTTCATTCGTAATCCGCTTGGTGAGACAATAGACTCCGATGAGGAGAAAAACATACCCCAAGGTTACCGAGAACAACCAGGCCTGTTTCGTCGGAACAGAAAGTAGAAGCTCAGTTGTTGCCGAGAATGCGTGAGAAATTGGATAGTCCGAGTAATATGTGATATCGTTGGGAATTGGTTCTCCCGTCGCCGCCATATAACTGGCCGCGGCTAAATGTCGCTTCGAGTCCTGCCCAACTACAGGTGCAGACCAATAGTGAATACCCCGTACAAGCAAGTTGCTCAGAAGAGCAATCAGGATTGGGATTCCGATATGATAATCAGTTCGCAGGCAGCGAATTGTCGTGATCGCGACGGCAGCCAAGATAATCGGATAAATTACGTCTGGAGGCGATTGAGTAGGAGACTGTGCGACGATAAACGGAATCGTAGCAAGGAAGAGAAGACTCAACGAATCTGCCAATTTTCCGTTCGATTGCCGCCAGCTTCGTTGTTTTTTCTCCTCCCCAATTTCCCAGAGAAGGTATGATACTCCACCTGCTCCGACTGCGAATGCAGGGTACCGAATGATGGGATTGGAAATTGCGAACCAAGCCGCCCCCGCAACTGCGAGAATAACAAAGGCGCCAATAGTCGCTATCCGTCTTCCAGAAAGTTTAAAATAAACATCGGAAGTCTTGGTGGCTATGATCGATTCTTCTTCCATCGAGTCTCCTTAGCTGACATACTTGACGTTCTTGTAAATCAATTACGATCAACGAACTCCAGCGGGCTGTGAATTGGATTCTTTCAGTGATAGGAAACAAATTACTGGCTGTCTTTCCCTATCCCAAATCAATGAAACTGTACAACGCTTCAGGGTTCATCGGTGTTAGAATCAGGTGATTGGCCGACTAGAGCGGGGTGTGAGAATAACGTTAAACAAGCATGTATAGCGTGAGTTAGATCCTCCCCATCCAAATGTGTCCGGTAAAGATCGTAAAATGCCTCCCGTGAAATATATTGATGCTCGTCCACTACCTGGCTATTCTGGACGATTTCCTCCGCATATGAGCTCTCACGAAGTATAGCGCTATGGTTCGGCCAAGAACCACGATCTCGAGATTCTTCCGGTTTATTAGTAATTACATTTTTGAGCAACGAGTGTGATTCAAAAACATAATTATATATATATTTATAGTAGAAAGAGTGATTAAGTGTAAGCCCATTATTTGAGCTTCGGATATTGCCTAATGAAGCATCGAGCTTCATAATCGCATCATCAATTAGGTCTTTCCGGAGACGATATCTAATGGGCAATCTCGTTGCAAATTTAATTATTCGAGTGTCCAAAAAAGGGTTCCGATAGGGTATTTGTTGAAGAGTCAATCCATGGGAAATATAACTCCACGCATTCGTCAAGGGGTAAAAATAGCCGAACAAGACCAGATCTCGGTGATTTTCAAACTCTACGTTATAGAATTGAATCCCATCAGAGGTTGAAGACAGCCCTTGTCGAACAATAGATTTAGGATTATGGTCTGTTTCCGTTACTACTGGTTTATCAATTTCCACTTTCCGAAATGTATCACCATAGTCTTTCCCCAATAAGCCATGACGAGAATAGGTAAAAAGATCGATGATGTCCGTTTCGAGATCTATATTTGAATTTACAGGAATGTCGATACTCTGATTAATAATTGGTAATTTAACAGTCCACCTAGGGACGTACGCTTCAAACAATGTATCACTCCAGTGCCCTGCCATTAGAACATCTACCTCATTCCGGAGTTTCTGACCTAGGCCGGTTGTGTGCGCCGCGGTGAATGCTCCATTGAAATTCGAGAGGTGAATTTCTTCCTCTAAAAAGGACGGATAATGATCCGGCGAGCGATTCACAAAGGTGAAATCACACTCATATTTCTCTGCAACCTCTTTTGAAACCAGAGCCTCTTCATTCAAACTGTCATTTATATGGATTGAATTGGAGATGGCATCTGTTGCTGATAAAACGACGCGAGAGTCACTTCCCCCACTCAGGAGGAGACCGGTGTCAAAGTCCCCCTCCGTACGTTCTTCAACTGCATCAGAGAAAATTTCAATGAATTCGTTCAAATACTCCTCATACGATTTCCCACTTGGTGAATAAGACGGTGTCCAATAAACAAACTCATCCAGTAAGTCGCCGTTTTGCGCGTCGAAGGTGGCGACCGTTGCCGGCGAGAGAGATTCAAGTCCGGTAAAGGGAGTTCGCGTCCCAAGTACCCTACCAAATAAAAGATACTCGGATACCCGATCTTGATTAACCCCATCGGGTATATGGGCTATAGAATATAGGCTTGTGGAGAATGTTAGCCCATCATTTTGAATATAATATATCGGCCTAGACCCTAATAAATCAGTAAACAATGATACTTCATTATCTTCTGCATTAAATATCACTCCACAATAATCACCATTTATATATGTTGGAAATTCGCGCCCGAATATCGAGTGTAGTTTAGCACAAATTTCCACACCCGCTATATCCCGCTCAATATTATTTAGACTATGGTAACCCTGTTTATCCTCGTACCCATATACTTCTCCCCATAGCGAGAAAACTAAATTGTCATCTGTCTCGAAAATTGAGTTATTTTTATAAAATGGATGTGTAATTAAATCAATTTTTACTTCATCCAGCTCGAAGTACTCACGGGACCTTTGATCAATGGTACCTAAATTATCCAGAACGGGCACTTGAGACGGGTCACCGGTGTAGCCACAAATTCCCACCATATGCTTTTCTTATCGTTGGTTCCATCGAATATTAAGAGTAACCGGTTAGGTTCAGGTTGACCTCCCTAAAACAAGCATCAACTCACCTCCCGCTCCACAAAATCCAACTCGAACCAGTTGGTGCTTGGTTTGAGGCGATCGATTTCTGGCATAGAGCACTAGTAAATCGTACCGCCTCACCCTTATCCTTCTCTGAACAGTGACGGATAGCACACTGGAATATAGATGGACTGAAGAACAGTACTGATGTGGTGGAGAGAATCTATGAGAGGAGTTGTGAGACGGTTTCCGAAGTTGGCTGTTCCACCGGGACTCACAACTGGCGGAACGTCGTAGTCTTTTGAAGAGCAGTGAAAAACAGTGGGAATTGCGTCAGTCACAAACCGATTATGAGGGCTCAGTTGCTGAAATCACAAGATTGAGACGTGATGAGAGCCGCTAAGAGAAAAGCGTTCGGACCCCGTCTTTCAACGAGACACGTGGTTCAAATCCGAGTTCACGTTTGGCTTTCGAGATATCGGCGACACTGGCGTCGATATCGCCGGGGCGGGGATCAGTATGCACAATATCGGAATCCGAGCCCGTGATGTCACGGAGTAATTCAGCCAAGGTTTGAATACTAGTTTGCTTGCCGCGTCCGATGTTGTACGCTTCACCGACCTGTTCCGTTGTGGCTGCGAGTAGGTTCGCCGTGACAACGTCGTCGACGTGAATGAAGTCCCGCGTTTGCGTGCCGTCGCCATCGATCGTAATCGGGTCGTCGACAAGCGCTTGCTCGCGGAAGATACTGATCACGCCACCGTAATCCCCGGCGCGTTGCCGCGGTCCGAAAATGTTGAAATACCGAATCGCCACTGTTTCGACGCCGTACAGGTCGTTATACAGCCGAGCGTAGTGGTCAATCGTTAGCTTGTCTGCGCCGTACGGTGACGTCGGAGTTTTCGGATCCGTCTCGTGGATCGGGAGGGAGTCAGGATGGCCGTAGATCGCCGCGCTTGAGGCGAGCACCACCCGGAAATCACGTTCACGTGCCAGATCCAACAAGGTGAGTGTCGCGTCCGTGTTCACATCGTGGCATGACAGCGGTTGGTTGATCGAGCGCTGTACGCTCACGATCGCTGCTTGATGAAACACGAGATCAACATCTTCCGTGAGGTCACGCAGGACCTCAGGTTGACTAATATCGACGTGCTGGAACGTCGCCGCGTCCGGTACGTCTGCCTGCCGTCCTGTGGACAAGTCATCAGCGACAATTACGTCGTTTTCCTCAACCAGTGCGTCCGCAAGATGGCTCCCGACGAACCCAGCCCCACCAGTGATGAGTATAGTTTGTCCTTCCACTCGACTCATAGGTATCATTCGACAGAATAGATACTTATTCCTGACCACTTGGACGCGTGGAAGTTGTTTACAATTTATCTTTAAGTGACACATCAGGAAAT
>ENA-ORDC01002460-ORDC01002460.1-marine-metagenome-genome-assembly--contig:-NODE-2460-length-11101-cov-3.308327_pt1 | contig 11101 bp, 5 predicted proteins | sample MGYA00237783_ERZ508515 | MGnify/ENA primary metagenome ERZ508515 (study PRJEB26186, sample SAMN06268792) | marine metagenome | isolation source: Eden Landing Ponds, San Francisco, CA, USA | place...
CACTGCACCATGTAGTGGCAGCCGATGCCGGCGAGCGCGCGGCTGCCCTCGGGCACCTTGGTCGAGCTGTTGTGCGGGCAGCCGGAGCAGAAGTACGGCAGGCGCGACAGCGGCGCCGGCTCCTTGGCGAGCTGGCGCTCCTTCTCCTCCAGGAACTTCAGGCGGCGGTCGATGCGCGGGCTGTCGGTGAAGGCAGCGATGCGCTTGGCCAGTACCCGCGCCACCATCGCCGGCGTCAGCTCGCCGTAGGACGGGAACTGCCAACGGCCGTCGGCGTCGAACTTGCCGGTGAGCCGCGGACGTTTGTCGGCGTGCCAGTTGTACAGCTGCTCCTTCATCTGGTTTTCGATGACGGCGCGCTTCTCCTCGACCACCAGCACCTCGTCGAGGCCCTCGGCGAAGGCGCGGATGCCCTCGCGCTCCAGCGGCCAGGGCATGGCGACCTTGTACAGCGACACGCCGAGCTCGCGCGCCAGCGCTTCGTCCAGGCCCAGGTCGTCCATCGCCTGGCGCAGGTCCAGATAGGCCTTGCCCGAGGTGACGATGCCCAGGCGCCGCTTCGGCCCGTCGATGATCCGCTTGTCGAGCCGGTTGGCGCGGGCGAAGGCGAGGGCGGCGTAGAGCTTGTGCCGGTGCAGGCGCTCCTCCTGCTCCAGCGCGGTGTCAGGCCAGCGGATGTTGAGCCCGCCCTCGGGCAGCTCGAAGTCGTCCGGCACGGCGACGCGCATGCGGTCCGGGTCGATCGAGACGCTGGCGGTGGACTCGGCGGTCTCGGCGATCGTCTTGAAGCCGACCCAGCAGCCAGAGAAGCGGCTCATCGCCCAGCCGACCAGGCCGAGGTCGAGGAACTCCTGCACGCCGGCCGGGTTCAGCACCGGGATCATGGCGTCCATGAAGGCATATTCGCACTGGTGCGCGGTGGTCGACGACTTGGCGGTGTGGTCGTCGCCGGCCAGCAGCAGCACCCCGCCGTTCCGCGCGCTGCCGGCCATGTTGCCGTGGCGGAACACGTCGCCGGAGCGGTCGACGCCGGGGCCCTTGCCGTACCACATGGCGAACACGCCGTCGTAGGCGAAATCGCCGAAGATGTCGCCCTGCTGGCTGCCCCAGACGGCGGTGGCGGCGAGGTCCTCGTTCACGCCGGGCGTGAAGTGGATGTGGTTCTGCTCCAGGAACGGCTTGGCCTGCCACAACTGCTGGTCCAGCCCGCCCAGCGGCGAGCCGCGGTAGCCGGAGACGAAGCAGCCGGTGGCCAGCCCGGCGGCGGCGTCGCGCTGGCGCTGCATCATTGGCAGCCGCACCAGCGCCTGCGCCCCGGACAGGAAGATCCGCCCGCGCTCCAGTCGGTACTTGTCGTCGAGCCGGACCTGCGGATCGGGCACGCCGAGCTTTTCGGCGGCGGCTGCGCTCTTGTCGGCCATGACGGTGGAAGCCTCCTCGCGGGCGGCGCCCGGAAAATCTCACTGCTAACGCCAAATTATCCCCCCGGGACCGGGCGCGGCAACGCGTCGCGGGGTCACGATATCGAGAAAGCAATTTCGGCGCCGCCGCGCGGAAGTGTGCGCCAGAGAGAGACCGTGCGCGCCCGTTTGGGCGAAAGATTCTTGCCAACCTCCCGGCGCGCCGCCAGGGCGGCCAAAAAGCGGACGCCGCACCGCGAAGACCGAACTGGGCTCTCCGCAGCCAGACGCCATGCCGCGCAATGCCTACACGACTATTGCAACACTAAAGTGGCGCGTATGACATTCAACGTACGCGCTATGGTTGCGCGGGTTCTCTTTTTCCAGATAACACTTGGTTATCAAATCATCTTATGGCTGCGTATCGGACCACAAGAGCTCTGCGCGGCGACTGAGGCAGAAGGTGATCGGACGGGGTTGCTGCCTTTATCCTATCGTCCGATTGCCGCCCGCACCCCCGCTCCCGCGATCACCGCCCTGAGGCTCGCGTGCGTCACTGCCGTGTACATCTGCGTCGTGGCCACCGACTGGTGGCCCAGTAGGCGCTGCACGTAGCGCAGGTCGACGCCGGCCTCCAGCAGGTGCGTCGCCGCGGTGTGGCGCAGCATGTGCGGGGTCAGACGGCGGCTCAGGCCGGCGCGCTCGCCCAGGCCGCGCAGCAGGCCGCGGACGTGCTGCGGCGTCGCCGGGCGGCCGCGCGGGGTGAGGAGGACGGCCAGGGCCGCAGGGTCGGCCGGGTCGGCGGCGGCGTGGGTCAGCTTGGGGGCGAGCTTCAGGTAGGCGGCAAGCAAGGTGCGCACGCCGGCGTCGGTCAGGAACGCGGCGCGTTCGCGGTCGCCCTTGCCGCGCAGATAGATCGTACCGTCGCCCAGATCGAGGCGGCTGCGCGTCAGGTCGCACAGCTCGCCCACCCGCATGCCGGTGGCGAACAGCACCTCGAGCGCGACCAGCGCGGTGAAGGCGGGCAGGACGGACGGCGTGGCCAGGCGGCCCAGCTCCGCGGTCCGGTAGCGGCCCGGCACGCCGAGGCCCAGCTCGTGCCCCGCCGTCGCCAGCAGCCGGCGCAGTTCGCCGCGGCTGAGGCCGCGCGGCAGCCGGCGCGGCAGTCGGATGTTCAGGCGCAGCCGGTGGAACGGGCTGAGCGCCACCGCCTCCTCGTCCTCCAGCCAGCGGAACAGCGCCTGCAGACATGCGAAGCGGCGCTTGATCGAGGCTTCGCGCAGCCTGCCGGTGTCAAACAGCGTCTGCGCGTAGGTCCGCAGATCGTCGCGGCCGATCTCCGCCACCGGGCAATCGGCGCCCAGCACCCGCTCGGCGTCCGCCAGGTCGAGCGCATAGGCCCGCAGCGTGTGCGACGACAGGTTGCGCCCTACCCGGCAGTGCCGCAGGAACGCCGCCGCGGCGGCCCGGAACGTGGTCTCCGCCGCCGGCAGCTCCGCCGCCGGCCGCCCGTCGATGTCGAGCATGCTCGCCCCCTGCAACGCGCCGGCCGGTCGCGGTCGGCGGACGTCAGGGTTGAAAGCCGCTAACCAAGAATTGCTTAACGCGATGGTCCGGCGGCCTCGCCGGGCGGTGTCCCGGCCGCCACCGCGCCGTGCCGCCGCCCCTCAGCGGCTCCGGTACAGCGCCTCCAGCCGCTCGCCGAAGGCGGCCTTCACCTTGTGCCGGCGCACCTTCAGGGTCGGCGTGAGCATATCGTTCTCGACCGTGAAGGCCTCGGGCGCGATAGCGAAGCGGCGCACCTTCTCGGTCTGCGCGACCTCGCGGTTGGCGCGGGCGATCACTTGGTCGAGGGCGGCGCGCAGGTCGGCGTCGTCGGCCAGCGCGGCGAGGTCGGCCGGCTTGCCCTGCCGCCGCGCCCAGGCCTCCAGCCACTCGGCTTCCGGCACCAGGATCGCCACCAGGTGCGGGCGCTTGTCGCCGTAGACCATCGCTTGGGCGATCTCCGGCTGCCGAGTCAGGTAGCCCTCGACCTTGGCCGGCGACAGCGTGTCGCCGCCGGACAGCACCAGGATGTCCTTCTTGCGGTCGGTGATCTGGATGTAGCCGTCGGCGTCGATCGTCGCGACGTCGCCGGTGTGCAGCCAGCCGTCCCGGATCGTCTCGGCGGTGTGCTCGGGCAGCTTCCAGTAGCCCTGCATCACCATCGGCCCGCGCACCAGCAGCTCGCCGTCGTCGGCGATCCGCGCCTCGACCCCGGGCAGCGGCGGGCCCACGGTGTGCAGCTTAGGACGCTCCGGCGGGTTGCAGGCGACCACCGGCGAGGTCTCGGTCTGGCCGTAGCCCTGCAGCACCATCACGCCCAGCGCGTTGAAGAAGATCCCGACGTCCGGGTCCAGCGCGGCGCCGCCGGAGACCATGCCCTTGAGCCGGCCGCCGAAGCGCCGGCGCACCTTGCCGCGGACCAGCCGCTCGACGGCCGCGTCCTTGAGCCGCTCCCACAGGGTCAGGCTTTTGGGGTCGTGATAGCGCTTGCGGCCCAGGTCCAGGGCCGCGTGGAACAGCGTGCGCCGCAGCCGCGGCGCCTTCTCGACGCCGCGCAGGATGCGCTGCTGCATCGACTCGTAGAGCCGCGGCACCGCCGTCATCACCGTCGGCCGCACCTCGGCCAGCTCCTGGGTCAGGTGCTCGACCCCGCCCGAATAGTAGATCTGCGCGCCGATGGTGATCGGGAAGCACTGGCCGGCGGTGTGCTCGTAGGAGTGCGACAGCGGCAGGAACGACAGGAAGATCTCGTCGCCCAGCCCGAGCGAGGCGAGCAGGGCGTAGGCCATCTTGCAGTTCGACAGGATGTTGCCGTGGCTCAGCATGACGCCCTTGGGCGCGCCGCCGGTGCCGCTGGTGTAGATGAAGCAGGCGGTGGCGTCCGCCTGCAGCCGGTCGACCTCGGCGTCGATGTCGTCCGCCTGCGCCGCGCCGTCGCGCAGCACGGCGTCCCAGAAATGCAGGACGAAGTCGCCGCCTGGCGCCTGCGCCGGAGTCTCCGCCGCGTCGATCAGCACCGCGCCGCGGCAGGCCGGCGCGCGCCCGGCCGCAGGCAGCAGCCGCTTGGCCAGCTGCGGCGTGGACACGATGGCGAAGCGCGCCTCGCTGTCCTCCAGCACGTGGGCATGGTCGGCCTCGGAGTTGGTGGTGTAGGCGGGCACGGTGATCGCCCCGGCGGCCATGATCGCCAGGTCGGCGATCAGGAACTCCGGCCGGTTCTCCGCCACCAGCACCACGCGGTCGCCGCGGCGCACGCCGATCGCGCGCAGCCCGCGCGCGGCCGCCCGCACCGCCGTCGCGGTCTGGCTGCGGCTCCAACTGGTCCAGGTGCCGTTCCGCTTGGCCCAGAGCAGCGGCGCGTCGGGACTGCGACGGACCACCTCGAAGAACGCCTCCGGAATGCTGCGCCAGCGGTCGTAGTCGGGATGTGAAAGCGGTGCGCCTTGGGCCTCCCGGCGCACCGTCGTCGCCAGCGCCATGTCTCCCCGTTGCCTGCTGAGGCTTCGCCTTGCAAACTTATCCGCCCAGCCGGCCGCCTGCGCGCGCCGTTCGGGCTTTTCTCGTGTTGTATCTCCCCTTATATCGCCGGGGGTCAAGGAGGACCATGATGCCGCACACCGCCCGCCGCGTGCCCGCACCCCTCGTCTCGCCCCGCGATGCCGACCGGCAGCCCGGCGTCGAGCAGACCCAGCTCGGCGACCTGCCGGAATGGGACCTGGGCGACCTCTACCCCGGCACCGAGTCGCAGGAACTGCAGCAGGACCTGGAGCGCTGCCGCCAGCAGGCGCGCCAGCTGCGCCAGGACTACGAGGGCCGGCTGGGCGAGCAGGACGGCGACAGCCTGGCGGTGGCGATCGAGCGCTACGAGGCGCTGGAGGAGGTGCTGGGGCGGATCATGAGCTTCGCCCAGCTGACCTACTCGGGCGACATGTCGAACCCCAAGGTCGGCAAGTTCTACCAGGGCATCCAGGAGGCGGTGACCGAGATCTCCACCGACCTCGTGTTCTTCACGCTGGAGCTCAACAACATCCCCGAGGACGAGCTGCAGACGAAGCTGCAGAGCGACCGGCTGGCCCACTACCAGCCCTGGCTGCGCGACGTCCGCGCGTTCCGGCCGCACCAGCTGTCGGACGAGCTGGAGCGGCTGCTGCACGAGAAGCACGTCGCCGGCCGCGCCGCCTGGGTGCGGCTGTTCGACGAGACGATGGCGGCGCTGCGCTTCCCGCTGGACGGGCAGGAGCTGACCTCCTCGGAGGTGCTGAACAAGCTGACCGCGCACGACCCCGACGTGCGCAAGGCGGCGGCGAAGTCGTTCGGCACCGTGCTGGGCGAGCACGTGCGCACTTTCGGGCTGATCACCAACACGCTGGCCAAGGACAAGCAGATCGAGGACGGCTGGCGCGGCTTCCAGCGGCCGGTGTCGTCGCGCAACCTGGCCAACTTCGTCGAGGACGAGGTGGTCGACGCGCTGGTCGGCGCGGTGCGCGAGTCCTATCCCCGGCTGTCGCACCGCTACTACCGCCTGAAGGCCAAGTGGTTCGGCCGCGACACGCTGGCCTACTGGGACCGCAACGCGCCGCTGCCGGAGGACGACGACAAGCTGGTGCCCTGGCCGCAGGCGCGGCGGACGGTGCTGGAGGCCTACGGCGAGTTCTCGCCCAAGCTGGCCGAGGTGGGGCAGCGCTTCTTCGACGAGAGCTGGATCGACGCGCCGACCCGCGCCGGCAAGGCGCCGGGCGCGTTCTCGCACCCCACGGTGCCCAGCGCGCACCCCTACGTGCTGCTGAACTACCAGGGCCGCACGCGCGACGTGATGACGCTGGCGCACGAGCTGGGCCACGGCGTGCATCAGGTGCTGGCCGGCGGCCAGGGCGCGCTGATGGCGGACACGCCGCTGACGCTGGCTGAGACCGCCAGCGTGTTCGGCGAGATGCTGACCTTCCAGAAGATGCTGCGCGCCGAGCAGGACCCCAAGCGGCGCAAGGTCATGCTGGCGTCCAAGGTCGAGGACATGCTGAACACCGTGGTGCGGCAGATCGCCTTCCACGAGTTCGAGCGCCGGGTCCACGACGAGCGCCGCGAGGGCGAGCTTCTGCCGGAACGCCTGGGCGAGATCTGGCTGGAGACGCAGCGCGAGGCGCTGGGCGACGTGTTCGAGTTCGACGAGGAGTACCAGTACTACTGGGCCTACATCCCGCACTTCATCCACGTCCCGTTCTACGTCTACGCCTACGCGTTCGGGGACTGCCTGGTGAACTCGCTGTATGCGGTCTACGAGAACTCCGAGCACGGCTTCGCCGATAAGTACCTGGAGATGCTGCAGGCCGGCGGCACCAAGCGCCACCGCGAACTGCTGGCCCCGTTCGGCCTGGACGCCAGCGACCCCGTCTTCTGGCACAAGGGCCTGGGCCTGATCGAACGCTTCATCGACGAGCTGGAACAGTTCGACTAGCTGCGGCGCGATCGCGCATCGATGCCTCGACCCGGCGCTGCGCGTCGGCTCGGCATGGGCAATCGATCGTCCAGCTCATCCTGAGCCGCGGCGGCCAGGCCGCGAGTCGAAGGCCGATGCACCGCCATGGCTGCCGCTCACGTGTCGCGCCCCGCCGGGGCGCGTAGCGCTTCATGCGGCGCCGCGCACGCATCGATGTCCAGAGCGTGGCGGGAATGGCGGCGGACGCACTGGCGCCCGCTGGCCCGCTGGACAGGGCATCGGCGGCGCCCAACATTGCTGGGGCATTCAGGAGAGCCGGATGAGCGACCGCAGCCGCCGCACCGACCAGCCCCCCGACGACCCGGAGACGGCCGCCGGCGCAAGCGCCCCCCGCGAGGGCGACGACGCCGCCGAGTACGACGACGCCGCGAGCGCCGAGCGGCGCGGCGACGGCCGCGACTACGAGGAGGCGCGGTTCGGCCGCCAGCTGCGGCGCTACGCCCAGGTCGGCAGCTCGGTCGCGGGCGTCGCCGCGCAGTTGGCGGGCAGCCGCTTCCTCGGCTTCGAGCTGGACTCGGCCAAGCACTCCGGCGAGCTGCGCCAGGCGCTGGGCGGCATCAAGGGGCCGCTGATGAAGGCGGCGCAGATCCTGTCGACGATCCCCGAGGCGCTGCCAAAGGAGTACCAGCAGGAGCTGCAGCAGTTGCAGTCGAACGCGCCGCCGATGGGCTGGCCGTTCGTCAAGCGCCGCATGACCAGCGAGCTCGGCCCCGGCTGGCGCAAGCGCTTCACCGAGTTCAGCCGCGAGGCGGTGGCGGCGGCCTCGCTGGGGCAGGTGCATCGGGCGGTCGACGACCGCGGCCGCACGCTGGCCTGCAAGCTGCAGTACCCGGACATGCAGTCGACAGTGGAGGCCGACCTGCAGCAGTTGCGCTGGCTGCTGTCGATCTACCGGCGCTACGACAACGCGATCGACACCAGCGACATCTACCAGGAGCTCAGCGACCGGCTGCGCGAGGAGCTGGACTACGACCTGGAGCGCCGGCACACCGACCTGTATCGCCACATGCTGTCTCAGGAGCCCGGTGTGCAGGTGCCGGAGACGGTGCCAGACCTGAGCAGCAGGCGGCTGCTCACCATGACCTGGGTCGACGGCATCCGGATGATGGAGTTCGTCGAGCGCCGCGCCGGCCAGGAGGAGCGCAACCGCGTCGCCTACAACATGTTCCGGGCCTGGTACGTGCCGTTCTATTACTACGGCGTGATCCACGGCGACCCGCACCTGGGCAACTACTCGGTGCGCCCGGACGACCAGTCGATCAACCTGATGGACTTCGGCTGCATCCGCGTGTTCAGCCCGCGCTTTGTGAAGGGCGTGATCGACCTGTACCACGCGCTTGACCAGGGCGACTCCGAGCTGGCCAAGCACGCCTACGCCACCTGGGGCTTCACCAACCTGAACGACGACGTGCTCGACGTGCTCAACATGTGGGCGCGCTACCTGTACCGGCCGCTGCTGGAGGACCGGGTGCAGCAGATCCAGGGCGAGCATTCCACCGCCTACGGCGCCGAGCTGGCGAACCAGGTGCACAAGGAGCTCAAGCGCCTGGGCGGCGTGAAGCCGCCGCGCGAGTTCGTACTGATGGACCGCGCGGCGATCGGGCTCGGCTCGGTGTTCATGCATCTGAAGGCCGAGGTGAACTGGCACCGGCTGTTCCACGAGCTGATCCAGGACTTCGACGTCGACGCTCTGGAGCGCCGGCAGACCGAGGCGCTGGACACGGCGCAGGTGCCGGCCGCGCAATAGGGGCCGCGGAGGCTGCTGTTTATCGCCTCTCTGCCCGGGCCCTTCCCCTCCCACGCGTCGACACCCGCGGAGCCTCCCTCGCCCCCTGCGGCGACCTTTGCATGGCGGCGCGTTCTGGCCGCCAAGCCCCCTGCATGTGGTTCGAGACGCTGCCCTGCGGGCGGCTCCTCACCATGACACTGCTGGGGGGCAGTTCCCCGTTCAGTGTCATCCTGAGGAGGGCCGGAGGCCCGTCTCTAAGGGCCTACGGATCCGCCCCGCTGGCACGTTGCGCACGGCGTGTTACAACGGGGCTTTCGCGCCGCAAAATCCTCTTCGAACCGCCGGGACCCGCGCACCCCCGATGCCCGACCACGGCCCATTGAACGACGTGCTGATCGTGCTCGCCGCGGCGATCGGCTGCGTCGCGCTGTTTCAGCGCCTGAAGATCACGCCGGTGCTGGGCTACCTGACGGCCGGCATCGCCATCGGACCGCACGCGCTGGGGCTGATCCACGACCCCGAGGGCACCGAGCTGCTGGCCGAGTTCGGCGTGATCTTCCTGCTGTTTACTATCGGCCTGGACCTGCCGCTGCACCGGCTGGTCGCGATGCGCCGCTTCATCTTCGGACTCGGGCTGGCCCAGGTGGCGCTGACCTCGCTGGCGATCGGCGCGATCGCCTATGCCGCCGGCCTGGGCGGCGGGGCGGCGCTGGTGCTGGGCGGCGCGCTGGCGCTGTCGTCGACGGCGACGGTGCTGCAGCTGTTGGTGGAGCGCCGCGAGGTCGCCGACCGGCACGGCCGCCTCGCGGTCGCGGTGCTGCTGTTCCAGGACCTCGCCGTGGTGCCGCTGCTGGCGCTGCTGCCGATCCTGGCCGGCGGCTCGCGCAACATCCTCGAGGCGCTGGGCCTGGCGGGGCTGAAGGCGGCGATCGCGATCGCGGTGATCGTGGTCGCCGGCCGGCTGCTGCTGCGGCCGATCTACCGGGTGATCGCGGAGACCCGGAACCCGGAGATCTTCGCCGCGACCAACCTGTTTCTGGTGCTGTTCACCGGCTGGGCGACGGCGCAGGCCGGGATGTCGATGGCGCTGGGCGCGTTCCTGGCCGGCCTGCTGCTGGCGGACACCGAGTACCGCCATCAGATCGAAGCCGACATCCAGCCGTTCCGCGGCCTGTTCCTGGGCCTGTTCTTCATCACCGTGGGCATGGGCATCGACCTGGGCCGGATCGCCGGCAACGCGCCGCTGGTGTTCGGCCTCGCCTTGGGGCTGCTGGCGCTCAAGGCCGGCATTCTGTTCGGGCTGCTGCGCGCGTTCGGCCAGAACAACCGGATGAGCGCGCGGGTCGCGCTGCTGCTGGCGCAGGGCGGCGAATTCGCGTTCGTGATCCTGGGTCTGGCGATGCAGCTCGACGTGGTCCGGGACGTCCGCGAGGAGTTCGACCACCCGGTCGCGGCGTACAACGTCTCCGGCGAGTACGCGATGCTCCACGCGGCCGCCGAGAAGGGTTGGCTCGACCTCGATGCAGTCGCCCGCGAGTCGCTGCTTTCCATCAAGCGGGCCGGCGCGGACCTCATCGTGACGTACTTCGGAGAGGCCGTCGCCGAGCGGCTCTGAGCCGGTCGCGGCAAGAACTGACGCGCGCGCCGGTTCGTGGCGCCGACGTTCGATCCACTGTCGGTCGACGACCGTTCGAAAACCGGCCGACCGTACCGCCGATTATTCGAGGAAGAACAACCTTATACAGACAGTATTATTGGCTATTTTGGACATATACCGTAATACACGGAAGAATTTCTGTAAGTTTCAACCTAAGGCATATATACTACTGTTCCCTGGAAGCGAAACGAGTTCGAGAAGACAATCATGGTGGAAAACGAATTGAATCTGGACGTTTCGGTATCGGACGGGGGAACGAACCAATGCTGACGCCGATGCAGGTTGCACCCGAGATCGCGTCGGGCGCGAACACCATCTGGGCGCTGGTGGTGGCGTTCCTGATCTTCTTCATGCAGCCGGGGTTCGCGCTGCTGGAGAGCGGACAGGTGCGCGCGAAGAACGTCGCCAACGTGTTGATGAAGAACATGACCGACTGGACGCTCGGCGTGTTGGCCTACTTCGTGATCGGCTTCGGCCTCTCGTCGGTCATCGGTGCGATTACGAGTGGGAGCGCCATCGGCTCGCCGTTCGCGTACCTCTCTGACCCGACCGCGTGGGTCGGCTGGCTCGTCGGCGCGGTGTTCGCGATGACGGCCGCGACCATCGTCTCCGGCGCGGTCGCCGGCCGGATGAAGCTCCGCGCGTACGTGACGTACACGATCGTCCTCGCGGGAGTCATCTACCCGGTCGTCGTCGGCTTCACGTGGGGCGGCGGCTTCCTCGACGCGCTCGGCTTCGCCGACTTCGCCGGCGGGATGATCGTCCACGGCATGGGC
>ENA-ORDC01002462-ORDC01002462.1-marine-metagenome-genome-assembly--contig:-NODE-2462-length-11099-cov-3.191072_pt1 | contig 11099 bp, 8 predicted proteins | sample MGYA00237783_ERZ508515 | MGnify/ENA primary metagenome ERZ508515 (study PRJEB26186, sample SAMN06268792) | marine metagenome | isolation source: Eden Landing Ponds, San Francisco, CA, USA | place...
AGACTGATGAAAACAGAACACGACGAACTCGATCCGTTGGAGCCGGACCGCGCGCAAGAGCTGTACCTGAAGCAGAAGGAGATGGACGCGTCCAAGAAGACGGTGCAGTCGCACAAATATCGACTGAACGCCTTCGTTCGATGGTGTGATGAGAACGGCATAGATAACCTGAATGAATTGACCGGCCGCGACCTACAGGAGTATCGCCTGTGGCGACAGGATGACGCTGATCTGAAGAAAATCACCTTGACTCAGCAGATGAGCACTATTCGGGTTTTCATTAAGTGGTGTGGCTCGATGGAAGCCGTCCCAGCAGATCTCTACGAGAAGGTTATGATTCCACGAGTGACGCCGGAGGAAGAGCGGTCCGAAGAGATGCTTGAGGCTGAAACTGCGGAGGCCATTCGAGAGCACCTAATGAGATACCACTACGCTTCCTTTGAGCAGACGGTATTCGTGCTCCTATGGGAGACAGGTATGCGGTTAGGTGGTGCTCACTCGTTGGATATCGAAGATATAGATATCAAAAACAGACGGCTTGAACTCGTTCATCGCCCTGAACAGGGCACGGAATTAAAGAACGGTGGAGCCGGTGAGCGACCAATTGCGATTACGGAGGGCCTCGCCGATATATTGCAGGAGTTCATCGAAAACACACGGAAGAGAATCACCGACAAATATGGTCGCGATCCACTGTTTACATCCTCTCGCGGGAGAAGGTCTCGGAGTAGTCTGAGACGAGCGGTGTATCGAGTCACTGCACCTTGTTTCAGGAATGAGCCTTGTCCCGGTTGTACAGGTACGGAAGACAAAAAATGTCCAGAGGCGGTCAGTCCACATCCGATTCGTCGAGGAAGCATCACTCACTTCCTCACGAAGGACATTCCGACCGAAATCGTTAGCGACCGGATGAACGTCAGTCGTGATGTTCTCGATAAACACTACGATCGGCGTTCTGAAGAGGTGAAACTAGAGCAACGAAGGGGGTATCTCGATAATATCTAATTCACCCCTTCCCGCTTGACGAAATAGAGCCTTAGCGCATCTTCTGGATTTGGTGGTCCAGAGTCGGTCAATACAGGGAGCTCACATACCGCGTAGAGCGTCAATCCACCTATATTCTGTCAGAAACGAGATACGAGGTACAGAGATAAATTGTTCACGTAGGCCTTTGGACCCGAACAATATCGGAAATGTCGAATCTAATATGTTATACGAACGGTCCGCATCAAAACCGCTCGCGGTTGCCAAGAATGTAGCCTAGGAGTACAATCGAGAGTGTACCAAAGAATGTCTCCACCATCATCGTCAGCTGTGTTCCCACTCCCGTCGGCATCGGTGGGGGCGGAGCGACCGTGAAGGCAAGAACGCTGTAAGAGATATTGTTTAAGAGCGTGTCCTGAACTCCCGCGTTTACGTATATTGCTGTTGAAAAAGCAAAGAGCAGTATCATCCAGATCACTAGATTCCAGACCTGTACCCCGTAGCCTGTAAATACCCGAGAGGGAAGAGAGCGCAAATATCGACCATTGAACCACCCGTTTGCTGCCTTTGCTTCGAGACTACGGGCCTGACGTTCTCGGACGTGCATATTCCTTGCACCGCCGACCAAGCCGTGCTTGCTGAACACGATTTTGAGTTGGTGGTATGCCTGCGCTGTCGCATCCCATGCCTCTGAATCGAACTGGGATCCCCTATAGAGACCTCTCAAACGACTTAAAACAGATAGACTTCCAATAGAATGGTCGTACCCGTATCCTTCATTCAACCGTTCACAGGTTGTCGCGCCATTCAATGATATATCAGCTATATTTGCTCCTCGGAGGTCTGTGGCAGTGAGATCGGCTCCGGAAAAATCCGCTTCAGCAAATTCAATTCGCCGAAAGTCGGCGTTGGCCAGTGTCGCATCTCGGAAGGTTACATCACCCCCACCGGTAGTTCGATACGTCGCATCTCGGAAATCCACGTCCCCTTCGCCGGTGGTTCGGAACGTAGTCTCTAGGAATACCACGGAGCCTTGGCCATCGGTTTGAAATGTCGCACCGGGGAATTCCACGTCGCCCTCGCTGTCGGTTCGAAACGTCGCACAAGAGAACCCTACAGCGTCCTCACCAGTAGTTCGAAACGTTGAATTATAGAAGTCTACGTTACCCTCGCCGTCGGTTCGAAACGTCGTATGAGAGAACGCTACGCCTCCTGGGCCGTCGGTTCGAAATGTTGCACCTGCGAACGATACAGATCCCTCACCAGTGGTCCGAAACGTCGAATTAGGGAACCCTACGGTACCCCTATCGGTGGTTCGAAACGTCGCATTGCGGAACAGCACGTCACCCTCACCGTCGGTTCGAAAAGTCGCATTGCGGAACAGCACGTCGTTCCCCCCGTGAGCGATGAATTTTGCCCCAGCGAATGATATTGGTTGTTTTCCTTCTGTTACGAACGTAGCCCCTTCAAAATCTAAATTTGCGTTCTCGGTCTGGAACCTTGCATGGTCGAATCTGATGTCAAATTGATCAGTGGCTTTGATGTGTTCACCGTGTAAATCAATGGCACCGAATGTTGCCCCGACAAACTGCCCCCGATGCTCCGGTGATTTCTCTCCTAAATCATTATTGACGCTTTCGAGTGCGTCCGACAGAGCCGCACATTCATCAACCTCATCGGGCACATCTTCTGGATCGGTGTGAAAGACACAGTACTGGCTATCCTTGCCGTCCTCTCGGTCAAGTGTGGGGTGTGGGCAGGACCACTCGGTGAGCCCAAGTCCACCATGTTCTGGAGGCCTATCAAGATTGAACTCGGACGGCTCCACTCCGTTCCAACTCCTTGGATCAAATTTATTGGCGACGTACCCACACGACTCCTCAGGACTGGTCATTACGTTCGCCGTTGTTCGCCTCCGGATTATAGATTTGCTCTCATTAGGCTTCTCCAGAGTGAATGTGATATTGTCCCACAGATCAATGCCCGTACCTCTTCGACGGAACCAATGCGCAACCAATGGCGAATGTGTACACTCTCTCACACGACTATCGGAATATTACCTTGTGATTAATACGCACACTCGTTCTAGTGGGAGATTCACTAGCGAGTTCGTGAAAACAACACCCACTATTCCCTTCCAGAGTACGGTCAACGATATGACGGCAAGAGAACTATACGGCTTCTTCCCAACCCGACAAACTACTCCTTGGTATCTTCATCCACAGGTCTTCCACCGTCCGTCATCGCATACTGAGTAAGGTTAGCTTCGAGAGCTTCCCGTCGACGGCGAGACTTCCGTTCCTCGGTTCGCTGGTCGTAGTGCTTGTCAAGCACAGGAACCGAGACGTCGACTCGGTCACTCAGCAGTTCTTTCGGTACACCCTCGTCCAACTGGTGCATAATCGACCACTTGCGCATCGGATGAGTGCTAAAACTCGATGGACACTTTGCTGCACTCGAATTTTGCGCTGCATCACAGTCAGACAGCTCTCTATCGTGTGGACAGTCATTCGAGTAACCACACGGTCTGGTCATTTTGTAGAAATCGCGTCGTATAGTTGTCGTCGACGGTCGACCAGAAGGCGTCGTGAATAGCGGCTCACGACCGTATCTGTCGACGACTTCGTGCCGTGTGTACTCGACGTAGTCGTCGATAAAGGTCCGTAGTCCGTTGGAGATGTTGATGATCCGTTCACCATCGGAACCATTCTTGAGCGGCGTTCCGTACTCTTCGCGGCCTTCTGGACGGTGGTGCAGGTGAATCACTCGACTTTCCGGATCGAAATCGGCGAGATCGATAGCACGCACGGCACCCATTCGAAGACCGATCTCAGCGATTAATTCGAACTCAACGTGCTGCCTCGATGCGTACTCGAACCGACGGAAGTAGGATCGGATCCCCTCTACTTCATCACCCTCGGGGACAAACTCGTTGACTTCCTCGTTTGGCGGCACGTTCGGCATCGGAACGCGCTCTGAAAGGTCGGTGTGGACAGCATCTATGTCTTCACAGAACTGGAGGAAGACGCTCAAGATGGCGAGGTTACCGTTGAGACTGAGCGTATTCAACCCCGTATTGTTCTTCCGCCAGGTTTTGAATTTCATCAGCGTCCGACCGCTGATGTCGTTCATATTGTCGATACCGACCTCTTTCGTCCAGTCGATGAACGTACCGAGAGCCGAGGCGTGCTTTCGTCGAGTCGCGGTTCGCAGATCGTCCACTCGATGTTCGAGATACCAATCGAGGGCTTCCTGCGGCGTGAGCGGTTCGAGTTCTCTGCCAGCCATCATCGCATCCGATTCAGCGTGAGTATAAATACGGCCCAATTAATTGGGATTGGTGATTGATCGAAATTGGTGGCTGTAATCTGAAAATTGGTGATGAGAGGAAGAAATGAGCTGCGTTTCTTCTCCTCGACTCTGTCTCATACCGGTCATAGTCTCGTGCGCGCTCAGCAGTCCAGTCACGAGTCTCGAGTAACTCTTCTTACGAGCTCCGACTATTGGCCCTCCTCTATTTCCGGGACAGCTTCATTGGTGGTTTCCCCATCCGCGGTGATTGGCAATCCCGAAATACTACTAATTGCGAATTCCCGTAGCGGACGAATTGGCAATCCCCGTGTTTAACGAATTAGCCATCCCCCAAATATAGCGAATTAGCAATCCCGGGATTGCCGACGATAGCAATCACCGACTATATACACATTCGACGAGAGAGCGGATCTATGGATCGAGGGCTAGAACTGCGAATTAAAGGCCATCTCTACGAAATACGTGAGATCAACGATCAAGTGCTTGGTACCAGACAAGGGTTTCCAATGGCGGAGAAGGGATATGAAAAGACTCTCCAAAGTGTGGCTAGCTGCTCGAATCCGGAATTAGTGGATCAGATTGCATACGACATCAAGGACAAGATTCGTTCTCGCGAGGAACGTCCCAGCAATCGATCTATCCGTCGGGACGCTCGGATGCTTCTCGCCGACGAGGGCATCGTTGCGGATAATTATCTCAATAAAGCTTAACCGAGACTCCCCACATAACTCATCACCAACTTTGCGAGTCTTTTGATAGGAATCGATTGAAAGTAACGCAGGCCACTGAATCGAAATGTTGCGTTGTACCTGCGTTTCAACTCCTCAAACATCTCCAAGATGGGATATCAAAGAAATACTGCCGCCAAGGTTTCGTCTGGTACCGGTATGATTTAACGAGCATACAAAGAAATTAAGACAAATGAGCGACGGCAACAGCAATCTTCGATCAGAACTCGACCGAAAATTTCAGCCACCTCTGGACGTATTACTGGATCCATCTCTTTTTGTTTCCAAGTATTCTCTCAAACGATTGGACGACTCCCCAATATTCACGTCGCAGACGCAGGCTACGCTCGGTCGGACTCCTACGAAACCGCGTCTCGGCGATTTGTATGTGCCCGCCACGTTCAACGAACTCGTCGAGGAGAAAGACCAGTCCACCGTGCAGAAGACAGATGTTTGGGACTTCTACCGAGGACAGGCGGAAGCAGCGTTCGGAGACGATATCGTAGATATCTTGCACCAGAACGACGTGAATGAATTTTCCGCTGAGGAGGCATCAGACGACCTGCTCTGGACAAACGCTATTGACGGTCCTAATAGACAAAAGCAATTGCAGACGATACTCAACGAAGAGCTGTCATTCCTCAAGTCCGGGGGAATCCTCCTCTCAAGGACATCAGCGGCACTTAAGGCGTTTCGCGATGGCGGTATTGCAACTATCAACGTTGGGAGAGCAGAACTAGCGCCAGAGTTACGAGAGACCCTTACTGACATCGGCTACAGAAACCCGGCGAACATCTGCTCCTTCGGCGTATCAACAGCTGAATCAACCGCTAACGCACTCACCGGAAATATTCTGAGCCATAATTCGAAGCAGCTCATATATCAGCTTGGGGAATAGTCAATCACTTGCTACAGCAGGCTGAGCCAAGCATTTGGTCCCCGTCAAGGGTAAGGGGATTCTCCGCTGTCAATTGCTCACCACACCGGTCACACACGACTTCTTCCATTACGCCTGCACCAACGGCGTAGGCGTACGATCTTGTGAGTTCGGTCTCATCCATCTGGAGCGCAAGTTCCAGGTCGCCTCGCTCGTACGAGACGGAGGTTGCAGCCACCGGTCGTACTCGAATGGTGAGTGCGTGTCGCTTCCGTATTTCCCGCCGCTTCTCGGGGTATCCGGTCTCAATCTGTGACGTCAAGTCATCCAAGTCTGCACGCAGATCTTTCAGTTCTACCTGGAGTTCTTTTCGCTTGCGAAGTGCCTCGACGCGTTCCTCTTGGTCTGAGGCTGCATCGATTGCCTCGGTCGCCTCCTTGATCCGTGTAGTGAGACGGTCAATCTCCTCGGCCAGTTCGTCGCGACGTTGACGGACAAACTGCCGGTACTCGTCGAGTTCGACTTCGGCCGCACGCGTCGCCCGCTCTCTGGTCTCTAGGATTATTGGCGACAGCTCGTTTTCTAGGACGTCCTGTCCAGACCCGAGTGCATCCCTCAATACCTGAGCATCTACGGTCCTTCCCTCTGCGATTTCCCGTTTCTCGCCGTCAGTCAGTTCCAGAAAGGTTTCCGCGAGGCGGGGACGTTCCTCGTAGTCGTTGAGGTCGATGGCTACAGCGTGAAGTTCCTCCCGCTGATATTCACTGACGGTCTCGATTCCGACGTGAAAGAGTGCGCAGATCGCTCGACGGTCGTAGTACGGTGTGAACGTTCGGTCCGCGACCTCGACTGGCCCAGCAGTAAGCCACGGTGGGAGCCGAATTTCTACTTGGTCGTCTGTGAGCGCTATCGAACCGACGGGAGTTCGGTTAGCCGCCTCGTCAAGCATCCGCTCTACGAACGGACTCTCAGGTGCGATTGCGAGGACATCCTCACCGACGTTGCTGGGATCGTCAGTAACCTCCAGTAGAGCTCCATCTAGTTCAAGACCCGTATCGGCGCCGTCGGGGAGGCTAATTGACCACTGGCGGCCATCCTTCACGATCTCGGCCCCGAGCGAGGAAAGATACGCGTGGGTGAAGCGCTCAACGGCCCGCCCGGTGACCGGTAGCGCAGCGTCAGTCATCGTCGGCCCCCAAGTCGAAGCCCTCGAAGACGCCGCTGTTGAAGTCCTCAAGCTTTTCTGCGAGGTCGCGCTGCTCCTTCAGGTCGACGGCCATCGCGTCGAAGTCGTTTTCTAATTCTACTTCCGAGTCGGCCTCAACCAGCCGCTCGAACACATCGTCCTCGAAATTACGACCGGTCTCCTCCAGTCGGGTCAGAATCTCGCTCAGTTCACCGACGGACTGCTGGAAGAGGTCGATCTTGTGGTAGAGCTTTTCCAGCACGTATTCCTCAATCGTATCTTCAAGCGCGATGTTGAACACGTAGACCTCCCGATCCTGTCCGATGCGATGGATGCGGCCGATACGCTGTTCGACCTTCATCGGGTTCCACGGCAGGTCGTAGTTGACCATCACGTTGCAGAACTGGAGGTTGCGTCCCTCGTTCATCGCGTCCGTGGATACGAGAACACCTCCTCCCTTCTCGAACCTCTCGACGATCTCTTCTTTCTCGTCGCTAGAATGACCACCGTGGAAGGCGTGGGTCGTATAGCCCTTCTCGGAGAGTGTCTCTAGTAACTCCTGCTGAGTGGCCCGGAACTGAGTGAAGATGATCACGCGGCCCTTGTCGACACGTTCTCGGGCCTCGCGAGTGATCCGCTGGACACGGTCGAGTTTAGTTGGCGTCTCGATGGCGTCAATCCGCTCCAGAATCTGCTTAAGTGGGCCGACACGGTCTGGTTGCACATCATCGCCCTCAAGTTGTTTTTCGACTGTCTGTTGGAGTGCAGCAGGGCTGCTAACTACCTCTTTCTGGAGGGTCATCAGAACGAGCTTCTGTCCCTGACTCTGACGGTATGCCGACCGAACGTAGTCGGTGACTGCCTCGTAGAGATCTCGTTCTGCCGGAGTGGGAGTGAAAGTACGCGTGGTGACGTTGCGCGGCGTGAAGTCGATGTCCGTCTCCTCGCGACGGTTGCGGATCATCACCTCTCTCAGTCGGTTCTGGAGTTCGTTGCGGTTGACCAACGTCTCCTGCGAGGAGTTGACGAAGTAGTGGTGGAACGCTTCACGCGTGCCGAAGAGCCCCGGGCGGAGCAGTGAAATGATGTTATAGAGGTCGGTGACGTCGTTCTGGATCGGCGTTGCGGTGAGGAAGAACGCGTAGTCGTAGGAGAGCTTCTCGAGGAGGGCGTAGCGGTCGGTGTCCTCGTTCTTGACGTAGTGGGCTTCGTCCAGAACGAGGACGTCCCAGTCGCGGGCGAGGACGGTCGATCGGTGGCGGTCGCTCTTGGCGGTGTCGATGCTGGCGATGATATGGTTGTGAGCGTCGAAGCCGGCAAAGTCGTCGTCGTAGTTGCAGACGAAATCGAGCCCGAACTTCTCCAGCATTTCGGCCTGCCACTGTTGGGCGAGTTGCGCTGGCGTGAGGATCAGCACCGCGTCGTCGGTACCGCGGTGGTGCATCTCCTTTAATATCATCCCGACCTCGATAGTCTTGCCGAGGCCGACCTCGTCGGCGAGGAGAGCCTTCCCGTCCATCTCGAAGAGAGCCCGATGGGCGGCGTCTACCTGATGCCCGAGGAGTTTGACGTTCTCCTCGTCGAGATGGGATAGAGAGCGAAGTTCGGTGTCCGGCTGGCCAGCTTGGAGGCGATTGGCCTGCACTGTGAGGAGGTGGTCGTCGGGGGAGGACGCGTCGATGAGTCGGTCGACCAAGTCGGTGTCCTCGTGGTGGATTTCGACGTCCACGAGGTCAGCATCGTTCATCTGTCTGTTGACGTGACCTCTTTGGATGTAATTCTATGGTATCGTAGATTGCATATCCGATAGCGCTAGTCGAAATATGGGATGGAATGTCATTCCGGATATCACCAGATACAGTGTTTTGATGGCTGGTCGGTGGAATCCTAAGACCGTCCGTAAACACTTAGAGATTACAGCTAATCGGATTATGGGAATTAATGACTGACTCGTCCGAATACACTGGATCAGTTGTGGTTGATGACCCCCTGAGACATAGGCTAACTCAAAACCTGTGGTTTCCTGTATTAATCGGAGTTGTTGTGGTAGTTTTAGGTGCGCTTCGTGGTCAATTGGAGAGTTCGCAACTCCTATTTATCGGTCTAATATTGGACATCGCAGGGGCAATTATTCTTGCATCACCAGACCTTGCTTTGCGACGGCACATAGCAACCCCAGAGAAATTGGAAGAAGCTCGGAATCAACTCTTCGAAATTGAATACATAATTAGGAATGATAACAATAAGGAATTCATAGACATACTCACCGACATTATTAGAAAGTATTGGGATGGTGATGTTAAGGGGAATCCCCACTCTATCTACATCAGACGTCTCTATCCAGATCGACCCGAGGAAGGCGTGCGAGTTATGTATAGTGAAGACGCGGAAACACCTGAAGAACGGGTTTGGGAGGGTGATTTTAGTGATCTCAACGAAGCCGTGTTCGGGGGCGAGGACTATGATTGGATTGCACAGCAAGATGTATTCTTCCAGTGGGTTGGTGAAGAGATCACCCTGATAAAAAAGCATCTACGAGATCTCCAGACACAAGGTGCGATTATCCTAATATTGGGATTCGTTCTGCAATTACTTTCTGTTTTTATTTCTCCCTGATTCGTCCCCGAAGTCAAATTTTTGATAAAAAGTCCGCAGTTGGTATTTCGAATCTATCTGCAGGCTTGTAGGAAAATATTCGTCTGCTTTCTCAGCGTGCCTTGATATTGCATCGATATTATAAGGTATTTCACATCCATTGACATATAATTTCCAATATCGCCCGAGGGCACGACGAGTGAAAATTGCTTTCTTTTCTTTCGTCCACCACTTGTGATTTACACTTGTTCCAGACCCTGATACAGATTCGTGAAGACGGATTCCGACGGGAGGAGCCTTGGCTTCACTTTCGTGAGCAAGTGAAACCGCGTTGCCAGTAATAAGCGCCTCCCTATTTTTATGTGTAGCGAGTGCGGTTTCGGTGAGGTCGCTCCAATGGTGAACCTCGCCTTTTGCAATCCCACATCGGATCAAGGGTCCGAATTTTAATCCTCCTTTATTCAGGCCAAAATCTGTTCTAGAAATTAAATTTTGGCTAAATCTCCCGAGAATATGTTCAGCGAACTCAAAAATCCTCTCACGGTCAGTTGAAACTGCATAAATCCCGTCAACCATTGGATACGTCTCAAGATTATCTACCGCTTTGTATTCCGCAACAGCAAGATGCAGTTTACCTACGTTGACCTCAGCGATTTTTGGATATACCGCCATTGAGCTCTCTATACCCATTATATCGATCCAAGCAACATATTCATCTGATTCACGGGAAGAAGGAATATGCTCAGGGAGGAACCCGGGATCGTCATACATATCTCTCATAATGAATTTCTTTGAGAAGAATTTTGTTAAAATTGGAACGGATGAACACCGATGATCTCCTATCGGAGTAGATTCGGCCGTCTAATAGTCGCTCAGTCGCGACTCCAGAATGTTCCGGTAGGTGTCGTCACCGGTCGCATCAGCCAGCCCCTCACACAGCTCATACAGGTCGTCAGTAATCTCCCACTTGCCGAGGTACTCGGAAACGGACTTACCGTGTTCCCAGCGGTAGCGGAGGAACTGCGCCTTGTCGAGGTCGGTGAGTTTCTCGTCGCCGTCGACGCGTGATTGGATGTAGGCGATGCGCTTCTCGTCGTCCCACGTCCCGAGCTTGAAACCGTCGTCCATCCGGTAGAGGCGCATATCTTCCATACGGTCGGGTGTGGCGTTCGTTCCCCGAGTGAGTTTGTTGAGGTCGTCGTAGGACGCGTCTGGCGTCTCCAGCAGGTCGAGGAAAACATCGATTTCACCGATGTCACTACCGTGCTGGATGACTCCGTAGATCTCGTCGACAACCTCTTTGGCAGTCATTGTCTCGCCGGCTCGCTCAACCTTGCCGTGGTGCTTCGAGTACTCATGGAAACATCGACCCATCTCAACGACACCGATGTCACCGCGGGAGAGATCACGGTTTTCT
>ENA-ORDC01002463-ORDC01002463.1-marine-metagenome-genome-assembly--contig:-NODE-2463-length-11095-cov-2.829642_pt1 | contig 11095 bp, 11 predicted proteins | sample MGYA00237783_ERZ508515 | MGnify/ENA primary metagenome ERZ508515 (study PRJEB26186, sample SAMN06268792) | marine metagenome | isolation source: Eden Landing Ponds, San Francisco, CA, USA | place...
CCATCCTCAACGTCGTCGACGCCTCCGGCGGCACCAACGCCGAGGGCGAACCCGTCGAAGTGGGGACGTACGACCCCGTCCGCGAAGCGGACTTCGTCGAAGCCGAACTCGAGCAGTGGCTGGCCGGCATCATCGAACGCAACTGGGAGTCAGTCGTCAGGAAGTCCCGATCGCCGGACTTCGACATCGACGAGGCGCTCACGGAGATGCTGACGGGATTCGGGGCCACCGAGTACGACGTGGCCGCATCGCTCCGGGCAGTGTCGTACCCTGAGGACCCACAGCAGTGGACGGACGACGACCGCGAGCGACTCGCCAGGGACGTCCGCGAGCGGACCAAGCCAATCGTGCTCGTCGCCAACAAGGCCGACGTAGCTCCCGCGGAGAACCTCGACCGACTGAACGAAGCAGGGAAGCCCGTGATCCCCGCGACGGCGGACGGCGAGCGGGCGCTACGGACGGCCGCCGAGTCGGGAGTCGTGGACTACCTGCCGGGCGACAACGACTTCGAGATTTCGGGTGCCGTGTCCGACGCCCAGCAGCAGGGCTTAGAAACGATCCGCGAAGTGATGAACACGCACGGCGGCACCGGCGTCCAGCGTGCTATCGACACGGTCGTCTACGACGTCCTCGATATGGTGACGGCCTACCCCGTCCAGAACGAGACGAGGTGGACCGACGGCACGGGGGAGACGCTCCCCGACGCGTTCCTGCTGCCTCGCGGATCGACGCCGAAGGACCTCGCGTACGCCGTCCACTCCGACATCGGCGAGGGCTACCTCCACGCGGTCGACGGGCGGTCGAAGCGCCGCATCGCCGAGGACTACGAACTGGAGGAGGGCGACGTGATCAAGATCGTGAGTACGGCATCCTAAGCGCCGAGAGCGTCATTTTCGTCGAGTCAGCTGACCGCGTCGTACGCCTCGCCCATTACGTCGAGGGCCTCGTGCAGCGACTCCTCGTCGGTCGCATACGACAGCCGCGCGTACCCCTTCCCGTGCTCGCCGAACGCCTCGCCCGGGACGACGACCACGTCGCGGTCGATGACCGCGTCGGCCCATCCGTCGGGGACGCGCGGCATCGCGTAGAACGCACCCTGCGGCGTCGGCGTATCCAACCCCATATCGTTCAGGCCGTCGAGCAGCACGTCGCGCCGCTCGGCGAACGCCGCGACCATCTCGTCGACCACGTCCTGCGGACCCGAAAGCGCGGCTTCGGCCGCGTACTGTGCCGGCGCGGAGGCACACGCCTGCACGTACTGATGGACCCGGAGCATCCGCTCGATGCGGTCCGTCGTCGAGGTGATCCAGCCCAGCCGCCAGCCCGTCATCGAATACGTCTTCGAACAGGCGTTGACGACAGCGACGTTCTCCCCGAACTCGGCCGGCGAGCGGTGTTCCCCCTCGAAGACGATGCGTTCGTACACCTCGTCGGAGATGCAGAGCACGTCGTGCTCGTCGGCGATGCGCGCGAACTCGCGCATGTCCTCGGGAGACTGGACGGCACCGGTTGGGTTCGCGGGCGAGCAGACGACGAACGCGGCGGTGTCGTCCGTGATGGCCGCCTCGACCGCCGCAGGGTCGAGCGTCAGGTCGTCCCGCAGGGCGACCGGCTTCGGCGTCCCCCCGGCGATGTGTGTCAGTGCGTCGTAGGCGACGAATCCGGGGTCGGGGAAGATCACCTCCTCGCCGGGGTCGACGTGGGCCTCCAGGGCGACGTGGAGCGCCTCGCTCCCGCCCGCGGTGGCGATGACGTCCTCGGGGTCGACATCGAGGTCGTTGTCTCGCGCGTGCTTGTCGGCGATGGCCTCCCTGAGCGAGCGGGTCCCCTTGTTCGACGTGTAGGCGTCCGTCTTGCCCGATTCGATGGCGTCGATGGCCCCCTGCCGGGCGTGGTCCGGGGTCGGGAAGTCCGGCTGGCCGAGACCGAGGTTGATGGCGTCTTCGCCGGCAGCCTCGAACACCTCGCGGATACCCGAGATGGAGACCTGTTCGACGCGGTCGGAGAAGCGTGACATACGCGGGGGTGTGAGGCGACGCCGATAACCGTTGCCGTTGGCCGGTCCGGCTGCCGGAATGTTGCCGGTAGCTGTGACACATCGGTCACGGTTCGACGAAGGAAAGTCAACGACTGCGCCGGTATTCGGTCACGGGCGGCCCGGCGCTCCGTCCGAGGTTCGGGCGGACGTTACCGTCACCGGCCCGCGAATAAGGCACAGTGGACTACGTGGGGTATGTCCGATCCGCGTTCGAGGCTCTCTAGACGGTCGTATCTCGCAGGAGCAGGCACAAGCGGCGTCGCCGCGCTCGCCGGCTGTGCGGGGCTCGGCGGCGGCGGAACCGACTCCATCACCGTCGCGTATATGCCGATCTACCCCGATATGCAGTACTTCGTGATGCGTGAGGAGGGGTACTTCGACGAGCTCGGTGTCGAGGTGGAGGGACAGCAGTTCTCCGACGGCCCGAGCATCATCCAGGCGTACGCCTCGGGCGACATCGACGTCGCGATGTTCGGCATCGTCCCGGCCATGATCGTCATCGACCGGGGAATCCCGGCGAAGGTCGTCGCGGCGAACATCAAAGAGCCGATGGGCATCCTCGCGCACGAGGAGTTCGCTGCGATGTGGGACCCCGAGGACGCCGCTGGGTCGTTCACACAGTGGGAGGAGGAGACGGGCGAGCCGTTCTCGTTCGGCACGTTCCCGGAAGGGTCGGTTCCCGACATCCTGCTTCGCTACTGGCTCATCAGCGAACACGGCCTCGAACCCGGCGAGGCCGCGGAGGTCATCGGTTCCGGGGGCGCAAACGCCGTCTTTCAGGGACTCGCGAACGGGGAGTTCGACGGCACCTCCATCATGGAGCCGGTTCCGACGCGGGTACAGGAGAACGACCTCCCGTACGAGTTCATCGCCATCGCCCCCGAGTTCATGCCGGGACAGCCGGCCGCCGTGACGCTGATGAACGACGACGTTCGGGGGACGGACGCGGCGACCGAGTTCGTCCGGCAACACCGCCGCGCCACCGAGTTCATTCAGTCGAACCGCGACACCGCCGCCGGGCACGCCAGCACCGTCATCGGCCAGCAATCGCTCCCGCCTGCGACGGCCGAACGGGCGATGGACTCCCCGCTCTCGAACTTCATCACCGATCCGCACGGGATCGAGAGCGGCACGGAGATATTCGCGGAGTACGCCGCTGAACTCGGCAAGACCGACGAACGGCTCTCGATGGAGCAGGTGTTCGACTACTCAGTCTACGACGAGCTGGAATGAGCATCGAGCTGGAGACCGAACTCGGCGGGGAGTTCGGTGACGAACGGGGACTCCGGCGGTTCCTCCTCGGGACGCTCGGCGTCGCGGGCTTTGTCGCGCTGTGGTGGGTCGCGTCGCTGTTCAACCCGTCGTACGTGCTCCCCGCGCCCACCGCCGTTGCCGAAACGTTCGTCGGCGAACTGCAGTCGGGTGCGATGACGACTGCACTCGTCCAGAGCATCACCCACTGGCTCCCCGGAACCGTCGTCGGCACGACCCTCGGCGTCGCGCTCGGCGTCACGCTCGCGTGGAGCGACCTCGCCGACGACGTGGCCGCCCCGCTCGTCCGTGTGCTCCGACCGGTGCCGCCGCTCGCGCTCATCGGGTTCGCGATCGCGTGGATCGGCATCAACGACGGGGGTGCGGCGTTCATCATCGCCGCGGGCGCGTTCTGGATCAACTACTACGCGGCGTACGGCGGGGTCGATTCGGTCTCCGATGAGTTCCTCGACGTGGGGCGCTCGCTCGGCGTCACCTCCGATATCGGTCTCGTTCGGAAGGTGGTTCTCCCGGCCGCGTCGCCCGAAATCATCACCGGAATCCGGACGGGAATCGGGCGCTGCTGGATGCTCATCATCGCGGCGGAGATCTTCGGCGTCCCCGGAATCGGACGGAAGATACTCACCGCGTCGAACAACCTCGCCGTCGACGTCGTCATCGCGTACATCCTGCTGATGAGCCTCGTCTATCTCGTGCTCGATACGGGCGTCGAGGCCGTCCAGAACCGGGTGTTGGCGTGGCGATGAGGGAGCGAGTGACCGTCGCTGGCGTCTCGAAAACGTACGAGGGCGACGCCGGGCCGGTCCGCGCGCTCGACGACGTGAGCTTCGAGGTCGAGGACGGGGAGTTCGTCTGCATCGTCGGTCCCTCCGGCTGCGGGAAGACGACGCTGTTCCGCATCATCGGTGGGCTGGAGGGGGCGACGAACGGCGACGTGCTGCTCTCCGGCGAGCCGGTGACGGGGCCGTCGCCGGACCTCGGTATCGTGTTTCAGGAGTACCACCTGTTCCCGTGGCGGAGCGTCCGCGGGAACGTCGCGTTCGGGCTCGAACAGCTCGGCATGGCGGCCGGCGAGCGACGCGACCGGGTCGACGAGATGCTCGAACTCGTCGGGCTCGGTGGGAGCGGCGACAGCTACCCCTCGCGGCTCTCCGGCGGGATGAAACAGCGTGTCGCCATCGCCCGCGCGCTCGCGGTCGACCCGGAACTACTGCTCATGGACGAGCCGTTCGGGAGCGTCGACGCCCAGACCCGCGACATGCTCCACCGCGAACTGCTCGACGTGTGGGGCGAGACGGAGAAGACCGTCCTGTTCGTCACACACGACGTGGAGGAGGCCGTGAAGCTGGCGGACCGCATCGTCGTGATGACGCCCGGGCCGGGGAGCGTCCGCGAGGTCGTGGACGTGGAGCTCGCCCGGCCGCGCTCGCGGACTGACGAGGCGTTCGCCGCCTACCAAGAGCAGGTGCTCGACCTTATCCGCGAGTAGCCGGTTCCGCTACTCGGACGAGATGGGCCGGCACAGCTCACGGCTCCTGTACGTCGACCTGCGCGTCGAACCGCTCCGCCACCGTCGCGGCGAACTCGTCAGGACGGTCGGGAAGGGGGTCGGTGTAGACGACCATCTGGACCCCCATCGGCGTCCGTGCGACGTCGAAATCCACGCAGTTCGCGCCGGTCCGCTCGTCGAGGAACCGCCGGATCCGACCTGCGTCAAGGCGGCGTGCGACGAACTCGTCGATGCCGCGGAGTCGCCCGGATTCGCTCTCGTCATCGCCGTCCCTTCCGTCTCCACCGTCGCCGGGTGCGGCCTCGGAGCTTTCAGACGTGTCGAATCCGGCGCTGGACGCGGTTTCGAAGTCGGCAGCCGGCCGGGTACCGGGGTCGGCGCCGGCCGCGTGCAACAGCAGTCGGAGATACGCCGTCGCCTCCGCCTTCGGTCGTGGACCGGCACCGCCGTCCCGGAGCCGATCCGGCGGAACCCGTTCCGGTGTTCCGACCGCGATGCGACCCAACACCGACGAGACGGCCGGAACCGCACGGGTCCGTTCGTCGTCGTGAACTGTCTCGATAAGCGGCTCGACGGGGACCGCGTCGGGCGGGAGATGCGTGAGCGCTGCGACGAGATGCTCCCGGACGTGCTCGTCGTGGTCGTGCAGCAGGTCGACGAGCCGGTCCGCATGTGGCGCGACGGCTGCGGGCGAGCGCTCGGCGACCGTCCCGAGGACGACCGCCGGTGGCTCCGGCGTCTCCGTTTCGACATCGTCGAGGAGCCGGGAGACGAGCGCGTCGTCGGGAAGTTCGCCCGAACGGATACGCTCGACCGCCGCCGCGACTGCTCCCCATCTCGTTCGGCGATCATCCGCGGTCAAGGCGTCCTGGAGCTCCGAGAGCGACTCGTCGCCCGGCTCGATCCAGCCCCCCTCATCCGTCGACGGGTCGTCCGCGTCCGGCCCGGGACCGTCTTCGGCTGGCAGCTCCTTACCCGACGCCTTCGAGCCGGCTCCGGCGTCGGTCACCGACCCGGGGTCGTCCCCGTCGAGCCCAAGTGCTCGAAGGACCGTCTCGACGATGCCCATGAGCCGAGGTGAACAGGGTTTGGTAAAAACGTACGCCCGAGGCCCCGTGTCGGCGCCCCGGCCGAGTCAGTCGACTTCTGACTCCAGCCGGTCGAGGTGGCTGCGGAGCAGGCGCAGCGTCGCGTCGGCGTCCGCGTACCCCTGCTCGTACTCGTCGTACGCGCGCTCCGCGTCCTCGATGAACTCTGCGACGGCGCGTTCGAGGTCGGCGTCGCCGCTCATTGGAACCCCTTGATCGACGTCGCCTCCGTCGAATCGTCCCCGCCGTCCTGCACCTGCTCGGCGAGCCGTTCACGCGCAGACCGTATCTCTTCGGCCCGGTCGACGAGTTCGCTCGTGTCCACCTCGATACCGGTCAGCGGCTCGATGCCGTGTTTCAACACGGCCCGTGCCGACTCCGGGTCCGGAAACTGCGCCTCGGTCTCGACGATGAGCCCGACACTGTCGGCGCCTCGCTCGGCGGTCGCATGGATGAGTGCACCCGTCGGCCCGGAGACGAGTCCCGCTTCCCTCGGCGCTTCGATGCCGGCGGTTTCGAGCCGCACGGCGCCGTCACCCGTGCCGATACCGTAGAGGTTCGGCACGCCGTCCTTCTCGCCGGGGAGCCCCGAGAGGTACACCGGGAAGACGCCCTCGCTTTCGAGCCACGAGACGACACAGTCGGTGAACGAGGACGCACGGGTCGGGGACACCGGCACGTCCGACTGTAAGACGAGCAGGTCGTGCGCCTCGTCGGCGTAGATCCGTACCGGGGGCATCGTCTCCGCCGAGTTGGGGTGGTACACCGCGACGCTCGGGACCCCGTCACAGAAGCAGGAGCCGACCCACTCCATGTCGAACTGTTCGACGAGGTGGTCGGCGGCAATCTTCCCGACGAGCCCCGCCCCCGGAAGCCCCTCGACGAGGGTGGGGTCGGTCATCTCGAACGGCGCGTGGATGTCGACGTTCGCCATACCCGAACGTCCGACGGCGGCGGCATAAACGCATCCCCGTCGGTGTGTCGGTCGCTCACGACCGCAGGCGAGGCTCTCCGGGACGACCGAGCACGTCACGAACCCGAAACCACAAGCGCGCCCGCATCCCGAACACGGTATGGACGACCCGCTCGCGCGCTACGAGCCGATACTCGACGACTACGAGGCGTTCCGGGCGGCCTGCGAGCGCCCGCTCCCGCAGGTCGTCCGCGTGAACACCCTCAAGGCGACCGTCGAGCGGGCGACGCGCGCGCTCAACGAGGCCGGCGTCGGCTACGAGCCCGTCCGCTGGAACGACGAGCTGCTTACCGTCGAGACGGAGAAGCCGGGGAACACGTGGCCGTACGTCCACGGCTGGCTCTACGGGCAAGAGGAGGTGTCCGCAGTGCCGGCCGTCGTCTGCGACCCGGCCCCCGGCGACCGGGTGTTCGACCCCTGTGCCGCGCCGGGGTCGAAGACGACCCACCTCGCCGCGCTGATGGACGACGAGGGGCTGCTCGTCGCGAACGACTCGAACCTCGGCCGGCTCTCCGCGCTTCGGTCGAACGCGGAGCGGTGCGGGCTGACGAACGTCGCGGTCACGAAGTCGGACGCCCGGAACTTCTCGCTCAAGCCGTTCGGCGGGACCGGGTTCGACCGTGCCGTCGTCGACGTCCCCTGCTCGTGTGAGGGGACGATCCGGAAGAACCCGGACGCGCTCGACGAGTGGTCGCTCGACCACGTCGACGGGGTCGCGGGCATCCAGAAGGGGATCCTCTCGCGGGCGATCGAGGTGACGAAGCCCGGCGGTACCGTCGTCTACTCGACGTGTACGTTCGCGCCGGAGGAGAACGAGGCCGTCGTCGACCACGCGCTCGGCGAACACGACGTCGCGCTCGTCGAGTACGACCTCCCGCTGTCGACCGAGCCGGGCGTCACGGAGTGGAACGACGAGACGTACGACGCCTCGCTGGAGCGTGCGAAGCGCATCTACCCCCACCTGAACGACACGGGCGGGTTCTTCTGTGCGAAGCTGGAGGTGGCCGCATGAGGGACAACGACGGCCAGCAGTTCGGGCGGTTGCCGGCGACCGACGACGACCGGGCGGTCGAGGGGCGCCCGTCGCGGGCGGCCGTCGTCGACTTCTGGCAGGACCGCTACGGGATTCCGGCGGGAACGTGGGACGACTACACGTTCTGGGAGCGCGGCGCCGGGAAGCTCTGGGCGTTCCACGGCGAAGTGCCGTCGCCGGCTCGGATACAGGGGCTCGGGATGGCCGTGTTGCGCACCGGCGGCGAGCACTGGAAGCCGACGACGAACGCGGTCCAGCGGTTCGGCCGGTTCGCGACCGACTGCGTCATCGAACTCGACGAGCCGGAGGCGCGGGCGTTCCTCGCCGGCCACGACCAGGAGCTCCCGTGGTGGGACGGCGACTGGGGATATCTCATCGCGAGCCACGAAATCGCCGGCGAGCCGGAGCCCATCGGTGTAGGGCTGTATCTCCACGGAGAGCTCCGCTCGCAGGTTCCGAAGGGGCGCCAGCGGGAGCTATAGGACACGGGAGCCGTCGTCCCCGAACGGTACGCTGATACGCCGTCCGCCCCCAGCGAGCGCATGGACAGGACGTTCCTCGCGGTGAGCCTCGCGACGGGCGTGCTCCTCCTCGCGGGGGTCGGTGCGGGCGTCTTTCTCAGTGGAAGCGGGCTCTTCGACCGGCAGCCACGTGTCGACGCGAGCGTGACGAACGTCACGAGCGACCGAGCGGTCTGTGTCGCCGACCCGGACACGGCCCCGGGCGTCGACATCGGCAACACGACGCGCGGCTCCTTTCTCATTATCCGAACGAACGTGACCGTCGCGGAGCCGGGTGTCGGCATCGAGAACGCGACACTGACCGAGACGGGACTCGCGAACTACACGCTGACGTACGAGCCGTCGGCAGGTGACGGTGACGCCTGCCCGGACGGGGAACACGCTGTCGTCCGGACACAAACCGTGTTTCAACTTCCCCATCGTGGCGGCGAGCCGTTCGGCGTGACCGTCCTGCTCGACGACGAACGGCTGTTCAGGCTTCGCAACACACCAGAGGGGTTCGAGGTGCGGAACGCGACCGCCTAAGCGGCGTCCTCGCCCGAGTCCGTCGCCTTCTCGCGCACCCGGCCGCCGCTGAGTCCGTCCCACTCGACGCGATACCCGAGCCGCGACAGCACCGCGCTCGCGTCGTCGATGCCGTACGCCGTGAGCACGGTCTCCACTTCGTCGAGCGCCATCCCTGCCTCGACCTGCTCACCGAGCGTTTCAAGCACCGACGGTCGAATCAGCGTGCGGCCAATCAGTTCGTGCTCGGGGAACTGCTTGTCTTCGATGGCCGCCTCGCTGACCCCGTGTTCGGCCGCGAGCGCCGCGACGGTCACGGCGTCCGCGTCGGGAGTGAGGGCGTCAGGGAGTTCGGCCGCGGCGTCGGCGACGAGGGCAGCCTCGTAGGAGCCCAAGGCGTCGATCACATCCTTCACCCGGACGGTGCCGTTGTACGGGATGGCCCCATCCGTGAGCCGGTCGACCGCCTCGCCGACGCCGAGCGACTCGTCGACCGCGACGAGGAACTCGACGTCCTCCAAATCGCCGAACCGGGAGAGCTTCTTCTCGACGTACTCCGGCGTCCAGAAGCCCATGATCTCGAAGAAGACCCGGAACGCCGGCTCCGCGTCGGCACCGGCCGGGGCGTAGTCGAACGCGAAGTCCGGGATGACGACGTGTTCGCCCGCGGCGAGCGGCTCCGGTTCGCGGACGAGCCGCCAGTCGAGGTCGAGCGAGCGGAACCGCGCGGCGAAGTCGGCCTCGACGCCGGAGTCGAACGTCATCTCGGTCACGGGCTCGGTCCCCGGCACGGACACGTCGCCGTCGTCGAGCCGGAGGGTTCGCTCCGTTCCCCGGTCGTCGATGGTGGCTTCGAGCGACCACTCGGGGGCCGTCGCGACCGTCCGCAGCAGGCGGGCGAACCGAGTGCCGTAGCGGCGCGACCGCCGGAACAGCGCGTCCGGCCCCGTGACGACCACCTCCCTGCCAGCGTCGGTACGGCGGATCTCGTACAGCAGGCGGAGCCGTTTCACAGCGGAGACGAGCGCTTTGGGCTCCGACGAGCGCAGTCGAATCTCCGTCGCGTCGAACAGCGCGGTCGCCGCGAGCGAGAGGTCGTACTGCGCACAGAGGTCGGCGGCGTCCCACCGCGCGTCGAACTCAGCGAGCAACTGATTCTCCTCGCGGTCGGCGTACAGCGACCGTTCGAGCGTCTCGGTATCGACTCGAAGCCGGTCCGCGGCTCGGTCGAGCGCGGCCTCGCGGTCCGACTCGGTGACGACGCCGCCGAGCGACTCGGCCGCCTCGAAGACGACGCGACGGGTCCGTTCGGGGTCGAGCGGCGCGCGCGTCTCGAAGACCGCCTCGCGTTCGAGCAGCTTCGCGAAGCCACGGACGAGCTTGAAGTCGGTCGCTTCGCGTTCGAGGTCGGCGAGCGCCTCGCCGAGAGCGCCGCGGCGCTCGTCAACGTGACCCCGGTACGTCGCGAGCACCTTCGCTGCGAGTTCGCGGGCGTCCTCGTCGTCGCCGACGAACTGTGGGTGGTAGCCGCCGCCAGCCCGCGAAACGCGGAGGAGGTCCTTCGTCAGCATCTCAGCGCCTCCGTGCCGCGACGCGTTCCTCGGCCGTCTCCTCGGTGACGAGTTCGTACAGCGTCGCGCGGCCGCCGTCGTCTTTCGGCCGGAGCACCCGGCCGAGCCGCTGGGTAAACTCGCGTTCACTGCCGGAGCCGGCGAGCACGACGGCGACGTTCGCGTCCGGCACGTCCACGCCCTCGTCGAGGACGTTCGCGGCGACGACCCGGGAGTAAGTGCCCTCGCGGAACCGGGCCAGGATCCGGCGTCGCTCGCTCGCCGACGTCTCGTGGGTGATCGCGGGGATCAGGAACCGCTCGGAGAGCCGGTAGACGAGGTCGGTGTAGGCGGTGAAGACGATGACGCGGTCCCCCCGGTGGCGGTCCAGGACGTCCGCGAGCTCCTCGATCTTCCGCTCGGCGTTCATCATCACCTCGCGGGCGCGCTGCTTGGCGAGCAGCGCCTCCCGGGCCCGGGGGTCGCTCCCGGAGCGCTTGACGAGCTTCTGGTAGTCGCTGCCCGAGCGCAACTGGAGGTTCGACCGCTTCAGGTAGTCCGTGAACGTCCCCTGGTGGGTCTCGTAGCGCTCCCGTTCCTCGGGGG
>ENA-ORDC01002466-ORDC01002466.1-marine-metagenome-genome-assembly--contig:-NODE-2466-length-11088-cov-2.987740_pt1 | contig 11088 bp, 8 predicted proteins | sample MGYA00237783_ERZ508515 | MGnify/ENA primary metagenome ERZ508515 (study PRJEB26186, sample SAMN06268792) | marine metagenome | isolation source: Eden Landing Ponds, San Francisco, CA, USA | place...
CCCGCCGCGACACGGGGATCGAAGCGGCGACAGAAAGATGGCCACGCGGCTGTGGCGGAACTGGTAGACGCGCTGTCTTCAGGTGGCAGTGGGCTCACGCCCGTGCAGGTTCGAGTCCTGCCAGCCGCACCATCTCTCCGACCTCCCTATTTCAATCCGACATTGCGCCCCAGCGCCGCGTCCTCGACGCGGATGCGCCAGGCGAGCACGGCCGCGTTGGCGAGCGTGAAGGCGACTGCGATCGCCCAGGCGCCGAACGCCAGCGGCAGCAGCGCGATCTCGCCGGCGACGATCAGGTAGTTGGGGTGGCGCAGCCAGCGATAGGGGCCGCGGCGCACCGGCGCCGCCCCCGGCACCACGATGACGCGGGTGGTCCAGTAGGCTCCCAGGCTGGCGACGGTCCAGACGCGCAGGGCCTGCAGCGCGACGAAGCCGAGCAGCGCCGGCCAGCGGATCGCCGCGTCGGCCGGCACCAGCGCTGCGAGCGCGACGAGCCAGAGCGCGTGCAGGCCGACCAGCAGCGGGTAGTGCTCTTGCCCATGCTCGACCCCGCCACGGGCCCGCAGGCAGCCGGCGTTGCGCCGGGCGTAGGCGAGTTCGGCGAGCCGCTGCAGCGCCACCAGGCCCGCCACGAGTTGCGGCCAGCCGAGCCCCTCCGCCGCGATCATGCCGGCTCGATCAGCGTGAACCCGGCGGAGAAGCCGGGGCCCAGCGCACTCGCCAGCACCGGGCCGTCGGGCGCTTCGGCGAGCACCCGCTGCAGCACGAACAGCACGGTCGGGGCCGACATGTTGCCGTAGCCGGCCAGCACGGCGCGTGCCGCTTCCATGCCGCCATTCGGATAGCCGAACAGCCGCTCCAGCGCCGCAATCACCTTGGCGCCGCCGGGATGGCAGGCGGTGGCCGCCAGGTCGCCGCGGGTCACGCCGTGCCGGCTCAGGAAGCCGTCGACGGCGGCGCCCAGGTCGCGCTCCACCAGGCGCGGGATGTCGCGCGAGAACAGCACGCCCAGGCCGTCGTCCTCCACCGTCCAGCCCATCACGTCGAGGCTGTCCGGCCAGGTGTGCTCGCCCCAGCCGGTCAGCGGAACGCCGGCGTCGTCCGGGTGGCTCGACACCAGGGCGGCCGCCGCGCCGTCGCCGAACAGAGCGGTGGCGACGACGTGGCTCTTCGAAAGGTCGCCGGGCCGGAAGGTCAGGGCGCAGAGCTCCACCACCAGCAGCAGCACCCGCCGGCCCGGCCGCGCCGACGCCATCGCGGCCGCGCGGTTCAGGCCCAGGACGCCGCCGCAGCAACCCAGACCGAACACCGGCAGCCGCTCGACGTCGGGGCGCAGCGGCAGCCGGTTCAGCAGCCGGGCGTCCAGGCTGGGCGTGGCGATGCCGGTGGTGGACACGCACACCACCGCGTCGATGTCCGCGGCGCCGAGCCCGGCTCGCGCCAGGCAATCGGCGGCGGCTTGCTCGAGCAGGTCGAGGGCGTGGCGCTCGTACAGCCCGTTGCGCTCCTTCCAGCCGATCTCGCGGCCGTAGAACGACAGCGGCACGCAGGAATAGCGGCGGCTGATGCCGGCGTTGTCGAACACCGGCATCAGCCGCTCGACACCGCCATCGGTGTCCTGGAACAGCGTGCGGGCGCGGCTGCGCACGGCCTCCTGGTCGAGCGCGTGGGGCGGCACGGCGGTCGATATCGGGCCGAGACGGACCGGAGCGCCGGCCGCGGCGGGGTCAGGCGACATAAGGTATCACGTGTGCGCTTTCTCTCCGGTTCATGCCTCTTGCCATGCTAAGGTGGCGCGCATGATGGATGGGTTCGAGAGCCGGCGGATCAACACGTCGGGAGCGCAGATCGCCCTCAGGTTGGCGGGCAGCGGCCCGCCGCTGCTGTTGCTGCACGGCTATCCGCAGACGCACGCGATGTGGCACAAGATCGCGCCCGCGCTGGCCGAGCGCTTCACCGTGGTGGCGCCGGACCTGCGTGGCTACGGCGACTCCTCCAAGCCGCCCAGCGACGACCGCCACGAACCCTATTCCAAGCGGGCGATGGCGCAGGACATGGCCGAGGTCATGGCCGAACTCGGCTTCGAGCGCTTCCAGGTCGCCGGCCACGACCGCGGCGGCCGGGTGGCGCATCGCCTGGCGCTGGACCACGCGGTGCGGGTGCAGCGCCTGGCGGTGCTCGACATCGCGCCGACCCGGGAGATGTACCGCCGCGCCGACGAGACCTTCGGGCGCTACTACTACCACTGGTTCTTCCTGATCCAACCCTACGACCTGCCGGAGCGGCTGATCGGCAACGACCCGGACTACTACCTGGAGAAGAAGATCGGCGCCTGGTCGCGGGTCGAGGACTGTTTCGCGCCGGCGGCGGTCGAGGCCTACAAGCGCGCCTTCCGCGATCCCGCGACGATCCACGCCACCTGCGAGGACTACCGGGCGGCGGCGGGCATCGACCTGGAGCACGACGAGGCCGAGCTGGACCGCAAGGTGAACTGCCCGCTGCTGGCGCTCTGGGGCGGGCGCGGGGCGGTCGGACGGATGTACGACGTGCCGGCGGTGTGGCGCGAGCGCGCCGAGGACGTGCGCGGCGCGGAACTGGACTGCGGCCACTTCCTGCCCGAGGAGGCCCCGGAGGCGACGCGCGACGCCCTGCTGGAGTTCCTGCAAATCTGACCCCCTACATTCGGCTGATCCGAAGCGCCGCGGGTGTGGCGCCGCGAAGCGCCTGATACTACTCTTTCTTCCGACCATGCGTGCTGCACCCGCGAAGGCCAATCCACGATGACCGGCGACGACCGCCAGCCGCCGCCCGAGCCGCCGCTCGGCCCCGGCGGCACCGATCCGCACAGCCTGGTGGCGAAGCCCACCACCGGGCCGATGGGCCGGTTCCGCAACTACTTCCTGGCCGGCCTGCTGATCGTCGCCCCGGTGTCGATCACCTTGTGGCTGACCTGGGAGTTCGTCTCCTTCGTCGACGACACGCTGGCGCCGTTGATCCCGCCGGCCTGGCGGCCGCGCACCTACCTGCCGTTCGACGTGCCCGGCATCGGCCTCCTGATCGCCGGGGTGGGGCTGGTGCTGATCGGCTTCTCCGCCACCGGCCTGATCGGCCGGCTGCTGATGCGCGAGGGCGAGCGGCTGGTCGACCGGGTGCCGATCGTGCGCTCGGTCTACGGCGCCCTGAAGCAGATCTTCGAGACCGTGCTGGCGCAGCGCTCGAACGCGTTCCGCCAGGTGGTGCTGGTCGAGTTCCCCTCCCGCGGCACCTGGGCGCTCGGCTTCATCACCGGTACCACCAAGGGCGAGGTGCAGACGGTGACCGACGAGACGGTGGTCAACGTGTTCGTGCCGGCCACGCCGAACCCCTCGACCGGCTTCCTGCTGTTCGTACCGAAGAGCGACGTGCGGCTGCTCGACATGACGGTCGAGGAATCGGCCAAGCTGCTGATCTCCGGGGGCATCATCACGCCCCCGGTGCGCGCCGAGCCGCTCGCGGCCTCGCAGGCGGAGCCCGGCGCGGTGGCGGAGAGCGACATCTCCACCGAGATCGGCAGCAACGTTCTCGAAGAGCAGCTGCGCGAGGGCGACGGCAAGGACGCCGACGGCAACCCGCGCGGCTTCGGCCCGGTGGCCCGGCTGCGCAACTATTTCTTGGCCGGCGTACTGGTCACCGCGCCGTTGGCGATCACCGTCTGGCTGACCTGGAACATCATCGCCTTCGTCGATTCCCGGGTGACGCCGCTGATGCCGCCGGCCTGGAACCCGGAATCCTACCTGCCGTTCTCGATCCCGGGGCTGGGCGTGCTGATCGTGGTGCTGGTGCTGACGCTGGTGGGCATGTTCACCACCGGGCTGCTGGGCCGGCTGCTGCTGAACAGCTACGAACGCGCGCTGAGCGCCGTGCCGGTGATCCGCAGCGTCTACGGCGCCACCAAGCAGATCTTCGAGACCGTGTTGGCGCAGCGCTCGAACGCCTTCCGCCAGGTCGTGCTGGTCCAGTATCCGCGCCCCGGTAGCTGGGCGCTCGCCTTCGTCACCAGCGACACCAAGGGCGCGGTGGCGGACATGGCGCCGGAGGATTCCCTGAACCTGTTCCTGCCGACGACGCCGAACCCGACCTCCGGCTTCCTGCTGTTCGTCGCCCGCAAGGAAGCGCGCATCCTGTCGATGACGGTGGAGGAGGGCGCCAAGATGATCATTTCCGGCGGCATCATCACTCCGCCCGATCCCAACGAGGTCCCGCCCGAGCAGCCGCCGGCCCAGGAGGACGACCCGCAAGCGCTCGCCGCGGCGGACTGGACCGGGCGGCCCTGAGGGTCTGACCGAGATGTCTGGCCTGACGTCATCCCGGGAGGCTGTCCGACCATTCGCTGTGATGTCGACGCTGCGGCCACCTCCTGACCCCGGCCCTCTCCTCCCTCTTGGAGGAGAGGGGGCTGGGCATTCGGCTCGGTCCCCCCTCTCCGCTACGCGGGCGGAGAGGGACAGGGTGAGGTGGGACCCTCTGTCCAACCGAAGGAAATCCCGGACCGCTGCCCGCGAGCCCGTCCGGCGGCTACTGCGCCATCAGCAGCGGCAGCGTGGTCTGCTGCACCAGTTTCGCCGTGGTGGCGCCGCCGGAGATCATCTCGCGCACGCGGGTGCGGCCGAAGGCGCCGGCGACGATCATATCCGCGCCCAGGTGCTCGGCGCGCGAGACCAGCGCATCGGCCGGCTTGAGCTCGCTGCGCTCGGCGCGGATCTCGCAGCGCGCGCCGTGCGCCTCGAGCAGCGCCTGCAGCCGTTCCGCCGAGCGCTCCAGGGCGTTCTTGCTCTGGACGATCACGATCGACACCCGGCCGGCGCGCTCGATGAAGGGCAGCGCGTCGCGCACCGCGCGGGCGGCCTCGCGGCTGTCGTTCCAGCCGATCGCCACGTGGCCGGAACCCGGCGTCTGCTGCGCCGATTCCGGCACCAGCAGCAGCGGGCCGCCGGACTCCTCGACCAACTGCGCCACCGTCTGGCGCTCCTCGGCGCTGTCGGCAGGCTTGCCGGTTACCGTGAGGTCGCAGCAGCGCGCCTCGTCCTGCAGGCAGGCCCACAGCGGCCGGTCGCCGGCGCGGCGCGCCTCGAACGACGCCTGGGCGCCGGCAGCCGCCGCGGCCTCCTCGAACAGCCGCCGGGCATCCTTGGCGGTCGCGTCCTCCGGCGCGACGACGTCGGGATCCGGCTTGTGCCCGCGCGCCGCCAGCACCTCACGCGTCGGGGCGTAGGCAGCGCCGGGCCCCTGGTCGCGCCGCTCGAAGCTGTAGTGCCGGCCGATCAGATGGGCGCCGTCCCGCGCCGCCAGCTGGGCCGCGATGCGGGCGCAGGTGCGGCCGGCGGCCGAATCCGCCATGCTGAGCAGGATCTGTCGAATGGCCATGCTCGCTCTCCCGGTTGCGCGCGGTGTCTCCTGCGGCGGCGGGCGTTTTAGGTCTGCCGCAGCAGACGCCAGACCAGCCAAGCCAGAAGCACCGGCGAGGCCAGCACGAACGCCAGCAGCGCATAGGGGCTTCCCACTTGCGGCGACGACAGCGCCTCGACGATCGCGATCAGCGTGGCGAGCGCCGGGATCAGCGAAATGACGGTGAACTGCGGATCGGTTCCCTCGGCCATGAACGGCCTCCCCGAACGTTGGGGTGTCGCTTGCTGTTTCACTGCATCATCAAGGTCCTTTGCGGTGTATTGCAACCGCAGCCTCAACCATCGGGCGGTGCGGCTGTCACGACGCCGGATCGGGCGCCCGAAGGTCCGGCGCCGAGTCGGGCTCCGCGGCGTCCGTGCGGGCCGGGAGGCGGGTACGGCCGGCCTTGCGGATCGCCTCGCCGATGGCCGGATCGGCCTTCTCCAGCGTCTTGAAGTCCTTGCGCCGCAGGATCAGCAGCCGGCAGAAGCTGACCGCCGCGACGTCGGCGGTGCGGCGGTCGGAATAGCCCAGCATTGCCAGCTCGCCGAAGAAGTCGCCGGCCTGCAGCCACACCGGCCGGTCGCCGCCGCGCACTTCGACCACGCCGTTGGCGATCACGAACATCATGTGGCCGCGCTCGCCGGCCTTCACGATGATCTCGCCGGGGAAGGCGAGCCGGCCCTTGAGCTGGCCCACCAGCCGCTGCTTCTGGGCGTCGCCGAGGCCGTCGAACAGCTCCACCTGATCGACCAGCTGGCGCGGCGACAGGCCGAGGTCGAGGTCGGGCAGCTGGTGCCGCAGTGTCCGGCGCCGGCGCTCCAGGTCGCCGACCAGCGTGTCGTGCAGTTCGGCACCGATGACGCCCTCCGCGAACAGCTGGTCGTACTGCGCGCGCTCGCGCCGGGCGGCGGCGCGCAGCAGCAGGGTGGTCTCGAAGCGCTCGGTGTAGGTCGGGTACTGCAGGCCGATCGCGTCGATCTGCTCGCGCACCAGGCGGCGGCGCTTTTCCAGCAGCACGCCGAGATTGCCGGCGGCGTCCTCGCCGACCATCCCGGCCAGCGTGTTGGGGACGAAGCGCTCCAGCTCGCGCAGCGCGTTCTCCGTCTCCAGCAGCACCGTCAGGCGCAGCGCCAGTTGCCGGCGCAGCGGCCGGTCGATGCCGGTGTAGCGCTGCAGCAGCACCGCGGCGACCAGCGGCCGCGGGATCCCGGTGGCGGCGTACATCGCGCGTTCGTAGCCGCTGCGCCCGTCGACCCGGGCGGCGTCGGCGATGCGCTCGGCGATCGCCCGCAGGCGCCGGGTCTCCTCGGCGCCGATCGCGCCCTCCTCGAACGCGGTCTGGAACTGCAGGCTTTCCTGGTTGCACAGGATCGCCAAGCCGAGCCGCAGGCGCTCGCCGAACGGCGCGGTCGCCGCCTCTGCCTGCTCGCGGGTGTGGCGCAGCTGCGGTTCGTAGGCCCGGCGCATCTCGTCCAGCGCGTCGGGATCGAGCGCGCGCTCGCTGGCCAGCTCGGCGACGTGCGCGCGCACCTCCTCGATGGTGCCGGCAATAATGCGCTCGCGCAGCGCCAGGTCCCCCGCCGACAGCCGGTCCAGGCCGAGCCGCCGCGCCGTCCAGGACAGGCTGGCGGCATTGAGCAGCAGCGTCAGGAAGACGAAGCCGGCGGCGACCGCCGCCACCGTGGTCCGCTCGTCGGTCGGCAGGGCCGGGGTGTCGGCCAGCGAGAACGCCAGCAGCAGCGTCACCGCGCCGCGCACGCCGCCCCACCAGACCAGCGTCTTCTGCGCCGTCGTCATCGGCGCGGCGAGACCGAACAGGCTCAGCCCCGGCAGCAGACCGAACAGCGTCAGCGCCCGCGCCAGGAAGGCGCCCGCGAAGGCGGCCAGCACCAGCAGCGCGTGCGACCAGTGCAGCGTCAGCAGCAGCGCCGGCGCGAGCGCGGCGGCGATCAGCAGGATCAGCGTGTTGGCCCAGAAGCCGATCTGCGACCACACGGTGGTGACGTTGCGCCAGTTGCCCGGGCCCATCCGCACCACGCCCACCACGGTCGTGGTCAGGCCGGCGAACACCACGGCGACCACGCCGGAGGCGTCCAGCCCGACCTTGGCGATCAGGTAGGAGCCGTAGGCCAGCGCCACCGTCATCGAGGTCTCCGCCGCCGCCGAGCCGCCGAGCAGCGGATACAGCCGGCTGACCAGCCAGGCGACCAGGACGCCGCAGGCCACGCCGACGGTAAAGTCGTACAGGAACTGCAGCGCAACGCCGCCGGCGGAGACCGCCTGCTGCGCCCCCGGCATGGCGATCAGCACGGTGAACAGCGCGATCGCGGCGGCGTCGTTCAGCAGGCTTTCGCCCTCCAGGATCACCAGCAGCCGCTTGGGCGCGCCGATCTCGCGGAAGGTGGACACCACGGCGGCTGGGTCGGTGGTGGAGATCGCCGCGCCCAGCAGCAGGCAGGCGATCAGCCCGAACGGCGAGAACAGCCAGACCGTCAGGCCGACCAGGCCGGTCGCCAGCACCACCGCGAGCACGGCCATCACCAGCACGATGACGCTGTCGTCCAGCAGCCGGCGCACGTTCACCGCCAGTGCCATCTCGAACAGCAGCGGCGGCAGGAACAGGATCAGCAGCGCCTCGCTGTCGAGCGCCAGCGTGCCGATCAGCCAGGCCTCGTAGGTGTCCAGCAGCGCCGCCGTGGCGTCGACCTGCAGCAGCACCGGCACCAGGCCCGCCGCCAGCCCGACGGCCGCCACCACCACCGGCAGCGGCACCGCCAGCCGTTTCGCCGCCGGCACCGCCAGCGCGATCAGGGACAGCAAGGTCGCGACGGCGATGGCGAGGAACACGGCGGCGGTCATGGCGCCAGCATAACGGAACTGGACCGGCGGGTAAGAGAGCGCGGCGCTTGCGGCGACCGCGGCTTTGCGTCAGACCGGCAGCGGGGACGCGGCGACGGCGCGAACGAGGCGGGCGCGATGCTGACGCGACTGAGGACCTGGGTGACGCGGTCGATCGCGCTCGTCGTGTCGCTGCCGCTGTGCGTCGGCTTCGCCGTCTGGGGCATCGGCGATCCGGCGGGCCTGGCGGACTGGGCCGGGCGGCTCACCGGCACCGTGTTCGGGGCGCTCGACTGGCTGTACATGCTGTGGGTGACCGGCCTGCTGGTGCTGGCCGCCTGGCTGGCGCTGGGGCGGCATGGCCGGGTGCGGCTGGGTCGCGACGGCGAGCGTCCGGAGTTCTCGACCCCGTCTTGGCTGTCGATGCTGTTCGCGGCCGGGATGGGCGTCGGCCTGCTGTTCTGGGGCGTGGCCGAGCCGGTGCTGCACTTCGACGGCGCGCCCGGCGTCGAGCCCGGCAGCCGCCAGGCGGCCCGTCACGCCCTGACCGTGACGCTGTTCCACTGGGGCTTTCACGCCTGGGCGATCTACGGCCTGACCGCGCTCACGCTGGCCTATTTCGCCTTCAAGCGCGGCGGCAGCTTCATGCCCGGCGCGGCGCTGCGGGCCGAGCTGTCCGGCCGCTGGGTGCCGGCGGTGGCGGGGCTGTCGAACATCGTCGCGGTGGTGGCGATCGCCCTCGGCGTGGCCGGCTCGATCGCGATGGGCGTGTTCCAGCTGCAGCGCGGCCTGTTCGTGCTGCTGGAGACCGACCCGAATTCGCTGGCGATGTCGGGCGCCATCCTGCTGGCGCTGGTCGCCGCCTACGCGCTGCCCCTGGTCACGCCGCTCGACGCCGGCGTCAAATGGCTGTCCAACGTCAACATGGCGGTGGCGGTCGTGCTGGTTCTGGTGCTGCTGCTGGCCGGTCCGACGGCGTTCCTGATGCGCGGCTTCGTGACCGCGACCGGCGACTACCTGACCGGCGTCGTCGGCCTGTCGTTCCAGCTGTTCACCTTCGAGAGCCGCGAGGTCGCGAGCTGGTTCCAGGGCTGGACCCTGACGTACTTCTTCTGGTGGATCGCCTGGGCGCCCTTCGTCGGCGTCTTCATCGCCCGGATCTCGCGCGGCCGGACGATCCGCGAGTTCGTCGCCGGGGTGATCCTGGTGCCGACGATCTTTTCGGTGTTCTGGTTCGCGGTGCTCGGCGGCTACGCGCTGTACGAGGAGCTGTACGGCCTGGGCGGCGTGGTGGCGATGGTGCGCCACGACGTCTCGATCGCCCTGTTCACGCTGCTGGAGCGGCTGCCTTACGCCGGCGTGCTCAACGCCACGGCGATGGCGCTGGGCTTCGTGTTCCTGGTGACAAGCGTGGTCAGCGCCGCCTTCGTGCTGGGCATGCTGAGCGGCCACGACGCCAACCCCGGCAAGCGCAGCAAGCTGGCGTGGGGGCTGACGCTGGGCGTGCTCGGCGCCGCCATGATCGTGGCCGGTGACATCCAGGCGGTGCGGGCGCTGTCGGTGCTGGGGGCGGTGCCGTTCGCGGCGATCATGGTGCTGCAGGTGGTGGCGCTACTGCGCGCGCTGGCCGCGGACCGGCGCCTGGAGGAGGGCTGATGCGCCGCGCCGTGGTCCTGCTGGCCCTGATCGCCGGGCTGCTGGCCGGCTGCGCCGAGCGGCCGAGCCTGCGCATCGGCTATCTGGAAGGCCAGCCGATCAGCGCGCTGATGGCGCACACGGTGGCCGAGACGCTGCGCCACGCCGGCGCCCGCACCGTGCTCACCGCCTGTCCCAACCTGGTCGCCTGCGGCCGCCAGCTGCAGGCCGAGGACATCGACCTGCTGTCCGAGTATTCCGGCAGCGCGCGGGCGTTCCTGCGCAACCGCGAGATCGCCGAGGGCGACCCCGACGCGGTGCGGCAGACGCTGCGGCGGATCGGCCTGGACGCGACGCCCAGCCTGGGCTTCCGGGCGCCGTACCGACTGATGGTCCGGGCCGACGGCGCCGGCGACGCCGAGATCGCGACAATCGAGGATCTGAGCCGGCTCGACCGGCCGAAGTTCGCGGTGCCGCCGGGCTACCCGCGCCAGCCGGGCGACGGGCTGTACGCGCTGGCGCGGCGCTACGGCCTGACGGTGGCGCCGGAGCAGGTCCGCGAGGTGGTCCGGCCCGGCGAGCGCCTGGCCCGGTTGCTGTCCGGCGACGTTCAGGTCGCCCTGGTGCGGGCGCCTTACGTCGAGCGCAACGAGAACCTGCGGGCGCTGGAGGACACGCTGGGCTTCTTCCCGCGCTACGAGGCGATGGTGATGCTGGGCCGGCGGGCCAGCGAACGCGCGGCGTTCGTCGAGGCGGCGCTGCGGCCGCTGTACGGCGCCCTGGCGGCGCACGAGGTGCAGCCGCTGCTGACCGAGCAGGTGCTGCAGGGCCGCGACCCCGCCACCCAGGCCAGGCGGCTGCTGGTCGCCGAGGGCGTGCTGGACGCCAGCGGGCCCAGCGTGCGGCGGCCCGAGATGGTGCTCGCCAAGGGCACCGGCGAGACCCTGGGCGCGCTGGAGGAGCGCGCGCTCCTGACCTTGCGCCGGGCGTTCCCGGAACGGCCGGTGGAGATGCTGACGCAGCCCGATCCGATGGCGGCGCTGGCCGAGGGCCGGGCGTCGCTGGCGCTGGTGCACACCAGCGACTTCTTCCGCCTGGGCCCGGACGGCGGCTTCGACGGCCGCGACCCGCGCGGCGAGGCGATCGCCGCGGTGGGGCGCCGGCCGGTCGTGCTGCTGGTGCGGCGGG
>ENA-ORDC01002468-ORDC01002468.1-marine-metagenome-genome-assembly--contig:-NODE-2468-length-11083-cov-3.337452_pt1 | contig 11083 bp, 10 predicted proteins | sample MGYA00237783_ERZ508515 | MGnify/ENA primary metagenome ERZ508515 (study PRJEB26186, sample SAMN06268792) | marine metagenome | isolation source: Eden Landing Ponds, San Francisco, CA, USA | place...
TTTGATGTTACGGCAGAAACGGGTACAGAGAGGCGAATAGGCGTCTACAACGAGGAGACAGACGAGCTCGTCGATGTGACTGCAACGTACGCTCAAGCGCTCGCAGACGAGGGAGAGGGGAGTCCACGTGACGTCGCAGCCGCTCACGCACCGACAGATATGGTCGATTTCCTTTCCCGGAGCGACCGTGCGATGGACGCCGCACAGCGTGCGCTCGAGTATATCAACGAGACGAACGCGACGACAGGACTCGACGAGACGACGCTCCAGTACGACACCGCCGAGGTCACCCTCCTCAGCCCGGTTCCGCGGCCCAACTCGATTCGAGATTACATGGTCATGGCTGAGCACGTCGAGAACGTCTTCGACGACACCGAGCGCGCCGGCCGCCTCGCGGGCTGTGTCCGCGCCCTCGACGGCGACGACACCCTCGTGGTCGGCACCGGCGACAACACCGCGCCGGGCGTCCTCTCGCTCGTCGAGCGCGGCGGGCAGGCGCTCGACTTCTACGACGCCGTGGACGCCGACCTCGAAACGTTCGGTAACCACGACTTCGACTACGGGCCGAGCCGGACCCGCGAACTCGTCGCCGCGAGCCGGCCGACGTGGGTCACGAGCAACGTCTACGGCGAGGGCGGCGGCCGGTTCGCCGCCGCCGAGGGGAGCGTCTCGCGGACGACCCGCGAGATAGACGGCCTGACGCTCGGGTTCTTCGGCGTCACCGACCCCGCGACCGGCTCTATCAACCCCGAGGCGACCGACCTCGACTTCGCCGACCCTTACGCGGCCGCGTCGGACGCCGCCGACGCGCTCAGAGCCGACGGCGCGGACCTCGTCGTCGCGCTCTCGCACCTCGGGAGCGGCGACGACGAACTCGTCGCGCGGTGCGACGTTGACCTCGTCCTCGGCGGTCACGTCCACGCCGAGCGCGACGACGCGGTCGACGGCGTGCCAGTCGTCCGCCCCGGCGCGAACGGCCACGTCGTCTGGGAAGTCCGCGTCGCCGCCGACAGAATCGAGACGGTCCGCCACCGGACCGCCGAGTACCGACCCGACGCGGAACTCGTCGCGGCGCTGGAGGGCCGCGTCGACGCCGCCGGCCTCGACGAGGTGCTCTGCCGCATCGACCGCCCGATGGACCGCGCCGAGGAGACCGTCGCGGCCGGCGAGTGCCGCGTCGGAAACGCCATCGCCGACGCCTACCGCTGGGCGACCGGCGCGGACGTGGGACTCCAGAACAGCGGCGGCATCCGCTCCGGCCCACCCGTCGGTCCCGACGTGACCCACGCCGACCTCGTGAGCCTCGTCCCCTTCGAGGAGCACCTCGTCGTCGCCGAGGTGACCGGCACGGAGCTCCTGGCGGCGTTCGGAGCCGCCCGCGGGGCCGAGATGGGCTTCGGCGAACCCGACTGGTGGCACGCCCACGTCAGCGGCGCGCGCATCGTCTGGGACGACGACCGCGACGAGGTCGTCGAGGCGTTCGTCGGCGGTGAACCAGTCGACCCGGCGGCGAGCTACACCATCGCCACGAGCGACTACCTGCTCCACAGCACGCAGGAGTTCCCGGCTATCACGCAGGCCCACCGCGTCGGCGAGTTCGAGATTCAACACGACGCGCTGGCGCGGTACGCCCGCGAGGTCGGCTTCGACGCCGCCGTCGAGGGGCGCATCGAGCGCCGGTCGGCCACCCGCGCCGACGACTGAGCGCGGAGCGGGGGCGACACCGAGACGCGGCCGCCGGCGAACCCGTCCGAGAGGGAAAGGTTCACGCACGCCCGGCGAGTGGCTTCGGAGTATGACACGGGTCGTGGTCCCGGTTCGGTATCCCCTCTCGAAGCACTCTCGGGCGACGCTCGACGAGGCCGTCCGCGTCGCGAGAGAGCGCGACGCCGAACTGACGGTCCTCCACGTCGACCTCTACCAGTCGAACCGCGGCGTGACGCGGACCGAACTCAAGCGGGCGGTCGAAGCCGAGTTCGGCCCGCTCGTCCGCGCGCGCTACGTCGTCCGCCGGGGCTTTCTCGTCGAGGAGACGATTCTCGAAGAGGTCGCCGCCGAGGAGGCCGACATCGTCGTCATCGGGTCGAAACAGGCGAGCCGCTGGCGGCGGATGCTCCGGCGGTTCCTCGACGACCCCGACATCGACGTGTTCCTCCGCGAAAAGCTCGACTGCACGGTCATCACCGTCCGCGCGGACGGCTGAGCCGGCGACGCTCGAGGTCGGGTTCGTTGCTCCGCTTTCGACGCCGCCCCAGTGCCGACTGTCTCGGTCGCTTCCCGGTCAGTCGCCGCCGGTGGCGTCTGTCGAATCGTTGTCTGTTGGTTCCGCGTCCGTCGAGCTCGGGGTATCCGTCGAGTCGGTCGCGTCGGTCGTGTCGGCCGGGGCGGTTGGAGCGGTCGTGTCGGTCGCATCGACCGGGGCTTCAGCGCCCTCGCCGTCAGAGACCGACTGGACGGGCGCTCCCGGGGCCGGCGACGCGGTGGCGTGACGCCGGTTCGCGGCCTCGTCGCCGGTGACGTGGAGGCTCCCGCTGGTCTCGTCGAAGACCAGGTGGGTGTGCGGGTAGGCGAACTCGACGGTCGCCTCGGACTCCTCGACGAGCGTCCAGAGCCGCGTCTGGACCTCCGACTGGATGCGGCCGATTTTGTACGGTTTCAGCGCCCAGTAGCGGAGGCGCAGGAGGACGCCGTTGTCGGCGTAGGAGTTGATGTAGGCGGTCGGCTTCGCCGGGTAGCGCGCGCTCCCGATGCGGATGTCCGGACCGCCTTCGACCACCGCGTCGCAGTCGCGGGCGGCGCGCTCGACGAGGTCGCGGGCGGCGTCGATGTCGGACTCGTAGGTGACGAGCACGTCGAGCGACAGGCGGGTCCGCTCGTCCTCCGCGGAGTAGTTGATGACGTCGCGGTCGCGGATGTTCGAGTTCGACATCACCAGAAAGGTGTTGTCGAGGGTGAATATCTTCGTGTAGCTCAGGGTTATCTCGTCGATGAAGCCCTTCGTGCCGTCGTCGAGTTCGATCATGTCGCCGATTTCGAACGGCTGGTCCGAGAGGACGAACACCCCGTTGATGATGCTCCCGACGATGGGCGCGAGAACGATACCGAGCACCGCCGAAAACACCGTCACCGAGAGGACGATGTCGCCGAGTTCGAGACCGAGGACGTTCGCCCCGAGACCGACGCCGAGGAGGACGATAGTGAGCCGGACGATTCGGAGAACTGTCTGGGCGACGCTCTGGCGGCGGAACTGTCGGGCGACCGGCCGGCCGAGCAGGCGGACGATGTACTTCGAGAGCCCGACCGACAGGGCGACGATGACGAGGGCGACGACGATGCGCCACCCCGGAAACAGGAAGTAGTCCGGCACGAACGCCGGCGGCTCGATTGCCGTCGACTGGAGCGGGGCGACCGCGACGTGGCTCCCCGCAGTCGGTCCCCCGCCGACCGCGGCCGACGCGTCGGCAACCCCCTCGGCTCCGTGCATGGAACTCGCAACGGGGAGCGGCGAAAAAAGGGTTGTTACTCCGGGGGTTCGGTCGCGGTGAACGGCTAAGTGTCGGGGCGTCGCAGTATCGGTATGACCGACGCGACGACCGCCCGTCCCGACTTCCGCATCACCCACGAGACGCCGCCCAGCCGAGCGCTCCTCTGCGGCTTTTCGTCGTTCGGACTCGCCGGACTGACCGCCGTCGACTTCATCGTCGACCACCTCGACCTCGAACAGACCGGCCACCTCACCGTCGAGGGCCTCCCGACGGTGACGCCCTTCGAGGACGGTCGACCCCGACATCACACGCGGCTGTTCTCCCGCGACGACCTCGACGTGACCGTGCTCGTCGGCGAGCTGTTCGTCCCGGCGGTCCACGGCACCCAGTTCGGAAACGCCATTCTGGAGTGGACCGAGCGCAACCGCGTCGAGGAACTCGCCGTGCTCTCGGGGATTCCGATGGCCCACGGCCCGGACGAACACCGCGTGTTCTACATCGCCACCGACGACTACCGCGAGGCGCGGCTCGCCGACACCGACATCCCGCCGATGGGCCGGGGGTTCTTCGACGGCACCAACGCGGCGCTCGTCGAGCGCGGCATCGGGTCGCCCCTCGGCGTCGGCGTCTACGTCACGCCCGTCCACGCGCAGGTCCCCGACGTGGAGGCGGCCATCAGACTCGTCGACGCCGCCGACGACGTGTACGACCTCGGCGTCGACTCCTCGCCGCTGGAGTCCTTTGCGGCCGAGGTCCAGCAGTACTACGCCGAACTCGCCGAGCGCCTCCGCGACAGCGAGGCCGACTTCCCGGAAGACCGGATGTACATGTGAGCGCCGACCCGCCCGCAGTCCCGCGACGGTCGACCGACGACCTGCTATCAGCTATGCCACTTATTTTCGAAATTTCGTGCTACTCGGATTTTAGTAAATGATTTAGGTGATGCCGTACACGACACGACCATGGCTGACGAACTGCGGCTCACCATGGAGCGAGTCGGTGAGCGCTTCAACCTCGGCGAGTACGAGATAGACGCGTATCTGGCCGTCCTCGAACACGGACAGTTGACGGCGAGCGAAATCGCCGACCGAACCAGCATCCCCCAGCCGCGGGTGTACGACACGGTCCGGAGCCTGTCGGACCGCGGCCTCGTCGAACTCCGCGAGTCGCGCCCGATGAAAATCGTCGCCGTCGACCCCGACGACGCCTTCGCGAACGTCAAGACCTCGCTGGAGGAACTCATCGAGGAACTGGAGGCGCGCTACACCGCCCCCGCCCGCGACACCGAGGCCGTCTCGCTCGTCAAGTCGCGGTCGACCATCCTCCGCTACATCGAGGAGATCGTCGAGGCCGCGGAGTACGAACTCGTGCTCTCGTTGACGCCCGACCTGCTCCGCCGGTTCCGCGACGACCTCGCGGCGGCCATCGACAGCGGCGTCAGCATCGACCTGCTCGTCACGCCCGCCTCCCGCGCGCCCGACCCCGACGAGTTCAACTACCTCGACGTGGCGACCATCGCCCGCGCCCGCCGCGGCATCACCTCGCCCGTCCTCGCGGTCGCCGACGGCGCGAACCCGCAGATCACGATGGCCGACGCGATCCGCACGTTCGAGATCACGGACGCCATCGTCGAGGCCCTCGACGTCGACGGCTCGGTTGCGACCCCGGCCTGAATCGGGCGGGCCACCCGACCCGAAATTTCATCACGGCCCTCGCACTCTGGCTATCCATGTTCGATCTCGACGGCGAGACGGCAGTGGTGACCGGTGCGAGCCGCGGCCTCGGTGCGGAGGCCGCGCGACAACTGGCGGCGAGCGGGGCGGACGTCGCGGTGAACTACCCAACTCCGGACGAGCTGGACGCGGCCGAGTCGGTCCGGGGGGACGTCGCCGACGCCGGTGGGACCGCGATCACGGTCGAAGCGGACGTGTCCGACCCGGCTGCCGTCGATCGGCTGTTCGCGACCGTCGACGACGACCTCGGGCAACCGACCGTCCTGGTGAACAACGCAGGCATCGGCGTGGCCGGTCCGATCGAGGAGATATCGCCCGGCGACCTGGACCGCGTCCTCGACGTCGACCTCAAGGGCGTCTTCTACTGCTCGCAGGCGGCCGTCGCGCACATGGACGACGACCCGGACGACCCGCCGCGCATCGTGAACGTGACCTCCCAGCTCGCGTTCAAGGGCGCCCCGGAGCTGACGCACTACTGTGCCGCGAAGGGCGGCGTCGTCTCGTTCACGCGGGCGCTCGCGAAGGAAGTCGCGCCGGGCATCCTGGTCAACGCGGTCGCCCCCGGACCGATGAACACCGAGATGCTCCACGCTGGCACCTCCGACGAGTGGCGCGCGGCCAAGCGCGAGGACGTGCCACTCGACCGGTTCGGCGAGCCCGAAGAGGTCGCGCCGTCGATCTGTTTTCTGGCGTCCCGGACGAGCGACTACTACACCGGCCAGGTCCTCAGTCCGGACGGCGGCGACGCGATGCACTGACCCGAGTCGGCGACGCGGACCGCAGTTCTTCTCACGAACCTAAGGATATAAGTTCTCGACTACGAATGGGTGCGTATGCCTTCCAAGGGCAGCCAGTCACGTCGGCAGTTTATCAAGTACGGCGCAGCTAGTGTAACCGCAATGACGCTTGCGGGCTGTAGCGGCGACGGTGGCGACGGTGGCGACGGCGGCAGCGGTGGCGACGGGAGCGGGGACGGCGGCAGCGGTGGGGACGGGACCGCAACGAGTCCCAGCGACGACACGATTCGCGTCGCGGCGACCATGCCGTCGGCGCTCGACGACCTCGGCTGGTCGCAGGCTGAGTCCCAGAGCATCCGGAACGCCGTCGACAACCTCGACGGCGTCGAACTGACGAACATCGTCGGTGCGGTCACGTACGACAACACCGAGTCGGTCATCAGCGACCTGGCGTCCGACAACGACGTCGTCATCGCCGACTCCAACGGTCGGCTGGGGACCGGGACGCTTGCCGTCTCCCAAGAGATGCCGGACACGCAGTTCATGACCCGGAACACGGCGCTCCCGCCGGACGACCTCCCGGAGAACCACATCGTCTACAACCAGCACCTCGGGATGGTCGGTGGCCCACAGGCCTACGCCGCCTCCCTCCTGCCCGGCACGGAGACGCTGGGCATCGTCGACTCGCTGCCCGTGCTCGTCCGCGAACACGCGCTCCGGGGCGCGAAGTGTGGCATCGAGGCGGCCGAGGGCGAGGAACTCCTGATCAACTGGATCAACGCCTGGTACGACCCGGAGGCCACCCGCCGGAACACGCAGTCGCTGATCGACCAGGGCGCCGACGCCATCCTCAACGGGACCAACGGCGCCGTCCAGGGCCAGGTCGCCGCCGAGAACGACATCATGGCCGTCGGCTACGGGATCGACATGTCCCAGGCGGCCCCCGAGGGCTACGCCACCAGCATCCTGATGCACCCCGAACCGATCTTCGAGGAAGGGCTGGTCGCCGCCCGCGACGGCGAGTGGGCGGACTACTGGAACCGCTACGACAACCACCACCCGTGGGCGCCGAAGGACTACGCCGGCGAGGGGACGATCGGCCTCGCCGACTGGCACGACGACGTGCCCGAGGACGTCCGCAGCCAGGTCGAAGACTACGTCGAACAGGCCGACAACTACGAGATCGAGTACCCCGAGGTCTGGCAGGAGAACGTCTGTCCCGACGGGACCGAGTTCGAGCTGACCATCCCGAGCCAGTAGAGGACTTCCGATGGCACTCGACTCGCTCGGACAACTCACCGAGATCGTGACCATCTCCCTCGTGTCCACCAGCGTCGCGCTCATGCCGCCCTACCTGCTGGCGACGATCGGCGAGATCTACGCCGAGCAGTCGGGCGTCATCAACATCGGCGTCGAGGGGATCATGGTCCTGGGGGCGTTCCTCGGCTTCTTCGGCCAGTACGTCTCGAGTTCGGCGACGGTCGGCTTCCTCACCGCGGCGATCGGCGGCGCGGTGCTCGCCCTGTTGATGAGCTACCTCACGGTCACGCGACTCCGCAACCAGATCGTGATCGGACTCGGGATCTACTTCGTCGGCTTCGGGCTGGCGAGTTACCTCAACACGATCCTCTTCCCGGGCGGGACACCCCCGCGGATCGACACGCTGTCGGCGGTAGCCATCCCGGTGTTGTCCGACATCCCGATCCTGGGCCGGGTGCTGTTCACGCAGAACGTCGTCGTCTACCTCTCCCTGCTGCTCGCACCCGTCGCGGCCTACGTCCTGTTTCGGACGGCCATCGGCCGGGAGATCCGCAGCGTCGGGGAAGACCCCGGCGTCGCCGACAGCCTCGGCGTCGACGTCTTCACGCTCCGATACGCCTGCCTGATCGTCGGCGGGATCCTGGCGGCCCTGGCGGGCGCGTACCTCGCCCAGGGCGTCTCCGGCCGCTTCAGTCGGTTCATCGTCGACGGGCGGGGATTCATCGTCCTGGGACTGGTCATCGTGAGCCTCTGGGATCCCCGGAAGGCCGTGCTGGTCGTCTTCGCCATCTCGCTGCTGGACTCCGTCCAGATACGCTTCCAGAGCGCGTTTCCGGACGCCCCGATCCAGCTGCTGGCCATGTTGCCCTTCGTGGCGACCATCGTGATCCTCGTCGTGATCCGGCTGGTGGGCTCGATCGGCCAGGACATGCCGGACGCACTGGCGACGAACTACGAACGAGGTGACACACAGTGAGCCACCCCCTACTCGAGGCACGGTCCGTCAGGAAGGAGTTCGGTGACGTCGTCGCCAATCGCGACGTCGACTTCGACCTGGACCGCGGCGAGGTGCACAGCATTCTCGGCGCGAACGGCGCCGGCAAGTCGACGTTCATGAAGATCCTCTACGGCATCCACCGCCGGACAGACGGCAAGATCTTCGTCGACGGCGCCCCGTACAATCCCGACTCCCCGGCAGACGCCCTCACCCAGGGCATCGGCCTCGTCTTCCAGGAGTTCAAACTGATCGAGCCCTTCTCCGTCCTCGACAACATCACCCTGGGTCTCGACGGGGCCACCTTCGACGACAACTCGGCCCGGCACCGCGAGGAGATCGCGGACCTCTCCGAGACGCTCGGCCTCGGCCTCGCCGACCGCCTCGACTGGCGCGTCTCCGAACTGGCCGAGGGCGAGAAACAGCGCGTCGAGATCCTCAAGATCCTGTATCGGGACGTCGACATTCTATTACTAGACGAACCGACGTCAATCCTCACACCTCAGGAAGTCGATGAATTCTTCGGCGTCCTCGAACGGCTCGTCGAGGAGGAGGACCTCGGGATCGTCCTGATCACGCACAAACTCGACGAGGCGCTCGCGATCAGCGACCGGATCACCGTCCTGCGCGACGGCGAGGTCGTCGGCGAGACCACGCCCGCGGACGTCGACAGCGAGACGCTCGCGGAGATGATGGTCGGGCACGACGACGTCGCGAGCGTCGCGGATCACCGCGTCGACCACGGCGAGCAGGACGCAGCGATGACGGTCGACGGCCTGACGGTTCGCAATGCCCGCGGACAGGTTGCCGTGGACGACGTCTCGCTGACCGTCCAGGACGGGGAGATAGTCGGCATCGTCGGCGTCGAGGGCAACGGCCAGACGGAACTAGCCAGGGCCGTTTCGGGACTTTTGACGCCCGATTCTGGGCGCGTGGACTTCCACGGAACCGACGTCGTCGGCGCCTCCCGCAAGGCGCTCCAGGACGAGGGGCTGTTGCTGATCCCCGACTCCCACGGCGTCGTCGAGGAGTTCGAAATACCAGAAAACTGTATACTCGACGATTACGAGGAGTATCATGACAACTTCGTCATTCAAGGGGACCGAATGCGGTCGACGGCCCAGCGAGTCGTCGAGGAGTACAGCGTCAAGATTCCGGGCCTGGACGCGACCGCCAGTCAGCTGTCGGGCGGGAACAAGCAGAAGCTCACGATCGGCCGAAAGCTCGGCGACGAGAACCGTCGCATGGTCGTCGCCGTGAATCCGACGAAGGGCATCGACGTCGACACGAAGCGCTTCATCCACGACAAGCTCGTCCAGGAGCGAAACGAGGGCCGGTCGGTCTTGCTCGTGACGACCGACCTCGACGAGGCCCTGTCCATCTGTGATCGACTGGCCGTCATCAACGACGGACGGATCGTCTCCGTCTTCGACGATCCCGCATCGGTCACGAAACAGGAGGTCGGTCTCGCGATGACGGAGAGTGAGAGCCGATGAGCGTCTCCGACCGAGTCGCGTCGGCGACACCCCGGGACACGGCCTTCGTGATCGCGAAGATACTCGTCGCGATCGCCATCCCGGTGGTCTTCCTCTCGATTCCCGTCGTCCTCCAGGGCGAGTCGCTGGTCGCCTTCTTCGTGAAAATCTGGCAGACGACCTTCGGGACGCCCGGCGGCTGGATCAGCACCTTCGTCAAGGCGAGTCCGGTGTTCATCGCCGGGCTCGGCGTCCTCTTGGCGTTCCGGACCGGCTTCTGGAACATCGGCGCGGAGGGCCAGATGGCCGTCGGCGCCTTCACCGGCTACGCCGTCGTCGTCAACGCGCCACCGCTCCCGTCCGTCGTTCAGATACTGCTCGTCTTCCTCGTCGGTGCCCTGGCCGGCGGCGTCTACGCGCTCATCGCCGGCTGGCTGAAGGTCCGGTTCGACGTCAACGAGATCCTGACCACGCTGATGTTGAACTTCGTGGCGCTCCTGTTGATCGACTACGGGTCCCAGAGCCGGTGGTCCTCGCCGCTCGGCTACCCCTTCTCGGAGGCGATCCCGTCGTCCTACGAGCTCCCGACGATCTTTTCCGGGGACTTCCACGTGGGAATCCTCGTGGCGTTCGCGCTCTTCCCGCTCGTGGGCTTTCTCCTGTATCGGACGCCGCTCGGCTTCCGGTTCCGCGCCATCGGATCCGATCCCGACGCCGCAGAGAACAGCGGGATCCCCGTCGGGCGGTCGACGCTCGTCATGGTCCTGCTCAGTGGGGCGCTTGCGGGTCTCGCCGGGGCCATCGAACTCCTGGGCGTCACGGGCCGCCTCCAGAGCGGCATCACCGGCCCGAACTACGGCTACGTCGCGATCATCGCGACCCTCCTGGCCGGTCACAAACTTCGCCGACTGCCGATCACGGCACTGTTCCTCGGCGGCCTCCTCGCCGCCAGCGTCGCACTCCAGGTCTCGATTTCCGGTGGCGCCGAGCTGTTCATCATCGGGCTCGTCCTCCTGGTCGTGGTCGCCTTCTACGAGGACTGACCCGTGCTCGGTTCTTCCATTCGCCGGCCCGAGCGGGCGATGCGGCGAGACTCGCAGGGACTGCCGCCGTCCGGGGACTCGCCCCGACCAGTCCCGTCCCCGAACTCCAGCCGAGGTGCGTTCCGGTGCACGTGACAGTCCTCAGTACGGGCGGGACCATCGCGAGCACCGCCGGGGCGACCGGCGCGTCGCCCACGATGGACGGCGAGGACCTCCTCGCCGACGTCTCCGACGTGCCACCGGGGCTGGATATTTCGGTGGAAGCGGTGGCCCAGGTCCCGAGCTTCGAGGTCGATCGGGAGACGTTGACTGCGATCGGCGATCGCGTCTCGACGCTCGCTGCCGACGACGCGACC